>Ga0157367_1000537_pt1 | contig 18354 bp, 19 predicted proteins | sample AttbisABBM2_FD_113142 | JGI IMG/M metagenome (GOLD analysis project Ga0157367, IMG submission 113142) | Fungus gardens microbial communities from leaf cutter ant in Botucatu, State of São Paulo, Brazil - Atta bisphaerica ABBM2 | ecosystem: Host-associated > Fungi > Mycelium > Unclassified ...
GACGGGCGGCGGCCCCGGCAACGCGACGCAGACGCTGTCGACCTATATCTACGACACGGGCTTCCGCTTCTTCAACGTCGGACCGGCAAGTGCCGCGTCGGTACTGATGCTCGCGGCGTCCGCGCTGCTCGTTTCGGGGTACGTATGGCAGACGGTTCGCAAGCGGCGCGCATGACGGCGCGATCCGCATACCTCGCGCATGCGCGAACGGGTGCCGTATTTGGTCGCGCTGTGCCGTGGGCGCTGCGCACCGTTGCGCTCGCGCTGTTGCTGCTGCCGTGTCTGTGGATGGCCGGCGCGGCATTCATGCCGACGCTCGAGCGCCTCGATCATCCGCTGCGGATCTGGCCGGTTGCACCGACGCTCGAGCATTTCGCGTCGGTGTGGTCGAACGGTATCGGCGCGCCGCTCGCCAATTCGCTGCTGGTCGGGTTCGGCACGACGCTGCTCGCGCTGACGCTCGCGTTTCCGGCCGCATACGCGCTCGTGCGGCTGCGGTTTCCGGCGCGGCTGGATGTGCTGTTCCTGATGCTCGTGCTGGCATTGAAGCTGATGCCGCCGATCACGATCGCCGTGCCGCTGTTCGCGCTCGCGAAGCGGCTGCATCTGCTCGATTCGACGCTCGGGCTGATCCTTGCATATCAGATCTATGCGTTGCCGATGGCGATCTGGATGCTGCTCGCGTTCGTGCGCGACGTGCCGGTCGAATACGAGGAAGCCGCGTGCATCGACGGTGCCGGGCTCGCGCGGCGGCTCGTGCAGATCGTGCTGCCACTGTGCGCGCCGGGGCTGATCGCGACCGCGATCTTCGTGTTCATCGCCGCATGGAACGAGTTCCTGATCGCGTTGCTGTTCGTGTCGACGCCGAGCCGCTTCACGCTGCCGCTCGCGATTGCCGGCTACGTGACGGAGAACGGCATCGACTGGGGTGACCTGATGAGCGCGGGGCTGCTGGCGTCGCTGCCGACGCTCGCCGTGGCCGGCTACGTGCAGCGCTATCTGCTGCGCGGCTTCGCGGGCGGGTTGAAGTGACGCGGCGCGTTACGCGCAGCTGTGCCGCACCACGTGCGTAACCGGCACCACGCGCGTGCGCGAGGCGCCGTCGAACGTCTGGATCCGGTCGGCGAGCAGGTCGACGGCCGCGTGCGCGAGGCCTTGGGTGTCCTGGCGCAGCGTCGAGAGCCGGTAGGCGTCGTATTCGGCGGCGGGGATGTCGTCGAAACCGATCACGCGCAGGTCGTCGGGCACGCGCAAGCCGAATGCGTCGCGCGCGGCGTCGATCACGCCGAGCGCGAGCAGGTCGGACGAGCAGAACACACCGTCCGGTCGCTCGCCGGCGGCGAGCAATTGCCGCGCGGCATCGATGCCGCACGCATGCGTGTCGGCGCGCGTATCGATCACGCGGACGAGCGCCGCATCGTACGCGTCGCCGCGTTGCAGCGCCTGCTCGAACGCATCCGCGCGCGCGCGTGCGCTGTAGCTCGCGGTACGCGGCCCGACGAACGCGAGCCGGCGTGCGCCGGCCCGCACGAGCCATTGCGCGGCATGGACAGCGCCCGCCGCGTTGTCGCTGACGACGACATCCGCGCCCGGCAGGTTCGCTTCGCGGTTGATCATCACGACGGGGATCCGGTGGTCGAGATACTGCCGTGCGACCGACAGCGGCGGCGAAGCGGACGTCATCACCAGGCCCGCGATCCGGTAGCTGAGCAGCCGTTCGAGCGATTGCCGAACCTGATGCGGATCATCCGCATTGGTCACGAGCGGCGTGAACGCGCGCTGCCCGAGCGCGGCCATCAGGTCCGACAGCAGCCGCGCGCGGAACGGATTCTCGAACCCGGCCGTCACGACGCCGATCATGCTGCTGCGCTGCGTGATCATGTCGCGCGCGATCAGGTTAACCTGGTAGCCGAGCGCGCGCGCGGCCACCATCACGCGTTCGCGCGTTTCGGGCGCGATGCTCGCCGTCGGCGAGAACGCGCGCGACACCGCGGAGCGCGACACGCCGGCCCGCACGGCGACATCCGACGCGGTCACCCACGTTTTTCTTTCCTTGTCAGTCATCGATTCATGATCCCTTCGCGATACGAGGCCGCCACGCCGCTGGCCGACTGGATGTCGGCGCTCGACGACGCGCGGCCGCTGCATACGCTGACCCTACCGGGCAGCCATGACACCTGTGCGTATACGGTCGACGATCCGCTCGTGCGTACGCAGCGCGCGCCGCTCGATGCGCAGCTCGCGCACGGCGTGCGGCTGCTCGACATCCGCTGCCGGCACCGCGGCGATACGTTCGACATCCATCACGGCGGGATCGCGCTCGGCCTGTCGTTCGACGACGTGCTCGCGGACTGCACGCGCTTTCTCGATGCGCATCCGCGCGAATGCATCGTGATGTCGGTGAAGGACGAATGGCCCGCGCATGCGTGCACGCGCAGTTTCGATGCGACGTTCGATGTGCATTGCGCGCGGCATCCGCGGCTGCGCTGGCATGCGGGCGGCGCGTTGCCGGCGCTCGGCGACGTGCGCGGCGCGGTGGTGCTGTTGCGGCGGTTCCGCAGCAGCCGGCCGCTGGGCATCGACCTGACCGCGTGGCCCGACAACGCGACGTTTACGATCGATCATCCGGATGCGGCGTTCGTGATCCAGGATGAATACCGTGTGCCTGTCGCCGGGTCGATCCACTACAAGTGGCGTGTGATCGATGCGCTGCTGACCGGCATGCCGTCGCCGGAGAGCGGGCGCTGGGCGATCAATTTCTGCAGCGGCACGGGAATGGGCGCGAATCCGTCGGTGGTCGCGCGCGGCGACGGCAGGGTACAGGGGATTCAGGCGCGGCTCGCGGCGCGGTTGCGTGAAGCGCGCGGGCCGTGCGGTGCGATGCTGCTCGATTTCTGCGACGACGATGACTGGGCGCTGGTGCGGGCGCTGGTTGCGTGCAATCGTCACGCGCCTGAGTCGGGCGGCAGGCGCAGGTCGATCGGATGCCAGTGAAGATTTGTCTGGTGGCGCGTGCGTGTGGGTCTGGCGTTTCGTGAAAAGCTAAGCGATCGATACCGTTCGCGTCGGTGCAGACCCGGAGTTCGCCGTGCGCCAACGCATGCTCCCTCGCGATCCCTGCTTCCCGTGAAGATCGGCACGTTGCCGACTATGTGACGAGTGGTCCATGGTGCGAATCGATGCCGCCGAATAAGGTTGAACCGTCCGCAGGCGTGCGCGGTTCGTTCGAGCCCGTCGGCGGATATCCGGATGTTTCTCAACTCGGCGGGAGGCAACGGGCACCGCGTGCCCTGCATCGCGCCGGCCCATGAATGTCGTCGTGGAAAGCACCGCCGGCTTCGCCGCGAACCTTCCACGACGCAGGACTGCAAGGAGAGAGGTCATGGCAACGCTCGTCAACATCACGAAGGACACCCCGAACGCGGTGCAGATCTGGGGCTTTCACGACCCCTGCAGCGTCACGGACGTCGCAGCTGCACTGAATACCATTGCGGCCGGGTTGAGCGGTGACGGTCACACGATTCACATCATGTCGGGAACGCACGGCTATTGCGCGGGGCAGGTCGGTGCAGTCGCCACGCGTGACCAGCGCTTCGCTGCGGAAGACCAGGCGCTGGCTTCGCCGAAGACGACGGACGGCAAGCCGGTCGCGGTTGCGGTACACGACTTTGTACACGACTTCAATACTGCGAAGCTGCCTGCGCCGGATTACGTGACGGCGGCGCTGGCGAAGCTGAACGGCGACATGCGCGCGATCGTGCAGCGCGACGCGGGCACCGCGACGTTCCTGTTGGCTTACTGCTGCAGTGCCGGGACGCCGTAACGCGCTGTCGCGCACTGACGGGCGGGCGTGGCGGTCCGCCCCGTTTCGCAACGACGAGACGTCGTGCGAGTGCGCGTGTGAACGAACGTGCCGTTCAACGCGTCGCGATCGCCACCGCCGCCCCCGCCATTGCGGTCGCGCTCGTGCGGTTCGCGATCCGCTTCGCGCGTGCCGAAGTCAGAAACGCCCGCGCACGTACCGCAAGCAGTGACCAGAAACAGTCGGCGAGGATCAGGATCGCGAGCATCGTGCCGACGAGTTCGGCCCAAGCGACGACACCGACATGCGTCAGATCGACAATGGTCGGCAGCAGCGCGAGATAGAACAGCATGATCTTGGGATTGCCGAGCGTCACAAGCGTGCCCGCGACGAACATCCGCCACGGCGACTGGCCGCGCGGCAACTCGCCGGCTTTCGTGTCGGTCGGCGCGGTCCACATCTTCCACGCGAGGAACAGCAGGTACGCGACGCCGAGCAGCTTCAGCACGAGCAGGCCCGTCTCGAACGTACGCGCGAACGCCGACAGCCCGGCAACCGCCAGCGTGAGCCACAGCGCCTCGCCGATCCACATCGCGGCGAGGAACGGCAGCACGTCTCGCACGCCGTTCGTCAGCACGCGCGCGACGAGCGCGGCAACGCTCGGGCCGGGCGTGCCGGCGGTGGCGAGCAGGGCGATGGCGAATACGGCGAGCGCGGACAGCGTCATGGCGAACCTCGTGGGCAAGGCGTTCGAAAGGTATGAAGTTTCGATTATAGTGACGGCCGTTCCCGCCTGCCTACCTCGTCGTGATGACAGTATCGATCCGGATTCGTCCCGCCACGCGGGAAGACGCGCCCGCGATGGCCGCCGTGGAAGTGGCCGCCGCCCAGCGCTTTCGCGACATCGGCATGTTCGACATCGCCGAAGGCGAGCCGACCGATGCGGCCGATGTGCTCGCACGCATCGACGACGGTCGCGCGTATGTCGCGACGGACGAAGCGGGGATCTGCGTGGGTTTCGCGTTCTACCGGCTGCTCGACGCGCAGCGGCTTTATCTGGAGGAGCTGGACGTCGCGCCGTCGCATGCGGGGCAGCGGATCGGCGCGCGCCTGATCGAACGGATCATGACGCGCGCCGCGCAAGACGGAATCGCACAGGTCGTGCTGTCGACGTTCCGCGATGCGCCATGGAATGCGCCGTACTACGCGCGCCTCGGCTTCGACATCGTTGACGACGCGTCGCTCGACGACACGTTGCGTGCGATCCGCGCGCATCACGTCGCACGCGGGCTCGACGAGACGCAGCGCGTGTTCATGCGCGCGGACGTGCGCGCATGAACGTGCAGCCGGCCGTCAGGCCGCGTCGCTGAGCGCCGGGTAGTCGGTATAACCCGTTTCGCCTTCGGCGTAGAACGTCTCCGGCACCGGCTTGTTCAGCGGTGCGCCGAGCTCGAGGCGACGCGGCAGGTCCGGGTTCGCGATGAACAGCTTGCCCCATGCGATCGCGTCGGCGTTGCCGTTCGCGAGCGTGTCCTGCGCGGATTCGAGCGTGAACTGCTCGTTCGCGATCAGCGGGCCGCCGAACACTTCCTTCAGGCGCGGGCTCAACTGGTCGCCCGAATACGATTCACGCGTGAAGATGAACGCGATCTTGCGGCGGCCGAGTTCGCGTGCGACGTAGCCGAACGTCGCGGCCGGATCGGAATCGCCCATCGTGTGCGCGTCGCCGCGCGGCGCGAGGTGCACGCCGACGCGCCCTGCGCCCCACACGTCGATCGCCGCGTCGACCACTTCGAGCAGCAGGCGCGCGCGGTTCTCGACCGGGCCGCCATATGCATCGGTGCGGTGGTTGGTGCTGTCCTGCAGGAATTGGTCGAGCAGGTAGCCGTTCGCGCCGTGGATCTCGACGCCGTCGAACCCGGCCTTCTTCGCGTTTTCCGCGCCCTTCCGGTATGCGGCCACGATGCCCGGAATTTCGTCGAATTCGAGCGCGCGCGGCGTCACGTACGGACGCTGCGGGCGCACGAGGCTCACGTTGCCGCCCGCGGCGATCGCGCTCGGCGCGACCGGCAGGTCGCCGTTCAGGAACATCGGATCGGAAATCCGGCCGACGTGCCACAGCTGCAGCACCATGCGGCCGCCGGCCGCGTGCACGGCCTGCGTCACGCGCTTCCAGCCTTCGACCTGTTCGTCGGACCAGATGCCGGGGGTGTCTGCGTAGCCGACGCCTTGCGGCGTCACGGAAGTCGCTTCGCTGATGATCAGGCCGGCCGACGCCCGTTCGGCGTAGTAACGGGCCATCAACTCGTTCGGCACGCGCGCTTCACCTGCGCGGGCACGGGTAAGCGGCGCCATCACGACGCGGTTCGGCAGCGTCAGGTCGCCGAGGGTAACGGGGTCGAACAGGGTAGGCATGGAGATAACCTCTTCACGAAAGGCGGGATGGCCGTCGCGTCGTGCGCGGCGTGCGGCCCGCATGGCCTGGGTCAGAGTTCGCGGCGCATAGCGTCGAGAAATGCGTCGATGACGGCCTCGTTGCGCCGGAAGAACGCCCACTGGCCGATCCGCGTCGACGTCACGAGCCCCGCGCGCTGCAGCGTCGCGAGGTGCGCGGAGACGGTCGACTGCGACAGCCCGCAGCGCGCGTCGATCTGCCCGGCGCACACGCCGTGGTCGTACGGCAGCGTCTGCTCCGGGAAATGCGCGCCCGGCGTTTTCAGCCAGACAAGGATTTCCCGGCGCACGGGGTTCGAAAGCGCTTTCAGGATCGCGTCGATGTCGAGTTCGGTCGGCATGGAGGGGCGTGGTGTTCGGGGCGTTCGGTCGGAAAACCGGTGCAAACGGGTATCGTCGATGGGCGAATCATATATCGGAAAAAGACGATACGTGCGAAGGCACTCATTCGAGTGGGGTTGTTGATCGGTCGGGCTTCAGCGCGTCACGCGTTCCGGTACTGCGCGAACAGCCACCGCCGCATCGCATCGAGCGCTTCCGAATGCGCATTGGCCTGCGGAAAGACGACGTAAAACCCGAGCGACATCGGAAACGAAAAATCGAACACGCGCCGCAGCCGGCCTTCCGCGATATCGCGCTCGACCAGCGGCTCGCTGGTCAGCGCGATGCCCTGACCGGCGACCGCCGCGTCGATCGCGAGCAGCGACTGGCTGAACCGCGGCCCCTTCGTCGGATCGGCCCGGCCTTTGCCGCCGAGCTTGCCGATGAACTCGGGCCACAGATCGTGCGCGTCGTGCAACAGCACGTGCTTTGCCAGGTCCGCGGGCGTCCGGATCGGCGAGTCGCTGTCGAGCAGTTTCGGGCTGGCGACGGCGAAGATATCGAGCGGGAACAGCAACTCCGCGACCAGGCCGGCCGGGAACGGCGGCTTGCTCAGTCGAATCGCGATGTCGACGCCGTCGGCCCGGAACGACGCAAGCCTTTCGTCGGCGATCACGCGCACCTCGATGTCGGGATGCAGCCGGCCGAAGTCCGACAGGCGCGGAATCAGCCACTTCGACGCGAACGACGGCGTCGTGCTGACCGCCAGGACCGTCGGGCGCTGACCGAGTGCGTCCGTGGCGTCGGCGATGATCTGCAGCGCGCGCTGGACCGACGAAAAATACTCGAGCCCTTCGCGTGTCAGCGCCAGCCCCCTGGGCAGCCGCCGGAACAACTGAACCTCCACGACGTCCTCCAGATGCCTGACCTGTTGCGCCACCGCGCCCTGGGTCACGCCGAGTTCGTCGGCGGCCAGCCGGAAATTGAGGTGTCGCGCGGCGGCCTCGAACGCGCGCAGCGCATTGAGCGGCGGGAACCGGCGGGTACGCGAAAGGACCTTCATGCAGTAGAAATTCTACAGGGTGGGTGGAGAAATCATGGTTCGACAAGCCGATTATAGAGTCCTACAGTGCTGCCATAGACGATGATCGCGGCGCTGTGCCGACCCATTCAGGAGAACAGCATGACTGTAGAGAAAGTGGCTTTGGTGACGGCGGCCGGCAAGGGCATGGGCGCCGCGATCGCGCGGGATCTCGCGAGCAACGGTTATCGCGTCGCGCTGATGTCGCCGTCCGGCAGCGCGGTCGAACTGGCGAAGGAACTCGGCGGGTTCGGCGTGGCGGGATCGGTCACCGAAGACGCCGACATCGCGCGCTTCGTGAACGAGACGCTCGCGAAGTACGGCCGCATCGATGCGGTCGTCAACAACACCGGGCATCCGCCGAAGGGCGACCTGCTGTCGATCGAGGACGACAAGTGGCACGACGGGCTCGACTTGATCGTGCTCAACGTCGTGCGCGTGCTGCGCCGGGTGACACCCGTTTTCCTGAAGCAGGGCGGCGGCGCGGTGGTCAACATTTCGAGCTTCGCGGCCGATGCGCCGGAGCAGCCGATGCCGGTGTCGTCCGCGCTGCGCGCGGCGCTCAGTGCGTTCACGCGCCTGTACGCCGAGCGCTATGCGAAGGACAACATCCGCATCAACTCGGTGCTGCCCGGCTTCATCGACAGCTGGCCGGAGACGCCCGAGATCGTCGCCCGCATTCCGGTCGGGCGTTTCGGCAAGACGCAGGAGATCGCGCAGACCGTGACGTTCCTGCTGTCGGAAGGCGCCGGCTACATCACCGGGCAGAACATTCGCGTCGACGGCGGGATCGTGCGCGCGCTGTAACGCTGATCCGGACCGGGACGACGCGCGTGCGCGTCCCGGCGCCACGTCCGTTCGAAGTGAATATGCAAGGAGATATCTAAGGGCGCCTGAAGGCGCTCGGCGTCGTGCTGCCTGTCGCGCCGAAACCGGCAGCCAACTACGTGCCGTTCGTGGACAACCGGCTCGAAACGACCGGCCTGCTCGGCCGGGATCTCGATGTCGCGCAAGGGCAGGCGCTGGCCAGGATCTGCGCGATCAACATGCTCGCGCAGGTGAAGGCGGCGACCGGCGATCTCGAACGTCTGTCCCGCGTCGTCAGGCTGTCGGCCTTTGTCGCTTGCGTGCCCGGATTCGCGGAGCAGCCGGCGGCGGTCAACGGCGCGTCGGATTTTCTCGTGGACGTTCTGGGCGAAAGCGGACGCCACGCGCGTTCCGCGATGGGCGTGTCGATGCTTCCGCTCAACGCGCCGCTGGAGATCGAGGCCGTCTTCGAGCTGAAGGACGATTGAGCGCTCGTCGCAGACGCAGTGCCGAAGGCGCGACGATCAGGTCGATGGAACGATGCTGAGGAAATCCGCGGTACCGGCTTTCTGCATGCCGGGCGGCCGAAGTGGTGACGCCGGCACTGGGGCGCGTACCTTGCGTACTATCACATCGTCGATCATCTCGGGGCGCTCGCGGCGTCGAGCGTGACGTACATCCCGCCGGTGGTGGCGCCGTTCGTCGGCGCGGCGCTGGTCGGCGAACCCACGACGTCGGCCGAGTATCTGGCGGTCGTGCTTGAAGGGAAGGCACTGACGTCAATGGGCTTGATAGGTGCCGACTCATGAAGACCGCATTTTCGGGTTCGGATGGTTCCCGGAACGCTTCCAGCCTGCTCGCCGGCCACAGTCAATTTCCCTTCCGATCGTCAGGATTTTTTCCGTTCAAATCGAATACGGCGCTCTGCCGTGTTGACCGCACGCGCCCGTCGGACAAGGGTTTGCCGTTTGGTCTCGGCTTGGCACGGGCTTTGCGGTAGTAGAGCGCAAATGAACCGGAGGAGCCCGCCCGATGCCAGCGAAACGTACGACGGTCTCGAAAGCGATGGGGATACCGAAGCCCGGTGAGTATCGTCGCCGCGACGCTGAGGCAAGCGATCCCGACGTGCTGTCCATGTCCGCATTGATGGGCCTCGTGGAAGCAGCTTGCGTCGACGCGATGAGCGGCCGAATTCGGGGCGATGAGTATTCGATCGGCCGCGTGACGCATTTCACGCAACTGGCGCCGATGCCATCGGATGTCCCGGTTTTCGTCACCGCGACGTTCCGGATGTTCGACGGCGAACGGTACTGGTTCGATGTCGTTGCGGCCGATGCGGCCGGTCCGGTGGCGAGCGTGAGTCATGCGCGCTCGATAGCGGAGCGTGCCGCACTTGAGTTCCAGTGTGAAAGCCGTCGCAGATGTGTCGGCAATATAGATTCGTCATGCTAAAGGAAACGAGAACATGAAAGTGGAGTCGTCAATCAACGCAAACAACGCGCTTTTCGACGAGGAATTCGAAACCATGCCGCCCGGGCAGGTGCGCCGGCATCAAGACGGGCTATGGTCGGCCCAGTGGGACTTCGTCCGTTCGATGTCGACTTTCTATCGAGGGAAGCTGTCGCGCTGGATCGACCGGGAGGTGACGCTGGATTCGCTGCAGGAATTGCCCTTTACCGAGAAGGACGAACTGCGGATCAGCCAGGAGGCGGCCTCTCCATTCGGTGACTACGTGGCTTGCGGCGAGGCGGGCGTGTCCCGGCTTCATCGCACGTCCGGGACCACCGGACGCCCGCTGATTCTTGCGAACAGTGCGGCGGATGCATACCGGATCGCGCGGGTCGGTGCGCGGTCGATGTGGGCCGCCGGGTTGCGACCGACGGACCGCGTGATCCACTGCCTGAACTATTGCATGTGGACCGGCGGCTTCACCGATCACACGATTCTCGAGGCGACCGGCGCGACGGTCGTGCCGTTCGGCGTGGGCAATACGCGTCTGCTGATCGATTCGATCGTCAATCTCGGCATCAACGCGATTTCGTGCACACCCTCGTATCCGGGGCTCATTGAACAGATCCTGCGTGAATCGACCGATCTTCGCCCCCGCGACCTGAAGCTTACGTTGGGTCTGTTCGGCGGCGAGGCGGGGCTCGACAATCTGGATCTGCGCAACGCGATGGAAGAGAAGTGGGGCTTCAAGATCCGCAACGCCAACTTCGGTCTGTCTGAAGTGCTGAGCATTCTCGGCGGACAAACCGACTGGACCAATGATTTGCTGTATCACGCGAGCGACGTCGTCTTTGCCGAAATCGTCGATCCCGCCACGTTGCAACGCTTGCCGATCGAAGCGGGGACCGTCGGCGAACTCGTCTGTACGCACTTGCGGAAGGAGTGCCAGCCGCTCGTTCGCTACCGCACGCGAGACGTCGTCACCGTGACCGGCGTCGATCGCGGGCCGGACGGCCGCACGGCGTGGCGATTCCGCGTCACCGGCCGGACCGACGACATGTTCAACGTGCGCGGCATCAACGTGTTCCCGAGCGCCGTTCGCGTGGCCGTCGAATCGCTGCCGCAATGGGCGTCGGGAATCTTCCGAATCGTGCTGAAGGGGGACGGTCCGTACGACCGGATCACGATGACTGTCGAAGCCGCGCAGGGGTTGCCGGCCGCCGACTGGCCGAAGGCCAGGGAGCAGGTCGAGGCGGCGATCCGCACGAGGGTCGGGTCGACGGCAGACGTGACGATGGTGCCGTTCGAGCATTTCCCGCGCACCGAAGGAAAAACCCGCTGGGTCGAAAAGGAGGCGTGATGAGCTACGCAAGAATCGAGAAATCGGGGGCCGTGTCGACGGTGATCCTCAATCGCCCGGAGCGGCTGAACGCGATCAGCGGCGACCTGCTGGACGATCTTCATCGGGCGCTGGTGGAGGTCAATGCCGATGAAGGCTGCAACGCGATCGTATTCACCGGGGCCGGCCGGGCCTTCTGCGCGGGCGACGATCTGAAGGAGTTCGACAAGCAGACCGAGAGCGATGCAAGCATCCGCAGTCACGTCGAACGCATCCAGCAGATCACGCGCGACCTGATGTTCAACGGAAAACCGGTCATCGGCGCCGTGCACGGGTTTGCCGTCGGCGGCGGATTCGAGTGGCTGCTCAACTGCGATCTGGTCGTGGCGTCGGACGATCTGGTGTGCTATTTCCCCGAAATGGAGTGGGGGCAGTTCGTCACCGGAGGCGTGACGCAACTCCTGCCGCAGAGCGTCGGCCATCAGCGCGCCATGGAGCTGTGGCTGTTGGGCGAGCGCCAGTCGGCCCGGCAGCTGCATTCGCTGGGCCTCGTCAATCGGGTCGTCGAGGCGGGGAGGGTCGTGGAAACCGCGCTGGAACTCGCCACGCGTGTCGCTGAACGTTCCGTCTTTTCCGTGTCGAGACTGAAGCGTCTGCTGACGATGGAGCTGTCGGCCGATTTGACCCGCAGTCTCGAGCTCGAGCAGTCCGCAACCGTGGCGGCGTTTGCGACACCCGACGCCGCCCGCCGTGTCCAGGCCTTTGCCGCGAGGAAATGACCATGAATATCAAAGCACTGACGTTCGACTATTTCGGCACGCTGGTGGATGTCGACCAGGGCGGCATGGCGGGGATCGCCGAAGTCACGCGCATCCTCGGCGTCGATTCTTCGCGCCCGGTATTCGACGTGTACCTCGACTGGGACATGCGCAACGTGCAGACCTATCGCGGCGGTGTGTACCGCAGCTATCGCGCGGTTGCACAGGACGCACTGACCGGCTGCATCGACGCGCTGTTCCCGAACGCGCTCGACGGCCACGACGTCGAGGCGCTCACCGACGTGCTGCTCACGCACCTCGTCGAGTCGTCGCCGCCACACGCGGATGCGCTCGAGTTTCTCGACTGGGCAGGGTCGCGATATCCGCTGATGCCGATCACGAACATGGACAGCGATCTCTGGCGCAGAAGCCAGCTCACGCGCTACTTCGAGCACGTCACGACGGCCGAGATGGCCCAGGCGTACAAGCCGTCGCATCTGATATTCAGCCTCGCGCTGGATCGCCTCGGGCTGGACGCGCACAACGTGTTGCACTGCTCGCTCGCCAGCTGGGCTGATATCGATGGCGCCAAGCCGCTCGGCATGCACGTGGCGTGGATCAACCGCTCCGCGGACAAGCTCGGCCCGTGGCAGCCGCGTCCCGATTTCGAGTTCAAGACGCTGTCGCCCGTTCGCGATGTCCTGACCCAGTCGCAGTCCGCCACTTCGGGGGAATTGAAATGAAACGCACGATCCTGATGTTTGCCGTCACCGTCGTCGGTGCCGGCGTGACCGGATTTTCGTCCTGTGCGAGTGCCGATACCGTCGTCAAGATCGGAGCGGCCGGCCCGCTCACGGGCAGTTCGGCCCAGAGCGGCAAGGACGACGAACGCGGCGTGCAGCTGGCCATCAACGAGCTGAACGCCCGCAAGCTGGTCATCGGCGGACAGCCTGTCAAGTTTCAATTGGTGTCGGTCGACGATCAGGGCGACCCGAAGGTGGGCGTGAACGTCGCGCAGAAGCTGGTCGACGGCGGCGTGGCGGCCGTGATCGGACACTACAACTCCGGCGTGAGCATTCCCGCCGCGCGGATATATAACGATGCGCATGTCGTGATGATCACCGGCGCATCGTCGAACCCGGAGCTGACCCGGCTCGGGTTTCCGTACGTTTATCGTCTCGCGACGAACGACAACGTGATGGGCCAGCGCATGGCCGACTATTCCGTCAACGTGCTGAAGCTCAAGCGCGCGGCCGTGGTCGACGACCGGACCGCGTACGGCACCGGCGTGGCTGACGTGTTCGTGAAGACCGCGGAAAAGAACGGCATGACCGTCGTCGCGCGTGAATACAGCACGGACAAGACGACGGACTTCAAGGGCATCCTGACGCACATCAAGGCGACCAATCCGCAGGTCGTGTTCTACGGTGGCTATTACGCGCAGGCGGCGCTGCTTGCACGCCAGATGGTCGATCTCGGCATCAACGCGGTGCTGGTCGGCGGCGACGGCATCTGCTCGCCGGAATTCAGCAAGCTGTCGAATAACGTTCTCGACAACAAGATGTTCTGCGCACAGGGCGGCGCGCCGCTCGACAGCCTGCCCGACGGCAAGCGTTTCAGGAGCCGGTTCAAGAGCATGTTCGGCGCCGACGTGGATACCTATGCGCCGAGTTTCTATGCGGCGACGCTGGTCGTGGCGGATGCGATGCAAAAGGCCAATTCGACGTCGCCCGAGGTGTATTCGAAGGTGATGCGCGAGCAATCGTTCAGCAGCATGCTCGGCCCGGTGAAGTTCGACGGGCAGGGCGACTGGGTCGATGCGCCGGTGACCGTCTACAAGCTGTCGGGCGGCACCCTGACGCCGGTCGGCGCGAAGTAGCGAACGCGGCGTCGAAGCCAGGTTCGGGGCAGTACCGTGGTCGGGCCGGGCCGTGCATCGATACATGGATGAACGGCCCGACGCCGTTACGGATCGGCCGTGCTGCATCGGCAGTGCGGCAATGGTTTTACCGACAAGGAGATTTCATGATCAATTCCGGAGCGACGGCGACCCTGAAGCGTCGGGTCGCCGTGCAGGACCTGGCTTCCGCCTTCGGCAACGATTCGGATGAAACGTATCCGGACGTGATGTCGACGCCCGCGATGCTCGGTCTCATGGAGCGGGCATGTGCGGAAATCATGCGCGGCGAACTGGAGGACGGGCAGTTGTCGGTGGGCGTCACGACTCAGCTGACGCACTCGGCACCCACGCCGGTCGATGCGCAAGTGAGCGCCACCGCCAGCTTCCGCGGGCGGGAAGGCAGCCTGTTCGTCTTCGACGTCGTCGTGCACGATCCGAAAGGGCAGATCGGCAGCGGAACGCATGCACGCGCGATCGTCGATCGCGCCGCCATCGAGAAAAAGGCCGCGTCGCGCCGTTGATCGCGGCAATGGCCGGCAGTGGCGTGAGCGTTCTTCGCACGGGCGGCAACGGGGTCCAACATGAACGGTTTTTGCGCTGGTAAGCTTAGCGGATCTGCCACCGTGCTGCGAACGATAATGGACGAGCGAAGTCTGAGCGCTGCTGATCGATCCGGCGATCTCCGGTCCGCGATCGATACGGCTTGCTGGCGCGATGCAAGACGTGTTGCGGCGCACCGGTTCGGCGCGTATGTGCTGACATTGAGCGACGACGCGGTTCCGCTCGAAGCGGTGGACGACGATGCGCACGCGCTGGCAGCGCAGTGCGACATCGACGTCTGCGCGCTGGTGTTCGACCGGCTGCTGCACGATGTCCGCGATTCGCTGCGGGAAAGCGACAACGCAACGGTTGATGTGCCGCTCGCCGCCGCGGACGGCCTGCATTGCGCCGCTACCTGCGTGTCGGCCGGATCCGCGAGGGTCTACCTGCTCGCGTTGAGGCGAGCGGAGCGCGACGCACGATCGCTGCACGACATGCTCGCGCTGCTCGACATCACGCTGTGCGTCTCGCTGAAAAGTCATTTCGATCTCGTCGCGCACCAGACGCTGGTGGAGGAACAGAAGGCGATCATCGACCACATCGGCGACGGGCTGATGGTGCTCGGTCGAGGCGGCATCGTGCGTCATGCGAGTACCGTCGCGGGGCGGATTCTCGGGATCGATCCGGTGGCCAGCATCGGGCGGCCGCTCGAGGCGCTGATCGACTTCGAGCCGATCATTGCGCCGATCTTTACGACGGGCGTGGGTTATGTCGATCGTGAGCTCATCATCGACTCACCCGCCCGTCACCTGCACCTGATCGACACGGCGATTCCCGTGAAGAACAGCTGCGGGCAGGTGGTTTCCGTCGTCAACACGTTCCGCGAGATCAAGCGAGTCCGCAGCATCGCCGGCAAGTATGCGGGCAACTATGCGCGCTATACGTTCGAGAACATCGTCGGGCGGAGCGACAGTCTGCTCGACGCGATCGGCGCCGCCCGCAAGGCGGCACACGGTTCGGCGAATCTGCTGCTCAGCGGCGAAAGCGGCGTCGGCAAGGAGGTTTTCGCGCAGTCGATCCACAACGCAAGCGCGCGCCAGGCCCAGCCGTTCATTGCGATCAACTGCGCCGCGCTGCCGCACGATCTGATCGAAAGCGAGCTGTTCGGGCACGCGCCGGGCAGTTTTACCGGGGCGACCAAGGAAGGGCGGCCGGGGAAATTCGAGTCCGCCGACGGGGGTACCGTCTTTCTCGATGAAATTTCGGAGCTTCCGATCGACGTGCAGGCGAAGCTTCTGCGCGTGCTCCAGGAACGCGAAGTGACCCGGCTCGGGGATACCAAGGGAATCCCGATCGACGTACGCATCATCTGTGCGAGCAACCGCGATCTGGAAGCGATGGTGGCGACGAAGGAGTTCCGGGAGGATCTGTACTATCGCTGCAACGTCATCGAGATCTCGATTCCGCCATTGCGATCGCGCAAGGCCGACGTCACGGCGACCGCGAACTTTTTCCTGAGCAAGTACGCGACGCTGCTGAACAAGAAGATATTCGGGTTCAGCAAACGGGCGCTCGATCAGATGCATGCATACGCATGGCCCGGCAATGTCCGGGAGCTGGAGAATCTCGTCGAGCGCATCGTGAACCTGAGCGACGAAGGCATCATCGACGACGTGTCGGCTTTGTTGCGGCCGCCGCGAGGCGTAGGTGGGGTGTCCGACCCGATACCGGCACCTGACATGCACGGAAAGCCCGACACGCGGAGCGATCATGCGATTCAACCGCTGAGGGACGTCGAGCGCGACGCAATCCATCACGCGCTGGCCGCGTGCCGATTCAACGTCACGCGTTGCGCGGCCCTGCTCGAAATCTCGAAGCCGGCGTTGTATGCAAAGGTGAAGCGATACAACATCAAGCTCGAGCGGCCGTTGCATTAGCGGGATCCGGCCTTCGGCGCGTGGGCCGATGCCGGTGCCGATTGGCTCAGTCGGTCGAGCGCGGCCACGCCATGGCGGCGCGAGTGCGCACCTCGATGTCAGGGGATAGGCGATCCGTGCGGCGACGCTGTGCGCCGCATCGGCATCAACTATGCCGCTCGCCGATCCGGTTCTCTTCCGGACTCCAGACGCTCAACCCCTCCGTCGGATCCATCGGCTGATCCCACGGCCGCGCGGCGATCGCCTGCATCGTCGCGTCGAACCCGGCCTGCCGGCGCGCCGCGATGCCGTCCGGCGTGAAATCGATGTCCTTCCACTGATCGTCGCCGTCGAGCCGCGGCGCCGCGAGCTTGATCACGTGCATCGTCGTCTGGCAGCCCCACGCGGCGAGCGCCTGCACGTCGGCCGACGTGCGCTCCGCCTCCGGCAGCCGCATTACCAGTTCCTTGATCACGTGGCGCAGCCGGTGAATCTGCTGTTGCCGCGCGATGTTGCCGTCCGTGCGGCTCGCGTACTGGATGTCCTTCTGCCGCTCCGACACCTGCCAGATGCTTTGCGGCTCGGGCCCGACCGGATTCCACATCTGCACCGAGAAAATGATCGAACTGCGGCGCGGCGCATCGTCGAGCACGACCTCGACCGGCGTATTCGAATAGATGCCGCCGTCCCAGTAGGGCGCGCCGTCGATCCGCACGGCGGGGAACGCAGGCGGCAGCGCGCCCGAGCTCATCACGTGGTCGATGTCGAGCGGCCGGTCGCGCGAATCGAAATAGCGCATCGTGCCGGTGCACGCGTTGACCGCGCCGACGGTCAGCCGCGGCCGCCCCGCGTTCAGCAGGTCGAGATCGATCAGCGACGCGAGCGTGTCGCGCAGCGGCGCGACCACGTAGTACGACGCGTGCTCGACGCCGACCCGCGCGAGCGGCCCGAGCCACGCGGCGGGATTCGGCCGGAAGAATCCCGTGAGGCCCGCGCCGATCACCGCGAGTTCCGAGCCGATCTTGTCCCAGCTCGTCGGGAAGCCCGGCACGGTCACGGCGGGCCGTTCGGTGACGTGGCGCCAGAATTCGGCCATTCGCTGCGCGCGGTGCGCGGGCGCGTTGCCGGCGATCAGCGCCGCGTTGATCGCGCCGATCGACGTGCCGATGACCCAGTCGGGCTGGATGCCCGCCGCGTCCATCGCCTCGAATACGCCGAGCTGGTATGCACCCAGCGCGCCGCCGCCCTGGAGCACGAGCACGACCTGCCCGGGTAGCTTCGGGTGTGCGGGTTGACTTGCCGTCATCGCTTGCCTCGTGGTCGGTGACGGCCGGCGGGGGCCGGCCGGTTGGAACCAGTGTAGGCGATCGGCGGGCGTTGCTCCGCGGTGCGGGATCTTCGCGCGCATGGTGCGGCGCGGCGCGTCATTCCACGGTGATGGTCTCCTTCATGTACGGATGAATCCCGCAGAACACCTTGTAGACCCCCGGCTTGTCGAAGCGGAACGAGTAGGTCTCGTCCTGGTCGAGCGCATTCGAATGGAAGACGCCTGCGTCGTTGACGACGGTATGCGGTTCCGCGTCGAGATTCTTCCACGTGATCGTCGTGCCGGCCTTGATCGTGGTCGACATCGGCGAAAACATGAAGTTGTGGATCGTCACGAGCGGGCCGGCCGGGGTTTGCGCGAATGCGGCGAGCGGCGTGCCGGCGGCGGCTGCGCACAGGGTCAGCGCCGCCAGCAGCGTCGAGGGCTTGAGGAAGGTCATGTCGGTCTCCTTGCGTAGCGGGATCAGGCCAGCGTCGTGTCGTGCAGCGATGCCGCCACCGGATGGCCGGCGAAGTCGACGGTCGTCACGCCGAGCATTGCGGGCAGCCGGTCGCGCGGCACCGTGAGCGGCACCGGGCCGGGGCCGTTGCCGGCGGTCGGCTGCGGGAACGCGGTGGAGCGCGCGGTGTGGAACGTCACGTTGCCTTCGACCTTCGACAC
>Ga0157367_1000538_pt1 | contig 18332 bp, 16 predicted proteins | sample AttbisABBM2_FD_113142 | JGI IMG/M metagenome (GOLD analysis project Ga0157367, IMG submission 113142) | Fungus gardens microbial communities from leaf cutter ant in Botucatu, State of São Paulo, Brazil - Atta bisphaerica ABBM2 | ecosystem: Host-associated > Fungi > Mycelium > Unclassified ...
GACCGAACAGGGTGAACGTTACCGGCGTGATATGCAGCTTGTGCTGGACGCCATGGGAGAAGCGGAGAGGCGTTTACATCCTGTCGATCATAGCGTTCAGGGACGCGTCCATGTCCAGTTACCGAGCGGCCTGGGGCAGATTTTTTTGCCGCATCTGCTGGCGCTGCAGCGTCTGCATCCCGAGCTGCAGCTGATGCTTTCCCTGGATGACCGCTTTGCCGATCTGGTGACGGAGGGCGTGGATGTCGCGATACGGCTGAGCAGTGAGCCCCCGCAGGCGCATGCGGCGCGCGTGCTGGGGCGTATTGAAACCAGGCTGTTTGCCGCCCCCGGCTTTCAGGCGGTACGCGCCGTCAGCGAGCTGGCGACGCTGCCACACGTGCGGTTCAGCGGCATTCCGCTGGGTGCTCCCCTGCGCCTGATGTCTGACGAGGAGACGGTCGAGGTCAACGTGAATACTGTTTTCCGTGCCAACACCAGCGACGCGCTGCTGCAGGCTCTGGAGTCCGGCATTGGTATCGGCGGCATGCAGCAGCCGCTCGTGACACGCGCGCTGCAAACCGGCACGCTGGTACCGGTGCTGCCCGACTGGCGGTTACCCGATCGCTTCCTCTATGCCGTCTATCCTGACGTCCGCTTTATTCCGCAGCGCATCAGAAAGGTCGTCAGCGTGATTGAGCAGTTACTGCCTAAAATAATAAAGAAAAACTGATTGTTTCCACCGTAAATGACGTGCATTTTTTAATCGCAAAGAATAGAGTGTTTTTACCGTATTCCCTCTTTCTGGAGCACGTATGCCGGATTACTGTTTTTTCCAAAAAGGCCCGAACCTCATTGCGATTGAGAGCGCAAACACCGATGCGGCCGCTCAGCTCATCGCTCAGGGGTTTGAAAAACAGTTTGAGGAGATCGGCGCTGCGGATAAAAAAGGGGCGCTTACCCGCCTTGCGGATATCCGTAAAAACAATGAGATCGATCGCCATAACTTCCTGGCCGGAGCGGGCGAAATGCCGCTGATCGGCGTGCTGGCGGCTGCGGCAACCTGGTTGATTCAAAAGAAATAACGCAACCATCCTCTACCTCGCTACCGGTAAATCCGCGTATCGCGTCGTATAGGCCGGTGACAACATCTCTCGCTTCATTGCCCACGGTTTCTCAATCCCCTGCCCGGCAAACCATATCTTCCCTTTGCCGGAGTGATTTACGCTGTCGATCATCTCCATCAGCGCCGCGCTGTTGGCGCGCAGACGATTATCGTCAAACAGGTTAAGCTGGGCGACGCCGCTGCTGAAAAAATCCGCCAGCATGACCCCGGCCTTCATATAGCGATACCCGTCGAGCCATATCCGCCCCAGCGCCTCCGTGGCGGCGCGGATGATATCGCGCGAGTCATTGGTGGGCGTCATCAGGGTGACCGAAGCCTGATTGCCGTAATAAATTTCGTTGTCAGCGTGCGGGCTGGTGCGCACAAACACGCTGATAAAACGACAGTATTGATGCTCGCCGCGCAGTTTCTCTGCAGCGCGCTCCGCGTAGGCGCAAATCGCCTGATGCATCTCTTCATATTGCGTAATGCGGTGTCCAAACGAACGGCTACAGATGATTTGCTGCTTCGTGGGGGTGTACTCTTCCAGGTCAAGGCAGGGCTCGCCGCGAAGCTCGCGCGCCGTGCGTTCCAGTACCACGTTGAAATGTTTGCGAATGACCCACGAGGAGGCCTCCGCCAGCTCCAGCGCCGTGGTAATCCCCATCGCGTTCAGTTTTTTCGTGATGCGCCGCCCTACCCCCCACACCTCCTCTACCGGCACCTTTGCCAGCAGTTTACGCTGCCGCTCCTGGCCTGAGAGATCGACCACGCCGCCGGTGCCCGCCCACCGCTTCGCCGCATAGTTGGCCAGCTTCGCCAGCGTTTTGGTCGGGGCAATACCGACGCCAACGGTTAAGCCCGTATTTTTATAGACCTGCGTGCGCATCTGGTGTCCGAACGCTTCCAGTGCAAGGCAGTTACCGATCCCTGAAACGTTCACGAACGCCTCGTCGATCGAGTAAATTTCTATGGCCGGAGCGAGATCGGTCAGCGTCTGCATCACCCGACTGCTGAGATCGGCATACAGCGCATAGTTCGAACTAAAGACGTAAACCCGCGACGGATAGCCCTTCTCTTTGAATTTAAAATAGGGCTCCCCCATTTTTATGCCGAACTGCTTTGCCTCCGGCGACAGTGAAATAATGCAGCCGTCGTTATTGGACACCACCACGATGGGCTTCCCCTGCAGATCGGGGCGAAATACCTTCTCGCAGGAGGCATAGAAGCTATTCACATCAACCAGTGCGAACATGTTTATGCGTTTTAAGCGTGTGGGTGACGACGCCGAAGATCTGCAGCTCCTCTTCGGACTGAAAGGTAATCGGCTGATAGCGGGCATTATGCGGCAGAAGTCTCAGAACCGGGCGGGTCTGTAGCTCTTTCACCGTAAACTCACCGGCGACCGACGCCACGACGATGTCCCCATGTTCGGCATTTAACGAACGATCGACCACCAGCAGATCGCCGTCGCCGATCCCCGCGCCAATCATGGAGTCTCCACTCACCTTGATAAAATAGGTCGCACTGGGGTGTCTCACTGCCAGCCGGTTAAGATCGAGACGATCTTCCACATAGTCCTGCGCCGGACTGGGGAAACCACAGGCTACACGCTCTGCAAACAACGGTAATTCAATAGATTGGTTTGGATGATAAGAAAAGAGAGTGTCCATAATGCCTTTCTCGCCATATACTGTATATAAATACAGTATTACGGATTATGGCCAGGGATCAAGGTCATTTCCGGAGGCGAACCCAAACGCGTTGAAGTTTGGAGAAATTTAGTAGGTAGGGCCAGAAAAATTCAGACATTATGTTAATTCGCATACTGTAAGCTACATCAAAGGCTTAAGTAGGTCTCTACCGGTTAAGATCGTTTAACTCCGCAGACGGTTTTGTAGCCTGGATGAGCGGTATCATCTGGCTGAACTGGCTCAATGACCGTACCGTTAACATGCTGATGGAGTGAAGTTCAAGGCGGTTGTAAATATCATCCAACGAGTCCACCTGCCGCCGCCCAGCACAGACTGGAATTCTGATAAGGAAAAGTCATCCATAACAGGTGACTTCCTGCATATGAGACACTTAATCATACTGGAACAAGCCACTTACAAAATGGATAGTCAATTTTTGGTATTCAAGATACATCTACCGCTTCCCTCCCCCTGAAATAATTAAGTAAATTACAAAATTCTTTCTTATTAGAGATTTGGAATTTTTTCATTAAAGAGTATTTATGTGCGTAAACTGTTTTTTCGCTGATATGTAGTTTACGCGCGGTCTCAGCTACTGATGTGCTGCTCATCAACTCAAAAGCTATAGCCAGTTCCCGGGGGGAAGCGTGTTCTGGCCTACAGTTGGAACAGGAATAGTCCGGAGGGTAATGAGCTCTCTGCCGTCTTTGATTCCATGCCTGAACAACATTTGAATATATATATTCTATGGATGAATGACGTGATATAAATACCATATCCCGGTAGCACAACGGTCTTCTGCCGAACGATTTATGGACCGAATCAATCAAGCCAATAACAATACCTCTATTTCTGTATCTAAACTCTGGTTTACAGGTGAGAGATTCCCCGCTAAATAGTTTAGTGATAATCACATCTGCATTCCATATACACTCCGTGGACATTTCAGGAAGAAAATAGCATTCCTCTCCATATTCAGTTAAGAAAAGATTTCGCAGTAGAAACTCCATACCACTCCGACAGTAACTGTCGGAATCATTGATGATAATATTAATCATAGAAAAGTAACCAAAATCATGAAAGACACATTACAAATGCGTATTAAAATTAAAAATAACAGCACCACCATTGAGACAAATACATTTAAATCTTAACAACTAAATTTCTAACTAATTGTAAGTGAATGTCACTGTTGCTACAGACGATACTGGCCCTGCATGTAATGCACTGTCACCATTAAAATAATATGCAGCATTAAATGCCAATATTTCCTGTGCCTGTGCATCTGAGATAACACGGCTATTAACACCAAGTATTACAGGTGCGTTGTTGTACATAACCTGAATTCCTATAGCGTTATTTCCAGCATCACTATTGGCTAATACATCATTATGCCCTTGCATTGAAGTACCAGCAAACTGCATAGATACAACGGTGTGAGGATCACAGGTAAGAGCAACATTAAAACCTTTCATTGCAGGATAACGCCCGGTACCGTTGTTTTTTATATCAGTCAAATTTACTGGTGGCATAACGACCGTCTGATTTGGGTTATTTATTTGACAAGTATACGAAGGGATAATTAAAGGGTTTTTTAATGTAAACACCCAAGTTTTAATACCATTCCCCCATGTTGGTGGAGCACCTCCGACCGTACCTCTTTGCTCCAGTGTAAAGCGAGCAATTTCAGTTCCTGCAGGAATTGTAGTGCTGACTCCAGTACTAATAGCATTTCGTACCATACCTATTCGTATGTAAATTGGTTTTGTAGTCAACGTAGTTGATGAGTCATAAGTACAACTCCCGTCAGCCCATACACATTGGCCTGCTGGTAGAGGAAAGTTAAACCTTCCTGTTGGCAAAACTGCATAACCAATAAAACCATTGGAAGCAAGCACAGAGGAAAAGCTACTACTCCCGTAGGTACGTAAGGCATCATTGGCTGCAGGCCCACCAGGGCCTGCCCACCCTAAATAACCGGAACAAGTTGTATAAGCACTAAGGTCCGTAAGAAGAACATCAGTACTGGATTTAGTTAATGTTATATCAACAGGAATGGTGAATGTCCCGGCCCCACCAATTGATAAGCCATTAGATGTACAACTAAATGCATTTGCATTTTTAATAAACACAAAAAGTGAAATAATCAATAATGCATAAATTAATATTGCAAAACTGCGTCTAATATATTTCATTTAAAATTTAGCCTCTTCGTCGCTAGTTTTTTTGAACGGCAAATCACATGCACCTATTAGTGGCTTGAATAATTCCCGGATTGTTTCTCTCGACATTCAGATGATAGCTAGCTGTACATTGCTGATGTGATGAGTTACCCCATTTTACGTTAACTTTTCCACTTTCAGTTAAACCGGATATATAAACCTGCCCGTTATCACCCACAATAAATGACTGGCCGTTTTGGTCATCGGTAGTCACAATCGCACCGAATGGCACGGGTTGCCCGTTTGCATTTGTTAATGTCATTAATACACGCATCCCAACATTCGCCACATAATCAGCACGGACTATTGCCCCACGGGTCGGCACCACTGTCTTCGTGGTTAACTCCAGTTCCACATCATCCGGCAGGGTATCTGTCAGTAACGACACTTCGTTTTTACGGAACGGCGTCACGCTACTGACCGCCGTATAGCCCCGCCAGTCAGTTTTCGCTCCGGTCTGGTTCTGCACGCCAACGCCTTTTGCACCTGGTGCCTTGATCAGCACATTCGTTTCCCCCAGCGACTGCGAAAGGGTCACGCCGTCGGCATGGGCAATAATGCCCCCCTGCAACCCGTAATTTATACGGTCACTGTTTTTGTCGTAGGCATAGCCGGCGGTAACTTCGCTGTAGGTGCCCTTGTAGTCGGCGTTCAGATTTCCGCTGTAGCCAACGTTATCGGTGCCATAACCCTGCTGTATATTCCAGCTCAGGGCATTATTTTCCATGGCTAATCCGTTCATTCCCACGTTATGGGTGGTACCGTTATTTTTACTGGCATTCAAACTGTAGTTAGCCCACGTCTGGGGCAGAAACTTATCTAACGGCACACTAATGTTGAATGCCAGCATCCGATCCTTATCGTAGCTTGGTGCACTACCGGTGGTTCCGTCGTTACCATTTTTACTGAAGGTATACGTCAGACCGTAGCTGATGGCTTTCCAGTAATTGTTGTAACCAATGCTGTAGGATTCCATGCTCCTACCGGAATTCCAGTAGTCCTCTCGCACCGCACTCAGCGTCATTGAACCGAAGTTGTTCCACAGCGTCTGACTGAGGGTGATCTCCATGCGATTGCGACGCCGGTTGTTCAACGCACTACTGTTCCCCCAGGAATCCAGCACTTCCTGCATGCCATAATAACCGCTGGTTGAGTAGCGGTAGCCCGCGATGGCGAAGTTGGTCCCGGTACCCACAATGTTCTTGCTGTAACGTATACGCCATGACTGACCACTACTTTTATCCTGGTGTTGTGGCGTTGACCATGCCTGGGTTACATCTGTTGATACAGCACCAAAGTCCCCCATGTTTTTACCCCCACCAAGGGCCAGGGACTGGTATTTGCTGGATTCCTGAAAACCGCCGTACAGAGTGAAGCCATGTGGCAGGCCGTAAATGCCGGTCATCTGACCAAAGGGGGTCTTATCCACACCATTGTCATAGGAACGATACTGTCCACCCGTAACTGCATATTTCAAGTGGCCCTCACGCTGCAGCACTGGCAGGGATGCAAATGGGACCGTGAAGTGTTGCTCACTACCATCGGCCTCCTTAATGGTAATATCCAGGTCACCCGCCCCACCTGTAGGGTACATATCGGTTATTTCGAATGCTCCCGGAGCAACATAGCTCTGGTAGATGACATAGCCATTCTGACGTATCACCACTTGCGCGTTGGTTCGTGCTATGCCACGAACTGCTGGCGCATACCCCTTTAGTGAGTCCGGCAACATGTCATCATCGGATGCCAACTGGGCTCCGCGGAATGGAATGCTGTCAAATACATCAGATGGTGCGGAACTGTCCCCGGCTGTCAGCTGAGCTTTCAGGGGGATAATAGCCCGCTGTGCATAAGTGTAAACGGTATCCCATCTGTCACTGCCGCTACTGTCACGGCTCCAGGTCGTGTAATTACGCAGCCGCCAGGGCCCTATATTAATTCCCGGCCTCAGGTTAGCGTACTGGCTGTCACTGTTACTGTTATTTCCTCGTCCCCGGCTGCTGGCACCGCTGATGCTGTAATTCAACATAGCGGCTGTAATACCTTCATCCCACATTTCAGGTGGTACATAACCTCGGGCCTGTGTGGAAATTGCCGCCTGAGGGATACTGATAAGTAATCGCTGGGCGCTGAACTGAAAATCAACGGAAGACTGAGGAATAGCCCCAAGGTTTGCACAGCCTGTGCTATCCCCTTTTAAGTCAGGGAACAGTTCAGTCCGTATCCCCCAGTTTTTCAGTTGTTTCTCGCTGAGACAGGGAACGAGTTGCATATCATCCCCTGAACTCTTAGCCTGAAAATCGACATCCAGTGTATCAACGACCTGCTCATCCAGAACGACATCGACGTGATATCGCCCGGGTGCCTGGGAGCCAGATTCAAACACGGACAGGTCTGATTTACCCACTCCGGGGTTATCCAGCTCAAGTAGTAGCGGGTTAAAAAAATCACGGGCAAAAGTAACCTGCGTGCAGCCCGCGATGGCAACGGTAACCATAAGGGCCAGTCGTGCTGGTTTTATATTATTATTTTTATCTGCCATCATTATGAATCACCCCGAACAAGTAAAATAATTAACACATAAGCCTGATTAAATATCCGATTTATGTGTTTCACCGGTCCCGCCATAGTCGTTGATGATTTTATAAATCACACTTCCGTTACTGATACCTGATGGCAAATTAAATCGAGTGGTTGAACCCGGCAATACATAACTGACGTCCTCAAGTTTTTTTCCACCCACTGTGATTTCATTGAAATTCATCACGTAATCTGTGGGGTTAGTTACCTGAATCTGATTACCTGCGCGCTGCCAGATAAGCTTATCCGCGAGTTGTTCTGGAGTAGTTCCTTTTAACGATGCTGGACGATAAATTAACTTAATACGGGTTTTTACAGCGATCTGCAGAGAGTTCTCAATCTGATTACCGGAGGAAGGGATTGCTTTAATATTCAACCAGTACAGGCTTTCTTTGTTCTGTGGAGCTGAGCCAGCCAGCAAAATACGCTCCACATTCTGTTGCCCTTTATCCAGACGATACAACGGTGGTGTAATGACAAAAGGCGCTTTCTCAACCCCACCTGACTGCGTTTCCACCCAGGACTGGATAAGATAAGGAGTACTGTCCGGATTATTGACGCTGATTGAGGCTTCCTTTTTGTTGCCATCATAAATTACACGGGTTCCACCAATAACGACTCCCGCACTGGCTGCTGATTGCCCTGCAGAAATAACCGCAAAGGCAACAAAAATTTTGCTGAGAAAGTTCATTTTATACCTCGATGAAAAAGGGCTGATTGCCAGCCCCACATTCTTTTCTGCTCTGGAAAATCAGTTATAGATAACTGAGAAGTTCGCTACCGAGTTAGCCGGGCCTGCTGTCACGGTAGCGGCTGTCGCTTTGTATTGGGCATAGAAATCCAGAGTGTTGTCCTGGGTACTGCTCAGCGGGTAGCTATAGCTGTTTTGACCGTGCAGCGGCAGGTCTGCCTTATCGGAAGTCATCAGATTAATAGCCACACCGGTCGCAGCTCCGGCAACTGAGCTGTCAATAGCCAATAGGTTAGAGTCTGTGGCTTCTGGTGTACCATCAAAACGTACTTTTGCAGACGTTACAGTTGTTGGGCAGTTTTTCAGCACGATATCGAATTTTTTGGCTGCCGTTTTATCACCGACAGCGGTAAATTCTGACTTATTGTATGAACCAAGAACAACAGTCTGGTTCTGAGAGTTCACGTCAACAGTACATGCCGCATCCAGAATTTCTCCGGTAAAGTTAACTGTACCTGCTGCTGCAAAAGCATTTGACATAGACAATGCAGAGGTTGCTGCCAGTACAGTAACAATCAGGTTCTTTTTCATTTCATGGTCCTTGAATACATTTAGTTAATTAACTGTGTTTGAAAAAATCAATCTGCATAGTGCAGGTTAATATAATTCCCTATCCGTTCGATTTAATCTCTGACAGATGCTATCTGCACATCTTTACCTGATGCATTTGTTCACCACGCCATACAGAATAACCAGGCAGCTGAAATTATTTCGTTTCGGCGTGAATATTATCACCTCATTTCCAAAAACAACTCAATGCATTTGTGGTCCTGGAAAGAACTGAGTATTTAACAATAATTTTACTTAGTATTGCTCTGTATACCATGGGCTTTCTTCATTCATCTTTATAGGTTATCACCACAGACAGCAAAATAACCTCAATTATAACCATATAGTGAAATATTGATATTTTGTTAAATTCACAGTCCTTTCCAGGACTGATTTGTAATTTATCTTTCCGGATTTATTGTCAATAATTCAGCACAACAGATAAGTCAGTTTTATTATGTGGGAAACCAAATGAATAAAATAACGGAAATCTCATCTTTGATACAGTTCAAACCACTTGTTGAAATAGAAGCAATACTTGAAAAAGTAGCCCCTTTTGCCGAGTCGTTTATTGCCGCTAAGGGAGAGATTTTACGGTATAAAGTATCGAACAATCATCAGTGCTACCTGTTGCACAGTGGAAGCGTTACCCTTAACCGACGTGGTGATGGCATGATACTGAACACTGAAAATGCTCCCTTCATTTTAGGAGTAAGTAATCAGTACTCTCACCTTGAAAATCTCTACGTAAAAGTTTTGGAAAACGCACAGATCAGCAGGTTATCTGTTGAACGCTTCAATCTGCTTATTGGAAGCTATAACCTGTGGCAAAGCCTGAGCTATCTTCTGATTTATAACGCATCGCGGGTGTATGCGCACAGTGCAATGATTTCTCAGATGACATCCTATGACCTGATACGATTTCAGTTAAATGAGCTGATAAGTGAGCCGGATAAGCTCCGTCAGGATACAACTGCAGCAAATTATATTCTGAACAGAACCTACCTATCGCGGAGTTGTGTGATGCGTATTCTTTCTGTACTCAGAACTCGGGGGTATATCACATTACAACGTGGGAAACTCATTGAACTGAGAACACTGCCTGAATCATTGGGCTGACAGGAGTTCCCGGGAAGAAGGTAAATTTCGGATAGAATGCTATACTAAAGGCCATATGATACCTATTCTTTCAGGTCAATTTCATTGTGCCTATGATTTCTGAAACTGTTGAAACCACAAAGATATCACCTTACGGAGAGCTTCTGATTGAAGCTCTCCGTCCATACGCAGAAATAAAAAAAATAATCCCCAGGCGTAATCTTTATTTAAATATTAATGATATCCAATATTGTTATTTACTTCTCGAGGGACAATTTGGCATCTACAGGCAAAGCGATCATCGTATGCTGGCGTCAGCTTCCTATCCCGGAATTTTAGGCCTGGGTGCGCTGGTGACTGAAAGATCTTCTGTATATATGAAAGCCCTAACTCCCTCCGTCGCTGGCCGCCTCTCTCTGGATATTGTTCAACATGTAATTCAGGAGTTAAATCTATGGGAACCCCTTGCAAAGCATATGATAATTTTGTCCAACCGTTTGTATATCTCTAATGAGCAGTTATCCGCTCCGACTGCCTTTGAGCTTGTCCGTACACAACTGATGGAACTGATAAATGAAGACGCTAGTATCAGGAGAGAAGTTACTGCTGAACGGTATATTCGTGATAAAACCGAACTTTCTCGTAGCAGAATCATGCACATCCTGTCTGAACTGAAGAAAGGAGGCTATATAGAAATGCAAAAAGGGATTCTCGTGGATGTTATTGAGTTACCTGAGAATTTAACCATTAATAATATTGTTCGTAATTCCGAATGAAGTTTTCGTATGGGATTATTGGTGGGAACGAATACTACTCGCACGTCGATGAAGGACGCCAGGTAAGATTTATTTTCCAGACGGATCACGGCCTGAATGAGTGTTCTGGAGTTCTGGCATCAAAGCTCATAAGTGTCGCACAGACAAAGCCCGGAAGCTCCTTCCGGGCTTTTTTACGTGATTAAATCAGCGAATTCAGCGTTTCCAGGGCCTCATCCGGTAACCGCAGTTCCCCCGCCGCGAGGTTTTGCCGCAGATGCGCCACGGAAGAGGTGCCCGGGATCAGCAGGATATTTGGGGAACGCTGCAGCAGCCATGCCAGCGCAACCTGCATTGCCGTTGCGCCCAGCGAGTCGGCGACAGCCTGCAGCCCGGAAGATTGCAGTGGCGTAAAGCCGCCCAGCGGGAAGAACGGCACATACGCAATCCCCTGCTGCGCCAGCAGATCCACCAGCGCGTCGTCACCCCGGTTCACAATGTTGTACATGTTCTGCACGCACACCACCGGCACCAGCTTCCGGGCTTCCGCGACCTGGGTGGCCGTGACGTTGCTCAGGCCAATATGACGCACCAGCCCCTGCTGCTGTAATTCGGCCAGGGTGGAAAGCGGTTCAGCAATCGATCCTTCCGCCGGCCCGTGTGCGCTAAACATGATCCGCAGATTCACCACGTCCAGCACGTCCAGCTGCAGATTACGCAGGTTGTCATGCACCGCCTGCGTCAGTTCCTGCGCGGAAAAGGCCGGCAGCCAGGCGCCTTTGTCATCGCGACGGGCGCCGATCTTGGTGACGATCGTCAGATCGTCCCGATAAGGATGAAGCGCCTCGCGGATCAGCTGGTTGGTGACATGAGGGCCGTAAAAATCACTGGTATCAATGTGGTTCACCCCCGCCGCCACGGCCTCGCGCAGCACGTCCAGCGCGGTCTGCTTATCCTTCGGCGGCCCAAAGACGCCAGGCCCGGCCAGCTGCATCGCGCCGTAGCCCAGCCGTTTCACCGTCCGCGTCCCGAGCGCGTACGTCCCGCTTTTATCAATGCTGCTCATGTTGACCTTCCTCATAAAAATGATCCGGATTTACAACAGGTTCCCTCAGGGAGCCTTTAGTTAAGCGCGAGTTAAATTAAAGTTTACATTCTCTACGACGATAGTAATGAAGTAACCCTGCATCTTCTCTAACGGACGACCGCTATGCTGAAAAATCTGCACGTGATTACCGGTATTATCTTTGCCCTCACCATATTCTGTCTGCTGCAAGTTGTCACGGGAGGGTTGTTCTACTCTGCCGTCAGTAACGATCGCCATAACTTCCAGAACTCTGGCGTGCTCAATGCCCAGCAGGAAAGCCTGAGCGACAGCGTGAACACGTTGGTGAAAACGCGCGTCACCGTCACCCGCGTGGCGATCCGCTATCTGAAAAACCAGCGTGACCCGGCTTCCCTGGCGGCGATCAATAAGCTGCTTGGCACCGCAGGCGACTCGCTGGCAAAAGCCGAAGCCTATAACAAAGAGTGGCAGAAACTGCCGCAGGTTAAGGGCCAGGAGGCGGCATTGACCGACGAGATGCAGAAATCCTGGAACCAGATGCACGAAGTGATGCGCTTATCGATTGAGTATCTGCGTGCCGATAACTATCAGGCCTATGGGGATCTGGACGCGCAGCAGGCGCAGGACGACATGGAAGCGGTCTATAACCGCTGGCGCGCCGAAAACAACACCCTGCTGAAGGCCGCAACCGAAGAGAACCAGAGCAGCTTCACGCAGATGCAGTGGACCCTGGCGGCAATTCTGCTGGCCGTTATCGCGGTTCTGGTGGTCATCTGGCAGGGTTTACAGCACCTGCTGTTAAAACCACTCCACTCCATTATGAACCATATTCGCGCCATTGCAGGGGGCGACCTGACGCAGGATATCGCAATATCTGGCCGCAACGAGATGGGTCAGTTGGCCGCTGGCCTGCATGAGATGCAGCAGTCGCTGGTGACCACCGTCAGCGCCGTGCGCGGAAGCACCGATTCCATCTACACCGGCGCAGGCGAAATTGCCGCAGGAAGCAACGATCTGTCCGCCCGCACCGAGCAGCAGGCCGCCTCGCTGGAAGAAACTGCCGCCAGCATGGAAGAGCTGACCGCGACGGTTAAACAGAACTCCGATAACGCCCGTCAGGCCACGCTGCTGGCGAAAAACGCCTCTGAAACGGCCGCGCGCGGCGGTCACGTCGTGGATAACGTGGTTCGCACCATGAACGAAATCGCCGACAGTTCGCAGCAAATTGCGCATATTACCAGCGTGATCGACAGCATCGCGTTCCAGACGAACATTCTGGCGCTTAACGCCGCGGTGGAAGCCGCACGCGCCGGGGAACAGGGGCGTGGCTTTGCGGTTGTCGCGGGCGAGGTCCGTACGCTGGCGAGCCGCAGCGCGCAGGCAGCGAAAGAGATCAAAGGGCTTATCGAGAACTCCGTCAGCCGGGTGAATACCGGTTCTGAGCAGGTCAGCGAGGCGGGCACCACCATGAAGGAAATTGTCGCTGCCGTCACCCGCGTGACCGATATCATGGGTGAGATTTCCTCTGCCTCTGACGAGCAGAGCCGCGGTATTGAGCAGGTGAGCCTGGCCGTTTCGCAGATGGACAGCGTGACGCAGCAAAACGCCGCGCTGGTGCAGGAGTCCGCCACGGCGGCTGCGGCGCTGGAAGATCAGTCCGAGCAACTGCGTCAGGCGGTGGCCGCGTTTCGTCTGAACGGCAAAGAAAAAGCGGTCGCTCCACGCCCGGCCAATCTGAAAACGCCACAGCTGCTGCGCCCGGCAACGACAAACGCCTCCACCGACAGCAACTGGGAAACGTTCTGAGTCTCAGGCGGGCGAGAATATCGCCCGCTAACGGCTGCGCTTGGCGTGCCGCTCCCAGTTCTCCTGTTTTGCTTCATCGGATTTTCGCAGCGAGACATAGCATGCCCCGCTGCCGCCGTGATGCGGCAGCGCCACGCAGAAGGCCTGCACTTCCTCGAACTCGGTCAACCAGCGCGCCAGGTAGCTGCGCACCACATTCGGATGCGAGTTCTGCTCCCGCCCTTTCCCGTGAATAATAATCAGGTTACGTAACCCGTCACGTCTGGCCTGGCAGATAAAAGAAAACAGCATCTGACGGCAGCGTTCGGCAGGCTGACGCAGGAGGTTTAAGCTGGCCTGGCGGGCATATTTACCCGAGCGCAGCTTATCGATAACGCCCTGCTGCACCCCTTCGCGCTGGAACGCCAGCGGTTCTTCCAGGGGAAGAAGGTCAAGAAAATCGAGCGTCAGGAAGTTATCCAGCTGTTCATTATCCACCTCCTCGCGCACCCGGGTATTGCGGCTGGGCTGCCAGTGAATATCCGGGCCACGCTTCAGGGGCTGGACATCTTCCATGGCGTCAAGAAAAAAGGATTTGTCGTCAGGGTTCATGGATATCCTCCGGCTACAACTGAGGACGGTACTATACCTGCGCCCGAGACAGGCCTCAATCACCGTTACAGGCCGTCGTGCGCAACAAATATTAACCTGATGAATATATATAGTATTTATAAAATAAACTTAAATATGACTTAACTAAAATTTCAGCAAAGATGAAATAAGTGATTTGTGTTAAATTTTCGTAAAATCAAACACTCAATATCCTTTCATTTTGCGGGAAAGGTGTTATACCTAAATATACCTGCTTCATGGATATAATACTCAGGATTGGCGAAAGGACGCACTGCTGTGTGTACTGGAGGGTCTGTCAGATGTCGGACAGACCCTGTTTTTTTATGGTCGGCTTTTCACGCCACGACTATTTTCCTCGCTTCCCTTCTGAACTGTGTAATTAATGATTCGGCAAGGGGCGTCTGACGTGAATCGCGGCGCTGAATTAAATAATATGCTGCTTTTGGAAGCGATTCGACAACCGGCAGCATGACCAGGCGGTGCGCCAGCAGCGGGTCACACCCTAGCTCCTGCGGCAATATGCTTAGAAAATCACTTTGCGCAACCAGGCTAATGCAGGAGGAAAAGGTTTCACAGACCACACCAATTCGCGGTATTTGCGAGCGATGGCTAAATACCTCTTCTAGCTGCTTATAATAACTTCCCCGCGGGGTCGGCATTGTCCAGTTATAATGCAGAAGTTCATTAATCGACGTTGCCCCCGTCGCCGGATGCCCTTCCCGACAAAATACCGCAAACGGTTTTTCGAAAAGTTTTTCAAACGTAAATTCCTGATCGTAAGGCCCCTGATAATAGGTATTGATGGTGAAGTCCAGTTCGCCCTGGCGTAATTCATTGATCATCGATACCAGCTGCCCTTCCATAATCCGCACCTTGACCTGCGGATGCTGCGCGTGAAAGCGGGTAATGACGGCGGGCATAAGCGTGCGTGAAACGCTGGCCCCCATCCCGATGTTGATCTGCCCGGCCAGCTCCCCCTGACGCTGACGGATATCATCCTGCGCCGCGCGCAGCTCTTCCAGGATCAACCTGGCGCGCTGGTAAAAACCCTCACCGCATTCCGTCAACGCGACGCCCTTACTCCTGCGCACGAAAAGCTGCGCCGCCATGCCCTCCTCCAGCTCTTTGATGGATTTGGTCAGCGCCGGCTGGGAAAGATTCAGCGTCCTGCTGGCACCGCGAATGCTGCCCTGACGCGCAACCTCAACAAACGCCCGGATTTGATGAAATTTAATCTGAAATGACATAGCCCAACCGATAACCGTTGTTTATCAGAGTAAAGAAATTGTCATCTACTTTAATGGAAAGGGATGTGCGAGGGTAATTCCTGAACGGTTAAAACTGTGAAAAATCGGTTAGTGATAAGTAAAAACTATCACAGCGTGAAGCAGTTCACATATTTTAATGATGACAGGAACAGATATGGACACACTGGCGCAGTACATCCAGACGTTAACCCCGCAGCTGAGCGCATGGCGTCGTGATTTTCACCATTTCGCGGAATCCGGCTGGGTAGAGTTTCGTACCGCCGCGAAAGTCGCGGAAATCCTGGACTCGCTGGGTTACGAACTGGCGATGGGTCGCGACGTGGTCGATGCCGAAAGCCGGATGGGGCTGCCCGATGCCGCTACCCTGGCGCATGAGTTTGCCCGTGCGCGGGCGCAGGGCGCGCCTGAGAAATGGCTGGCGCCGTTTGAAGGCGGCTTTACCGGCATTGTGGCGACCCTGAATACCGGCCGCCCTGGCCCAACCCTGGCGTTTCGCGTGGACATGGACGCCCTTGATCTCAGCGAAGCGCTCGACGACAGCCATCACCCGTTCCGCGACGGGTTTGCCTCCTGCAACGCGGGAATGATGCACGCCTGCGCGCACGACGGCCACACCACCATTGGTCTGGGGCTGGCGCAGGTGCTTAAGCAGAATGAAGCCCGGCTGAACGGCACCATCAAGCTGATCTTCCAGCCCGCCGAAGAAGGTACGCGCGGCGCGCGCGCCATGGTTGCCGCCGGGGCGCTGGACGACGTGGACTATTTCACGGCCATCCATATTGGTACCGGCGTGCCTGCCGGAACGGTGATCTGCGGCAGCGATAACTTTATGGCCACCACCAAGTTCGACGTGAGCTTCACCGGCGTGGCCGCACACGCGGGCGGTAAGCCGGAGGACGGTCGTAACGCCCTGCTCGCCGCCGCGCAGGCCGCCCTCGCCCTGCACAGCATCGCCCCGCACAGCGAAGGTGCCTCCCGGGTAAACGTCGGCGTGATGCAGGCGGGCAGCGGACGCAACGTGGTGCCCGCCAATGCTCTGATCAAAGTTGAAACCCGCGGCGAAACCGAAGTGATTAATCAGTACGTCTTTGAACGCGCGCAGGCGGTGATTACCGGCGCGGCGGCGCTCTACGGCGTGAGCGCGGAGATGCGCCTGATGGGGGCTGCCACCTCCAGCGCACCGACGCCAGCCTGGGTGGATTATCTGCGCGAGCAGGCGAGCCAGGTTTCCGGGGTTGTTCACGCCATCGATAAGGTGAAGGCGCCAGCAGGCTCCGAAGACGCCACGCTGATGATGGCCCGCGTGCAGCAGAACGGCGGCATGGCCTCCTATATGGTGTTTGGCACGGAGTTGAGCGCCGGACATCACAACGAAAAATTCGACTTCGATGAGCAGGTCATGCCTGTCGCCATCGAAACGCTGGCGCGAACTGCGCTCAATTTCCCGTGGACGCGAGGTGTGTAATGCAGGAGAACTACGCTTTTATTGCCGATGCGATCGACACGCGATGTCGGACGTTAACCGATATTGCCGATGCGATCTGGGATCGTCCCGAAACCCGCTTTGAAGAGTTCTGGTCCGCCGAACGGCTGGCCAGCGAGTTGGAAGCAGAAGGCTTCACGCTGACCCGCGAGGCAGGCGGTATTCCAAATGCCTTTATCGCCAGCTTCGGCAGCGGGAAACCGGTTATCGCCCTGCTGGGCGAGTACGACGCGCTGGCCGGATTAAGCCAGCAGGCACACTGCGCGACCGCGCAGACCGCCACGCCGGGAGCCAACGGCCATGGCTGCGGGCATAACCTCTTAGGCACCGCGGCGCTTGCTGGCGCAGTGGCGGTGAAAAGCTGGCTGGAGCAGCACGGCGGCAGCGGAACGGTGCGTTTTTACGGCTGTCCCGGCGAAGAAGGCGGCTCCGGGAAAACCTTTATGGTGCGCGAAGGGCTGTTTGATGACGTCGATGCCGCCGTCACCTGGCACCCGGAAGCCTTTGCCGGGATGTTTAACGTCAGCACGCTGGCGAATATTCAGGCCGCCTGGCGTTTTCACGGTGTGGCGGCGCACGCGGCCAACTCCCCTCACCTGGGACGCAGCGCGCTGGACGCCGTGACGCTGATGACCACCGGCACCAACTTCCTTAACGAACACATCATTGAGAAAGCGCGCGTCCATTACGCCATTACCGATACCGGCGGGATTTCGCCCAACGTGGTACAGGCGCAGGCCGAGGTGCTGTACCTGATCCGCGCCCCGGAGATGGCCGATGCGCAGCAGATCTACGAGCGCATCGAGAAAATCGCCCAGGGCGCGGCGCTGATGACCGAAACCACCGTCGAATGCCGCTTTGATAAAGCCTGCTCCAGCTACCTGCCGAACCGCACGCTCGAGGCGGCTATGTATCGCGCCCTGCAGCACTACGGCACGCCGGAGTGGACCGATGAGGAGCGAGAGTTTGCCCGCCAGATCCGCGCCACCCTGACGCCCAACGATCTGCAAAACAGCCTGAAAAATATTGCCGCCACGGGTGGCGAAGCGGGTAAAGCCTTTGCCCGTCGTCATCAGGCGACGCTGCTGGTGGATGAAGTCGCGCCTTATGCCGTCACCGACAACGTGCTGGCGGGCTCAACGGACGTGGGTGACGTCAGCTGGAAAATGCCGGTCGCCCAGTGCTTCAGCCCCTGCTTTACCGTCGGCACGCCGCTGCATACCTGGCAACTGGTATCTCAGGGGCGAACCTCTATTGCCCACAAAGGCATGCTGCTGGCCGGGAAAGTGATGGGCGCGACCGCGCTCAATCTGCTGCAGGACGCAGCGCTGCTGAACAAATGCCGTGAAGAGTTCGAACAACAA
>Ga0157367_1000540_pt1 | contig 18312 bp, 17 predicted proteins | sample AttbisABBM2_FD_113142 | JGI IMG/M metagenome (GOLD analysis project Ga0157367, IMG submission 113142) | Fungus gardens microbial communities from leaf cutter ant in Botucatu, State of São Paulo, Brazil - Atta bisphaerica ABBM2 | ecosystem: Host-associated > Fungi > Mycelium > Unclassified ...
CGCGCGTGCTGCAGCAGGCGAAGAGCGACCGGCTCGCGTTCCGGCCGCTGAAGGATGCGTCGCTCGAATCGCGCACGCTCGAGCTGAAGCGCAGCGGCACGGCCGAGCCGGTCGCGCTGCGCTTCGCCGAGTATCTGCGCGCGTCGCTCGACGCGCTGCCCGCGCTCGCGGGCTGAGCGCGCGCGGGCGCCGCGCCGGTTACTCGGCGCCCGGCTGCAGCGCCGGCTGCGCGCGCCGGTACCACACGCCGTACACGACGGACAGCACGGCGAGGAACGGGATGCCGAAGATCAGCGTCATGTGGAATTCCGGCGTGAAGTACGTGGTCGCCATCACCGCGAGCATCAGCCCGGCGCCGAGCAGCGTCAGCAGCGGAAAGCCGCGCATCCGGAACGCGGCCGGCGGCAGCCCGCTTGCCGCGCGGCGGCGCCGGAAGCAGTAGTGCGTGACGAAGATCATCATCCACGTGAACAGCGCGCCGAACATCGACACCGACATCATGATCGTGAACGACGCGTCCGGATACAGCACGCTCAGCACCGTCGCGAGCGCGATGCCGAGCGTCGACAGCAGCAGCGCGCCGAGCGGCACGCCGCGCGCGTTCACTTCGCCGAGCGCCTTCGGCGCATGCCCCGCGCGCGACAGGCTGAACAGCATCCGCGTCGTGATGTAGAGCTGGCTGTTCATCGCGGACAACGCGGCGACCAGCACGACGAAGTTGATCAGCCCCGCCGCGCCCGGCAGACGAATCGCCTCCATCACCTTGACGAACGGGCTTTCGTCGCGGCCGGCGGCCGTCCACGGCACGATCGCGAGCATCAGTGCGAGCGTGACGAGATAGAACAGCACGAGCCGCACGATCGTCGAGCGGAACGCGCGCGTCACCGCGCGCTCGGGGTCCTGCGCCTCGCCGGCGGCCACCGCGATCATCTCGATGCTCAGGTAGCTGAAGATCGACACGATCACGGCCACCCAGGTCCCCCACGCGCCTTTCGGGAAGAAGCCGCCGTGCGCGACGTAATGATGGAAGCCCGCGCGCGCCGCGCCGCCGCCGACCAGCGCCGGATCGCCGAACACGACGTACGCGCCGAGCACGATGAAGCCGACGATCGCCGCGATCTTCACGACCGAGAATGCGTATTCGACCGAGCCGAACACGTCGACGCTGCGCGCGTTGACGAACACCAGCAGCGCGGAGAAGCCGACGATCCACAGCCATCCCGGCACGCCCGGGAACCAGTACTTCATGTACAGCGCGATCGCGGTGACTTCGGTGCCGACCGCGAGCACGATGCACGCCCAGTACGCGTAGCGCACGAGAAAGCCGGCCCACGGGCTCACGTAATGCTCGGCGTACGCGCCGAACGAACCGGACGTCGGGTGCGCGACCGTCATTTCCGCGAGACAGCCCATCAGCAGCAGCGAGATGAATGCGCCGATCGCGTAGCTGACGAGCACGCTCGGGCCGGCGAAGCCGATCGCGAAACCGCTGCCGAGAAAGAGCCCGGTGCCGATCGCGCCGCCGATCGCGATCATCGCCATCTGCCGCGCGGAAAGGGTGCGGCGCAGGCCCTGCTCGCGCGCCGCGATGTGCTGGAATTGCCCTTGGGATTCTGATTGCATCGAGTGACCTCGTTCGATATCGATTGTCGTGGCGAAACCGCGAACGGCGCGCGGCGGCGTTGCGACCGCCGCGCGCCGTTCACCAGGCTCAGAACATGTGGCGCAGCCCCGCCGCGACGCCCGTCTGGTTGCCGCGGCCCGGCAGTTCGGTGAACGCGCCGCCCGATACCTTGTTGTAGTCGACCGTCGCGTAGAGCTGCGTCGCCTTCGACAACGCATACTCGGCTTCCAGCACACCCGTGTAGCGCTTGCCGCGATTGCCGGCCACGCCGTTCACGTTCCGGATGTCGTCGTAGTAGGCCACGCCCGTCACCGACACGGCCGGCGTGAAGCGGTAGCTCGCGCCCGCGTAGAAGATCGCATCCCGGCGCGGATTGTCGGCGAACGCGCCATAGGTCACCGTGCGGCCCGGCGCGTTCAGCAGCGCCTGATCGAGCACGCCCGAGCGGTCGATGCCGCCGAGATAGCCCGCGTACAGCGTCGCCGCGCCGAACGCGTAGCGCGCCCCCGCGCCCCACGCCTGCTGCGCGCGGCCGTTCAGGTCGCGCACCTGCTGGTAGGTCGCGCCGGCCATCAGCCCGCCTTGCGTATATGCGGCGCGCACGCCCCAATAGGCGTTCGCGCTCATGCTGCCGGCCACGCCGCCGAAGCCGTAGCTCGCGCCGACGTTCAGCCCGCCGAACGTGCCGTCGTAGCTGACGGCGTTGCTCGCGCGGCCCTGCGTGAGGAAATACGGCCACATGTTCGCCGTGTAGTTGCCGACGGTCAGCGGATCGAGATCGCCGAACAGGTTGAACGCCTCGGTCGCCTGCCGGCCGAGCCTGACCGTGCCCCAGTCGCCCGCCAGGCCGACGTACGCATAGCGGCCGAACAGCGCGCCGTCGAGCTGGCCGTTCTGCGGCTCGAACCCGCTTTCGAGCCGGAAGATCGCCTTCAGCCCGCCGCCGAGCGCTTCGTCGCCCTTCATCCCCCAGCGGCTGTTCGTGATCGCGCCGTTGGTCAGTTGCACGCTCGCGCCGTTCGCCGCGTCCGCGTGCGTCGTGTAGCGGATGCTCTGGTCGACGATGCCGTACAGCGTGACGCTGCTTTGCGCCATCGCGCCGCCCGATACGAGCAGCCCCGCCATCATTCGCAGTACCAATCGATGATGCTTCTCCATCTTCTCCTCCAAACCTCGTTGTGGTGGTGTGTGTTGCTGTGTTGCTGTGTTGAGGTGCGCGCTATGCGCCGGAAGCCGGCGGCAATGCGACGTACGCGACGAGTTCGACGCGCATCGCCGGATGCGCGAAGCCCTGCACGCCGACGCAGGTCCGGTTCGGATACGGCGCGCGGAAGTGCCGCCGGTACTCGGCGTCGAATTCGGGCATGTCCTTCACGTCGAACAGGTAGACGAGCACCTGCGCAACGTCGTCGAGCGTGGCCCCCGCGGCGGCCACGGCCTTCGCGAGATTCGACAGCGTGAGGCACGCCTGTTCGGTCATCGTGTCGCCGGCGATCGCGCCGGCCGCGTCGACCGGCCCGTGCCCGGTAAACATCAACCCGCCCGCGCGGGTCGCCCACGAGAACGGCTGGCCGAGTTGCGGCAGGTCGACCGGGATCTGTTCTGGCATCGTCTGCTCCTTTGCCGGTTGGGTGCGGGCCGTCAGGCCGCTTGGCGCGCGGCGCCGAGCACGTCGGCGATCGCGGCCGCGACGTGATCGACGTTCGCATTGTTCAGGCCCGCGATGCACATGCGGCCCGAGCGCAGCAGATAGACACCGTGCAATGCGCGCAGGCGATCGACGTCGGCCGCGCCGATGCCCGTGTAGCCGAACATCCCGCGCTGCGCGACGAGCGCATCGAACGACCGCTCCGGCAGCCGTGCATCGAGCCGTTCCTTCAGCGCGCCGCGCATGCGCTTGATGCGCGTGCGCACGCCCGCGACCTCGTCTTCCCAGCGCGCGCGCAGCAGGTCGTCGTTCAGCACCGTCGCGACGAGCTGCGCGCCGAACAGCGGCGGGCTCGAATAGGTGCGGCGCACGCCGGCCTGCAGCTGGCTCAGCACGGTCGCGGCTTCGCCCGCGTTCGCGCAGACGATCGACAGGCCGCCGACACGCTCGCCGTACAGCGAGAAGTTCTTCGAGAACGAATTGCCGACGATCACCGGCAGGCCGGCATCGGTCATCGCGCGCACGGCCCACGCGTCGTCCGCGAGGCCGTCGCCGAAGCCCTGGTATGCCATGTCGAGGAACGGAACCAGGCCGCGCCGCGCGAGCACGTCGATCACCGCGCGCCACGCGTCGCGGCTCGGATCGAGGCCCGTCGGATTGTGGCAGCACGGCTGCAGCAGCACGACGCTGCGCGGCGGCAGCGCGTCGAGCGCCGCGAGCATCGCGTCGATGCGCAAGCCGTTGCGCTGCGCGTCGTAGTACGGATAAGTCTGCACGTCGAGGCCCGCCGCCGCGAAGATCACGCGGTGGTTGTCCCAGGTCGGATCGCTGATCCAGATCGCGCTGTCCGGGAAGTAGCGCTTGATGAACTCCGCACCGAGCCGGATCGCGCCCGAGCCGCCGAGCGTCTGCAACGTCGCGACGCGCCCTTCCGCGAGCGCCGCGCACTCGGCGCCGAACACGAGCCGCTGCACGGCCTGCCGGTAGCCGGCCAGCCCTTCCATCGGCAGATACGTATGCGGTGCGTGCGCTTCGCGCAGCCGCTCGGCCGCGATCCGCGTGCTCTCGAGCACGGGAATCCGGCCCGCGTCGTCGTAATAGAGGCCGATGCTGAGATTGGCCTTGCGCGGATGCGCATCCTGCTGGAATGCCTGGAACAGCGACAGGATCGGGTCGCCCGGATAGGCGGGAATGTGATCGAACATGACGAAGTGACGGTTGGGATTGAACGGCGTCGCCGCACGGATCGACGCGTGCGGCCGGTGCGGGCGGCGGTGCGGTGGCGCCCGCCGGCCCGGTCAACGTATGGCTCGCATGTTATCGAGGACGAAATAGAATGAGCTTCAAACTTCGCTGACGATTCGCATGATTTGCAGTAGAGTCTGCGACATCCTCCCCAAGATTCAGTGGAACCTGCGAAATGAACCTCGACCGAACCGACATGCGGATCCTCCGGCACCTCGAGCGCGACGGCCGGATCAGCAACCAGGACCTCGCGAACGCGGTCGCGCTGTCGCCGTCCGCGTGTTTGCGGCGCGTGAAGCTGCTCGAGGAGCGCGGCGTGATTGCCGGCTATCGCTGCGCGATCGAGCCGAAGCAGGTCGGCGTCGCGTTCGAGGCCCTCGTGCACGTGACGATGCGGCCCGACGAGCCCGAGTGGCACGACCGCTTCGTCGAAGCGCTCCGGCAGTGGCCGGAAGTCGTGTCGGCGCAGATCGTTACCGGTGGGGCTAATTACGTGCTGACGGTGCGCGCACGCGACCTCGACCACTACTCCGACTTCGTGATCAACACGCTGTACCGCGCGACGGGCGTGATGTCGATCAACTCGAGCATCGTGCTCGCGACGCTCAAGCGCGACGGCTCGATCCTCGATCTGGTCGAGCCGTCGGCGGCCGGCTGACCGACTTGTGCGAGAGTCGGCGAAAAAATTTGCAGAAAGTGCTTTACGAAGCCGAAAAGCTCTGACATAATTTCATCTTCTTTGGGCGGTTAGCTCAGCGGTAGAGCACTGCCTTCACACGGCAGGGGTCACTGGTTCGATCCCAGTACCGCCCACCAAAGAATTCGCCGCTTGTGGCGACGCGTCAAACGCTGGATCGAGCAGTTCTCTCCGGCGCCAGCGCAAAGCCACTAGGCAAAGAAAAAGCCCTGCACTAGCAGGGCTTTTTCTTTGGTTCATCGAGGATTACCCGAAAACGGGCAGACCGTTGTGTTTGACTATGTGCCGCCGCTCGCCATCGCATCGGTTGGACCTTCCGGCGGCGACAACACTCTATTACCCCACCATCGAGTGACGGACAAACCGCAAAGTACACTTCATTGCGGCTAACCGCGAACCTCGCGACCGAGTTCATTTTGGCGTAGATCAGCCCGCCTGTCCGAATAGCCCCTATTTTCCGCATCATTTAAAGCACCGGCCGCGAAAATGATCGCATCGAAGTCGTCTGCTCCTCGCCTTGTGCCGTAAGTATTAAGGCTACGAGTAACGCATTTTATTAGCTCATCAGAAGTACTCGCCGATGCCCCTTGTCGAATAAGAAGCTCCTTGATCGCATTTCTCCAAAAATCGAGCTCCTTTGAATAATCAGATATTCTCGACAACAATAGCACCTTAAATTTCGATTGCCTTTCCCTAAGACCACTCAATTCGCCTCGAAGTTTTTCTGATTTTTCATGTAATTCTTCAGACACCTCCTCCGCCTTAGTCACTCTTTCGTGAAGCGATGTGGTTATCTTGTTTGCATAAAATCCCAGCGCGATAGAAATGAGCGTGTAAATTCCAGCGACTATCAACCCAATCTTTACGGCCCGATGCAGTTTTGACTCAGGCACCCCATCCGAAAACGTAAAACCAAGCTCTTCCGCGTTAATTACTCGAACCAACGGAGCTTTCGCCGCGTCGCGCAGCACGACAAGCAGACTCGTCCTCGTCTGCGGTTCTATGCGATCTACGCGAACAGACCGCGCCAAACCGCCTGCTTGGTCGCTACCGTTCGTAATCTGCACTGGCGTATCTCGAGCAATGCTTGCCGCCTCCACCTCCGTCGGAACCTGTAACAAAAGCCCGTCAATCGATTTGCTGGAAAAATTCTCCAAATCTATTGGCAAAACCACCTTTCCATCCACCATGATCGGGCGCCCAATCGTTGCAAGCCCCTGATCGCCCGAGTAATAGCCAATACATGTATTTATGAAAAGCGTCACAATAAATGTAACAATACCCGACCAAAACGTAACCGGCAGTTTTAGCATCATTCCCCCGCAGCACCTAATATTCAGTCATTTTAAGTAAAAACTCCCCCAACACCGCCGAATCTACTTCGCAATTTAATCCATCAAAATCGCATCAATTTTATTCAACCAGCTTAATCAGCCAAACTGCAGACGCGACCGATTCTTCGCATGGCTATAGGTAAGTTCAACTCAGTCCGGCCACCGTTGCCGGGCATGCTTCACGCTCAGAATCTCCACCACGTCTGCATCGATGCAGTACACGACAACGTAGTTGCGATGCACAACCATTTCTCTCGTTCCGGATAAACGCCCCGCTCGATACAGCCTCGGGCGTAGCCGCAACCCCTCTGCCTTTTCGCGAATCATATGCACCAGGGCTAATGCCGCATCTGGATCATCCTCCCCGATAAACTCCAAGATACCCAACAGATCTGCCTCGGCCATCGGCCGCCACTTAAGTCTTAGCACGCTTCCCCTTTCTCATCGCTTCGACGCGGGCCAGAGCCTTTTTCATCACGTCCTCATGCTCTACGCTCGGGCGCGGGTCGTCTATCGACGCCTGCACCTGCTCACGCAACCATTTGTCGTAGGCCGCCGCATTCGCGTGGGTCTGCTTCATCGCCGCCGCACGATCCGGACGGCTTGAGCGCTCGATCTCAACTTCATCGGGTCGCCATGCTTCGAGCGAGAAACGCCCCGACTGCAACCCAAGTTCGCGGATCACCTCAAGTGCCTTGACGGGATTCCGAAACGCACGTGGCCGGCGATTGTTCGACGTGACCAGCACGGCCGTTCCAGCCGTCCGCGTCTCCAGCTCGACGTAAAATGAACCGCCCTCCGCTTTGAGAACAGCCGACAGGACACCGCCCGCATGTGCGGCGGCAGCAGCCTGAGACACATCTAACGTTTTCATGGCACAACCTTTAGAAGATAACGGCACGATCTATAATACATCGTGCCACAGTCAATAGCATTCTGCCCCCTTTATTTGACGTAAAACCTCTCCAGTTGCCAGCGCCTCGTGCCCAAGCGCCTAGAGTCTGCGACGCCACACGCCCCGTACGGATACCGCTCTGTCACAAAGGCACTGGTTCACTCCAGTACCGCCCACCAAAGAATTCAAGGCCCTGCGTCTCACGACGCAGGGCCTTTTCGTTTTTCCCGCGCGAATTCGCGATCCGACCGTCTGTCGACGATCGCCACCGCCCCGCTATCCGCCCGCCGTCCACAGCGCGAGCACCGCATCGACGGCCTGCCGCTCGTCGGCCACGGCCTCGATGACGGCGATCGCGTCCTCGCATCCCGCCTGCCGGAGATGCGCCCGCCAGTCTCCCGGCCAGCCGTCGAGGTCGCACATGCGCAATGCGATCGAGCCACCCAGCTCCGCGTGCCCGCCGCCGATCGATTCCTCGAAGATGAACGGCCGGACGCTGGATGCGTCGACGGCAAACACGTAGACGTGGTGAGTCGGATGCTGCGCGCTGGGCGCGACGTTTTTCATGCCTATCGTGATCATCGGTTCCTCGAGCGGGGCGCGCGGCTGGCGCTATCTGAACATGACGCCGACATGCAAGCATTCATTGCACACGGCGTCACATTTCACCAACACGAAATGCCGGCTTGTTTTGTAACGTTAGGTAACTGTTATGTAACATTTCGTCGAAAGCGGCTGACTAGAATCGGCCGACAATAACGGCGATTAACTGCGCCGAGTTCCCAATCAATATACTTGGACGAAGCCGGGTCACGATCCGCCGTGACCTGCCCGAGTCCGGTCAGACGCACTCATGACATTGTCCTCTACCCATACGTTGTGGCTCACCGGCCTGAGCGGCGCCGGCAAGTCCACGCTGGCACAGGAAATCGCTTCACGCCTGCGCGCACGAGGCCTCCCGGTCTGCATCCTCGACGGCGACGAACTGCGCGCCGGCGTATCGCCGGATCTCGGCTTCAAGCGTGAAGACCGTGCCGAAAACTGCCGCCGCACGGCCGAAATCGCGAAGCTGCTCAACAGCCAGGGCATCTCGGTCGTCGTCGCGCTGATCTCGCCTTACGAAGCCGACCGGCAACGCGCGCGGCAGATCATCGGAGACGAACGCTTCGTCGAGATCTACCTGAAGACCGACATCGCGACCTGCTCGGCGCGCGACCCCAAACGCCTCTACGCCAAAGCGATCACCGGGCAGACGCGCCAATTCACCGGCATCTCCGACCCATACGAGCCGCCCGAGCACCCCGACCTCGTCATCGAAACCGGACAGATGGACATCGCGACCTCGGTCGAACGCATCATGGCATTCGATCGGCAGCGCTTCGCGCCGGCATGACCCCGGCGCGCGCGGCACGTCGCCGCGCGCGTCATCCCCTCACCCGCTCCGCCGTCGCATCGAACGCCCGCTTCGCCTTGTCGACGATCTCGTCGACCTCGGCCTCGCCGATCACGAGCGGCGGCGACAGCAGCATCCGGTCGCCGGTCGCGCGCATGATCAGGTTGCCGCCGAAGCAGAAGTCGCGGCAGATCGTGCCGACCTCCCCGCCATTGTCGAAGCGCACACGCCGCGCCGGATCGCGCGCGAGCTGCACGCCCGCGACGAGCCCCGCGCCGGCAATCTCGCCGACGAGCGGATGGCCGCCGAGCACGTCGCGCAACCGGCGCTGGAAATACGGCCCGATGTCGCGCTTCACGCGCGCGACGATGCCGCCATCGCGCAGCAGCGTCAGGTTCGCGATCGCGACCGCCGCCGCGACCGGATGCCCCGAATACGTCATCCCGTGGTTGAATTCGCCGTGCTCGATCAGCGCCTGCGCGACGCGGTCGTGCAGCGCCACCGCGCCCATCGGCACATAACCGCTCGTCAGGCCCTTCGCGAGCGTCATCAGGTCGGGTTCGAAGCCGAAGTGCTGGTGCGCGAACCACTCGCCGGTGCGGCCGAAGCCGCCGATCACTTCGTCCGCGACGAGCAGGATGTCGTACTTGCGGCAGATCCGCTGGATTTCCGGCCAGTACGTCGACGGCGGGAAGATCACACCGCCCGCGCCCTGGAACGGCTCGCCGATGAATGCGGCGACGTTCTCCGCGCCGAGCTCGAGGATCTTCGCTTCGAGCTGCTGCGCGCGCGCGAGGCCGAATGCCTCGGGCGTCTCGCCGGCGGCCGCTTCGCCGAAGAAATACGGCTGGTCGATATGCACGACATGCTCGACCTTCGACGCCATCTGCTCGTGCATGTAGCCCATCCCGCCGAGCGTCGCGCCCGCGATCGTCGAGCCGTGATAGCCGTTCCAGCGCGAGATCACGTATTTCCTGCGCGGCTGGCCCTGCACGCGCCAGTATTGATGCACGACGCGCAGCACGGTGTCGTTGCCTTCCGAGCCGCTGTTGCAATAGAAAAAGTGGTTGAAACCCGGCGGCGTGACTTCGGCGAGGAGTGCCGACAGTTCGATCACCGGCGGATGCGTGGTCTTGAAGAACGTGTTGTAGAACGGCAGTTCGCGCATCTGCCGCTGCGCGGCGTCGATCAGTTCCGCGCGCCCGTAGCCGACGTTCACGCACCACAGCCCGGCCATCCCGTCGATGATCCGGTTGCCGTCGGAATCCCACAGATAGACGCCGTCGGCCTTCACGATCACGCGGCTGCCCGCGCGATTGAGCGCACCCATGTCGGAGAACGGGTGGATGTGATGCGCGGCGTCGAGCGCACGATACTGCGCGGTCGTGCGCGGCATGGCGGGCGCCGCTGCACCGCGGTCGGAACGGTCGGTCATGCTGCCCTCCTGAACGATGCCGGACGCGCGGCGGGTCACACGTGCAGCAGCAGGTGCCGGCGTTCCCACGAGCTGATCACGCGGAAGTACGCCTCGTACTCGGTTTCCTTCAGCGCGAGATACGCCTTCACGAACTTCTCGCCGAGGATGCCGGCGAGCGGCGCGCACGCCGCCATCAGCGTAATGCCCTCTTCGAGATTGCGCGGCAGCTGGTACGGCAGGTCGTAGCCGTCGGACGCGAGCGGCTCGCTCGGCTCGAGGCGCTGCGTGATGCCGAGATAGCCGGCCGCAAGCGTCGCCGCGATCACGAGGTACGGGTTGCAGTCGACGCCCGGGATGCGGTTCTCGATGCGCCGCGCGACCGGGCTCGACTGCGGAATGCGGAAGCCGACCGTGCGGTTGTCGTAGCCCCACTGCACGTTGATCGGCGCGGCCATGAAGCGCGACAGCCGCCGATACGAGTTGATGTACGGCGCGAAGATCGGCATCAGCGCGGGCGTGTATTTCTGCAGCCCGGCAAGATAGCCGCGGAACAGCGGCGTCACGTCGCCGTTCGCGTCGGTGAACAGGTTGCGGCCGGTCTGCGGATCGGCGAGGCTCTGGTGGATATGCATCGCCGAGCCCGGTTCGTTTTCCATCGGCTTGGCCATGAAGGTCGCGTACATGTTGTGGCGCAGCGCGGCTTCGCGCACCGTGCGCTTGAACAGGAACACCTGGTCGGCGAGCGACAGCGCGTCGCCGTGCATGAAGTTGATCTCCATCTGCGCGGCGCCGACCTCGTGGATCAGCGTCTCGATGTCGAGCCCCTGCATGTCGCAGTACTCGTAGATGTCCTCGAACAGCGGATCGAACTCGTTGACGGCCTCGATCGAATACGACTGCCGCCCCGTCTCCGCGCGCCCGGTGCGGCCGACCGGCGGACGCAGCGGCAGGTCCGGGTCCTTGTTCATGTCGACCAGGTAGAACTCGAGCTCGGGCGCGACCACCGGCTTCCAGCCCTTCTCGCGATACAGCTCGAGCACGCGCCGCAGCACGTAGCGCGGCGAGATCTCGACCGGCGAGCCGTCGAAGTGCACGCAGTCGTGGATCACCTGCGCGGTCGGGTCGACCGCCCACGGGATCAGGCAGATCGTCGACGGATCGGGCACGCACACCATGTCGGGGTCGGTGACGCCGGTCAGCGAGCCGTCTTCCGGATAGTCGCCGGTGACGGTCTGCACCATCACGGCCTGCGGCAGGCGCATCGATTCGCCGGACTCGAACTTGTTGCGCGGAATGATCTTGCCGCGCGCGATGCCGGCCATGTCGGGAATGATCGCCTCGACTTCGGTGATGCGATGCTGCCTGAGGAATTCGTCCAGTGCGGGTTGCATGATCGGCCTCGTTCAGTCGACGTCATGTGCGGCCGGCGGCGCCACTTCGCCGTCGGCGGCCGCACGGATGCAATGCGTCATGCGCGCGCGGCACGCCGCGCCGAATGCCGCGAAGATGTCGCGCGACAGCGGCTGCTCCGCGAAGCGCCATTCGGGATGCCACTGCACGCCGAGCGCGAACGCGCGCGCGCCGCGCACGCTGACGGCCTCGACCAGCCCGTCGGGCGCGCTCGCCTCGACGGCCAGGCCCGCGCCGAGCCGCGCGATGCCCTGGTCGTGCAGCGAATTGACCGTCGCTTCGCACGCGCCGCGCGCGATCCGCTGCAGCAGGCCGCCCGGCGTGAAGCGCACGACGTGCGCGGGCCCGTATTGCGATTCGAGCGGCTCGGACGGCGTCTCGCGATGGTCCGCGAAGCCAGCAGTCGCATGCAGCCGCTGGTGCAGCGTGCCGCCGTACACGACGTTCATTTCCTGCATGCCGCGGCAGATCGCGAGCACCGGCACGCCCGCGTCGATCGCCGCGCGCATCAGCGGCAGCGCGGTCGCGTCGCGCGCGGGATCGTGCAGCGTGCCGGGCGCGCTCGCGGGTCCGCCGTAATGGTGCGGCTCGACGTTCGAATAGCTGCCGGTAAACAGCAGGCCGTCGATCGCGGCAAGCAGCGCGTCGACCGGCTGGCGCACGCCGAGCGCGGGCAGCACGAGCGCGAGCACGCCCGCGCCGTCGACCAGCGCGGCGAGGTACTTCTCGCCCGCCGCGTGCGACGGATGCGCGCCGCGCATCGTGCGATCGGCGGTCACGGCTACGAGCGGGCGCGGTGGCATGGCGGCACCTCCGATGAAATCCGCGCGGACAGGCATGCGCATCGTCGCGCTCGCGCGCGGCATGCATGGGTGCGCGCGCTCGTGTGTCCATGCGGCGCGGCACGCACGACGCGGCGGGCTCGCAATGCGCGAACACGCAGCGGCCCGCCGCAGGCAACACACTGCGGAACACGGCGCGCCCCGGGGCGGATGACGCAATCGACGCTAGGGCAACAGCGACGCGCTGCCGTCGCACTGCACCGCGCTGAAGATGCGCGCGGTCACGAGATTGAAGCGGCGCAGGCCGCGATGGGACAAGGCGATGAGGCGAGGTTCGCGGGATGAGGCGGAACGCTTGCCGCGATCAGCATGCCGGTGCGGACCGGCACGTTGCGGCGCGCCCGCCGACGGACTTCGCGTCCGGCGGATCGAAGGGCTTGCAGCTTTCACGATCGTACTCGACTGACGGTTTGACGTAGGGCGCGTGATGGCTCCCTGTCATTCAGCTTATATCACCGAAAAATTGCGTCAAATTTCAGCCGCTACGGTCGGTATTAACCCTGACAAAAACACGGGCGGCATCGATTGCCGGAATCGATGCCGCCCGTTGCGACGCCGCGCCCTTCTCCGCCGCGGCGTCGTTTTCCCCGCCATCGCATTCAGCGATACGCGAGCGCCGTCTCGACGAGCGTCTGCAGCAGCGGCGAAACCCGCGCGGCGCGCGTCTCGTCGTAGGCATACGGGCGCGTTTCATCCATGTAGGTGATCTGCGCGAGTTCAAGCTGCACGGCCTGCACGCCCGTATCGGGCACGCCATACTGACGCGTGATGTAGCCGCCCTTGAAGCGGCCGTTCGCAACCGCCGTGAAGCCGCCGTGCGCGGTCACGCAGGCGGCCAGCGCTTCCGCGAGGCCCGGTGCGGCGCTCGCGCCGTTCGCGGTGCCGAAGTTGAAATCCGGCAGCCGCCCGTCGAAAAAGCGCGGCACATGCGAGCGGATCGAATGCGCCTCCCACACCAGCGCGCGGCCGTGCTCGCGCTTCAGGCGCGCGATCTCTCCCTGCAGCGCGTCGTGATACGGCCGCCAGTAGCGGTCGCGGCGACGCAGGATCTCGTCGTTGTCCGGCAATGCGCCCGCCGGATACAGCGGCGCCTTGTCGAAGGTATCGACCGGCACGAGGCCGGTCGTGTCCTGCCCCGGATACAGGTTCTCGTTGTCGGGCGGCCGGTTCAGGTCGACGACGTAGCGCGCATGCGACGGCACCAGCACCGATGCGCCGAGCGCGACGGCGAAGCCGTACAGGCGTTCGAGATGCCAGTCGCAATCGTCGACGAAGCGCGCGTCGGGCGTCATCGTCGCTGCCAGGTCGTCGGGAATGTAGGTGCCCGCGTGCGGAATCGAGATCAGCAGCGGCAGCGTGCCCTGCTTCAGCGTGAATACAGCCGGTTGTTGGCTCATGTCGGTCTCACCGTGGTCGGTCGGACGGCGCATGCGTTGCCGCACGCGCCGAAGCGCTGCAGCGATCAGCGCAGCAGTTGCGCCAGCGCGGCGCGGTAATCGGCATACGCGGCGTCTTCGTCGCGATGGCGGCGCGCGCGCACGACGCATGCACCGCCCGTGTAGACGTCGCGCACCGGCGTGTCGCCGTGCTCGGCGAACACCGCGCCGGACAGCCACGCCGCGCTGTCGTGCTCGGCGATCGCCGGATGGTCGGAGTCGAGCACCAGCCAGTCGGCGCGGCAGCCTGCGCGCAGCGCGCCGATCGGCCGCCCGCTCGCCTGCGCGCCGCCCGCAAGCGATGCGTCGAACAGGCGATCCGCGACCACCGGCTGCGTATCGCTCGCCAGCACGTTGCGCGCGCGATGCACGAGCCGCTGCCCGTATTCGAGCAGGCGCAGCTCGGCGCGCCAGTCGACCGACGCATGGCTGTCCGAGCCGATGCCGATCACGCCGCCGTGCGCGAGATAGTCGACGGCCGGGAACACGCCGTCGCCGAGGTTCGCTTCCGTCGTCAGGCACAGGCCGGCCACCGCGCGGCGCTTCGCGAGCGCCTCGGTCTCGCCCGCGTCGAGATGCGTCGCGTGCACGAGGCACCAGCGCGGGCCGACGTCGAAGCGGTCGAGCAGCCACTGCACGGGCCGCGCGCCGTAGGTGCGCACGCAGTCGTCGACCTCGGCCGTCTGTTCGGCGATGTGGATGTGCACGGGCGCATCGCCGGGCAGGCCGTCGAGCAGCGTGCGCAGCCCGGCTTCCGACACCGCGCGCAGCGAGTGCGGCGCGACGCCGTAGCGCAGCGTGCCATCCTCCGGCGCGACGCCGCGCATCGCGTCGAGCAGTTCGAGCAGGCCGTCCGGGGTATTGATGAAGCGGCGCTGGTCGTCGCGCGGCGGCTTGTCGCCGAAGCCCGCGAACTGGTACGACACGGGCAGCATCGTGATGCCGATGCCGGCCGCGCGCGCCGCGCCGATCACGCGTGCGCCGAGCTCGGCGAGCTGCGGATAGCGCGTGCCGTCCTGCGCGTGATGCACGTAGTGGAATTCGCACACCGACGTATAGCCGCACTTCAGCATCTCGACGTACAGCCAGCGCGCGATCGCCGCGAGCGCATCGGGCGTGATCTTCAGCGCGAAGCGGTACATCAGGTCGCGCCAGCTCCAGAAGCTGTCGGACGGGTTCGCGCGGTATTCGGTGAGCCCCGCCATCGCGCGCTGGAACGCGTGCGAGTGCAGGTTCGGCATGCCGGGCACCACCGGGCCCGCCGCGCGCGCGACGCCCGCCGGCGCATCGGTGTCGGGCGTCACCTCGGTCAGCGTGCCGGCCGCATCCCAGCGCAGCAGCACGTTGCGGCGCCAGCCGTCAGGCAGGTACGCGTGTGCGGCGAACAACGTCGTGTCGGTCATCGTGAGTCCCATCATCCGTTCGTGCGGCGAAACACGGTCGTCCCGCCGCGCACGACCTGCTCGCACAGCGGGCGGCCGAGCCAGTAAGCGAGTTCCGCGAGCGAGCCGACCGACCACACCGCGAAATCGGCCTGGCGGCCGACCTCGAGCGCGCCGTGGCGATCCGCGCGGCCGAGCGCCGCGGCCGCGTGGCGCGTGACGCCCTGCAGCACTTCGGGTACCGTCATGCGGAACAGCGTGCAGCCGAGGTTCAGCGTCAGCAGCAGCGATTCGAGCGGCGACGTGCCCGGGTTGTGATCGGTCGCGAGCGCGATCGGCACCTGGTGCTTGCGCAGCAGGTCGAGCGGCGGCAATTGCGTCTCGCGAATGAAGTAGTACGCGCCGGGCAGCAGCACGGCGACCGTGCCGGCCGCCTTCATCGCCTCGATGCCGGCTTCGTCGAGAAACTCGAGGTGATCGGCGGACAGCGCGCGATAGCGCGCGGCGAGCGCGGTGCCGCCCGCGTTCGACAGCTGTTCCGCGTGCAGCTTGACCGGCAGCCCGCGCCGCGTCGCGGCCTCGAACACGCGCTCGGTCTGCGCGAGCGAGAAGCCGATCCGCTCGCAGAACACGTCGACCGCGTCGACGAGCCCTTCGTCGGCGAGCGCCGGCAGCATCCGTTCGCACACCTCGTCGATGTACGCGTCCGCGCGGCCCGCGTATTCGGGCGGCAGCGCATGCGCGCCGAGGAAGGTCGTATAGACCGACACCGGGAAGCGCTCGCCGAGCTGCCGCGCGACGCGCAGCATCTTGCGCTCGCTCGCGAGGTCGAGCCCGTAGCCCGACTTAATCTCGATCGCGGTCACGCCTTCGGCGAGCAGCGGCTGCAGGCGTGCCGCGGCCTGCACGAACAGCGTCGCCTCGTCGGCGTCGCGCGTCGCGCGCACCGTCGACACGATCCCGCCGCCCCGCCGCGCGATTTCCTCGTAGCTGACGCCGGCCAGGCGCTGCGCGAATTCGTCCGCGCGCGTGCCGCCGTACACGAGGTGCGTGTGGCAGTCGACGAGGCCCGGCGTCACCCACGCGCCGTGCAGGTCTTCACGCGCCCAGTGCGCGTAGTCGTGCGGCAGCGCGGAGCACGCGCCGAGCCAGACGATCGCGCCGGTTTCGTCGACGGCGATCGCCGCATCGTCGATCGTCTCGTCGGGGTGGCCGTGCGGACACAGCCTCAGGTGATGCCAGACAGTCGGTTTCATGCGTTCATTTCGTATCGGTGGCGTCGAGCGACACGGCGAGCAGCGCGCCGTTGCCGCTCACCGCGACGTCAAACGCACGCTGCGGCCCATCGAGCCGCAGCGTGTCCAGTTCTTCCAGCGTGCAGGCCGTGCCGTCGAGCTCGACGTGCACCGGGCCCGCCGCGCAGAACAGCAGCACGGTATCCGCGCGCGCGACGCGATGCGTGCCGGCGCGCCAGGCGGCGACCGTCCCGCGCGTGGTCGCGCGGCGCGTCATCAGGTTGAAGTCGCGCGTCGGGCCGTCGTGCAGCGTCGCGTCGATCGCCGTCTCGCCCGCGAAATCCGCGCGCGCGAGCGGCGCATCGAGCACGTGGCACGCGCCGTCATCGGCCGCGAGCGTCATGCCCGCGCCGGACAGCAGCACCAGCGTGCGGTCGATTCCTTCGAAGCGCGAGAACGGCCCGGCCGCGCCGACGTCCGCGACGCTCACGCGCCACGCGAATGCGTCGAGCGCGGCGCCGGGCGGATGCGCGGCGATCTCGCGCGTCACGCCGCCGCCGTTCTTCCACGGCGACGCGACGAGATCCGCCGCGCGGATCAGCGCGGCGGCCAGCACGTCATGTCGTGCCGTCATCGCTCAGCGGCCGAGCATCGGCAGCTTCAGGCCGGCTTCGCGGGCCGTCTGCTGCGCGAGTTCGTAGCCGGCGTCCGCATGGCGCATCACGCCCGTCGCCGGGTCGTTCAGCAGCACGCGGCCGAGGCGCTCGTGCGCTTCAGCGGTGCCGTCGGCGACGATCACGACGCCCGAGTGCTGCGAGAAGCCCATGCCCACGCCGCCGCCGTGGTGCAGCGACACCCACGATGCGCCGCCTGCCGTGTTCAGCAGTGCGTTCAGCAGCGGCCAGTCGCTCACGGCGTCCGAACCGTCCTTCATCGATTCCGTCTCGCGGTTCGGGCTCGCGACCGAACCCGTGTCGAGGTGATCGCGGCCGATCACGATCGGCGCCTTCAGCTCGCCGTTCTTCACCATCTCGTTGAACGCCTGGCCGAGGCGGTAGCGATCCTTCACGCCGACCCAGCAGATCCGCGCCGGCAGGCCCTGGAACGCGATGCGTTCGCGCGCCATGTCGAGCCAGTTGTGCAGGTGCGGATCGTCGGGGATCAGCTCCTTCACCTTCTGGTCGGTCTTGTAGATGTCCTCCGGATCGCCGGACAGCGCGACCCAGCGGAACGGGCCCTTGCCTTCGCAGAACAGCGGGCGGATGTACGCCGGCACGAAGCCCGGGAAGTCGAACGCGTTCTCGACGCCCATTTCCAGCGCCATCTGGCGGATGTTGTTGCCGTAGTCGAGCGTCGCCGCGCCGCGCTGCTGCAGCGCCAGCATCGCGCGCACCTGCACCGCCATCGACTGCTTCGCGACCTTCACGATGCTCTGCGGATCGACCTTCTGCGCCTCGCGCCATTGCGCGACGGTCCAGCCCTGCGGCAGGTAGCCGTTGATCGGGTCGTGCGCGCTCGTCTGGTCGGTCACGCAGTCCGGCGTGATGCCGCGCTCGACGAGTTCCGTGAACACGTCGGCCGCGTTGCCGAGCAGGCCGATCGACACCGGCTTGCCCGCGCGCTTCGCTTCCTCGATCATGCCGAGCGCCTCGTCGAGCGTCGTCGCCTTCTTGTCGACGTAGCGCGTCTTCAGGCGGAAGTCGATGCGCGTCTCGTCGCATTCGACCGCGATCATCGAGAAGCCGGCCATCGTC
>Ga0157367_1000541_pt1 | contig 18293 bp, 9 predicted proteins | sample AttbisABBM2_FD_113142 | JGI IMG/M metagenome (GOLD analysis project Ga0157367, IMG submission 113142) | Fungus gardens microbial communities from leaf cutter ant in Botucatu, State of São Paulo, Brazil - Atta bisphaerica ABBM2 | ecosystem: Host-associated > Fungi > Mycelium > Unclassified ...
AAGGCGTCGTCCAGCGGCGCGTGCGTAGCTTTTGGAAATTGCGTGGCAAGCTCTGCGGTGACTTCCGCATCGGTGTCACCCAGCAGAATCGCGCAGATCCCCCGCTCGCTTTCTGCGACCAGACAGCGTCCTAACGAACAGTTATCGATGGCATACCGCACGGCCACCTCTCCTTTACGGTACTGCTTCGCCGTCATGCCCAGCGCATCGTCGGCTTTACGATAATAGCTGCTGCTGTCGGGAAACCCCGCCGCCAGCACGGCGTCGGTAATTTTGTCTCCCTGCGCAAGCGCGGCGCGCAGGCGTTGGCCCCGCGCCGCCTGCTGCCAGGCTTTTGGCGTCATGCCGGTCACGGCCTTAAACAGACGGTGGAAATGGAAAGGACTCATGGCAACCTTCTGCGCCAACCCCTCCAGGGTTAGCGCAGGATCCTGCTCCAGAAGACGGCAGGCCTGTTCCACTTTCGCCAGCTTCTGCGCCTGCGGATCGAGTTTGTCCGGCATGCAGCGCTTGCACGGACGAAAGCCTGCCTGTACGGCATGATGGGCATCAGGATAAAAGCGGACATTTTTACGCAGCGCGTGGCGGGCACGGCATGACGGGCGGCAGAAAATACCCGTGGTCTGCACGGCGAAGACAAACTGATCGTCAGCGATCGGATCGCGGGCCAGCACGGCCTGCCAGCGATCCTCATCGGTAATAAAGGTTGAGTTTCTCATTATCGGCTCCTCTTACAAGCATACATAGAGCGTGCCTGAGCGCCACTGATAAAAAACCCGCAACCTTGCTTTTTAATTTTTGTCGCTGACCAGGAAACTGTTGAACTGCGGCGAGCTCCAGGTTTTGAACCCGTCGCCCTCTTTGGTGATCATATAAACCGCCAGCCCTTCCTGACGAACCACCTCTTTGGCTTTTTCCGGGCCGAGAACCATTAATCCGGTATCCCAGGCATCCGCTTCCAGCGCGGTGGGGGCAATGACCGTCACCGAGACCAGGTTATGCGTGATGGGGCGCCCGGTCTGCGGATCGATAACGTGCGAAATACGCTTCCCCTCAAGCTCGTAATAGTTACGATAGCTTCCGGAGGTGCTGATGCCATGTCCGTTGATATCCACTATCGCCTGCACGGCATTTTGCCGATCGGTTGGTTTTTGAATCGCTACGCGCCACGGCTTATCGCTGGCGTTCATACCCCGGCTGACCAACGCGCCGCCCACCGAGACCAGATAACGGGAAATTCCTTCCTGGGCCATCAGCGCAGCAAGATGATCCGCCGCATAGCCTTCCCCGACCGTCGACAGATCGACAAACAGATCGGGGATATCTTTTTGCAGGTACTGCTGACCGTACTGGTTGATCACGGTCAGATGCTGTAGCCCTGTCCGGGCGCGGGCGTCATCAATGGCCGCCTGTTCGGGCGTCTTCACCGGCTGTTTATTCGGGCCAAATCCCCAGAGGTTTACCAGCGGTCCGACGGTCACATCCATCGCCCCGTTGGTTTTGTAACCCACGCGCATTGCCTCGGTCACGATATCGGCCATCGCCTCGCTCACTGGCCACAGGGAGGTGCTGGTTGAGAGGTTAAAGCGCATCAGCGCCGAGTCATTTTTATAGGTCGACAGCAGCTGATCGTCGGCGTCCAGCTGCGACTGGATTTTGCCGCGAAGTTCGTCTGTGCGTGTTTTATCGAGGTTCATCACGCTGACGCGCCAGAAGGTCCCCATCGTTTTGCCTTCGAGCACCGTCGCGGCGGGTGCGTCGGTTTTCGCCACGGGTGTGGGATCGTTACACGCGGTCAGGAAAAAAAGCATAGCCAGAAAGCTGGCGCGTAAAAAAGTCATGTCCATTCATTATTATCCTCATGCCAGGGCGGCAAGAGTACACCAAAACGGGTGAGTTGTGAGAATCAGAGAGGCACAAAAAAGGGGCCATCAGGCCCCTTACGTCACACGATGACGCGATTAGAACTGGTAAACCAGGCCCAGCGCGACGATATCGTCAGTACCGATACCCGCCTGACGGGTAAATTCATTTTCATCAACCAGGTTGATTTTGTAATCAACATAGGTGGACATGTTTTTGTTGAAGTAGTAAGTCGCACCCACATCAACATATTTCAGCAGATCCTGATCGCCGTAACCTTCGATGTCTTTGCCTTTAGACTGCAGGTAAGCCACGGATGGACGCAGACCGAAGTCGAACTGGTACTGAGCAACCACTTCGAAGTTCTGCGCTTTGTTAGCCCAACCCAGATCGCCTGCGCGAGTCGCGTTGTAGGTCTGAGTATACTGAGCAGCCAGGTAGATGTTGTTCGCGTCGTATTTCAGACCGCCCGTGTAGGTTTCAGCACGGTCGCCAGTACCGAAGCCCATGTCGTTCTGGGAACTGGTGCGCTTAGAGCTGGACACGGCAGTACCAATACCGAAGCCTTCGCCCAGGTTATAAGTGATAGAACCGCCAACGCCATCACCGTTCTGACGCAGCGCTTCACGACCGTTGTTGGTCTGGTCCTCACCACCTACGCTACCGTTTTTACCTTGATACTGAACAGCGAAGTTCAGGCCATCAACCAGGCCGAAGAAATCGCTGTTACGGTAGGTCGCAAAGCCATTACCACGCTGCTGCATGAAGTTGTCAGAACCGTAGGTGTCGCCGCCGAATTCTGGCAGAACGTCGGTCCAGGAAGTTACGTCGTAAACAACACCGTAGTTACGACCGTAGTCGAAAGAACCCGCGTCACCAAATTTCAGACCGGCAAACGCCACACGGGTCCAGGCGTTGTTTTCCTTCTCACTTGAGTTACCCTGAATCTGGTATTCCCACTGGCCGTAACCGGTCAGCTGATCGTTAACCTGGGTTTCGCCTTTGAAACCAAGACGCATGTAGGTCTGGTCGCCATCAGCGCTGTCGTCATCGGAGAAATAGTGCAGACCATCAACTTTACCGTACAGATCTAATTTGTTGCCATCTTTGTTATAAATTTCGGCCGCATTTGCTGCGCCTGCCACCAGGAGTGCTGGTACCAGGAGGGACAGTACTTTAACTTTCATTTTATTAACCCTCTGTTATATGCCTTATAATTGCCACTGCTTACTGGTTAACCCTCATTAACCAGTCGGCAATTTCATTCTCCGCAAAATCACAGAATAATCCAATGCGAATATGATACGAAAACTTTGAAGATGTTTCATTTATCGATGAACATGTTTCAAAATGTAAATACCAAGGAACTTTTACAAAGCACAAATAGCTTAGAAATTTAGCACTTATAATCAAAAGAAAAATAACACACATAAAAATCAACAAGTTATAATAAAAATCGTTACAGCACTGAATGACAAAACAAGATCGCACCTAATCTCTAAAATATCTCTCGCTATCATCATTAACTTTATTTATTACCGTCATTCAGTTTTGAATGTCTGTTTATCCCTAATTGAGCCGGATGCTTCGCATTCGGTTTTTTTTTACCTTTCTTTACGTAACTTCTCATTTTTTGTGCTACCGCACCGAACCTGTAACGACTATTAACTAAATCTTCACCGCTATCCTTCGCTGGCGGAATATTGATGTAAAACTTAATTTCTTGTTAATTCGTGCTATTTGCTAGCTAAGCGCACTTATTATTTGTACGCGCACGGCGTGTTTGTACATGTTTAGTGCGTCACCTGCCGCCGATATTGTCCGTTGAAAAAGTCGCCTTTTCCCGGGCAGTGGCGCTGGAAATTCAGTTATTACCCTTTATACTGCCCTATCGCCACAGAGCATGACCATGACGGGTTAAAGATATCAATGAGTCAGACTGAAACTACCGCCCCGAGCAAATTTTCCCTCCTTCCCGGGAGCATCACCCGTTTCTTTCTTCTTTTGATCGTTGTGCTGTTAGTGACCATGGGGGTGATGGTACAAAGCGCGGTTAACGCCTGGCTGAAGGATAAGAGCTATCAGGTCGTCGATATCACCCACGCCGTGCATAAGCGCATCGATACCTGGCGCTACGCCACCTGGCAGATTTACGACAATATCGCGGCCGCCCCGGCCTCCTCGTCCGGAGATGGACTTCAGGAGACACGGCTTAAGCAGGATGTCTACTATCTCGAAAAACCGCAGCGTAAGACCGAGGCGCTTATTTTTGGCTCTCACGACAGCGCGACGCTTGAGATGACGCAGCGTATTTCGACCTATCTGGATACTCTCTGGGGTGCCGAAACGGTGCCATGGTCGATGTACTATCTGAACGGTCAGGACAACAGCATGATCCTGATCTCCACGCTGCCGTTAAAAGATCTCTCTTCCGGATTTAAAGAGACCACCGTGGGCAGCATCGTCGATTCCCGCCGGGCAGAGATGCTGCAGCAGGCGAATGCCCTCGATGAACGTGAGAGCTTCTCTTCCCTGCGTCGTCTGGCCTGGCAAAACGGTCATTATTTTACCCTGCGCACTACGTTCAACCAGCCAGGACACCTGGCGACGGTGGTGGCCTTCGATTTACCGATTAATGATTTAATCCCGCCGGACATGCCGCTCGACAGCTTCCGTCTGGAGCCCGACAGCAGCACCCAGAACATGCGGGCGGCGTCTGACAAAGAGGCCGCAGAGAGCGTATCGATCTCCTTTAACGGCTCGAAAATCGAAATTGCCTCATCGCTGAATTCGACCGGTATGCGTCTGGTGTGGCAGGTGCCGTTTGGCACGCTGTTGCTCGATACCCTGCAAAATATCCTGCTGCCTCTGCTGTTAAATATCGGTCTGCTGGCGCTGGCGCTGTTTGGCTACAGCACCTTCCGTTTCCAGACGGGGCGTCAGAGCGACGCCTCTGCGGTTCCGGCCGGCACCAGCAATGAGCTGCGCGTATTGCGTGCATTGAATGAAGAGATTGTTTCCGTGCTGCCGCTTGGGGTCTTAGTTCACGACCAGGAGGCGAATCGTACGGTGATGAGCAACAAAATTGCCGACCATCTGCTGCCGCATCTTAACCTGCAGAACATCACCACCATGGCGGATCAGCATCAGGGGGTGATTCAGGCCACCATCAACAATGAACTGTACGAAATCCGTCAGTTCCGCAGCCAGGTGGCTCCCCGCACGCAAATCTTCATTATTCGCGACCAGGATCGCGAAGTGCTGGTCAATAAAAAGCTCAAGCAGGCACAAAGGCTGTATGAGAAAAACCAGCAGGGGCGCGCCGCATTCATGCAGAACATTGGCGATGCCTTCAAGCAGCCGTTAAAAACGCTGGCAACCCAGGCGGCGGCGTTAAACACCGCTGAAAGCCACCAGCTTGCCTGCCAGGCCGATTCGCTGGTCAGAATGGTTGATGAGATCCAGCTGGCGAACATGCTGGAGAATGATTTCTGGAAGGGAACCCCAACCCTCTTCTCCATTCAGGAACTGATCGATGAAGTGGTGCCGGAAGTGCTGCCCGTCATTAAGCGCAAAGGGTTGCAGCTGCTGATCAATAACAATCTCCCTGCGAATGACGAACGCCACGGCGATCGTGAAGCGCTGCGGCGTATTCTGCTGATGATTATTCAGTACGCCGTGACCACCACGCAGATTGGCAAGATCACCCTCGAAGTTGGCACTGAGGAGTCAGCAGAAGACCGCCTGACGTTCCGCATCCTGGACACCGGGGAAGGCGTCACCACGAGTGAAATTGATAATCTGCACTTCCCGTTCCTGAATGACACGCAAAGCGATCGCTACGGCAAGGCCAATGCCCTGACCTTCTGGCTGTGCGATCAGCTGGCGCGTAAGCTCGGCGGCCATCTGAATATCAAAGCCCGTGAATCCCTCGGCACCCGTTATTCTCTGCACGTGAAAATGGCGGCCAATCCGCAGGAAGAAGATGAAGAACGTCTGCTGGATGATGTCGTGGTGATGGTTGATGTGACCTCGAACGAGATCCGCAATATTGTCGTTCGCCAGTTAGAAAACTGGGGTGCGGCCTGCATCACGCCGGATGAAAGACTTGCAAGTCAAGAATTTGATCTGTTTTTAACTGATAATCCGTCTAATCTTACTGCCTCCGGCTTGCTTTTAAGCGATGATGAGTCAGGCGTGCGGAAAATCGGCCCTGGCCAACTGCGCGTCAACTTTAATATAAGCAATGCGATGCAGGAAGCTGTACTACAACTAATAGAAGAGCAGCTGGCGCAGGAAGAGATAGCGGAATCCCCGTTAGGCGGCAATGAAAATGCCGAGCTTCACGCCAGCGGATACTATTCACTCTTTGTTGATACAGTACCAGATGATGTTAAGCGGTTGTATACTGAGTCCGCTGCGAATGATTTTGCAGCGCTGGCACAGACAGCACACCGGCTTAAAGGGGTGTTTGCCATGCTTAATCTGGTTCCCGGCAAGCAGTTATGTGAAACGCTGGAACATCTAATTCGTGAGAAAGATGCCTCTGGCATTGAAAAATACATCAGCGACATTGACGCCTACGTCAAAAGCTTGCTGTAGCAAGGTAGCCTTATACATGAACAATATGAACGTAATTATTGCCGATGACCATCCGATTGTACTGTTCGGTATTCGCAAATCACTTGAACAGATCGAGTGGGTGAATGTAGTCGGTGAATTTGAAGACTCTACAGCACTGATCAATAACCTCCCAAAGCTTGATGCACACGTGCTCATTACCGATCTCTCCATGCCTGGAGACAAGTACGGTGATGGGATCACGCTCATCAAATATATTAAACGCCACTTCCCGGATATCTCGATCATTGTTCTGACCATGAACAACAACCCGGCGATCCTGAGCGCGGTACTGGATCTGGACATCGAAGGGATTGTGCTGAAACAGGGCGCACCGACCGATCTGCCAAAAGCGCTTGCTGCGCTACAGAAAGGCAAGAAGTTCACGCCTGAGAGCGTCTCTCGTCTGCTGGAAAAAATCAGCGCGGGTGGCTACGGTGACAAACGCCTGTCGCCGAAAGAGAGTGAAGTTCTGCGCCTGTTCGCCGAAGGTTTCCTGGTGACCGAGATCGCCAAGAAGCTGAACCGCAGCATTAAAACCATCAGCAGCCAGAAGAAATCAGCGATGATGAAACTGGGCGTGGACAACGATATTGCACTGCTGAACTATCTCTCCTCCGTCACGCTGAGCGCAACGGACAAGGATTGATCTCAACGGGTGTGCGGCCTGATGCCCTCACCCCGCCCCTCTCCCACCGGGAGAGGGTGAAAAGCTTAAAAGGCCCTTGCGGGCCTTTTTTATATTCTTGTTTTTCTCACGCGCTCCGCGTAAATCGACAATGTCTGCTTCAGCACGTCCAGCGTCACCGGTTTCGACAGACAGCTGTCCATGCCTGACTCCAGACAGCGCTGCTTCTCTTCCGCCAGCGCGTTCGCCGTTACGCCCACCACCGGCAGCGTCAGGCCCAACTGTCGGATGCGCTGCGTCAGACGGTAGCCGTCCATGTTTGGCATGTTGACGTCGCTAAGTACGATATCAATATGATTTTTACTCAGCACATTCAGCGCATCCACACCGTCATTGGCCGTTTTGCACTGGTAGCCCAGCGATCCAAGCTGGTCAGCCAGCAGGCGGCGGTTAATCGGATGGTCATCCACCACCAGAATCATCATATCGTCATTCACTGACGCCAGAGACTCGGGTGACGGCAATCCGCCCGCGCCGTCGCGCTCTTCCAGCTCCACTTTGTAGATGCGCGCCAGCAGGCTCAACAGCTCGTGCGGGGTGGCGACACTGTGTACCCATTCCCCAGGCGCACGCTCGACAGGAATGCCGATGTGGCGACGACAGAAGAGCACCGACCCTCTTCCCTGCCACGGCTGATCCGGCATCTCGTCGGCGATCAGCACATCGTCCACGTCCGGCGTTTGACCTTCATAGCGGCACACCCTCACGCCGCTGTGGGCAAGCAGCGCCGTCAGGTAGTCATTCAGCGAGGCGTTATGCACCGCCAGCCAGCAGCGCTTATCGCTCAGCCCGTCTACCGTGGATTTTGCCGGATACTGCGCCGAATAGAGCGGAATGCGGATGGTGAACTGGCTGCCCATGCCGGGCTCGGTATCCACCGAGATATCACCGTCCATCATGCTGACGAGCTTCTCACAAATCGCCAGCCCCAGTCCGGTTCCCTGGAAGTTACGCTGCACGCCGGTACCGACCTGGAAGAACGGATCGAACAGACGAACCACTTCTTTCGCCGGGATGCCGACGCCCGTGTCGCGCACGCGAATGCTCAGGTAATCCCCCGCCCGACAGACGTGCAGCACAATACAGCCGGTATCGGTGAATTTAATGGCGTTGCTGAGCAGGTTAGAGATGACCTGCTGCAGGCGCATCGGATCGCCGTGCAGCGTCAGCGGCACATCCGGCTCAATAAAGCAGTAGAGCCCCAGCTGTTTACGCACGACCAGTGGCAGATAGTTGGCGCTGATATGGTTCATGACCTCGCGCGGCGAGAACTCCCGCGGCTCGATTTTCAGCTGCTCAGACTCAATTTTAGAGAAGTCGAGAATATCGCTGATGATTTTCAGCAGCAGGCTGGAGGAGTTGTTCATCGCCGTCACCAGCCTGTCGACCCCTTTCGGCAGCTCTTTCGTCTGCAGCAGGTCGAGGTTACCGATGATCCCGTACAGCGGCGTTCGCAGCTCGTGGCTGACGGTGGCAAGGAACATGGATTTCGACTGGCTGGCCTGCTCTGCCGCCTGCGCCATCTCCTGCAACGACTCTTCCATTTTCACGCGCGCGGAGACATCCACCAGCACGCAAATCGCCACGTTTTCATTGCGATAGCGGGAATGGACAAAGCTAATCTGCAGGTTGGTGTGCGTGCTGGTAAGCACGTCGACAAAGTTAACCTGCTGACCGCAGATAATCTGCGTCAGCCTTTGCCGGTCCTCATGCGTCAGCATATTCAGGTAGTTATGCGCCAGTTCGTTACTCAGGATGTTGGTCCCGTCCTGGGTACGCAGAATACAGATCCCCACCGGCGCCGAAGCGACAATCTTCCGGTTAAACTGCTCGTGTTCCTCCAGCCGCTGGGCGTCGCTCTCGGCGGGAATAAAGATTTTCCGCTCATACATGCGCGCCAGGGTGAACAGCGCCCCACCCGCGATCAGGTTCAGCAGAATGGCATTCATGATGAGAATGCGTATCCGCTCAAGCACCATATCCACCGGCAGCGAATAGACGATACTCAGCGAGGAAGGCGGCAGGCTCTTCTTCAGCACCAGCTCGCGGAAACCCGAGGTATAGCCAAACCACGACCGCTCCTGCATCCAGTGGGGTTCGACGTTAAGCCGGTTATCCGGCCCGGCAAGCGAGATCAGCTGATGACCGTTTTCATCCAGAATGGTCACCCCCATGGGCAGGCTGCCCGGGGTGAAGAAGTTTTCCATGCGAATGGTCTGCTCAATCCCCAGCAGCGCCTGCAGGCGATTGCCGAGATACACCGGCGTCAGAGCGTAGAAATAGCCTACGCCCGGACGCGGGCCCTGGCTCACCCAGAAGATGTTATTGCCGCGCTCGTCCTGCGGCGCATTGCGGTATTTGACAATACGTTCATGCAGGCTTTTCAGCGCATCGTCACGCTCAACGGGCACGTCGCGCAGGCCAAAGTCAGCCATGCAGAGATTCTCGCTGCCAATCAGAAAGACGCGGTTCAGGTCATAGGCGGCGGAGAAATTGTCGCGCCAGTAGCGCATAAACCAGGCAAGGGACTCCAGCGACCCGCGCCAGGAATTGCTCATGGTGGAGCAATCGGAGTCCGGGAACAGCGGCTGGAAGTCCGGAACTTCGGTTTTGTCATCACGCCCGCGAAGCGCAAGGATGCCGTTTTCCGCCGTCAGACGATTTTCGGCAATATACTTCAGCTCCTTCATCACGTCAGACGTTCGCTGAATGTAACGCTGGGCCTGGTCGGAGCTTAAGTTAAACTCCTGGCGGATCTCCGCTTCTTTCTGGTGCAGCGCGTTAACGATGTAAAACACCGAGAACAGGGCCACCAGCAGCCAAAGCAAGAGCGCCAGCGCCCGAAACAGATAGCGAGAGACTTTCAGCGTAGTACGAAAGGAGACGAGGTATTTCAAGGGGGCGAGGCTCCGCCGTCGGGGTCAAAAGAATGTGGTTAAGGTAGCGGTAAACGCGCCAGGTCGCAACGTTGACTTATCTGCTTGTGCAAAAGAAAAGGGCCGGAATCCGGCCCTTTTTTGCATCAGAAGACATTACTCGTCAGCGTCATCCGCTGCGTCATCGTCAGTGTCGACTTCCGGCGCGATATCATCATCGCCTTCCGCAACGCTACCGTCGATGGAATCGAGCTCTTCCTCATCCACCGGCTCAGCAACACGCTGCAGACCCACCACGTTCTCATCTTCCGCTGTACGGATGAGGATTACGCCCTGGGTATTACGCCCTACCACGCTGATCTCAGACACGCGGGTACGCACCAGCGTACCGGCATCGGTGATCATCATGATCTGGTCCGCATCGTCCACCTGCACCGCGCCCACAACGGAACCGTTGCGCTCGGTAACTTTGATAGAGATAACGCCCTGCGTGCCGCGAGACTTGGTTGGGTATTCCCCTTCCGCCGTACGTTTACCGTAACCATTCTGCGTTACGGTCAGGATAGCCCCTTCACCGCGCGGAATAATCAGAGAAACCACGCTGTCTTCGCCAGCCAGCTTGATACCACGCACGCCCGTCGCGGTACGACCCATCGCACGGACGGCGTTCTCTTTAAAGCGCACCACTTTACCGGCCGCAGAGAACAGCATCACTTCATCAGAACCGGAGGTCAGATCCACACCGATCAGCTCGTCGCCTTCGTTCAGGTTCACGGCGATAATACCGGCAGAACGCGGACGACTGAACTCGGTCAGCGCGGTTTTCTTCACGGTACCGCTGGCGGTCGCCATAAAGACGTTCACGCCCTCTTCGTACTCGCGTACCGGCAGGATGGCGGTAATACGTTCGTCTGCTTCCAGCGGCAGCAGGTTAACGATTGGACGACCACGTGCGCCACGGCTCGCTTCCGGCAGCTGATAGACTTTCATCCAGTACAGACGACCGCGGCTGGAGAAGCAGAGGATCGTGTCATGGGTGTTAGCCACCAGCAGGCGGTCAATAAAGTCTTCTTCTTTAATACGTGCCGCAGACTTGCCTTTACCGCCACGACGCTGTGCTTCGTAGTCGGTCAGCGGCTGATACTTCACATAGCCCTGGTGAGACAGGGTGACCACCACGTCTTCGCGGTTGATCAGATCTTCAATGTTGATATCAGAGCTGTTCGCGGTGATTTCGGTGCGGCGCTCGTCGCCGAACTGATCGCGGACCAGTTCCAGCTCTTCACGGATCACTTCCATCAGACGCTCTGCGCTGCCCAGGATGTGCAGCAGCTCAGCAATCTGTTCCAGCAGCTCTTTGTATTCGTCGAGCAGTTTTTCATGCTCAAGGCCGGTCAGTTTCTGCAGACGCAGATCCAGAATCGCCTGGGCCTGCTGTTCAGTCAGGTAATACTGACCGTCACGCACGCCGAATTCAGGTTCCAGCCACTCAGGACGCGCTGCGTCATCGCCCGCACGTTCCAGCATCGCGGCGACGTTACCCAGATCCCACGGACGGGAAATCAGGGCAGCTTTCGCTTCCGCCGGGGTTGGCGCACGACGGATCAGTTCGATGATCGGGTCGATGTTGGCCAGCGCAACCGCCAGCGCTTCAAGGATGTGCGCACGGTCGCGCGCTTTGCGCAGTTCGAAGATGGTACGGCGGGTCACCACTTCACGGCGGTGACGCACGAACGCGCTCAGGATCTCTTTCAGGTTCATGATCTTCGGCTGACCATGGTGCAGTGCAACCATGTTGATACCGAAGGAGACCTGAAGCTGAGTCTGGGAGTACAGGTTGTTCAGCACAACCTCACCCACCGCGTCGCGTTTAATCTCAATCACGATGCGCATACCGTCTTTGTCAGACTCGTCACGCAGCGCGCTGATGCCTTCAACGCGTTTTTCTTTTACCAGCTCGGCGATTTTTTCAATCAGACGCGCTTTGTTCACCTGATACGGGATCTCGTGAACAATGATGGTTTCACGGCCGGTTTTAGCGTCCGCTTCCACTTCGGCGCGGGCACGGATGTAAATCTTGCCGCGACCGGTGCGGTACGCTTCTTCAATACCACGACGACCGTTGATGATCGCCGCCGTCGGGAAGTCCGGGCCCGGGATGTGTTCCATCAGCCCTTCAATGCTGATGTCTTCATCGTCGATATAGGCCAGGCAGCCGTTGATCACCTCGGTGATATTGTGCGGCGGAATGTTGGTTGCCATACCGACCGCGATACCGGACGAACCGTTAACCAACAGGTTCGGGATCTTGGTGGGCATCACATCTGGGATGCGCTCGGTGCCGTCGTAGTTATCGACGAAATCAACGGTCTCTTTTTCCAGGTCGGCCATCAGCTCATGAGCGATTTTCGACATACGGATTTCCGTATAACGCATCGCCGCAGCGGAGTCGCCGTCGACTGAACCAAAGTTACCCTGGCCATCTACCAGCATGTAGCGCAAGGAGAATGGCTGCGCCATACGAACGATGGTGTCATAAACGGCGGTATCACCATGCGGGTGATATTTACCGATGACGTCACCGACGACGCGGGCAGATTTTTTATAGGCTTTATTCCAGTCATTGCCCAATACGTTCATGGCGTATAGTACGCGACGGTGTACCGGCTTAAGGCCATCGCGGACGTCCGGCAGCGCACGGCCAACAATGACCGACATCGCATAGTCCAGATAGGAGCTCTTCAGCTCTTCCTCGATGTTAACCGGTGTAATTTCTCTCGCAAGGTCGCTCATCTAACCGCTATCCCTCTACTGTATCCCGGATTCAAAGGTCGCAAATTATAACACAGCCGAGGTGATTGAGGTAAACCTATACGCTTTATTCACGGGGATTGCCTGATATACTCATTCGTCTTGCTAAATAAGGAGTAAAAGCGCCCATGAATGCCGAAAAATCCCCGGTGGTTCACAACGTTGACCACGAAGAGATTGCCAAATTTGAAGCGGTGGCGTCCCGCTGGTGGGATCTCGAAGGTGAGTTCAAACCGCTGCACCGTATTAACCCGCTGCGTCTGGGCTATATCGCGGAGCGTTCCGGCGGTCTGTTCGGTAAGAAAGTGCTCGACGTCGGCTGCGGCGGCGGCATCCTGGCTGAGAGCATGGCGCGCGAAGGGGCGAATGTTACGGGCCTGGATATGGGCTTTGAACCGCTGCAGGTGGCCCGTCTTCATGCGCTGGAGTCCGGTATACAGGTGGAATACGTGCAGGAAACCGTAGAAGAGCACGCGGCAAAACACGCCCATCAGTACGATGTGGTGACCTGCATGGAGATGCTGGAGCACGTTCCCGATCCGCAGTCGGTGGTGCACGCCTGCGCAAAACTGGTAAAACCGGGCGGCCAGGTCTTCTTCTCAACCCTCAACCGCAATGCTAAAGCCTGGCTGATGGCCGTTGTCGGCGCGGAGTATGTGCTGCGCATGGTGCCGAAAGGGACCCACGACGTGAAGAAATTCATTAAGCCTGCAGAGCTGTTAAGCTGGGTTGACCAGACGTGGCTCAAAGAGCAGCACATCATCGGCCTGCACTACAATCCGCTGACCAATAAATTCAAACTCGCACCGGGCGTTGATGTTAACTATATGTTGCACACAACCGCCAAAAACGACTAACGTCATTCGTTATTCTTATAAAGATTGCGCGACATCATGTTGCGCAATTCTGACCTCTCGTTGAAGAAATCAGCACTCGATCAAATTTTGAATTTTTTTTCTTAATTATTGACATGTCTTCCAGGCCTTACGGTACGAGGACTTAGCCTTTTTTACCCTTTCACAACCTCAATTTAACGTCAAAATCAACCCTTGTGCTGAAAAGATTCGATACTAGAATACTCACCATATAGCGTTTTTCTTATCGCAAACCCCCTATATGTAGTATTTATCCACAGAGTTAGTCACAAGACGGATCTGTGGATAAGCGGGGGATATTTTTTATTTCACGGACAGGTAAAACCCACATGAATCAGAGTCTGCTGGTGACAAAGCGCGACGGTACTACCGAGCGTATCAATCTGGACAAAATCCATCGAGTTCTCGACTGGGCAGCAGAAGGACTGAACAACGTATCTATCTCCCAGGTTGAACTGCGTTCTCATATTCAGTTCTACGACGGCATCAAAACGTCTGATATCCACGAAACCATCATCAAAGCGGCGGCAGACCTCATCTCCCGCGAAGCACCGGATTATCAGTACCTCGCTGCACGTCTGGCGATTTTCCACCTGCGTAAAAAAGCCTACGGCCAGTTTGAGCCGCCGAAGCTTTACGATCACGTGGTGAAAATGGTTGAGCTGGGCAAATACGACACGCATCTGCTGGAAGACTATACGGAAGAAGAGTTCGAGCAGATGAACGGGTTTATCGATCACTGGCGCGACATGAACTTCTCCTACGCGGCGGTGAAGCAGCTCGAAGGCAAATACCTGGTCCAGAACCGTGTAACCGGTGAGATCTACGAAAGCGCCCAGTTCCTCTACATTCTGGTGGCCGCCTGCCTGTTCTCAAACTACCCACGTGATACCCGTCTGGATTACGTGAAGCGTTTCTACGATGCGGTATCGACGTTCAAAATTTCTCTGCCGACGCCAATCATGTCTGGCGTGCGCACCCCTACCCGTCAGTTCAGCTCCTGCGTCCTGATCGAGTGTGGTGACAGCCTGGATTCCATCAACGCCACTTCCAGCGCCATTGTGAAATACGTTTCCCAGCGTGCAGGTATCGGCATCAACGCCGGCCGCATCCGTGCGCTGGGCAGCCCGATTCGCGGCGGTGAAGCGTTCCACACCGGCTGTATCCCGTTCTATAAGCACTTCCAGACGGCAGTAAAATCCTGCTCTCAGGGCGGCGTGCGCGGCGGTGCTGCGACCCTGTTCTACCCGATGTGGCACCTGGAAGTGGAGAGCCTGCTGGTTCTGAAAAACAACCGTGGTGTCGAAGGCAACCGCGTGCGTCACATGGACTACGGCGTGCAGATCAACAAGCTGATGTACACCCGTCTGCTGAAAGGTGAAGACATCACCCTGTTCAGCCCGTCCGACGTTCCAGGCCTGTATGACGCGTTCTTCGCCGATCAGGACGAGTTCGAGCGTCTGTACACCAAATATGAAAAAGACGACAGCATCCGCAAGCAGCGCGTGAAGGCGGTAGACCTGTTCTCCCTGATGATGCAGGAACGAGCCTCTACCGGCCGTATCTACATCCAGAACGTTGACCACTGCAATACCCACAGCCCGTTTGACCCGGTCGTTGCGCCAGTGCGCCAGTCTAACCTGTGCCTGGAGATCGCCCTGCCGACCAAACCGCTGGAAGACGTGAACGACGAAAACGGCGAAATCGCGCTGTGTACGCTCTCCGCGTTCAACCTGGGCGCGATTAAGAGCCTGAACGAGCTGGAAGAGCTGGCCGTGCTGGCGGTTCGTGCCCTCGACGCCCTGCTGGACTACCAGGATTACCCAATCCCGGCCGCTAAACGCGGTGCGATGGGCCGCCGTACCCTGGGTATCGGCGTGATCAACTTCGCCTACTGGCTGGCGAAAAACGGCAAGCGTTACTCCGACGGCAGCGCTAACAACCTGACGCACCAGACGTTCGAAGCCATTCAGTACTACCTGATGAAAGCCTCTAACGAGCTGGCGAAAGAGCAAGGCGCGTGCCCGTGGTTCAACGAAACCACCTACGCGAAAGGCATTCTGCCGATCGACACCTACAAAAAAGACCTGGATGCGATCGTCAGCGAGCCGCTGCATCTCGACTGGGAAGGGCTGCGCGAGTCCATCAAGATTCACGGACTGCGTAACTCAACGCTTTCTGCCCTGATGCCGTCCGAGACCTCTTCGCAGATCTCTAACGCCACCAACGGTATCGAACCGCCGCGCGGCCACGTCAGCATCAAAGCGTCGAAAGACGGCGTGCTGCGTCAGGTCGTACCGGACTACGAAACGCTGGGCAACAACTACGAACTGCTGTGGGAAATGCCAAACAACGACGGCTACCTGCAGCTGGTGGGTATCATGCAGAAGTTTATCGACCAGTCGATCTCTGCCAATACCAACTATGACCCGACGCGCTTCCCGTCAGGCAAGGTTCCGATGCAGCAATTGCTGAAAGACCTGCTCACCGCCTACAAGTTTGGCGTGAAAACGCTGTACTATCACAACACCCGTGATGGTGCGGAAGACGCGCAGGACGACCTGGTTCCGTCAATTCAGGACGATGGCTGCGAAAGCGGCGCATGTAAGATCTAAGCACTTCGCCGGGTGGCGCTACGCTTACCCGGCCTACGGTTTTGTAAGCCCGGCAAACGCAATGCCGCCGGGCAATAAAATCTCAACAGGACTCACCGCAATGGCATATACCACCTTTTCACAGACGAAAAACGACCAGCTCAAAGAGCCGATGTTCTTCGGCCAGCCGGTCAACGTGGCACGCTACGATCAGCAAAAATATGACATCTTCGAAAAGCTGATTGAAAAGCAACTCTCCTTCTTCTGGCGCCCGGAAGAAGTGGATGTCTCCCGCGACCGTATTGACTACCAGTCGCTGCCGGATCACGAAAAGCATATCTTCATCAGCAACCTGAAGTACCAGACGCTGCTGGACTCTATTCAGGGCCGTAGCCCGAACGTGGCGCTGCTGCCGCTGATCTCCATTCCAGAGCTGGAAACCTGGGTGGAAACCTGGGCGTTCTCCGAGACGATCCACTCCCGCTCTTACACCCACATCATCCGCAACATCGTGAACGATCCGGCGGTGGTGTTTGACGATATCGTCACCAACGAGCAGATCCAGAAGCGCGCGGAAGGCATTGCCCATTACTACGACGAACTGATCGAGATGACCAGCTACTGGCATCTGCTGGGCGAAGGCACCCACAACGTGAACGGTAAAACCATCACCGTAAACCTGCGTGCGCTGAAAAAGCAGCTGTACCTGTGCCTGATGAGCGTCAACGCGCTGGAAGCGATCCGCTTCTACGTGAGCTTCGCCTGCTCCTTCGCCTTTGCCGAGCGCAAGCTGATGGAAGGCAACGCCAAGATTATCCGTCTGATTGCCCGCGATGAAGCCCTGCACCTCACCGGTACCCAGCACATGCTGAACCTGCTGCGCAGCGGTACGGACGATCCGGAGATGGCGGAAATCGCCGAAGAGTGCAAGCAGGAGTGCTACGACCTGTTCGTACTGGCGGCTCAGCAGGAGAAAGAGTGGGCAGATTACCTGTTCCGCGACGGCTCCATGATTGGCCTGAACAAAGACATCCTGTGCCAGTACGTTGAGTACATCACCAACATCCGCATGCAGGCTGTCGGTCTCGACCTGCCGTTCCAGACGCGCTCTAACCCAATCCCGTGGATCAACACCTGGCTGGTGTCCGATAACGTGCAGGTCGCGCCGCAGGAAGTGGAAGTGAGTTCTTATCTGGTCGGTCAGATTGATTCTGAAGTCAACACCGACGACCTGAGCAACTTCCAGCTCTGATGCCACGCGTCACGTTAAGTCTTTCCGGCACTGAGGTACTGTGTCGGGAGGAGCACCCTTCTCTGCTGGTGGCGCTTGAGGCGCATCAGGTAGAAGTAGAGTACCAGTGTCGTTCCGGCTACTGCGGCTCCTGCCGCTGCCGTCTGGTCGCAGGCCAGGTAGACTGGCTGACCGAGCCGCTGGCCTTTATCAACGAAGGGGAAATTTTGCCCTGCTGCTGCCGGGCAAAAGGCGATATCGAAATCGAGATGTGATTGCCCTTATTCCCTCTCCCTGTGGGAGAGGGTTAGGGTGAGGGCATCAGGCCGCAGAGCCTGATTGTCGGGTGGCGGCTTTCGCCTTACCCGACCTACAAAACCTACTTCCGGTGAATGAATTCAACCGCTTTATCCGGGAAATCCGTAAACAGTCCGTCCACGCCTGCCTGGTTATACAACACCTCATAAAGCTGATTCACATCCGTGGCATACGGCGGCAGCTGGTCTGCACGCACGGTATACGGATGCACCTGCATCTTGCTGGCGTGCGCCTCTTTCACCATCGCCGTCAGCTTCACGTGGCCCGGCGCTGAACCCTCCGCCACCAGCATGCGATAATCCGGCCCGATGCCGTCGGCGTACTGCGCAATCTGCTTCATCGCGCCCGGCTTAAACATCCAGTCGTAGTTGTAGTTCACCCACTTCCCGTCCGGCTGTTTCTCCTGAGTTTCATTCC
>Ga0157367_1000542_pt1 | contig 18289 bp, 15 predicted proteins | sample AttbisABBM2_FD_113142 | JGI IMG/M metagenome (GOLD analysis project Ga0157367, IMG submission 113142) | Fungus gardens microbial communities from leaf cutter ant in Botucatu, State of São Paulo, Brazil - Atta bisphaerica ABBM2 | ecosystem: Host-associated > Fungi > Mycelium > Unclassified ...
CGATGCGCACGATGCGCGCGAGATCGTCGCGGTTCTTCACGATGCGCGGCAGCCCGAAGATCGGGCGCGGCGGATCGTCCGGGTGGATCGCCATCTTCACGCCGGCTTCCTGGGCGACCGGGATGATCGCCTTCAGGAAGTATTCGAGGTTGGCCCACAGCCGCGCTTCGTCCACCTCGCGATAGTCGGCGAGCAGCGCCTGCAGTTCGTCCGCGCGGTAGCTCGAATCCCAGCCCGGCAGCGCGATGCCCCGGCTCGGGTCGATCCGGTCGACCGCGTCCGTGCTGAACGCGAGGCAGGTCGAGCCGTCGTCGAGCGTCTTCGACAGCTCGGTACGGGTCCAGTCGAACACGGGCATGAAGTTGTAGCAGATGACCCGGATGCCGGCCGCGCCGAGATGGCGGATCGTCCGCTGGTAATTCGCGATCAGGCGGTCGCGGCTCGGCTTGCCGAGCTTGATGTCCTCGTGCACGGGCACCGATTCGACGACCTCGAAGTGCAGGCCGGCCTGCTCGATCGTCGCCTTCAGCGCGTCGATCTTGTGCGCGGGCCAGGCCTCGCCCACCGGTTCGTCGTAGATCGCGGACACGATGTGCGTCACGCCCGGAATCTGCCGGATGTACTGCAGCGAGACCGGATCGGACTCGCCATACCAACGGAAAGACATCTTCACTGGATCGGCTCCTTGCTGGCGGTTCATGCGTCGGATGGCCGGGCGGCAGCGAGCGCGCCCGGCGGCGGTGTCTGCGCATTATGGGTGGTATGCCAATTGTGCGGGATAGTGGTTTACCAGTCGTCCGTCTAATCGACGACGGAGCAGGCTTATCAGTGACGCATTGAAAGGAAGGGCGCCAGCGCGCCGCCGGATGGCTGAGAATTGGTGTACCATTTTGGCGATCCGGCGCCGTGGGTGGCGGCGGCAAGCCTGCTGCGAGAGTTCGATGACCGATTTATCCAACCTGCCCGGCCACCGCGACGCGGATGCCGCGGATCGTTCCTACATTGGCCTCGCGCGGCAGATCCATGCGATGGTCGCGGCCGGCGCGTTCGAGGCGGGCGCGCGGCTGCCGTCGGAGCGCAGCCTGGCCGACCAGTTCGGCGTGAGCCGCACGCAGGTGCGCGAGGCGATCATCGCGCTCGAGGTGCAGGGGATCGTCGAGGTGCGGGTGGGGTCGGGCATCTACGTGTCGGCCGCCGATGCCGCGAAGCCGGTGACGTTCGAGGTGCCGCGCGGGCCGGGCCCGATCGAGACGCTGCGCGCGCGCGGGCTGATCGAGGCGGAGATCGCGGCGCTGGCCGCGCTCGAGCGCAAGGACGCCGATCTCGACCGGATGTTCGTCGCGCTGACGACGATGCGCGAGCAGATGGACGACAAGGCCGCGTACGACGCGGCCGATCGCCAGTTCCACATGCGCATCGCGGAATCCACCGGCAACACGGTGCTGCTGCACATGGCCACGGCGATGTGGGACTGCGCGCGCAGCGATCCGCTGTGGGACAAGATCGAGGAGCATTTTCATTCGCCTGCATTGCGCGCGGCCTCGCAGGAAGATCATCAACGGATCTTCTCGGCGATCATGGCGCGCGACGCCGACGGCGCGCGCGACGCGATGCGTGCGCACCTGGCGCGCGTGATCGCGGAGTTCACGCAGGCGTGGCGTTAGGCCTCGTTCGCGCGCGCATTGAACAGACAACAGACGATTGATTGCCAACGAGAAGGCGGTAATGCGACCGTAAGCGGACGATTGGCGCGCCGACAGCAAGCGATGCGCGAAAGCCCGTCGCCGCTGCTCAATTTCAACCTCGGGTTGCCGATAACACGACAGGGCATCGATCGACATTCGTTTGCGGACGCAACGGATTGCGAATGACCGCATCGATACGATGATGCGCGAGCGCATTCGATCCGTAGCGCGAATCATTCTGATTTCGTCGGCGCGGCACACATGTGAAGCGACATTGCATGCGGCTAGTTCGTATTGCGTGGCGATATTTTTTATGGTGTCGTTGCAAGCTATCGCATCGACTCGAAAAAGGACAGTCGAATGCAGCCGGGCGATTCGGAGACACTCCGATTGATCAGGGGAATCGGCGCAGGTTGGCGCGGGGTCAACGTTGCATTGCGCCGGATTCTCATCCTCTTCGCGCTGAGCCTGTCGTGCTCGCCGGGCTTTGCTGCACCCGAATCCGCCAACGAAAACGTTTTGCGCGTGCTTGCATGGCCCGGCTATGCGGACAGCGATGTCGTCAGCGCTTTCGAAATGCAATTCCATGCGCGCGTCGAAGTGACGCTCGTCGATTCCGACGAAGCGCTGTGGTCGCGCATGCATAGCGCTTCGCCGCCGCCATACGACGTGCTGGCGGCGAACACGGCCGAGATCGAGCGCTATGCGCGCGACAACCTGCTCGCGCCGCTGGACCTGTCGCGCATTCCGAACCGGCAGCGGCAGTTGCCGAACTTCAAGCAGGTGGCGAACATCGGCGGGCTCGTGCGCGACAACGCGACGTACGGGATCCCGTTCACGTATTCGTCGATGGGGCTGATCTACGACCGCAAGCAGGTGCCGGTCGCGCCGCGCTCGATGCGCGAGCTGTGGAACCCGCGCTACCGGGGCAAGGTGCTCGACTTCAACAGCGCGCAGCACAACTTCTCGTTCACCGCGCTCGCGCTCGGCTATGGCGACCCGTTCAAGCTGTCGCCGGCGCAGTCGCGCGCGGTTACGCTCAAGCTGATCGAGCTGCGCCGCAACCTGCTGACGTACTACACGCTGCCCGAGGAGGCGACCGCGCTGTTCGTCCGGCATCGCGCGGCGCTGATGTTCGGCAACTACGGCACGCAGCAGGTCGAGCTGCTGCGCCGCGCGGGCGCGGATGTCGGCTACGTGATTCCGGACGAGGGCGCGCTCGCGTGGCTCGACTGCTGGGCGATGACGCGCGGCGCGGAGCACCCCGAGCTGGCGCTCGCGTGGATCAACTACATGCTCGAGCCGTCGGTCGGCGCGCTGCTCACGCAACGGCAGGGGCTCGCGAACACGCTTGCGCCGCCGTCCGGCCTCGATGCGGGCCGCCAGCACCTGGTGTGGCTGCAGCCGGTCGAGGACATCGCGCGCCGCGAGGCGTTGTGGAGCCGCATCGTGTCAGGGGATCGCCCGGAGCGTTTCGGCAAATGATCAAGCTCGGGTTGACCTCGAAACTGTCGGTGCTGCTCGCCTGCATCGGTGTGATCGCATCCGGCGCGACCGGCTATTACACGTACCGCGCGAATCGCGCAATGCTCGTGCAGGAGGCGCAGCACAGCCTGCTGATGTCGACGCAGCTCCTCGGGCAGCGTTTCACCGCCGCGCTCGGCGACGTCGCGGACGATGCGCTGGTGCTCGCGACGATGCCGTCGTCGTCGGCCGTGGCGCTCGGCGAGGACGCGACCGCCGATGCGGTGCGCCGCCGGCGGCTGGAGCAGGTGTATTACAGCTTCATGACGCATCACCCCGAATACATGCAGGTGCGCCTGATCGCGCGCGGCCAGTACGGGCTCGAACGGATTCGCGTCGACCGCGATGCGCGCGGCGTCGTCGTGATGCCGGACAGCGAATTCCAGGAGAAAGGCCAGTTCTCCTATGTGTTCGACACGCTGGCGACGCCGCCGGGGCACATTTACCTGTCGCCGATCGCGATCAACCATGAAACCGGCTCGCATGCGGCCGAAGGGCAGCCGATCCTGCGGGTCGGCACGCCGGTCGTCGACACGCGCGGCGAGACGGTCGGCGCGCTCGTGATCGACGTCGACCTGACGCGCGTCTTCACGCGGCTGGAGCGCGACCTCCCGGAAAACTACGTCGTGTATCTCGCCAACGAGTGGGGCGATTTCCTGGTGCACCCCGATCCGGCGCAGGCGTTCGGCTTCGATCGCGGGCGGCGCGTGCTGATGCAGGACAGCTTCCCGGTCACGCAGCCGCTGTTCGACGACGTGCGCACGAGCGTGACGCTCAACGGCCTGGCGAACCCCGGCCAGGCGCTCGCGCAGATGCTCGCGTTCGCGCGCACGCCGTTCAGCCGCGGCGAAGGCAACCGCTTCGTGGTGCTCGGGCTGTCGCGCCCGCTGTCGGACGTGCTCGCGCCGGCCGCCATGCTCGGCGAGCGGATCGTGCGGATGGTGCTGATCTCGAGCCTGCTCGCGGTGATCCTGGCGATCCTGTTCGCGCGCGCGATCACGCGGCCGCTGCAGGTGCTCGCGCGCGCGGCGATGCACGTGTTCGACGATCCGGCCGCCGAACGGCTGCCGGTCGGTCGCTCCGACGAGATCGGCATTCTCGCGCGCTGTTTCGACTGCATGCGCGTCGAGATCCGCACGCAGGTGACGATGCTGCGCGCGAAGCAGCAGGAGCTCACGCATCTCGCCGGGCACGACATGCTCACCGGGCTGCCGAACCGTCTGCTGTTCATGGAGCGGCTCGACGGCGCGATCCGTCACGCGTCGGTGACCAACGAAGGGCTCGCGGTGATGTTCGTCGATCTCGACCGCTTCAAGCAGATCAACGACCAGCTCGGGCATTCGGCCGGCGACCGCACGCTCGTCGCGGTCGCGAAGCGGCTGAACCTCGTGCTGCGCAGCGGCGACATGGCCGCGCGGCTCGGCGGCGACGAATTCATCGTGCTGATCGCGGGGGTGCGCACGCCCGAACTGATCGGCGACATCGCGTCGCGCATCCAGATCGTGATGGCCGAGGAGCTGGAATTCGGCGAGCGGCGCATGGCGGTGGGGGCGAGCATCGGCGTCAGCGAGTATCCGGTCGACGGCGCGTCGGCGGAGGAACTGCTGGTCAAGGCGGATGCCGCGATGTATGCGGCGAAGGCGTCGGCGCAGCGGGCGTATGTGCGCTACCAGGAACTGCTCGGCGCGGGCGCGTGCGCGGATGGCGCGGAGCGTGAATCGTAGGGGGCGCCGGCAACGGCGGGTGACGGGCGGCGGCCGCCATCAATGCAGCGAGCCCGTCGCTGGACGGGCTCGTGGCGAGGCGAGCAGGCTGCGCGGCAAGCGCGCAGCGGATGGCTTAGTGGCCGAAGTAGACCGAGTCGCGCGGGTTTTGCGCCTTGACGGCCGGGGCGCCGCCTTGCACGGCCGGCACCGGTTGCGCACCGTAGCCGCTGTTGTCGGCGGCTTGCACGCGGGCCTGGGCGGCCTGGATGTCGGCCGGGTAGTACGGGCTCGACAGGCCCGGCTTGTAGCCGGCCTTTTCCAGCTGGACGAGTTCGTTGCGCACTTGCTCGCGGGTCACGCTGCCTTGCGCGAATGCGCCGAACGAAGCGGACAGGGCGCTGGCGGCGACGACTGCGTAAACGATCGATTTCATGATGACCTCCGGTGTTTGTTTGGCTCTTCCGCGTTCGACACCATGTCGTAAGCGGTTGAATACATCGTAGGCCCCGGAGGACTTAGGGTAAACGTGGATTTCGGTGAAAGATCGTTGCCTCAGGGGCAACAATTCCAAGATAAACACCGTCTGGCCCTAAAGACCATCTCGCATATTGCAATCGTCGGTGTGGCGGGCGGGTGCCGGCGCGGGCTGCGGCGGCGGGAGGGATGGGGCGCGCGGCGCCTCAGACGCTGTCGGCGTCGTCGATTTCCTTGCGTTCGCGGCGCTCCTCGTTGCCGCGGCGCGCCCGCAGGCGCTGGCGCGACAGCACGGCGATCACCTGCTGCGTGGGGGCGCCGGACGGGAGTTCGTTGCGGATGCGGTCGGCCACCATCGGCAGGCCCGCGCGCTGGCGGCGCAGCGCCTTCGCGATCGCCCGGCGGCATTCGTCGCCGTGGCATTCCCACTCATCGCGGATTTTCAGGCAATAACGGCATGTGTCCATGCCGGACAGTCTAACGCGTCTTGCGCTGCGGCGACCCGTCAGGAAACGCAGGGTCGGGCATCGGCGACAGGGCGGCGTGCGGTGCGTCGGGCACGGCACGCCGCCGCGCTCACGTTTCCAACTCGGGTCGGCGCGTGTCCGGCGGCGCGACGCGGGTGTCGCTGGCGGCTCGTGGCGGGTTCGCGCCTTCGCGCTTTTCGAGGAAGTACATCGCCAGCGCGGCGATCGTGAGCAACGTGAAAGCGGCGGGGCCCGTCATCGCCGCATGGCTGACCTGCAGCAGATATCCCGCCGCGGCAAGCAGGATGCCGAGCACCACGTTGGCCCGCGTGCGCCGGCGCAGCCAGCGTTCGAGCCCGACGAACGCCATCGCGAAAAATGCCGCCCACGACCCGCTCTCGCTGATGACCGACCCGACCCCGCCCGTCCACGGGTCGACCCAGGACTTGTTCAGCAGCGTCGCGATGGCCGTCTGCTGGTCCGGTGCCATCTGCGCGGCGATCTGCAGCAAGCGGCCGAGCCCGATCCCGCCGACCGCGTCGAGCACCGTGTAGGCCACCAGGAAAACGAAGGTCGACAGGCGCGCGAGCCAGGCGACCGGGCCCGGATCGTCGCCGACGAGCAGCCAGAGGCCGATGCAGACGAGCACGACGCACGGCGTCTGGATCATGTGCAGCGCAAACCACCAGGCCGGGCCGAAATACGCAAGCGCGTGATGGCCGTGATCGTATTCGGGCTTCGACAGGTAGTCGAACATGTCGGGGTTGTGCGTGAACCCGGCAGGATGAAACAGCTCGATCGTCGCCAGCACGATCGGCGCGATGAAAAGGCACAGCCACCACAGCACGGCCCGGGTTGTTCGGTTCATATTCGGCTCCTGATTGGCTTGCGAATCGCATTGACGGCGGACCGCGCGTGTCGGCACGGGTGCGATATCGGTCGAGGAATGAAAATGATCGATTGAATGATTTCTCGCGAATGTGCGCTCGAATCGCGTGTCCCATTCGCTCTCAGTCAGCATAGGACACGCGCTGGCGAATGTTAAGAATGAATCTCGTATGGAAACAGGCGCGGCCGATTTATATTCGGCGCGCTCTTTTTCAATTCAATTGGAACGTTGGTGATGGAAATGGCATGAAAACGCCAGCCATTTCCCAGTGGCCGCTCTTGAGGTTCTTGTCCGTCTCGTCGCCCCTCCACTCGGAACGACGACGAGTGGCCGTTACAACGCTCGCGCCCATTCGTTGCCGGGGTGGAGCGCGTCGAGGCAGTCTTTCAGCCACGCGCGTTCGATAGCCGGCAGTTTCGGTAACGCGCGCTCGAAATCCTGCTGGTCTTTGGGGCGCCGATCCCGGGCCTTGAACAGAAGCACGGCGGACGGATTCAGATACGAGATGCCGTCAGCCGTTCTCATCACCATGTCGGCGCGAGGGCGCTTGAACGATGGATCTCTCTTGTAGGCCCACAACGCGTGCGTTCCAGGCTCGATCATCATGTCGATCCGCCAACTTTCCGCCGCGCGGTCGAATCCCCGGAATTGCATGATCTCGGACGGCGCATCCCGAGTTGCCGGCAGTTTTTCGACGACGCCCGCATGGGCGGTGTAGAACGCCAAATTACCGAACGCCTGACGGAATATGCCGAAGTCTTCTCTTAGGATCGTGAACTCCAGATCGCCGTGTTCGCGCGTCTGGGCGCCGTGCCAAAGATCGAGGGCCCATCCACCGACGACACACCACGGCAACCGTATATCGCTCAGCCGTCGAGCGAGTTCGGCCGGTTGCCATGCATTCCACGCTTCCTGGTCGGGGATAGCCGTTTGAGTATTCATCGTCTTGGCGTGATTTGCACTGTAGAGTCGCCACGGATTTTCTCAAAAGCGTATGTGACCGTGAAAGAAATTCCGTATTTACTATTAGTTTTCCTGCGGATGGCGTGCGCTTCCGAAGATTGATCGGCAATTTTGCTTCGCTGGTACGTCGCAATGTATTGAAGTGCCGAGCATTTTCACGCGCTTTCGTGATTCGCGAAGACCGGATGTGAAGTTCTTGATGCACGGCATTTACCCCGTGCGTTTCAGCAAGGAATACGGTGAAGGAGGGTTTGCGAACTTGGTGGCTGCCTTTGGAAGAACGCTTCCGATGTCGCTTGGGGTGCAGCGTTGACCTGCGTCGTGGCGCCTGGCATTCAACGATGTGAACGGGCGTAGCCGGCCGGCGCAGCCCGCGCGCCGGCAAGCAGGCCGTTTCCTTGAAAAGGGCGCGATTAGCCTGGCGGCGCGTCACCAGTCCATCCGGTGCTTCTCCTCGGTCTCGCGGTGCCGCAGGTCGTCGTCCGCGTGCAGATACCGGCTCGTCGTGGTCAGCGACACATGGCCGAGGTTGTCGCGCACGAGGCGCAGGTCGAGCCGGCCGTCGGCCATGTGCGAGCCCGCGCTGTGGCGCAGCCAGTGCGCGGACGCCTGTTCGAGCACGCGCGCCTGTTCCGCGCCCGCGTCGCCTTGCGCGCGCAGCCGGTCGGCCGCCTGCCGGAACATGGTCTTGACGATCAGGTCCAGCGCCGCGCGCGTGAGCGGCCGCTGCGCATGCCCGACCGGCAGCACGAGCGGCGTGGCCTTGCCGTCGACGGGCAGCGCGGGCAGCCGATGCGCGCGCCGGTAGCGCGACAGCTCGGCCATCATCTCGTCGGTGGCGGGCACGAGCCGTTGCCGGCCGCCCATGCCGGTGACGTCGAGCCACCACCGGTCGCGCCCGTGCGCATCGCGTCGGCAGAAGAACTGGCCCATCGTGTTCTGCGCGACCTCGCGGGCCGCGCGCCGAACCGCTCGCGCGTCAGCGCGGCGCTTGCGTCGGCGCAGGCTGCGACGCGTGCGCTTGCCTTGGCACCGGCGCGCCGATGCGCCGGAACACGAGCGCCGACAGCAGCGTGATCGCGCCGATGCACACGAACGCGAGCATGAAGCCGCCCGACGCGGACCCGAAGCGCGCGGAGAACACGTTCACGAGCCCGCCGCCGATCGACACGCCGAGCGCCATCGCGAGCATCTGCATCATCGTGAACAGGCTGTTGCCGCTCGCGGCGTCGGCATGCGACAGATCCTTCAGCGTCACGCTGTTCATCGCCGCGAACTGCATCGAATTGGCCGCGCCGAACACGACGAGCAGCGCGCCTTCGAGCCACGGCGACGGCTGCCCGGACACGAGCGCGAACGCGGCGATGGTCACGCCGATGATCAGCGTGTTGACGACGAGGAACGCCGGATAGCCGTAGCGCTGCACGAGCGGCGCGATCTGGCGTTTCGACAGCACGCCCGCGATCGCGGCCGGCAGCATCATCAGGCCCGAATGCAGCGGCGTGTAGCCGAGCTGCACCTGCATCAGCAGCGGCAGCATGAACGGGACGGCGCTCGAACCGATCCGGCACAGCAGGTTGCCGAGCAGCCCCGCACCGAAGTTCGGCTCGCGGAACAGGCCGAGCCGGAACAGCGGGCGCGCCCGCACGCGCGCGTACGGTACGTATGCCAGCGCGGCGGCGGCGCCGAGCGCGGCGAAAGCGGCCGACCACGCGGTGTGATGCGCGCCCACCGGCGGATCGACCGCGAGCGACAGCAGGATCATCGCGGCCGACAGCAGCGCGCAGCCGACGAAGTCGAACGGTGGCGGCTGCGTCGCGTCGTCGTGCCGCAGGTAGCGCCGCACCGCGACGAAGCCGAGCACGCCGACCGGCACGTTGACGAGAAAGATCCAGTGCCACGACACCGCTTCCGCGAACCAGCCACCGAGCGTCGGGCCGAAGATCGGGCCGAGCTGCCCCGCGATCGACACGAACGCGAGCGCAGACACGTATTGCTCGCCGGGCACGCTGCGCAGCACCGCGAGCCGGCCGATCGGCATCAGCATCGAGCCGCCGACGCCTTGCAAGGCGCGCGCGACGACGAGCTGGTCGAGCGACCGGGCCGCGGCACAGCACACCGAGCCGAGCACGAAGGCCAGGATCGCGATCGAGAACACGCGCCGCGTGCCGAAGCGGTCGGCGAGCCAGCCGGACGCGGGCGTGAGCATCGCCATCGTCAGCGTATAGACCACCACCACGGGCTGCATCGCGAGTGGCGACGCGTGAAGGCTGCGGGCGATGGACGGCAACGCGGTATTGACGATCGTCGTGTCGAGCGTCTGCATGAAGAACGCGGAGGCGACGATCCAGAGCAGCGCGGTGTGTGACGTGATACGGGGCATGGCGAAATCGGTTGAGGCGCGACCGGGCGGCCGAAGGCGTCGTGCCGCTCGAGCGACAGACAGCGACCGATGTTATCGGGTCGCGTGGTAATCGGGAAGTGGCCTGAAGGTGTTGACTGTCGTCGCCATCGAGGCAAGCGCCGCGTCGGCGGGCGGCGGTGCGTCCCGCCGTCAGGCCGCGTCACCCGCCCGCCGGCACCAGCGCCAGCCGCTTGCATGCGCACCGCTCGACGCTCGCCGCGTCGGTCGGAATCGTCACGTAGCGGCCGTTCGCCCACTCGTCCATCCGGTCCGAATACCACCCCGAAAACCGGTTGCCGGACTGGCCGACCGGCATCGCGAAGCGGGCCGCATCCGGCGCGGCCATGTCGATCACCATCCGCATCGCGGCCGCCATCTTGGTCTCGTAGGGCGCGGCGGCGTCGCTGAAGTCGTTGCCGCCGACGTCGACCGTCGTCATGTCGCCGCCGAACGGCACGCGCACGTCGAACCAGCGCGCGAGCCACGGCACCTGGTGAAACGGCCGGTGACGCGCGAGCGCGGCGTGCGCGTCGCCCCAGCGCCACGCGCGCATGTCGTCCCCGTAGCGCTGTTTCAGGTCGCGCAACGCGGCCCGCAGCGCCGCGCCGACTTGGGCGGAACACGGCGCAGGCGCCGCCGCGCCGGCCGCTTTGCCGCACCACGCGGCGCCGATCGCCGGGTCGCGCAACGCGTTCAGCAATGCCTGGTGCAGGTTGCGCTGGCGCCAGTATTCGGCGAACAGTTCGCGCCCGGCGCGCGGCTCGAAGACGGCCTGCGCGGCCGCGCGTTCCCACGCGCTGGCGATCAGCGGTTCGGCTTCGTCCGCGCGCGCGACGCGATCCCAGCGCCGCAGCCGCGCGAGCGCGTCCGCCTCGTCGCGATCGGCCGGCAGGCCGGCGCGGGCGATCAGCAGCGGCAGCAGGTCGGCCTGCGACGGCGATTGAATATCCGCCTGGATCGCCGCGAAGCTGTCGAGCGAGTGCGTGGCCCGCGCGTCGAGCAGCGCCGTGATCCGCTTGTAGCGGTACGGCAGCACCCATTCGCCGCTGAGGAAATACGGATAGCCGCGCGGCACGATCCGGTTGTTCGCGGTCACGATGCGGGCGGCCGGCGGATTGAGCGCCTGCGGCAACGCGTCGAACGGCACGAAGCCGCTCCAGTCGTAGCGCGCATCCCAGCCGGGCGCGGGCACTTCCGTCATCAGGTCGTTGCCGGGGCGGCGGATCGGCACGCGCCCGGGCGCGACGAAGCCGATGTTGCCATGGCGATCCGCATACACGATGTTCTGCTGCGGCGCGTCGAACTTCGCGGCGGCGCGCAGGAATTCCGGCCAGTCGCGCGCATGGTCGAAGCCGAGCCCGGCCTCCATCGTCGTGTCGTCGGGCATCAGCGCCGTCCATTGCAGCGCGAGCACGTAGCGGCTCGAGCGGCGCAGCGCGTCGCGGGCGTTCGCGGACACGTCGCTGATCACGGGCCCGTGCCGCGTTTCGCGCACGGTCCAGCGCACGGCCGGCTGGCCTTTCACGGCGATCGTTTCCGTGCGCGTCGCGAACCGGGCCCAGCCGCCCGGCGTGCGGTAGTAGTCGGGCCGCGTGAGGTCGACCTGCTCGATGAACAGATCCTCGACGCTCGTGCCGGTGTTGGTCATGCCCCACGCGATCTGCTCGTTGTGGCCGATCAGCACGACCGGCAGGCCGGGCACGGTGCCGCCCGCGACGTTCAGCCGGTCCGAGCGCAGATGCGCGAGATAGAACAGCGGCGGGGTCGACAGGCCCAGATGCGGGTCGTTCGCGAGCATCGGCAGGCCGCTTTCCGAGCGGTTGCCGGCCACCACCCAGTTGTTCGAGCCGAGCCCCTCGACGTGCTGCGACGGCTGCGCGTCGAGCGCGGCGGCGGCCGTCACGGCCAGCGCCGACAGGCCGCGCAGCATCGGCACGTAGTCGATCGTCGCCATCGGCGTCGCGTCTTCCGGCGCGGTCGTCACGAGCTGGCGGATCTGCGCGAGCGGCAGCCGCTGCGCGAGCCGCATCCGTTCGATCGCCAGCGCCATGTTGCCGCCGAGATCCCACGCGAGGACCGACAGCCACGCCACCGAATCCTCGGGGGTCCACGGTATGGGCGCGGGCGCGCCCGTCATCAGGTATTCGATCGGCAGGGCCGGGCCGCGCGTGGCCAGATACGCGTTGATGCCGGCCGCATAGCGTTCGAGCGCGAAGCGGGTGTCCGGCGACAGGTGGCGATAGATGCGCTCGGCATTGCGCTTCACGCCGAGCGTGCGCATGAACTGGTCGAGCGGCAGCGTGCGCGCGCCGAGCACTTCGGACAGCGTGCCTGACGCGATGCGGCGATTCATGTCGAGCTGCCACAGCCGGTCCTGCGCGTGGACGAAGCCCAGCGCGAAATACGCATCGCCGTCGGTCCTGGCGACGATGTGCGGAATGCCGTGCGCGTCGCGGGCGACGACCACGCGCGCGGCGGGCGTGGCCGCGCGCGGCAGGGTGACGGCGCCTTCGAGCACCGGCAGCGACGCGCGGCCGTACAGCGCGACGCCGCCGCCCGCGAGCGCGATCAGCAGGAGGACGAGCAGGCTGAAGGCCAGCCCGGCCCGGCGAAGTGTGCGAGGCAGCAAGATATCCGTCTCCTGGATGGATGCGCCGTGCCGGACATTATCGCAGCAGGCGCTGCGGCGTCGACCTCATGGCGCGCGGCATAACCTTATGCGAATTGCTTGGTTCGGCTTGTGCGCGGGCGGCCGTATCGTTCACGGTTATCGCGGGCCGCTGCCCATGCGGCGCGCGAACGATCTGAACACAGGAGAACGCGACATGAGTCGGGACGTGCTGTTTCTGCTGGAACCGGGCTTCACCGATCCGAAGCATCCGGGCGAACGCTTCGTCTGCCCGCACGGGCTGTCGATCGAGGGGCTGCTGGCGAGCGATCCGTCGCGGGCGGCATCGCTCGACGTGAAACGCATCGGCTTCGCGCGGCCGCGCCACGACGTGATCGCGGCGCTGGACGACGCGCACCAGGGCCTGCCGGCGCTCGTGCTCGGCGCGGGCCAGCCGGCGCCGCCGGATGCGCTGGTGCTCGGCGAGGTTCGTTACGTGACCGACCCGAAGCGCATCGTCGAGCTGCTCGCGCAGCGCCACGGTTTTCCGAAGGTGCATTGACGCGGGGCGGCGCGCCGCGCGTCAGCAGGTCAGTGCGGGCGAATTGCAGATGCACGCATAGACCTCGGTGTAGCGGCTGACGGCGGCCGCGGAGTCGAACCTGCGCCGGGCCGTCTCGAAGCCGGCGTCGCCCGGCGCGTCGGCGTGCGACGTATCGGACCACAGCGCCTCGATGCGTTGCGCGAGCAGCGGGATGTTGCGCGGCGGAATCAGATAGCCGGTTGCCCCGTCGTCGACGAGGTCCGGCGGCCGGCCGGCCGAGGTGCCGATCACCGGGCGCCCGGCCCACATCGCTTCGAGCGCGGACAGGCCGCAGGTCTCGAAGTAGTTCGGCATGCAAAGGATGGTCGCGTTGCGGTATGCATCGTACTTCGCGTCACCTTGCAGCGAGCCGACGAACTCGACCTGCCGCCCGATCCCGAGCGATTCGGCGAGGCTGCGCCACGGCGCGGCGTTGCCGCCACCCGCAACCTTGAGCGGGACGGCCAGCCCGCGCTGGCGGAGCATGCAGATCGCATGCAGCAACTCGGTCAGGCCCTGGTGCTCGACGAGGCTGGCGGAAAACAGCACGTAGCGGCCGTCGGCGGCGCGATCGGCATCCGGCAGCAGGTTCCGTTCGAATGCGCCCGCATGGTCGCCGATCACCGTCGATTGGGCGCCGGCGCCGACGCACGCGATCATGTCATGACGAACGGCATCGGATGCGACGACACGCGCGTCCGCGCGCGACACCAGGAAATCGACTGCCGCGCGGTAAAGCCGGCCGGCCGTCCGATAGCGGGCGAAGCATTCGCCCGAGTGGACATGCAGAATGCAGCGGCGCCGCAGGAGCCTGGCAATCGCAAAGAGCGCGGCCTTGCGCATCAGCGAACCGGGCGACGTCACGTGGAACAGGACGAGATCCGCCTGCAGCGCACGCAGCGCGAAACGCGGGAAATCGATGGCCGGGAACAGCACGACGCTCGCGGGCGACGCGCAATCGCGCGTGCCGAAGAACGCGGCCTCGATACGGTGCGCGCGCAACTGCTCGGCTTTCGCCTGAAGATTGGACAGGATCGCCGCGACACCGACGTCGCGTGCGTTTCCCGGCCCAACGTGCAGCACCCGGAGGTTCCGGTCGGCATGGGCAGTCATCTGGGTCTCTCGCTTCTGATTGTTCGTGTACGGCGCAGGGACGAGGACGCTGCTCACGGCAGACCTTGAATCTCGGGAGCCTGTGAAAGACAGCATAGGCAAAAGCGCCTCAAGGTCCAGCGAAAGATCATTAATCGTCGGCAGCGCCGGGATGAAGAAGGGCGGCGGCACGCAGACTTTTCCCCGCGTAGACCTGATTGGTGTGACGAAACGCGACGGTGAGCGCATGGAAGAACGGCTGTCGAGTCGGACGAATCGTCATCATTCCGCTGATCTGGATCACGAAGCCGGGCAAGGCCGGCTGATCGAGCGACGCGGCAGCGGCCGCGCATTGACCGTCGCGATGCAACGAGGCCGCGAATCCCGCGATTCTCGGCCTTTTTGCGTTCAGAGCGTCTCGATCGCGAGCGCGATGCCCTGGCCGCCGCCGATGCACAGCGTCACCACGCCGCGCTTGATGCCGTCGCGCTTCATCGAGTGGATCAGGCGCGTGGTCAGCACCGCGCCCGTCGCGCCGATTGCGTGGCCGTGCGCGATCGCGCCGCCGTCCACGTTGACGATCTCCTCGTCGATGCCGAGCTGGCCCGCCACCGCGATCGGCACGACCGCGAACGCCTCGTTGATCTCGAAGCGCTCGACATCGCGCAGCGCCCAGCCGGCGCGTTCGAGCGCGATCTTCACCGCGGGAACGGGGCCCAGGCCGAACATCCCGGGCTCGACGGCGGCGATGCCGAACGACACGACGCGGGCGCTCGGTGCGATCCCGTGCGCGTCGGCGAACGCGCGGTCCGCCACCAGCATCGCCGATGCGCCGCTGTTCAGGCCCGGCGCATTGCCGGCGGTAATCGTGCCGTCCGGGCGGAACGCGGGTTTCAGTTTCGCGAGCGTGTCGAGCGTCGTATCGGGGCGGGGCGTCTCGTCCCGCGCGAACGCCACGCGCGCCTTGCGCTGCAGGATCTCGACCGGCACCAGCTCGGCGTCGAACTTCCCGCCGGCCAGTGCGGCGGAGAAGCGCTGCTGCGAGCGCAGCGCCCAGCGGTCCTGGCGGTCGCGCGAGATGTCGAGCTGGCTCGCGAGATCCTCGGTATGCCACCCGGAATGCTGGTCGGAGAATGCATCGACGAGGCCGTCGCGCAGCATGCTGTCGAGGATCGGGGCCTGGCCCATCCGGTAGCCCCAGCGGGCGCCGTCGAGCAGGTACGGCGCGCGCTCCATGCTTTCCATGCCGCCGGCGACGGCCGCGTTCGCGAAGCCCAGCATGATCTCCTGCGCGGCATTGACGATCGCCTGCGCGCCGGAGCCGCAGACCCGGTTGACCGTCAGCGCGGGCACCGCGACCGGAATGCCGGCGCCGATCGACGCCTGCCGTGCGGGGTTCATCTTGTTGCCGGCCTGGATCACGTTGCCCATCACGACCGTGTCGACGGCCGCGCCATCCAGGCTGCTGCGCCGCAGGGTTTCGCGCACGGCGATCGCGCCGAGCTCGGTCGCGGGCGTGTCCTTCAAAGAGCCGTTGAACGTGCCGATCGGCGTTCGGACAGGATGGCAGATGACGACTTCGCGTGTACTCATGATGCGTTCCTCGATCACGTTGACATGGGTGCGCGCGGGCGACCGCGAGCGGTGGTGCGGTGCGCGTCGCGCAATGATTCCCGGATTCCTGGGTTCTGTGCATATGCATGGTCATGTATGTATATGCATATTGTCAACGTGAAAATTGGGCGGCGATGCTCCCCCTATTTCTTCGGGCCGGGGCTCGAATCCGCGCGCGGGCCGGCAGATTTCGAAATTGTCATCCGGCGGTCAGCGTCACGCCGGCTCCGCTCTCCAGAATGACTCCGTCAGGCAGCGGACCGCATCGGCGGTCCTGCCGGCGGCGCATCGACGATGCGTCTTCTTCGTACCGTTCTGGGGAGTTTCATCATGAATCTGAATCGCAGGCTGATGGCTGCCGCCGCGCTGCTCGCCGCCGCAATCGGCACGCCGGCCGCGGCTTTCGCGCAGACTTCGTTGCCCGGCCTGACGCGCGCCGACGTCATCGCCGACCTGGTCCAGGCGCAGCGCGACGGCGTCATGCCCGCACCGAAACGGGACTATCCGCCGAGCGCGCAGACGATCGCGCTCAATCGCGCGCGCTATGCGATCGCGCACGGCGAGCAGGGCGCCGCGACCGCGAACGCGTCGGCATCGGTGTCGACCGTGAGCGCGCCGTGAAGCGGGGGCGGGCGATGAAACCCTTGTCGCGGCTGGCGATCGCCGCTCTGTTGGCGGCGGCGGTTGCACCAGCCTTCGCGCGGGGGATGCCGCAATTGCCTGACGACGACGGCGGGCGCGCGAGCGTGCTGCGCGCGCTGAACCCGGCACGCACGACCGATGACGCGCGGCCGCAGATGGCCCGTGCCGGCTCGACGGAAGCGCAAGCGCGCCCGTGCGGGACGGACGCGCGAAATCGCGATGCGTCGCTGCAGTGAGCAGCAGAACGTCGCGTTTCCGCTGGGATGCGCAAGGTCCGCAAGTCCGACGCCGATCAATGGCCGCGATAGATCGCGTCGCGGCCGTTGATTGTCATCGCGCGGCCGGATTCGCTGGCGGTTCGGCTCTCCTTGCCATAGCCGGTCGTGTCGGCGGCCGGGGCAGCGCTCGGGCCGGTTTGCGCGACGGCGTTTTCACGCACGCGATTCTCGGCGGCGAGGATCGCGGCCGGATACGTGTTGTGATCCATCGCCGGGCGGTAGCCGGCGGCCACGAGCTGCGCCAGTTCGGCCTTCACTTCGGTGCGGGTCAGTGGATGGGTGGTTTGCTGCGCGAACGAAACGGCCGGTGCGGCGATGATCAGTGCGGCGAGCGTGGAAGAAACGAGCGTTTTCATGTTGGGTACCTGTCTGGTTGAGTGAGCCGCAACCACGTCGATGTCGTTGCGAGTGCAGCCAATATAGGTATCCGTTCGCCGCGAAAAAACGGGCCGCCGGCGAAATGATCTTTGATCTGAAATCACGAATGGACCGCAGATTCCGTCGCCAGCCTTGCTGCGCGGGCATGTCGGCCGCACGGCCCCTTCGCGCGAAATATCGGGCCGCCGCGCCAAACCGGGGATTAGACCTTCCGGGACTCAACTATGTCGAATTCCGTCTTGGACAGACTTAACCCGCCTGCCTAGACTGAACCCGCTTTCCCTCACCCCTGGAGCAAATCATGAGTCTCAAAGGCAAGCTGCCCGGCAACAAGATCCTCGGCTTCGGCACCGCGCCGCTCGGCAATATGTTCCGCGACATCCCCGACGCGGAAGCCGCGGCCACCGTCGAAGCCGCATGGCAGCACGGCATCCGCTACTTCGATTCCGCGCCGTTCTATGGCGCCGGCCTCGCCGAAATGCGTCTGGGCGACGCGCTCGCGCACCATCCGCGTGACGAATACGTGCTGAGCACGAAGGTCGGCCGCGTGATCCTCGACGAAGTCGAAGACGTGTCGGCGCGCGATCTGGGCGAGAAGGGCGGCCTGTTCGAACACGGCCGGCCGAACCGCATCGTCAACGACTATTCGGCCGACGCGACGCTGCGCTCGATCGAGGACAGCCTGAAGCGCCTGCGCACTGACCGCCTCGACATCGTCTGGGTGCACGACATCGCACAGGATTTCTACGGCGACGAATGGCTCGCGCAATTCGAAGTCGCGCGCAAGGGCGCATTCCGTGTGCTCGGCAAGCTGCGCGAAGAAGGCGTGATCAACGCATGGGGCCTCGGCGTGAACCGCGTCGAGCCGATCGAACTGGTGCTCGATCTCGCCGAACCGCAGCCGGACGGCATGCTGCTGGCCGGCCGCTACACGCTGCTCGATCACGAACGCGCGCTGCAGCGCGTGATGCCGGCGGCGGCC
>Ga0157367_1000545_pt1 | contig 18229 bp, 17 predicted proteins | sample AttbisABBM2_FD_113142 | JGI IMG/M metagenome (GOLD analysis project Ga0157367, IMG submission 113142) | Fungus gardens microbial communities from leaf cutter ant in Botucatu, State of São Paulo, Brazil - Atta bisphaerica ABBM2 | ecosystem: Host-associated > Fungi > Mycelium > Unclassified ...
ATTTGCTTATGTTGCCCGTGCTCTGACGGGCTTTTTTATTTCCGGCAATTCAGCCACGCCAGGCTATATCTTAATCATCTTTAATGACAAGGGAGAGGAATGATGAGCAAGAAGATCCTGATGCTGGTGGGCGATTATGCCGAAGATTACGAAACCATGGTGCCTTTTCAGGCTTTGCAGATGATTGGCCATCAGGTGGATGCAGTCTGCCCCGACAAACCAAAAGGCGACTACATCATGACGGCAATCCATGATTTCGACGGCGCCCAGACCTATAGCGAAAAACCCGGTCACCGCTTTACCCTCAATGCCGACTTTTCCACCGTCAAGGAACAGGATTACGACGCGCTGCTCATCCCCGGCGGGAGAGCGCCCGAGTATCTGCGGCTAAATGAGGACGTGTTAAAGCTGGTGCAGGCATTTGACGCCGCGCGTAAGCCGATTGCGGCAGTGTGCCACGGCCCGCAGCTGCTCGCTGCCGCGGGCATCCTGAAAGGACGAACCTGTAGCGCCTACCCGGCCTGCGCGCCTGAGGTGCGCCTCGCCGGAGGACACTACGCCACTATCGGCATCGATCAGGCCCACGTAGACGGCAACCTGGTGACGGCTCCCGCCTGGCCCGCGCATCCGCAGTGGCTGGCGAAGTTTAGTGCGTTATTAGCACAATAGCGCGCCGGTATCAGCCCGGGCGAATACCGTGCGGGTGGAGCGGAGCCATGTTTTCAGGACTGGCGCGAGGATGCGTCAGTTCTCGTTTTAACCGTTGGCACATCCCGCTTTCTCCCCTAAAAGCACTGTGATATTAGCCCATCAACACCTGCAGGGCATCCTGCCGATTGGCCTTAATAGAAAAAATACGATCCATCCTGGTCAGCTTAAAGAGATCGTGTGTATTGCTGTTAAGCGAACACAACACCAGCTCACCCTTGCCGTTTAAACTCTTTAGTATGGATACCAGCGCGCCGAGACAGCTGCTGTCAATAAAATCTACGTGGCTGAAATCCAGCAATATCTTTTTATTACTTTTTTCAATCACCTCCAGCACCTGCTGCTTAAAGGTCTGCTCGACAGAAGCATCCAGCCTGCGAACCAGCGGAACGACAATCTGTACGTCATTTTCACTCTGTATTTCAAAGTTCATAATCACCCTCACATCAGGCGTAACGTGTTCCCGAATGCAGATCTTAGTGCACCGGCATCGCTCCCGGAAGGCAACCGGAAGCATGACCCCTCAGCAATTTATTCCCCAAATATCCCTTGCATATCCCTGAATGGTTCTGTCACTCGAAAACTCCCCCATTCGGCTAATATTTAGCAACGCTTTTCGATGCCACTGGCGGGGATGTTCAAAATCCGCCATTGCCTGACGTTGGGTTTGACTGTAGCTGTCAAAATCCAGCAGATGACAATAATGATCGGCTGTTGTCAACATATGGTGTAGCTGTGCAAAAATTTCACGATCCGCGGTAAATTCGCCAGAAATAAGCGTATCCACTATACGCATCATTCGAGGATCGCTCTGACGATAGAAACGATTATTATCGCCATTTGAACGCATTTCATTGATTTCTTCAGCCGTCGCGCCGAAAAGATAGAAGTTTTCTACCCCAACAGCATTAAGAATTTCAATGTTGGCACCATCATACGTACCCATTGTTAACGCACCATTCAGCGCGAACTTCATATTACTGGTTCCAGATGCCTCCGTACCTGCTGTGGATATTTGTTCAGACAGGTCTGTTGCCGGTATTATGCTTTCGGCTAAGGAGACTTTGTAATCCTCAAGAAAAATGACTTTCAGCTGTCCGGCAATACGCGCATCGCTGTTGATTTTATTCGCAACAGCATTAATTAACTGAATAATAAGCTTTGCCATTCGATAACCGGGTGCCGCTTTACCTGCAAAAAGATGCACCTTAGGCGCTATGGTTCTCCCATTCTCTTTAATATCAATATAGAGAGAAATGACGTGAAGAATATTCAGAAGCTGGCGCTTGTATTCGTGAATGCGTTTTACCTGACAATCAAACATTGCCATAGGGTCCAACATAATCCCATAACGTTGAGAAACAATCTGGCTCAGCGCGGATTTATTTTTGAATTTAATGCCGCGGATATGATCGATCACCCCCGTATCATCCGCATGCTTCTCCAGCTGTCGAAGCATATGTAAATCCGTCGGCCATCGGGTGCCCAATTGCTGATTCAGAAACGCGGCAAGATTTGGGTTAGCCTGCTGCAACCATCTGCGCGGTGTAATGCCGTTGGTCTGATTAATGAATTTATCTGGCGTAATAAAATAAAAATCGGGAACCAGGTGCGTTTTGATAAGCTCGGAATGGAGCATCGCCACCCCATTTACACAATGACTCCCGACGATGGCCAAATTTGCCATCCTGATACTTTTCTCGTTGTCCCCCGAAAACAGAGACAAGGAGGTCAACAAATGCGGTTTGTCGGGCCAACGGGAGGCGACATCCTCAAGAAAACGGTGGTTAATCTCAAAAATAATCTGCAAGTGCCGCGGCAACAGTTTTTCAAACAACGCCACTGGCCAGGTTTCCAGGGCCTCAGGCATCAGCGTGTGGTTCGTGTATGCACAGGTTCTTTGGGTGATATCCCAGGCCTGGTGCCAGGGAAGGTTATGTTCATCTACAAGTATTCGCATCAACTCGACAACAGCCAGCGCGGGATGCGTATCATTAAGCTGGATAGCAACATGCTTCGGCAATAAAGAAATATCCGTTTCAATTTCAGTATATTCACGAAAAATATCACGCAAAGTACATGCCACAAGAAAATACTCCTGAGTAAGTCTGAGCTCCTTACCTGAGAGAATTTCATCAGAAGGATAGAGTATTTTTGAGATATTTTCAGAAGCTATTTTTTCACTAACTGCTTTTATATAATCACCATGATTGAAAATATGAATATTGAAAGAGTTAGAAGCTACGGCACTGTATAAACGAAGTTTATTAGTGGTGTTACCTCTGTAACCAGAAACGAAATAATCATTAGGAATGCCTACGATGGTATTCCATCCCATCCACATTGGATTGTAATTACCATTAACATCATCTGAATGTTCAATGAAACCACCAATGGGGATCAGCATAGCCTGGCTATGGTGTTCAACTAGCCAGGGGGAGTGCATGGAATGCCAGTCATCTGGATGTTCGACTTGCTGACCATTCTCAAACGTCTGCCTGAATAAACCATACTCGTATTTGATACCATGCCCTGAAGCAGCAATATCTAACGTAGCCATAGAATCGATGAAGCAGGCGGCCAGGCGCCCTAACCCCCCATTCCCAAGTGCCGCATCGGGTTCTTCATCAAAAATATTATCAAAATCAAATCCGAGCTCATTGACAACCTGACGCATATCATCTAGCAAATTCATATTCATCAGGTTGTTACGCAATGACTGCCCGAGTAAAAATTCCATTGAGAGATAATAAACGCGTTTTTTCTTTTCAGCGCGCTGCCGGGCCTGACTATCGAGAAAGCGATCTTGCTGAAAATACCGCACTGCCAGCGCCACAGCATTGAATATATCGCCGTTGGTAGCCTTGTCCAGGCTAACGCATAACGTATATTTTAATTGTGTTTCGACAAGTTCACGCAACTCTCTGTTAGTGAAAGACATATTGACCTCACTGGAGTTACTGCATGTTTTTAATATGCAGAACACAAGATATTATTTTGTTCAAGTGTAGATGGCGATTTTCAACACATGCAATTTTTACCCACAATTACGTATTGTGTTTTTTGAATCGCCTGATAAATATCAGCGCGAGTATCGTCAGGAAAGTGTTATTTTCTGCTGTGGCGGGAGAGGATCAGAAGGAGCAACTGGCGCTGTACTCCGCGCCAGTTCTGGATTTTGTAGTAGTTAAGTCCTGGGCGTCAGTGTTTCTCAATATACATTGTCCGGCTATACGCCACGTCTTCCGGGTTATTGATGGGGTAGCCTTTCACCCAGGGCTTAATCAGACGACCATTGGTGTACTGATAAATTGGCGCGATGGGCGCTTTCTCCATGAGGATTTTCTCCGCCATGTTGTAGTCCGTATTACGCGCTTTCGCCGTGGTTTCCAGCGTCGCCTGATGGATAATTTTATCGTAGGCTGGCTCATTGAAACGCGAGATATTGCCGCTGTGGGTTGAGGTCAGCAGGGACAGGAAGGTCGATGGCTCGTTGTAATCGCCTACCCATGACGCGCGGATCACATCAAAATTACCGGTATTACGGCTGTCGATATAGGTTTTCCACTCCTGGTTTTACAGCTTGACGTCCACACCGAGATTTTTCTTCCACATTGACGCCACCGCAATGGCGATTTTCTGGTGGTTTTCCGAGGTGTTGTACAGCAGGGTCAACTTCAGCGGACGCTGAGGACCGTAGCCTGCGGCCTGGAGCAAGGTTTTCGCCTGAGCATTCAGCTCCTGCTGCGACATCTGCTCGAACGGTGAAGGTTCAGGCGTGAAGCCCGCCGTCACGTCAGGCGTGAAATGCCAGGCCGGCTTCTCACCGGTACCTAATACCTTCTCCGCCATAATGCGGCGATCGATGGTCATGCTCAGGGCAAGACGAACCCGTGCATCGGCCGTCGGGCCCTTTTGCGTGTTAAACGCGTAGTAATAGGTTCCGAGCTGAGGCGGCGTATACACCTGTCCCGGAATGTCCTTCAGGAGCTTCTGATACATGTTTTTCGGGAACGATTCGGTGATATCAATATCCCCCGCCAGATAGCGTTTGGTGGCGGATGATTCCTGATTGATCGGAATGAAGGTCACTTTTTGCAGGACAGTTTTCGCATTGTCCCAGTAGTGGGTATTCGGAACGACAACCAGTTTTTCATTCACCACGCGGTCGTTCAGGACGTATGCGCCATTGCCCACCAGGGCACCCGGACGCGTCCACTCTTTACCGCTTTCAACGTTCGCTTTTTGTACCGGATAGAAGGCGAAGTTTGCCGTCAGGTTGCTGAACCACGGTAGCGGTTTGTCCAGCTGGACGCGTAAGGTTCTGGCATCCACCGCCGTCACGCCCAGGGTGTCAGGCGCCGCTTTACCATCGATAATGGCCTGCGCGTTATTGATACCCGCCAGCGCCGCAAACCAGGCAAACGGAGACGTGGTTTTCGGGTCAACCAGACGCTGCCAGCTGTAGACAAAATCCTGCGCGGTGACGGGCGTACCGTCAGACCATTTCGCGTTGTCACGCAGGGTGAACGTCCAGATACGGTTATCGTTGCTCTGCCAGCGCGTCGCCACGCCCGGAGTTAGCTCCCCTTTCTCGTTCTGATTCACCAGCCCTTCGAAAAGATCGCGAATCACCTGAATCTCGGGCAACCCCACCGCTTTTGCCGGATCGAGCGAGGCAGGTTCGTCTTTAATATGCCTGACCAGCTCCTGTTTTTGCGCCAGAATCGTGCCCTGCGGCACATCAGCAGCGTATGAGAGTGTAGAGAGCCCGCACAGACACAGTGCGGTAAAAAGACGCGAAACAGGATGCTTCATAAGATCCCCTTTAATAAATTCAGGTAACAAGCAGATGCGTAATTATTTGTTTCGACAATAAGAAATGCAAATAACTTACGCCTGAATAGTGATTTAAGGCAATTATCAGCCGCTACGGAAACTATTTGATTAACAGCGGCTTTTGCACAACACTGCCAGTAGAGACTTTTTTATCAGGATTTCGTATGGCAACCACCCGACCACGCGCGGAACGCGGCGCCTTTCCTCCGGGCGCGGAACAATATGGCCGCTCATTTTTAGGCGCATCGCTGATCTGGTTCCCGGCACCCGATGCCGATCGCGACAGCGGTTTGATCATTGCCGGCACGCACGGTGATGAGAACTCGTCTGTCGTCACGCTCTCGTGCGCGCTGCGCACGCTCACCCCAGCTTTGCGACGTCATCACGTCATTCTTGCCGTGAATCCGGATGGCTGCCAGCTTGGATTACGGGCAAATGCGAGGGGGATCGACCTGAACCGTAATTTCCCGGCGGCAAACTGGCGCGCCGGAGAAACGGTGTATCGCTGGAACAGCTCAGCCGAGGAGCGGGACGTGGTGCTGCTGACGGGAGACAAGCCCGGTTCCGAGCCGGAAACGCAGGCGCTGTGCCAGCTTATCCATAAGATCCACCCCGCGTGGGTGGTCTCCTTCCACGATCCGCTGGCCTGCATTGAAGATCCGCGTCACTCCGACCTGGGCGCGTGGCTGGCACAGGCTTTCGCCCTGCCGCTCGTCACCAGCGTGGGGTATGAAACACCCGGATCATTCGGAAGCTGGTGCGCCGATTTGAGCCTGCCCTGCATCACCGCTGAATTCCCGCCGATATCCTCCGACGAAGCCAGCGAAATTTACCTAAAAGCGATGATGGAGCTTCTGCGCTGGCAGCCTCAGAGATGAAGCACGCCGCTGGTAAATTTAAGGGCCGGTGAAACGTCAACCGCCAGCCACGTCGGGCCATCCAGATCGGCGAAACGAACCTGGTTGACCAGCGGCAGCGCCGCGCCGATCGCCCGGGAGGTGCAGAGCATGCATCCCAGCATCAGGTCGAACCCCTGCGCCCGGGCTTCCGCTGCAAGGGCCAGGGCTTCTGTCAGTCCGCCTGCCTTGTCGAGCTTGATATTGACCATCTCATAGCAGCCCTTAAGCTCGCTCAAATTTTCGCGGGTGTGGCAGCTTTCATCTGCGCACACGGGCAACGGATGGATAAAATTCTTCAGAGCTGCATCCTCTTTTACCGGCAGAGGCTGCTCCAGCATCGCTACGCCCAGATCGGCCAGCAGCTGGCATCGCGCGGCCAGCCCCTCGGGATGCCACGACTCGTTGGCGTCCACAATCAGCGTGGCTGAGGGTACCGCCGAGCGAATAGCGACCATCCGCTCGCTGATCAGACGATCGTCGAGCTTCACTTTTAACAGCGTGGCCCCGGCGTCATAGAGCGCTTTCGCACTGGCGGCCATTTGCTCCGGCTCACCAATCACGACCGTCTGCGCCGTCACGATCGATTCCGGCACGACCACACCCAGCAAGGACGTCAGCGATTTTTGCTGCTTAGCGGCTTCAAGGCTCCAGAGCGCACAGTCGATGGCGTTGCGCGCCGCCCCAGCGGGTAAACGCTGCTGTAACGCCTCGCGCGTGAGACCTTTTTGCAGGTCAGGCACCAGGGTCATGATCTGCGCCATCACCGACGCAGGACTTTCTCCGTAGCGCGGGTAAGGCGTACATTCCCCGACGCCTTTCATACCCTCTTCTTCGATTTCAACTACGACCACGCTGGCTTCACTTCGGCTGCCGCGAGAGATCACAAACGGGGTATGCAATGGCCAGGCTTCTTCATAGACCTTAACGCTTCTCATCACTGACTCCTTGCGGCCCGGTAAGGCGAAAAATTTGGTTTGCCGTGTTATCCGCTGATGGCATACACTAGCCCCGACGTTAACTATATGTAAACAGGAAGATATCTATGTCACAACTCGTTCATTTCCAGGGCAACCCGGTTGCTGTAGCAGGTTCCATTCCGCAGGCTGGCAGCAAAGCGCAGGCTTTTACTCTGGTGGCTAAAGATCTGTCTGACGTCACACTGGCTCAGTTTGCGGGCAAACGCAAAGTACTGAACATTTTCCCAAGCATTGATACCGGCGTTTGTGCCGCATCCGTGCGTAAATTCAACCAGCTGGCGACTGAAATGGACAACACCGTTGTGCTGTGCATTTCCGCTGACCTGCCGTTTGCCCAGTCCCGTTTCTGCGGTGCCGAAGGCCTGAGCAACGTTATTACCCTCTCCACCCTGCGCAGCGCAGATTTCCTCGAGAAATATGGCGTCAGCATTGCTGAAGGCCCACTGAAGGGTCTGGCAGCACGTGCTGTACTGGTTCTGGATGAAAACGACACCGTCGTCTTCAGCGAACTGGTTAACGAAATCACCACCGAGCCGGACTACACTGCCGCGCTGGACGTGCTGAAAGCATAATAAGTCCTTAGCATTCTATACAACTTATTCTCAACCTCGCTGCGGCGGGGTTTTTTATTACTTCAAAGCTGAATCGTTAAAGCTTAAATGCTCGTAAGTCACATTAATCATGCAATAGCTTAGACAATATGTAACATGAGCGTGATCAATAACGCATAATAATCGTTAAAATTCCCTATTTTCATCCCCAGTGAAGCACATCACATTTCCCTTTTTGTCTAAACATTAGATTTGCTTACGAAAGAAAATAATCGTTTCAGCAAAAAGGATAATATATGAAGATTAAATTCGCTTTTACGCTCCTTGCGGTCCTGATTTCTGGTCATGCTGCGGCTAAAACCTGGGTGCTGACAAGCGCTGAAAGCAGCGTAGAGAAAGGAAACTGGAAGATTTCCAGTGACGAGCTGAAAGTTAAGGATCAAACGTTCAGCATTGAGCAAAAAGTCTTACATGGCGGCAAGCAGGAAGGCAGCAAAGTCATCATTATTAGCAGCAAAGATGGCCTCACCATCACCCTGAGCCCGACCCGCGGGATGAACCTTCTGCACGTAGAAGGCTTTGGCACCAGACTAGGTTGGAATTCACCCGTCAAAGAGGTCGTTAATCCGGCTTATATCAATCTTGAAAGCCGCAACGGTCTCGGCTGGCTGGATGGTTTCAACGAGATGATGGTGCGCTGTGGCTATGAGTGGACAGGGCACCCGGTCACCGCGGACGGGCAAATTTACACCCTGCATGGCAGAGCCGGTAATACACCGGTATCGCAGGTAGAGGTCGAGGTTGCGGATGCCGCTCCGCATGAGATCCGCGTTCGGGGTTTGATCAAAGAGAGCACGTTTAAAAAAGCGGATCTGCAAACCATGACCGAACTGCGCTACGTCCCCGGAACCAACCAGTTCAGCCTGCATGATGTTCTGACCAACCATGCAGATTACCCTCATGATTACCAAATCATCTATCACAGCAACTTCGGCACGCCAATCCTCGAAGAAGGCGCCCGATTCCTTGCGCCTGCGGTGAGCGTGAGCCCATTCAATGACTACGCCAAAGCGGGCGTTAACGACTGGCAAACCTACGCCGGGCCGACAAAAGGCTTTGATGAGATGGTCTTTAACATTAAACCGCTCGCAGACAATAACCACGAAACGCTCGCGGCAGTGGTCAATAAAGCCGGAGATAAAGGCGCATCAATCCAGTTTGATACGCGCCAGCTGCCCGTGCTGACCTTATGGAAAAATACCGACACGCTGAAGCAGGGTTATGTCACGGGCATCGAACCGGGTACCAGCTACGCCTACCCCGTGACGATTGAACGCGAGCAGAAGCGGGTTAAGCAGCTGGAGCCAGGCGCCAGCGCGCAGTTCGATCTGACCTATACCCTGCTGCACAGCCCGCAGCAGGTGAAAGACGTCGAAAGCAGGATTGCGTCGATTCAGGGAGAGACAAAAACAGAAATCGTTAACACGCCGATGGCGAAGGAATAAACGTAAAGTAAAAAGCCTCTTTGCAGAGGCTTTTTTGTTATTCGTCACCTTTCTTATGATTCAAACCGTACTCACGCAGCTTATTCGCGATCGCGGTGTGCGAGACGCCAAGACGTTTTGCCAGCTTGCGGGTGCTGGGATAGCTGCGGTACAGCTGCGTCAGCACAGAACGCTCGAAACGGCTGGTGATGTCGTCCAGCGACCCTTCCATCGCCTCTTCGCCTACCGATACCGTTCCGGCGTCGTAATCCGGCAGCAGGATATCCTGCGGACGTAGCTCATACCCTTCAAGCTGGGTCAGCGCGCGATATACGGCGTTTTTGAGCTGACGAATGTTGCCCGGCCAGCCGTAGCGCATTAGCACCGTGCCAAGATCGGCAGACAGTTTCGGACGCGGCACCCCCTGCTCGTCGGCAAAGCGGGCGACGAAGAGCTCCGTAAGCGGCATGATGTCCTGGGGGCAATCGCGCAGCGGCGGAATATTCAGCGTCAGGACGTTGAGGCGGTAATAGAGATCTTCGCGGAAGATCCCCTTTTGCACCAGTTCAACCAGGTTTTTCTGGGTGGCGCAAATGACGCGCACGTCCACATGCACTTCGTGATCCTCACCGACGCGGCGGAACGTTCCGTCGTTCAGGAAACGCAGCAGCTTAGCCTGCATACGCGGCGACATTTCGCCGATTTCGTCCAGCAGCACCGAGCCGCCGTTAGCCTGTTCGAAGAACCCTTTCTTGCCTTCCGGCGCGTGACCAAACAGCTCGCTTTCAACGGCATCTTCCGGAATAGAGGCGCAGTTAAGTGCCAGATAAGGTTTGGCTGCACGCGGACTCGCCTGATGCACGGCGTGAGCCAGCAGGTCTTTCCCGGTGCCGGTATCCCCGGTAATCAGCAGCGGCGCGGTCAGGCTTGCAAGCTTGCGCGCCTGATCAACCACATGGCGCATTTTCGGGCTGACGGCGATAATCTGGCTGAATGCGCCAACGTCCTGACTGGAGAGGTTTTGCAGCTGGCGACCCATGCGTAACGTCGAGCGCAGCATGATCACTGCCCCGGTCAACACGCGAGTATTCCCTTCCCCTTTCAGATAGACCGGCGTGATCTCCATCAGGAAATTCTGTCCGTTAATCACCACATGCTCGCTAAGCGTGTTCTGCGGATTGCTGTCCAGCCAGCGCTGGAAGTTAAAGCCGGGGATCAGCTGCGCGGCGTTATGATTGCTGAGCTTCTCCTGGCTCTGCGCGAACAGCTGGCAGCTCGCGTGGTTAACGCGCTCAACTTTGCTCTTCAAATCCAGGGAGAGGAACGGCTCGGGCATGGCTTCCAGCAGCGCGCTCAGGGCCAGGTGCTCACGCTCAGAGGGCATCCAGGGAATGGTGCGTACATCCGTAACGCCAGCGATACGGCGGATTTCCGCCATCAGGCTGCTGAAGGTATTAAATTCAATTTCGGCAAAATTGAGGTAAATTCGCCCGACAGGATCGATCTCAATGCCACGTAAATCAATGCTACGTAAAACAAGAAGATCGAGTAATTCGCGGGTCAGACCGAGACGGTCTTCACAGAAGACTTCAAGACGCATGGGAAATTCACCGTTTTAAGCCAATAACAGTAAAATGATATGTCAGAACACGGTGATCCGGAAGATGGCTGTCAACAAATATTGACAGCCAGCACGATTAGTGAACAAAACCTCACGGAGTCGGTTTTTTATTGAGCGTCTCTTTGAGCTGGCCGATCAGCTCACGCCTGAAATCCCCCAGCCGGGGCTTATCGCCATCAATCCACGGCAGCGGACGGCAGACCTCCATCGCTTTAATTCCCAAACGCGCCGTTAATAATCCCGCGCCGATACCCTGAGCGGCACGGGCAGAAAGACGCGCCGCCAGATCCTGCGACATCCAGTCCATGCCCACTTCGCGCACCAGTTCACTCGCTCCGGCAAACGCGATATTGAGCAGGACCAGTTTGAACAGTCTCAGCCGACTGTAATAACCCAGCTCTATGCCGTAAAGGTTCGCAATACGGTTGATCAGGCGCAGGTTGCGCCAGGCGATAAAGGCCATATCGACCAGCGCCAGCGGGCTGACGGCAATCATCAGGGTAGATTCCGCCGCAGAGCGGCTGATCTCGCGTCGCGCCTGGGCATCCAGCACCGGCTGAACCATATGGGAGTAGAGCGTCACCACTTCCCGGTCATTCTGGGTTTCATGGATGGCGGCATACCAGCGCTGAAGCGCCGGATGCGACTGATCGATGCCGGCCTGGCTGGCCAGCTTTTCACAGAACGCGCGACCTTTCCCGGTGCCGTGGCTGTGAAGCAGATCCCGCGCTTCATCACGCTCATGCGCGCGCTGGCGCAAACGCCAGAGCCGACGCCACTCGGTGGCAACCGACCCGATGCCCGCCCCCACAATCAGCGCGCCCGCGGCACATCCGCCCAGCGCGACCCAGTCCTGAGTATGCCAGGCATTCATCGTCCACTGCACGCCCTGCCCAACCACGCTTACGCCAAACAGCGCCAGACCGGCGGTGACCATCTTGCGCCACAGGCTGCGTTTTGGACGCAGAGCGGCTTCCACAACCGCCTCCGCCGGCCCTTCTTCGACGCCAGGCTCCTCAGTCAGGGCCGGGGCAAAGTTATCCGCCTGCGTGCCGCTGAACGTCTGCGCGGTTTTGAACGCCTCCTGAGGATCCTTCTCAAGCGTTCCGGTAAAGTCTATGCGCGGTTTTAACGGTTCCGTCATCGCAATTTATCTCCAATCAAAAACTCCAGCGCCGCATCCAGACGGATGTGTGGTAATGGCCTGTCGACGCTCATTGCCTGCGGGCGGAAGGCTTCAAACTGGAAGCCCTGGTTCTGCCAGAAGGCCTGACCCGGCAGCCGCGCAGGCACTTCGCCCGGATACACGGTAAGCGGTTCACCGTCGCTGAGCCGGTTCCCGCGTAATGCCGGTATTTTCTCACCGTTAAGGTCAATCAGCCCGCTTTGCGTCGCCTGCACGGACGCGAGACCAAGGCAATCCATGCCGATCCCTTCGAAGGCGGCGTTTTGCCAGGCGTCCTGCACCAGCTGCTGCAGCAGCGACACCATATTGGCATGCTGGTCGACCGTGACGTGATCGGCCTTCGTGGCCGCAAAGAGCAGTTTATCGATTACCGGTGAGAACAGACGGCGAAACAGCGTCCGCTGCCCGTAGTGAAAACTTTGCATCAGCTGCGTCAGCGCAAGGCGCATATCGTTGAAGGCCTGTGGCCCGCTGTTAAGTGGCTGCAGACAATCCACCAGCACAATCTGGCGGTCAAATCGCAAAAAGTGGTTTTTATAGAATCCCTTGACCACTTTTTCACAGTAGTAATGGTAACGCTCACGCAGCATCCCGGCGTTAGTGTGCTTATCCGCCTGCGCCAGCGTCGACTCGCCCACCCCGTCCACATCCGGCCAGGGGAAGAACTGAAGCGCAGGCGCGCCCGCTAAATCACCCGGCAGAACAAATCGCCCCGGCTGAATGAAGTGTAACCCTTCCTGCTTGCACTGGTGCAAATACGCCGTCCAGGCGTCGGCAATGGCCGCCAGGCGGTTTTCATCGGCCGGCGCAAGCGGGTCCAGACCTTCGCACAGCTGTCGCCATTTGGCCGACCACCCGGCGCGCTGCCCCTGCAACAGGCCCGTCATCTGGCGGGACCAGCTAAGGTAATCCTGCGCCAGCATCGGCAGGTCGAGCAGCCATTCGCCGGGGTAATCGACGATCTCCAGGTACAGCGTGGAGGTATCCTTGAAGTGACGCATCAGGGATTCATTCGAGCGAAAACGCAGCGCGAGGCGAATTTCACTGACCCCTCGCGTCGGCGTCGGCCACGTGGGCGGATCGCCATAGAGCTGCGCCAGCCCTTCGTCATAGGTAAAGCGTGGAATACCAAAATCACGCTGTGGGACGCGCTTCACGCCCAGTAGGCGTTCCTCCCGCACCGCGCTAAGCAACGGCAGACGCGCCCCGGCGTGCAGGTTCAGGAGCTGGTTTACCATCGCGGTGATAAACGCTGTCTTACCGCTGCGGCTCAGCCCCGTCACGGCCAGACGCAGATGACGGTCAACGCCACGGTTCACCAGTGAATTGATTTCGTTCTTAAGTCGCTTCATCGCCGTCCTTCGTTGCCTGGAAGCCTTGAATGCATGGCTTCAGAATACAATAAATGGGGGCAGATCGTTGATTATCAATTCTTATTTATTGCTATTGCCGTTTTCTCTCCAGTAAGATGAACGGCATTGCTGTCAGTCCGGAGTGAGTAAGGTGTATGTCACCCACCATCTATGATATCGCACGGGTTGCGGGCGTATCGAAATCAACCGTTTCCCGCGTTCTGAATAAACAAACCAATATTTCTCCCGAAGCACGTGACAAAGTGCTGAAGGCGATTGACGAATTAAATTATCAGCCCAACAAACTGGCTCGCGCCCTGACCTCTTCAGGCTTTGATGCCATTATGGTTATTTCGACCCGTTCAACCAAAACCACTGCCGGTAATCCCTTTTTCTCCGATGTCCTTCATGCCATTACGGCTAAAGCGGAAGAAGAAGGGTTTGATGTTATTTTGCAAACCTCAAAAAGCAGCGAAGACGATCTGCTGAAATGTGTAAGTAAAATAAAACAGAAAATGATCAAAGGGATCATTATGCTGAGTTCACCCGCAAATGAATCCTTTTTCACCACGCTGGATGCATATGGCGTACCGGTAGTAGTTATCGGCAAAGTGGAAGGTGAGTATCAGAATATTTATTCCGTCGACACGGATAATTTTCATGACAGCGCCACGCTGACCGAAACCTTTATAAAAAACGGTCGGCAAAAAATTGCCTGTCTGCATGCGCCGCTTGATTATCATGTTTCGATCGATCGTCTGGCGGGTTATAAAGCCAGTCTGGAAAAGCACCGTATTGCCATTAACCCGGACTGGATCAGGGATGGCGGTTATACCCATGAGAGTGCGCTCGCGGCGGCTCTGGAACTGTTGTCGTCACCCACGCCGCCTGATGCGGTATTTGCTACCGACAGCATGAAGTTGCTCAGCCTTTATCGTGCGGCGGATGAGTTAAATCTGATGATCCCGGAGCAGGTGGTGATAGCCGGATACAGCGACCCGATGCTGTCTCTCATTTTAACGCCCGCACCTGGCGGCTTTGATATCCCCACACGAAAACTGGGGGAAGAGAGCTGCGATCTTCTTTTCAGGCGTATTGCCGGTCAGCCCGCCCCGCAAAAAGTGCTGGTTGATACCCACTTTTTGTTGGCTGCTTCCCTTCGCTAAAACCAGGGGCTTAGTGCCCCTGGCGTGTCGTCGGTCAGAACGCGTAGTTTACGCCAACCCCCGCATAGTGGAAGCGGTCGTTTTCACCCTCGTCATGATTTTCCCACTCATAGGCGTATTCCAGCGTCATGGATAAACCGTTGTTGAAGTCATAGGCGTACTGCATACCCAGTCGGTTGAAATTATGCCCTTCACGCTCAGGATCGTCCTGCCAGTCCCAGTTCGTCCAGCGATCAAGTCCCAGTCGAGTGTAAGGCGTTAGGGTCGTCTGGCCCAATGAAATAGGCAGATAGGCGCGAATTTCCTGGGTGGAGAATTCACCGTTATTACGGGTACTGTCCATATTGAAGCCGCGCTCTAAATAGTAATTCACTTTAGCCGCAAAGGTTTCGTTAATGGTCCATGTAAAGCCCGTTTCGGTTTCGACGCGGCTGTCAGCATAGCCGGTTTTTTCCAGATCGTTGGCAAACTGATACATGGCAAACCAACCGCTAAAGCGCCAGTCATCGGTTAATTTAATGTCCCAGTCAGGCTGAATTTTGTAGCGCTGCATATTCGCGCTGCCGTCTTTGGCACCGTGTTCATCTTTAAAGTGATAACCATAATTTCGGAAACCACCGGTCAGACCGAAAGTAAAATCATCGGTTCCGATAAAGCGATAGCGTAATTCAAATTCAGGACGGTCAAAATAGGTTCCACGGGTCATACTGCTGTAATCAACCGGCCCCTCCTGATACATCGCCAGAGAAATAGTCCACGCATCCCAGGTTGCATTAAACCACACGGAGGGTTCATATAATCCATCTTTATCGTCGGCCTGACCTTCAACGTTTTCTATTTCATACATCGCGCCAATATTAAATTCCCACTGTTTAGCTGTTTCTGATGCTTGTGCGCAGCTAACCCCTGCGCACAGAACGAGCGCAGCACTTCTTAGTAGAGTACCCATTAAATATTCCCTTTATAATTTACAAACAAAAAAACCGGAAATTTGCATTTCCGGCGAACACCTTTCTTATCTAATAGCCGCTTCGGTTTCAGCGTCGAAGAAATGGCACTTATTCATATCGAACTGGATGTCGATATTATCCCCTGCAGCATAATCATTCGCGGCGCCTGCGCGAACCACCAGTTCATGGCCGCCAACGGTGGCGTAGAGCATGAACTCCGCGCCGGTCAGTTCGGCGACGCTGACTTTCGCCGCGATGTTTTCACCGCTGCTCTGCAGAGTGAGAATATCTTCCGGGCGGATGCCAAAGACCACGGCTTTGCGCTGATACCCTGCGGCATTCAGTGAAGCGAGCGTGTCTTCCGGGATCGCCAGACGCAGCGTTTCCGTGACGAAATAGCGGTCATCGATAGCGCCGCGAATGAAGTTCATGGCTGGCGAGCCAATAAACCCTGCGACAAACATGTTCGCCGGTTCGTTGTACACCTGCTTCGGGGCACCGACCTGCTGAATAATGCCGTCTTTTAAGATCACGATGCGGGTTGCCATCGTCATGGCTTCCGTCTGATCGTGGGTTACATAAATCATGGTGGTATTAAGCTTCTGGTGCAGCTTGCTGATTTCAGCCCGCATCTGCACGCGAAGCTTGGCATCGAGGTTGGAGAGCGGTTCATCCATCAGGAACACGCCCGCTTCGCGCACGATCGCCCTGCCCAACGCCACGCGCTGACGCTGTCCGCCGGACAGCGCGCCGGGTTTACGCTTGAGGTACTCCCGCAAGCCGAGGATCTGTGCCGCCCAGTGAACGCGCTCTTCGATAACCGCCGGGGCGATTTTCTGCATCTTCAGGCCAAACGCCATGTTGTCGTAGACCGTCATATGCGGGTAAAGCGCATAGTTCTGGAACACCATCGCGATATCGCGAGACTTGGCGGGCACGTCGTTCATGCAAACGCCGTCAATGACCAGTTCACCCGCGCTGATCTCCTCCAGACCGGCAATCATACGCAGCGTCGTGGATTTACCGCAGCCCGAAGGCCCGACGAAGACGATGAACTCCTTATCTTCGATTTCGAGATTGAAATCCTTAACCACGTGGACCTGGTTATCGTAGATTTTCTGAATGTGTTTCAGAGACAGTTGAGCCATTGTTAATTCCTTATCAATACGTCCGGGATGCCCAAAACTCGGTCAGACATTTCCAGGTCAGTTCCCGCGTTGAATGAAGTTGTAATCCCGCATGGTCCAGGCCAGATCCAATCCCAACCGATAGCATTCCCGCCGCGTTGATCGCCTCAACGCCTGCAGGTGCATCTTCGATACCCATGGCCTCTTCAGGACGCACATTCAGGCCAGCACAGGCGGCGAGGAAGATCTCCGGGTCAGGCTTCGAACAGATAATGAGGGAAGCATCGGCGCAAAAATCAAAAGCGTGCTGAATGCCCAGGGCGCGCAAGATGCCAGGGGCATTCAGGGAAACGGAGGCGAGCCCAATTTTGACGTTCGCCGTACGGATATCCGCCAGCACGTCGCGAATACCGGGAAGCAGTGAATCTTCCGTCAGTGACGCCAGAGACTGGACATAGAACGCGTTTTTCTTCGTCGCCAGCGCCAGGCACTGCTCATCGCTAAACGTTCCCTCTTTCCCGCCATGCTTCAGGATGCGCTGAAGGGAATCCATGCGGCTAATGCCCTTCAGCTGTTCGTTAAACACTTCATCGATGGTGATGCCGATTTCCTCCGCCACTGCACGCCAGGCCAAAAAATGGAGGTGTGCGGTATCGGTGATCACACCGTCCAGATCGAATACAACAGCCTTAAGCGTCATGGTGCACCTCCGTGGTAGCGGTCCCATTTTCAGGTGTAAGAAAGTCCTTACAGGCGCAAGCTTTATGCCCCGATACCTGTAGCGTTTTGCCCCACAGCGTCAGCGTGACAGGTGCCGAAGCTTCAATGGTTAAAACCTCGTTTTCATACGTAAAGCGCAGCGTGGCGTTCCGCCAGCGCAGGGGGAAAGCAAGTCTTCGCCAGTGGGCTGGCAACCTGGGTGCAAGGTGCAGCTCCCCTTCCACTATCTGCATACCGGCAAAGCCCTGAATGACGCCGGACCAGATAGCGCCGGTCGCAGCAGCGTGAATCCCGTCATCGCAGCTGTGCGGGTCGTCCCCAAGGTCAATGGCGACGCCATCACGCCAGAAGGCGTAGGCACCTTCGGTGTCACCGCAGCGGGCGGTAACAATGCCGTGAATGGCCTTGCTCAGCGAAGAGTCATGGATCGTGCGGGGCTCGTAGAACGCCAGATTGGCGGCACACTGCTGCGGGGTAAACCGCTCCGGCAACAGGTAGGTAAGCATCACCACATCGGCCTGCTTAAGGATCTGCATGTCGTTCACTTCCGCGCGGGAATAATCGAGCAGAATGGTCTGCTTACCCGCTTTGGCTTTGTAGCGGCTCAGATCGATGGCAGGTTTTGCCATGAAGGTATCATCCTGGGGGA
>Ga0157367_1000546_pt1 | contig 18227 bp, 13 predicted proteins | sample AttbisABBM2_FD_113142 | JGI IMG/M metagenome (GOLD analysis project Ga0157367, IMG submission 113142) | Fungus gardens microbial communities from leaf cutter ant in Botucatu, State of São Paulo, Brazil - Atta bisphaerica ABBM2 | ecosystem: Host-associated > Fungi > Mycelium > Unclassified ...
ACCACATGTTGACCTCATGGACTACACATGGTTGTTTAGGGTAGGGTGCATGGTAGTTAGCATGGACCATCTGTAGGACTATATAAGGTAGACTAGTTTGTAGAAGAGTGTTACGATTGATGTCTCCTGGAGTTAACATGGACATGGGTAAAGGGTATGACGACAACGATCGGCTGTGCCGGAGTAGTCTCAGTCAGTGCCTCATGTAGTAGGCATTGTAACCTAACCTAATCCTCATTTTTTCCATTCTGTATCCTCATGTACTGTGTCTCATGGACTTGTCATGTTGCTCTCTCCTAGTCATATATATAGCGTAGAATACATTTATGTATCTTTATGCTTTACCAATTACATATTCCCTTATCCCATCTTAAGTCTTTGCCTTAGTTGCAACCTGAGCTCAAGCTTAAGGTCATTACAAAGAGTTCTCTATCGAGTTCTCTTGTGTTACTCAATACAAGAGTTGTTCTATCATCTGACCCCAAGAACTTTAGATTATAACAACCATGGCCTGCCATCATGCTCTGTGTAATAAATTGTTGATTTAAAAAAAAAGATATTTAGAATAGCTATCATCTTTAGGAGACCTTATTCTATTCTCTTAAGATTTTCTAGAAATGAGTACTATATATACTTTATTTAGACAATATAGCTTAGGATTCTCTTTGAGCATAAACTTCATTAAACTCTATAGACTTTACTCAGTTGTCCTAACAGCAGAACAGAACCTTTCTTCTAAAACCTCAAAGTATCATTATTCTGTCAGTCTTAGATTGCCTACCTTTATATCTTATTCTCTCTTCTTATTTCTTATTTATTGAACAATGCCTAATTTGAGTGACCACTCTATAAACCCCATTAATACTAACAAAACCTTGGAGCTTCTCCAGTACTATCTATAAGAAGTAACTAAGTACCAATACATCTCAGAATATTCTACTAACAACATTTTTACTAGTCTTATGTCATATATCTATCTGAATGCACTCAATTCATTCAATTACATCATGGATAATGTTTCTTTAACATCCAATCTGCTCAGAACATCTGTGGAAGAAAGTATTTTTCTTTCTCCCTACTTATTCTCTCCCAGTACAAATATCTAGTTTCTTTTTATATCCAATTATTCTATTACTGATCACATGGTTTCTTATGATCTCTATAGAACTTCAGACTCAATTTCTGAGGACTTTAGTATATCCAGAGTAGTTATCTGTCTCCTTCAATTCTCAGATAGTCTTAGTACCAGTATTTAAGACATATAGATACTCTGTAGTTTCTTAGTTTGAAAATTAAAATCAACTAGTGTAATATACTGTTTTGAGTGTTTATGTGCTAAGTGTGTAATATCAGGATAAAACTCACTTTGAGTGACTATTCATAACTAATCACATAGAAAGAAGTTGGATAAAGTATGGAAACTTATTCAGGAATGGATTGTTATAGTGTACATGAATACTAACATTTTTCTTTTCTTTTATCTATTTTTCTTGATTTAATATTTCTTTTCTTTTTGACAATGAAGAGGCATATAACTGCAGTCACATGATTTGAGGTCATAGGCCTAGACTCTGGGAGAAGGGCTGAAAGGATGATGTCAAGGTATATATTAATAACATATTCACCTCATAGTATATACATAATATACTTATGAACAATATATGGACATTAGGGTAGGGTTATTTATTATTAGCACAGACAATATACTCATTGTATAAATAGGGTAGCAATACATTAGGGACTTCTTGTTGAGTTCTCTTATATTACAATCTTAAGCTTGGCTCAGGTTACAACTCAGGCAAAGACTTGAGTAAGAATAAAGAATAAAGTCAGTTGGTAAAGCATAAAGATACAGAATAGTATCTATAGCTATATATATCTAAAGACCATGTATAATACATATGTAAGAAATAAGAAAACAGTAAGAAAAATATGATGAAGCCTCAACTACTATGTGAGGTGCTTACTAATCATACATGTTGTTAATACATAATGCAGCTGATTATTGAGTCATATCAAAGTAACTCTAATACCTATTGTTTATGAGACAAACTATCTTGAAGACATAAGGCATTGATCATAACAATACTCTCTTTTTAGTATTCATGTCCATATAAACTAGTTTAGTAATGCTAAGTCTCCAACCATGTATAATATAACTATCTTTTTTGTTGGTCCAATGATCAATTTTTCTTATAATGTTAATATAACAAAGTAGGGTTCATGTGGAGGTCCTCTTATATATATCTCAATAGGAAAATCTCTTCTTGTTATATTTGTATTATGTTTCTGTTTTAAAAACTCGATAGCAACTTCATTCCAGTATTACTCATCTTGTTCTCCTTTTGGTTAAAGAGATTTATAGTGGGATGGTGGATAAAATGGTATCATCTTTACTGTTAATTGCATGAATTTCATGTGCTTTTCTAGATTATTGATTTCATCTTGGATAAATGGTGGCTCTGGTATTTTAGGTTAACTTAATTTTGATGATATGTCATAGGGTTTATATAAAAAGACTTCTTCATATTGTATTTGCTTTCACTTATCAATTATTATTGGTTGTTTAATGTCTAGATGATTGATTTTGTATGTATCTTGTATTTTCTTGATATGATCATCTGCTTGAGAATTTTCTTTGCCTTTGCATATGTCTAGTTCATCAGCTAATAATGCTTGAATGTGATGAGCTTGATTTTCCATGTTTCCTTGGATAATATTTCATAGGTTTTCTAATATACTGAATATGTCTCTAGTTGTTTGTGTCCTGTATTCACCACTTGCTTGTAAAATGGTAGTCTTGATCTCAGCCAATTGTATGTTGGCTACTTCTGCTAACTTAATGATGTTTTGTAATTGCATTTGAATGTCAGCCATTGTCTCAATTCCTTATATGATTTTGTGATATTTCTTTGTCTAATCCTTTCTTTTATTATTCAAAATAGTGATCAAATCCATGTTATTAACAGTGTGAGAAATGTATGGATTAGAAAAAGTGAGAGCAGTTGTGAATTGTTAGGCCATTTGAGTTTGAGTTCTCATTGTTAGTATACTTTGAGATGTTGATTTGGAGTTTTATACTCTTTTTATAGATTTTGATTTGAAACTCTTGTCCAATAGTCTTCAATTGCCTCCTTTGTATGTAGTAATCCTGTTTCAGAGATTCACTGGTCATGTTTGTTGCTATATCCCTTTCAATGAACCAAAAATTGTATGTCACATCCTCATTTTCTGTGATTCCTAACTTCTTCTACTTTATACTTTTCTTCCTCATTGATAATGTCCAGTGGTGATGCTAGTTCCATGTACTGTCCTTTAAACTAGAGTTCTTTATATCTTGTTAGCAGGTCTTTGTTAAACATATTATAAATTATCCATCCTTCTGGTAGTTCCAGCTGAAATGCTTCTTAACTAATATCTTTTGAGATCTGAAAAAGTTCATATCTTTTCTGGTCTAGCTTTTTTGAAGGTTAATTTTATTGGATATTCTTGGCCTTCAGCCACATATTGTTTCCAATCTTCAGTACTTGTGGATTTCTTTTTTTCTTGTCAAACTACTTCTTCATAGCTTTTTTTGCCATTTCCATCAACTTCTTTGCTACTTTCCAACTTTTTTGTAGTTCTTGAAGGAAACTCTCCAGTTTTGGTAATTCTGTTTTCACAATAAGATTTTATTTCTATAAATGTCTTCTAAAGTTAAGTTTAAATAAAGTATAACTTATTGCTACATGTTTCTTGTCATTGTATTGGAATTCCACTGCTAATAACAATTTGGGATAATTGTCTTGCTAATAATTGATGTAATATCACAAAAATATTTCTACTTCTTGGTTCATTCATTTTGTTTGACTATTTATTTAAGGATGATAAGCTGTTAATAATGTTCTTTTTATTCCTAGTGCTTTTGTTAAGTCTTTCATGAATTTTGAGGTAAATTGTAGTCTTCTATTGCTGAGAATTCTTCTTGGTATTTTATATAGTTTCCAAATTTTATCCTGGTAGATTTTGATAATTTCATCCAATAATACTGTTATGGTTGTTGCTTTTAGTCTGATCATCTTGGTAAATTGATTTATTATAACCACTATAGTGTTCTTATCCTTTGATTTTGGAAGTGGTTCTATGATGTTGATGTCAATTTCCTACTATGTATCATAAACTTTATTCATCTTGTATCTTTACAACCAGTAGACCAATTTTTACAAACCAAGTTGTACTAAAAAGCCCCAAATGAGGGCTATTCAAATATATGTGGGATTTACAAAAGCAACAACAAACAACCAAGATATCATATCATCAGTAACTGTAAAATCTTTGTTTGCTAATATCTCATAAACAACTAGATGGATTTGCATGATCAAACTTGTGTTGTTAAGTGTTCATCAAATTGTTTTCAATGATATATGGTATATTATATAACAATAAGTATTCATAGAAATACAAGCATATTAATGTAGTAATATAATTAGTTATCTTCTAAAATTAGCCTAACAGCTACTATGACAGATGACAGCTCCCATCAGATATGAGTTTTGATCATGTGATGGAAATAGCTTGTGCATAGACTATTACTCTTTTGTATATATATTTTTGTATCTAAGGATTAGACCTCAGACTTAACAACATTATTTATTCTTTATTCTTTATCATCTGTATTGATTTTAATCATCATTGTCATCATTATTGAACTTCTAAATTATTCCTAAACCTTTGAGAGTGCACTCAAGGTACAGATATTACAAATAAATGAGTAGTTCATTTTGTGATAATATTCAGATTGTAGATTAAGCTTGGAAGCTTATTCACAGATAAGTAACATGATCTTGGATGACAACCTTGGTCTCAACTTATGTGTTATGCCCACTGTCTGTTGTATGGTTGTAATTTTAGAAGTCAAGATATCAGAAAGAAGTGAGAGAGAATTCTGGGTGGCTTTTTAGTTAAATATTAGTTGGGTTCTTAGTTAATTTCTAGACTGAAGACTATAGAGTATCTACTTGATCTTAATACTAAGTTTGTAATTAGAACTATAGTTAGAGAAATAGTAGTATAGGAATAACTAAGAAAATGTTATAGAAATAGTTTCTAGAATATAAGATAACTGGAAGTCTAGATGATAAGTTATTAGAAAATGAAATACAAGGTGCTGATCTATGTGCAAACAAGCATGAATGCAGAAGTACACCTAGGTATGATTAGAGTTATAACTAGAAGTTAGAAAGTGGAAGTCTTAGAAGTCAATCTATGATATATCTAAATAAAATCATCTTACAAGAGAAACTCATGAGTTTAAGAATATGTGTACTAATAAAATTTATTAGCTACATAAAAGAAATACAGGAATAACTTACAGAGGAGAAGATACAGAGAGTATTTGTCAAAGTTGAAGATAGTAAACTTTATTTTCATTTCATTTCATATTTTTCTATTTTGAATTTAGAACTAAAGATTAGTATGACATCATATATAATTATCACAAACTGTTATATAACACTGTGTCACATATCCATCACATATCACAGTCACAGTCACATGATCATATATTACATAGAAGGATATAGAAAGGTTCTGAAATAATAATGATATACAGCATGTTTGCTATATGTTGACCTTATAAATAATGTATAGCTTTTAGATTAGACAAGGTCTTACACAAACCAACTAGCTAGTGTATATAAAGTAAACAATTTGTACTTGGAATCCTATTAAGTTCTCTTGTGTTAACCTAATACAAGATTTATTTTTCATCTTAACACTTTGAGACTTAAGTTGTAACAGTATTATATTTTAAGAATGAAATCTAACACAAGATTAAAGAGTTCACATTAGGGCCAGATAGTTTAGTACTGGTAAAAAACTTAGCCATAGAATAATTAGCAGATAGGAAGATAAAACCTCAATGTCTAAGTTCTGTAATAGTAATCAGATGACTGAAAATATCACAAACTTCATTTAACTTATATCTCCACAACTAATAAACCAATTCTCACAAACCAAGTCGTACTGGAAAGCTCCAAATAAGGGCTATTTGACCATATATGAGATGTATAAAAGTGACAACAGATTACTAAGATATTAGACTATCAGTAACTACAAGTTTCATTGGCTATTATCTTAGAAATTACTGAACAGATTCCCACAATTAGACTTGCTCTGATGATATATTATACATCATATGAAGATTAGTATTCATAGAGATAAATAACAGCTTCATCAGATATAAGTTTTGATCATATAATGGAAACAGTTTGTATATAAACCATCACTATTTTGTATATATCTGAGAATTAGACCTTAGACTCAACAATATCAATTATTATTATTTATTTCTTATTATCATTGTTATCATTATTGAACTTCTAAATAACTCCTAAATCTCTGGAAGTATATCCAAGGTTTAGATATTACAAATAATTGAGTGGTTTATTTTATAATAGGAAAGAGAAGCTTTTATTTTAGCAGAATTAGATGACTTGGTATGGCAGAATAAAGTAGTAGCTTTTAGGGTAATTCCTTATCTGTTATACAGGAAAATAATATTCAGATGTGAAGTATAAGCCCTACTAGATGTGGTAGAGTTAAGTTTAGATGAGTTAGAAAAGAGCTCAGTCAAGGAAGTATCTGAGAAAGATGTTTTAGTAGGCAGTTTAGACTAGAGTTACTTATAAGTAGAAAAGAACAAAAAGAAAAAAAGAAGCTTAGACTTCTAGCATTCATTGATTAGTTATTGAAAAACAAATAAATTAGATAGCTACTGTTTCTAACAAGACTTGGCATTCTTAGCCTTTTAGATATGAAATATCTAGTCATACTTATTAGTAGTATCCTTATATTGGTAAGTGGTGTACTTAGGATTGTTGATAACTTGTAGAATATTAGTGGAGGTCTAGAAGAGAATGAAATTTATGATCTGCTTGCTGGAAATCATAGCAATGTCACTCTGAAGAGTAGTATTCTGCTAATAAAATAACAGAGTTATATTGAATAAGGTTTGAGCTAAGAAAAAGCATAGAGTTGAGTACTCAGAAAAATCAAAAATAATAGAATAACTACTATCGCTAAGAAGGTCTATCTTAGATATAAAAGGAATAAGTTATTGGAATAAGATAGAATAGTGAGATAAAAGAAGTACTTGCAAAAAAGTAGCTTAGAAAAAGCTTACTAAACTAAACTAGAATTAGAAATTATAATAAGTTTAAAAATATTTAGCAAATAATAAAAGCTCACTATGTCAGATATGTGAAGCTTGGACAATAGTTTTTTCATTTAATATTTCTTTTTTATTCTTTTTTTGAGTCATTTTTCTTTTCTAAACTTAGGATTAGACTTAGAGTGATGTCATGATCACACTGTCACATATCAGTCACATCAAATGACATGGTCACAGTAATGGTCACAAGTTATGAGATCACAGAGAAAGACATAGAAGATTCTGAAAGGATAATATCATACAACATATACAATATATGTTGACCTTAAGACAAACACATGGTTGTTTAGGGTAGGCTAAAGAAGTAGTAGTATGAACCATGGTAGTTTAGTATATAAGATAGACAATCTTGTATAGAGTTCTCTATTAAGTTCTCTTGTATTAATCTAATACAAGATTCATTTACTTGACCAACTCTAAGGTCTTGAGTTTGTAACACACTATGAGTAGCAAATTTTGAAGAAGGGGTACAGAAGGGCCACTAGTATTGTTTACTTATATAGAAACTTAGAAAGGATCTTGAGAATAAATAAAAGGCAGTAAATGGAAAGGCATAAACAGCAGTTTGTAAATGAAAATCTTTAGGAATATAATTGTAGAAAGCTAGTATGATGGTCTCTATATCATTACTGTTAGATTGTTTACTATTAGAAGTACTAGTTGCTAGAGAAAGAGTATTCTTTTTAATATGGTAGTATAGTTAATAACTATAAGAAAATAGAAAATTCATTCTAAAATGCTTATAATAGGTTCAGCAAGAAAATCAATAGCTATGTAAAAGGAGTCTAATATAGCTCTTTTTAGAAAAATATTGATAATAGTAGATGATGTTAGACAATATATCTATGAGCTTGAAATTGTTATGATTGATGTCTTCTAAATGTAATGAGAACTAGAATCAAGAGTAACAACAATATGATTGGCTGTGCTGTAATAGTCTCAGTCAGCATCTTATGTAGTAGATACCACATTCTTGCTTCATTCTCATGTTATATAACTCAGTTGTTTCATGTACTATGGATGATTCCCTCATGGCTTTCATATATATATAGTGTAGAGATACTGTTGTATTTTTTATGCTTTACTATTTGCCATCTTCCTCTTTTCTTACTCTTAAGTCTTTGTCTAAGTACAGCTTAAGCTCCAAGCTAAGGTTGTAACAGAAATAAGTATTAATGAACTCTCCAGTAAATTTACTAAAAATAGCTACTAGAATAATATGGTAAAGATGAACTTGAGAAGACTTTTACAAAAAGTAAACTTGTTTAAGTATGCTTTAAGAGACTTACCTTCAGATTTATTATACCAGATAGTTTGTAATAGAAAATGAACATGTGAAATTTGAAGTAAGAAAGATTTTAAGAATAAATTACTCTTGTAAGCAAAAATTATGATTTAGTCATATAGAAGAATATTGAGCAGTCTTACTAGAACTAAAGTAAATTTAACTCAATCATGAGTAGAATGTGAGAACACATTCTATTTATAGAAAGAAAGAGAATAGAGATAGATATGAAAAAATGGGGACTTGTAAATAGAAAAGAAGATATTATAAGTAAATAATAAACCCAAATATAAAAAAAGATATTATAAAAAGAAGTAAAAAGCTAGAAATTTATAAGAAAAACAAATAAAAAGGCTGTCTCAGAGAAGTTTCATATTTAGAACTAAGTAGTAGAGGTAAACTTAAAATCATACAAATAAAGTTTAAAAAAAAGAGTTTTGTATTAGAAGAGACTTAGTCATATTACAAATAAACAAAGATTGGACTTGGTATTCACTACTTATACTAGAGATAGACTTAGTTTCATGCATAAACAGAATTTAAATCACATAGTTGAAACAGAGATATAATAACAGTAATAATTATTCACATTGAATACATTATAGAACAAAAATACTAGAAAGAATAAGCCTCTCTCCTTTTCTACTTAGCTAACTTAATCTGTCAGAGTTAAAGACAGTGGTGTCAGAATTGCAAATAATGAACTTAGTTTCATTTTATTTTCTTTTGGTTTATTTTTGGTTTTATTTTAGAATTTAGATAAAAGGTATGATGAAATGTCACACAAGTCACATGGCAGTCACAGTCACAGTCACATAATTATGTGACATAGAGAAGAATATAAAAGATTCTGAAATAAATAATATCATATAGTATAGTAATAATGTATTAGTCTTATAGAAAGCAATAGATTATTATCTGTAGTATATAAGGTAGATTATCTTATACTTGGAACTCTATCAAGTTCTTTTATATTACTCAATACAAAAGTCATAACAAGTAGATTCTATTTATTTTATTTAAGATAGTAGTAAAAGAGAAAAAAGTAATACATGTTATGCTAATCTCTAATTCTAAGTCTGAAAAATAGTAGTGCCTACAAGAGAATTAGTAAATTTTTTTTTCTCTTACTTTAAATTATCATAACAATCAACAAAAAATATCTACAATTCAACCTATGGATATAGAAATTAATACTTCCAGAGGTCATTCTACTACATTTAGTGCTAACAATTCTAGAGTGTTTTCTTCTTATTCTGGCATATTTTCCATGGATTATATAGATGAAGTGAAAGAATTAACTAACAACTCTTCTTGGGCTGATCAGGTAAAAATAGAGAATCTTCAAGAGTCTTTTCTCTCTTATGTACTTTTGGAAGAGAGAATGAAAAACACTATGAGTATAATGCCTATAAACAAGATCTCACAGATGCTTTATATTAACAATCACAATAATGCATGTTCTTCTCAAGTTATTAAAACTATGGTTATCTCTTATATAGTAAATCAACCTATAGACCTATTATTATGAGATAACAAATTTTATCTCATTTCTCTTTTTGAATTAAACAAATATCTTGATAGAGATGTGAAAAACATCATTGTTAGGAACTTAAACCTTTAGAGTGAGGTAAAAGAACAAACTCTTGTATTAGAGTAAACATAAGAGAACTCAATAGAAAGCTCTTTACAAAATAGTCTATCTTATATACTCCTACAGATGGTCCATGCTAGTTACTGTGCACCTTACCCTAAATGACCATGTGTAAAGCATGAGGCCAACATGTGGTGTCCATGTTATATGACATCACTTTGCTCTAAAACCTTCTACTCCCTTCTCTTAAGCTCCATGATTAATGTTGTGACTACACCATCAGATGTGACTGATATGACAGTGTGACTGATCACTTTTAACCCGAACCCCAGAGTTCTAAAAATGGAAACAATGAAAAATAAATGAGAAAGAAAATAAAAGAAACTAAGTCCATTTTCTGTGATCTTGACAATCATATGTTCTCTTTTAAGAATAGTGGCTTTTATCTAACAACATAAACTAAAAGACAAAACTGCTAAAGATATCCCACAAATTGCTGAATTTGGATTTTCAGCTTGGAATTTTCTTTTTTTTATCTATAAATCTGAATGGGATATATTAACAGTTAACAAGAATAATAGATTATTTAGGTAATATATAGTATCTCAATTCAATATAAACTTACAAAAAATACAAATCAGAACTTGAGCTACAACTCTTTGACTAAAAGCAAACAAACTAGTATTTTGAAAGTTTCTCTCCCTATTTTTCCAAGACCAAGTAAAAGTATCTTGGCTAAGTCCAAATACTTCAAGAAGAATTCCACTACCAATACAGATAATAAATCTACTAACTGTTTTTATGTACAAGCTTCAAAGAATAGCATTAAGAACATTGCCAAAATTAAAGATACTTTTCTGAAATTACCTACTTAAAAAGTCTTAGACATTTACAAGATTTTAAATAATACTAACAAAAAAGAAATCAAAGATCAACATGATGACCAAAGGTCTTTTGAAGGAATAGGTTATAGTATCTATAAGCTCAAACAACATGTATAGAATAATAGTGTCAAGATTGTAGGAAGTAGACTTAGTTTCTTTTCATTGCTTTTCTATTTTATTTTCTATTTTTAGCCCATAGAGTTAGGAGTAGTAATGACACAGGTCACATGGTGTAGAGAAGGTTCTGAAAGATGACAACATACCACATAGAAACCTCATAGTTAACACATAGTTGTTTAGGGTAGGCTAGAAATAGCTAGCACAGACCATGAGGATTCAGTATATAAAGGTAGACTATTCTGTATAGAGTTCTTTATCGAGTTCTCTTGTGTAAACCCTATATAAGGTTACTTCATGGTCTAACTCTAAGGGCCTTGATTCATAACATTAGAACTCAATACCACTTCCTGGGACCGCTCAACACCAAGCTCTCTCTTTACTCTTACTCTCTATTTCATCCTCAATCAAGGGACAACACAGTCCTTTAGTCAAAAAGACACAGTTGGACCCTAGGCTCAAGGAGTATACCAACTAGAAGGGCAAATTTTAGTCATCAGTTTGTACCAAAGCTCACTAGTGCACTTCAGATGTATTATCTCTTGTGGACGTGTTCCTTACCCTTTTTCATGTATCAGCCTTGTGCTACAGATCCCCTTGTGGTCTGTCTATACAGGGGAATGACAGTTTGTTCTTAAGACAGCTGCCTAGAGTAGAATGGTCTCCTTAGACCAAAATTGTATATACTTTGATTAGTAGAAAATAGTCAGTAAAGCGTGTAGGCAAGACGAGAAAAGAGCCTGCTATCACCTACAGAGATTTCTTCAGCTTCAGAATACAAGTCAGAAACTGAGTCCAACACAGGATTGGTTTTTCTGGCACAAGTACAGTCACAACCCACCCCACCATCTATTACACCTCTATCTTTATCACTGACCCCACCTCCACCATACAAAATAAGTTAACCTGACTACCCTGCCATCATAAAGTGGTTGTAAGAACAGATCACCACACTATCCGAGCAAGTAGCAGCAAGGGGAGGAGAAGAAACAATAAACCTGGAGGTAGCAAAGCCCCAGGTATTTGATGGAACTCCTTCAAAGGTCTCAGGATTTGGAACAGCATGTAAACTATATAAGAAAGTAAGAATAAGGGAGGTGCCAGTGGAAGAGCAGATTCAATAGGTGCTGTTGTATGTGCAAGAAGGAGCAGCAAATATGTGGAAGAAAAATGTGTTGGAGGAACTGGAGGTAGGGGAATTAGAATTTGAGACAGTAGGGGAATTTTTAGCAGAAATAAAGAAGGAGTTTGGGGGAGAAGAAGAGGAGTCGGTGAAGGCAGCAGAGTTAAGGAAGCTAGAGCAGGGAGGGAAAACAATGGAGGAATTTGTCCAGGAATTCAAGAGAGCAGCAAGAGGAAGTGGGTACGAGGAAAGGCTACTAGTAGAAGAATTTAAGAGGGAAATGAATGGGGCGATTAGGAGAAAGCTAATGGAGGCTGAGAACTAACCCAGCTCTATCAAACAATGGTATAGAAGGGCAACAGCCCTTGATAGAAATTGGAGAGAGAATAAACAAGAAGAGGAGAGACTGAAGGGCAGAAAGGAGCATGGAGGAGGAACTCCAAAGCAGGAGCCAAGACAGATAGTGTCATGACCCTTAGTGTGGCAGAGGAGGCAAATGCCTCCTCAACAGGAAAAAATCAAGCCTACTTCAATGAAAGAAGTGGAGAGGACAAACATGGTAATGATAAGGGGACAGGGAACAGGAACAGCCTCCAGAAGAGACCCTTATGCCATGGAGGTGGATAGAGGAAGGAACTGCTATGCCTGTGGAGGGTTCAGGCACATGGCCCGACATTGTAGAAACTGGAGTAGAGAAAGAGTAGCAGACAGGAGAAGATTGGAGTATGAAGGAAGGAACCTCAAGGGAAATCATGAATATGAGAATCGTTTAAAAGAAGAGGAGAATCTAGAATCCCTCAACTAGATTCTCACAATAGGTTTAATATATTAGCTATGGAAATAAACGCTGGTATATTTGAATTGGAGGGAAGCAAGAAGGAAATAAGGAAAGAGAAACCCCTAAGAGAGGTCATAGTAAAAATTGGGCTGGAGAGAATAGATATGCAGGAAGGAATAACTATAGAGGTGTTGCTGGACAGTAGAGCAACTGGGCTGGTATGAGCTCAGAGTTTGCAAAAAAACAAGGTTTTAAGTTAAAGAAGTTGGAGAGGCTGATAAACGTAAGAAATGTGGATGGGTCGTTCAATAAAGAAGGACCAATAGAAAGCATAGTAGAAGTAAATATATACTACTAAGGACATAGGGAGAGGATAGAGATCGACATCATAAGAGAACAGAAGTGGATATTAATTTTGGAAATGCTATAGCTAGTATGCCACAATCCTGAAATAGATTGGAGAACAGGTGAAGTAAAGATGACAAGATGTCTAAAAGAGTGTAGAAAGCAGTGGAGGCCGAGTCAGGAAAAATTGGGATGGGAAAAATAGAAGGAGGAGGAAGCAAAAGAGAAAGCAGGAAGGAAATAGGAGAAAAAGAAAAAGATGCAGAAGCAGAAGAAAGCAAAGACAATGGAAGTAAAAAGAATAGCAGAGGAGTGGGAAATCTGGGATAAAGAAGAGAAAGCAGCAGAATCGGACTGGTGCCAGAAAAGTTCCACAAGTGGATTAAAGTCTTTGGCAAGAAACAGTTAGAACGAATGCTTACAAGGAAAATCTGGGACTATGCCATCGATATGAGGGAAGGGTTTGTGCCAAGGAAAGGAAAGGTGTACTCTTTGTTCAGGAAAGAAAGGGAAGAGGTTAGGGAGTTTATAAGGGAGTAGTTGAAGAAGAGATACATCTGGCCATCCAAATCACCACAAATAGCACTAGTATTCTTCATGGGGAAAAAGAATGGGAAGAAAAGGATGGTGTAGAACTACTGGTACTTAAATGAGTGGATAGTAAAGAATAACTACCCACTTTCCCTCATATTGGATGTTCTGGAGAGCATTGGAACAAAGAGGGTTTTTACAAAGATGGACCTTAGGTGAGAATACAACAATATAAGAATAAAAAGGGGAGACAAGTAGAAAGCAGCGTTTGCTACATTGGAAGGGTCATTTGAATCCCTGGTCATATTCTTTGGTCTAACAAACTTGCCAGCAACCTTCCAGGCAATGATAAACAAGCTACTAAGAGATCTGATCAATACAGGGAAAGTGGTAGTATTCATTGATGATGTGATAGTAGGAATGGAAACAGAAGAAGGGCATGACAAGATGGTAGCAGAAGTGATTAGGAGGCTGGAAGAGAATGATTTATATGTGAAGCTGGAGAAATGCAAGTGAAAAGTGTGGGAGGTAGGGTTTCTAGGAGTGGTGATTGGGCCAGAAGGGATAAAAATGGAGAAAGAAAAGGTAAGGGGGGTGCTGGAATGGCCAACACCAATGAGTGTCAAGAATGTACAGAAGTTTCTGGGACTAGCAAACTATTATTACCGGTTCATCCAGGGCTTTGTAACCATAGCCAGACCCCTGCACGATATGGTAAAAAGAGATAAGAAGTGGGACTGGACAAAGAAACAAGAAAGAGTGTTTAGGGAGTTAAAAGAGAAATTCACAAAAAAGCCAGTATTAGCAGCACCAGATTTAGATAAAAAAAATGAGGATGAAAGTGGATGCATTGGACTATGCAACAGAGGAGGAAGATGGATTATGGAAACCGGTGGCATTCCTCTCAGAGTCCTTGAATGAAACCGAAAGGAATTATGAGATACATTACAAGGTGATGTTGGCGATAATAAGAGGGTTGGAGACCTGGAGACATCTATTGGAAGGTGCACGCTTCAAGTTTAAGATCTGGACAGATTACAAGAATTTGGAATACTTCATGAAGGTGCAGAAGCTGAATTAAAGGCAAGCTTGATGGGCTCTATATTTGTCAAGATTTGACTTTACACTGAAGCATGTACTAGGGACAAGGATAGGAAAAGCGGATGGGTTAAGCAGGAGACTAGATTGGAAAGTAGACATAGATAGAGATAATAAGGACCAAGTAGTGATAAAGGACAACTAGGTTTGTAGTCTATAGGAAGTAGTAATAGAAGGGCTAAAGGTAGAAATATTAGAAAAGATAAAAAGGGCTAGGAGTAAAGACAAAGATGTAGTTAGAATAGTTGAGGAAATGAAGAAGATGAAGGTAAAATAGCTATGAGGAAATGAGTGGCAGATAGAAAGAAAGTTGGTGTTAAAAAAAGGAAAGGTATATATACTAAGAGATGAGGAGCTGAGAACAGAGATAATCTGGTGGCATTACGATGCACCAACAGCAGGACATGGAGGAAAGTGGAAGACAGTAGAGCTGGTAACAAGAAACTATTGGTGGCTGGGAGTAATGAGAGATGTAGGAAGATATGTGGAAGGGTGCGATTTATATCAAAGAATGAAGAATAGGACAGAGGAGTTAGCAGGAAAGTTGAAGCTGAGCAAGGTACCAGAGAAACTGTGGACACATCTAATAGTAGACTTCATCACAAAGTTACTAGTAGTAGCTAGGAAATGCGATAGGTTATCCAAGATGATGCATTTTATGGTAACCACAGAAGGAATGTTGGCAGAAGAATTAGCAAGATTGTTTAGAGATAATGTGTGGGAGTTGTATGGGTTGCCAGAGAGTGTAATATCAGATAGGGGGCCCCAGTTTGCAGTAGAGTTGACAAAAGAGTTGAACAAGATGTTAGGAATAGAAATGAGATTGTTAACAGTATTCCACCTACAGACAGATGGGTAGATGGTTGTGAACATCAGTCGGATAGTATGATACAAGAAGCAGGTGGAGGGACAGGAAAGAGAGGAAGAAAAACCAATAGAGGTGAAAGGAGTCAAAGAGTGGAAGGTAGAAAGAATATTAAATAAATAAAAAATAAGAGGAGTAGACAAGTATTTAGTCTGATGGAAAGAGTTTACGGCAGAACATGATACCTGGAAGAAGAAGGAAGACTTAGGAAATGCAAGGGAAGTGTTAGAAAAATTCGAGGGGAGAATGAATGCAGAAGTGAGGAGACAAGAAAAATTAGATATAGCAGAGGAGAAAGACTTTAGGAGAGGGAAGTTACTAGGAAAGTTTATGGCAAAAATACTATATGCATGAGATGATGGAAAGTTTGAGGAAGAATATTTGAGGAAGTTGGAGAGGAACTGGAGGAGATGGAAATTAGTTTCTCCAGAGGAGAAACCTTGAAGAGGGGGTAATGTCAGAATTGCAGAAAGTAGACTTAGTTCCTGTTTATTTCTCTTCCTTTTTCTATTTTCTTTTCTATTCTATTCTATTTTCCCTTTGGTCTATTTTTAGCCCATAGAGTTAGGAGTAGTAACAACATAGGTCATGTGGCACAGAGAGAGTTCTAAAGAATGACGACATACTACATGGAAACCTCATAGCTAACACATAGTTGTTTAGGGTAGGCTAGAAATAGCTAGCACAGACCACGAGGATTCAGTATATAAAGGTAGACTATTCTGTATAGAGTTTTCCATCGAGTTCTCTTATGTAAACCCTATACAAGATTACTTCATAGTCTAACTCTAAAGACCTTGATTCATAACAGGTGAGTAGTCTTGATATAGTGGATAAAATGTTTTCAATGGAAGAAGTATTTAGCCTTAATTAAGAAAGTATAAATAGAAATTAGACTTTCTTAATAAAAAAACCTAGAAGAAATCAACAGAGTAGTATAGTCTGAGACAAAACATATAATGCTTATAAATATAAACATAGTGTTTATGAGCTGGTTAGCAGTTTTAGAGAAGACTGAAGACAGTTATTTATAGTAAGAAGGAGATGTTACACTAGAAATTGCTTTAGGTGACATCTTGAGTGTTATAACTTAAGTCTCAGAGATATATATTACAGACTATGGTTTGTGTGTATACTATAACTAACCTATTTCAAAGATTATGTACTCTTTATAAGACTAATATATTGTTGTTATACTATATAATACTATTTGTTGAAATAGTATAGTAGCCATTATATCAAACTAGATCTTAAAAAGATAAGAATTTGGATAGTAGAATAAGATAAGAATACAATGGATTAGAAGCCAGATGTTAGAGTTAAATTAGGGTTAGGATTTAGCCATGACATGATATGATGTCATACACTAGTCATATAGTCACATAAAATATAAAACATTATAGAAGATTTTAGAATAATGATGTTATTTCACATATTAATAGTATATAGTATATAGTATACATAGCCTTTAAAAAGGGCTAAGATTAGTGTAGCACAAACTAGTAGTCTAATGTATATAAGGTAAACATTTTGTACTTAAAACTCCATTAAGTTCTCTTGTGTTAAACCTAATACAAGATTCTTCTTTTGTCATAATACTTTAAAACTTAAGTTATAACACAAAATAAGTTAAGAATAGGCTTGGAAGTAAGAGCAACTGGTGGAAATTATTAAATAAAAATGGAATTGATACTTGTAAAAAGACTATTATATTGATTTCAGATTATAAATAAAAAGAGAATTATATGTTTTTAAAACTTTAGAAGTCTTCCTTATAGTTTTAGTCTTCATTCTCTATATCCATTCTCTATATTTTGAGACTAATATATAAGCTATAAAGAGAGAGGAGAAAAGAAGAAAACCTTATTTAAATTTTCCCATTCATGAGTAGTTTAATTGCTACTTTTTTAAGTGAGTATTATTAGTACCTTTTATTACTTTCAGAAAATTTTCAGAGAGTTCTAGCAGCCTAGGAAAGACTAACAAGATGAGTATCAGTTAGTATTATCAGTCATAAGATTTGGCTTGAGAGATGTCTTTAGAGTATATTGTTATGAACTTAAATCCTTAGAGTTGGATAAAAGCACAAACTCTTGTATTGGAGTAAACACAAGAGAACTCGATAGAGATCCCTTTACAAACTGGTCTACCTTATATACTACTACCAATGGTCCATGCTAACTACTATGCACCCTACCCTAAACAACCATGTGTAGTACATGAGGTCAACATGTGGTATTCATGTTGTATGACATCACTTGTTCTAGAATCTTTTATGATTTTCTCTCAAGTCCTGTGATCAATGTTGTGACTACACTATCAAATGTGACTGATGTGATTGATCACTTCTAACCCTAACCCCAGAGTTCTAAAAATAGAAAAGATGAAAAATAAATC
>Ga0157367_1000547_pt1 | contig 18178 bp, 20 predicted proteins | sample AttbisABBM2_FD_113142 | JGI IMG/M metagenome (GOLD analysis project Ga0157367, IMG submission 113142) | Fungus gardens microbial communities from leaf cutter ant in Botucatu, State of São Paulo, Brazil - Atta bisphaerica ABBM2 | ecosystem: Host-associated > Fungi > Mycelium > Unclassified ...
CTTTTTTGTGTCTGACATTCAGTATCGGGCGGGGAGTTTATTGATTTTGATGAGCCTGCCTTCTTCCATTTCGATGAATCCGCCGGTTTTTAAATCCGCCAGAATGCGCATCACGCCGCTGCGAGAGAGCTGGGTTTTCTCCCTGATATACCTTTCCGCCGTCACGCTGAGCCGATAACTCTCATCTTCCTCCATCAGCTTGACCAGCTGCTGGCGAATCATCTCATACGCCGTCGGCGCGCCCTGCGGCATCACGTTGTTATAAAGACGGCTATACACAAAGATGAGCTGTTTAGAAAGCAGTCCCCATAGCGCCTTCTCTTTGATAATTTCATTCACCCGCTCGGTGGTGAGCGTCCCTATCAGACAAGGGCTGACGGTCTTAATATAATCATTGAAATAGATGTCGGTCAGGTTGGCGAGGCCGAACACGGCCGGACTGCGAGCCGTAGACAGCATCATGTCATCGCTTCTTCTGTAGATGGCGATGGTTCCTTCGAGAATTAAATAGCACATGCCCTGACCGTTAATTTGCAGGTCCAGTCGTTCGCCGCGGGCGGTATGTCGCGTTGTGCAATCAGGCAACAGGTGTGAAATAAGCTCTTGCGCGTAGGGAGAACCTCGTTGAGACTTTTCTGGAAGGGACATGGCAGCCGACAACCTTAAAAATAACCTGGCTAATTATAGCGCTTCTCCCGGGTACAGGCACGCTGGCTATCAATATTTTCGCGGCAGATGGTGAATGTCAAGCAGCACCCCACGTTCCATGGTGATGTACTTCCCGGTCCGCAGTTCTGCCAGAATACGCATAATTCCGCTACGTGAAAGATAGGTCCTGCTTTTGATGTACGCGGCGGCCGTCGTATTTTTCCGTATGGCATCGGGCTCCTGCATGAGTTCAACAAGCTGGAAGCGAATGATGTCGTAGGCAGACATTTGCGATATTTGCGCGCAGTGCTCATACACCCGTGAGGCCGTATAAATCAGCAGCTTTGAAAAGTGCTCCCATAAATCCTGCTGCGCAACAATCTGATTAAACGTCTCCAGCGACACGCGGGCGATTTCTGCCGTCTCCAGGGCCCTGACATAGAGATGCTCCGAAGAAAATTGACTGCTGACGCCAAGAATAAAAGGCGCTGATTCAGAGTTTAAAACAATGCCGTCGCCGCGACGATGAAGCGCCACGCTTCCCTGGAGAAGTAAAAAACACTGGCGCACATCATCTTTATAATAATGTACGGTTTCTCCCCGACAGATGACCATTCTGTTCGCAGCAGGTAGCACTGATTTAATCAGGGTATCTATATGGATAAACGGTTTTAAACCCAGAACGGTTGATTCGTGGTTATTCAATGGTGTGGTTAAACGCGTATTCATAAGATACCTCACAGCGACTACGGGTCTGATCTTTTTTTTGATCTGCCTGGGGAATTATCTTAAAAATGAAGGAGTCAGGGAATATTTCGGCAAGGTCCAAAAGTAGACCGTTGAGCGTCTGATATCTAACCCCTTGAATGAAAACATAAAGACGATCAAGTCTACTAATAGACCAGGAAATAAGACGTAAGCGTATCCTGAAAGAAATGTTGAAATTACGTTAAATCAGAGTCTACAGCTAGACCATCAAAAAGTTGTATTCACCAAAGTGATTATATAAATTTTAATCAGCCAGTCAGAAAGACCTTATAGCGTTAATTAAAAAGAAGATAAATCCACTGCGATTTATTTATCAACTTTCTGCTGCGTACGTTTTAATAATAAATAAAGTTATCCCGTAAACAGGAAAATGAAGCTTATGAAAAAGAACATTATTTTAGCGATGGTTGCGACAGGTTCTGCCTTAATGATGAGCAATGCACTCGCTGCTGCAGGAACCGTTAATTTTAACGGTAACATCCTGGATTCTGCCTGCGATGTCGCGGTTGCTTCTCAAAATCAGGTGGTGGTATTAGGCGATTACAATAAAACAGAATTTCCGGCAACAGGCTCCCGTACTGCGGCAACGAAATTCGACATCGTCCTGAAGAACTGCCCGGTTACGGTCAACAGTGCCAAAGTCCGTTTTGACGGTACGCCCGATCTGACTAACGCCGATCTGCTTGCTATTGATACCTCCGTCGCCGGTGCGGCAACGGGTGTTGCTATTAATTTGATGACCGCTGATAAAGCGGATCTGCCGTTGCACGGCAGTAACAGCTATAGCTATGTGCTAAGCAGCACCGCCGATAATACGCTGAATTTCTACGCTCAGTATATTTCAACGGCGGCATCGGTGACGGCCGGTCCTGCAAACTCCGTGGCAAATTTCTCCGTTGCTTATAACTAGTCATTAAGCAGAACACGAGTCGGTTCCATGACGTTCTGCGTGGGGGCAGTCTCTGCCCCCGTGTTTCAAGAGGTGTAACATGCATTTTATTAGCAAGGCCCTGCTCATATCGGCCGCCCTGACAGCATCGTTTTCGAACGCTTATGCCGGGGTCATTATTGGCGGTACCCGCGTTATTTTTGATGGTGGGAAAAAAGAGGCATCAATCAGTATCAATAATGCTGATAGCGTGCCTTATTTAATCCAGTCCTGGGTTGACATGCCAGAGGGGAATGCTAATAAAGCACCTTTTATTGTAACGCCGCCTTTATATCGACTGGATGGCGGGCAGCAAAACATTGAACGTATTTTACTCTCGGGTTCACTACCCCAGGATAAAGAAAGTCTTTTCTGGTTGAATATTAAAGCCATACCATCTGCCTCAAAACAGGAAAACTCACTGCAAATTGCTGTCAAAACGCGCATCAAGCTTATTTATCGCCCGTCAGGTCTGAAGGGATCAACGCCGGAAGAACAAGCGAATAAATTAACCTGGTCGCGTAGCGGGAATAAGCTCATGGTCACCAATCCAACGCAATATGTCATCAACTTTAATGAAATAAGCGTCGGTGATAAAAAACTGGATGAGGTCTCCTGGGTGGCACCTGGTGCAACGGCGGTATTTAGCTTACCCGCAGGTGCCAATGGTAACCACATTACATTCAAAGTCATTAATGATTACGGCAGCCCCGGAAGAATGTATCAGGCCAGCTTTTAATTCATCAAAAGCGGCGATCCTCATAGCAGGTCAGGTTAATGATGATGGCAACGAAAACTAAAAAAATGCAGCCTGCGCGTCTGGCGATCTGTATCGCCTTTGCGCTGGTAAATGCAATGCAGACTGTTTATGCCCGTGATTCGTTCAACGCCGAGCTGGTTGAACTGGACAACCCGGGCACGGGTAAAGCTGATTTATCTGCTTTTGAATCAGGTTCGCAGGCACCAGGGAAATACCACGTTGACATCATCCTTGACGACCAACTCATCGAGACCAGCGATATTGATTTTACCGCAGTAAAAAGTGGGGAAGAGGGCGATAGCCTTAAGCCTTGTCTGAGTATTGAACAGCTCAACAGATGGGGCGTCAAAACCGCGCTTTTTCCCGACTTAGCCAGTAAGGACGCGTCCTGTGTCAACCTTCAGGCTATCCCTCACGCCAGCACGGATTTTCAGTTTGCCGCGCAGCGACTGATCGTCAGCATTCCTCAGGCCGCCATTGATATGCCGGCACGCGGGTATGTCTCGCCAGCGCTATGGGATGAAGGGATCGCCGCCGCCATGTTGAATTACAGCCTGAGCGGCGCAAACAGCCGGGCAAAACAAAACGGCAGTAAAAACAGCAACAGTCAATACGCCAACCTGCGCCCGGGTCTCAACGTTGGACCGTGGCGACTGCGAAATTACACCACCTGGTCGCGGGATGAAACCGGTCAGGACAAATGGGATACCGTCTACACCTATGCGCAGCGGGCCATTATTCCGCTCAAAGCGCAGCTCATCCTGGGGGATAGCTCCGCGCCAGCCGACGTGTTCGACAGTATGCCGTTTCGCGGCGGACAGCTGGCTTCGGATGATGACATGCTCCCGGATTCGCTGAAAGGCTATGCACCCGTGGTGCGGGGGATCGCGCGCACCAATGCCCAGGTGGTGGTGCGGCAGAACGGCTATCAGATTTATCAGACCTACGTGGCGCCAGGCGCTTTTGAGATTACCGATATTTACCCCACGGGCGGCGCCGGGGATCTGGACGTCACCGTTAAAGAGGCTGATGGCAGTGAGCAACATTTCACCCTCCCGTACGCGTCATTACCGGTTTTACAGCGCGAAGGACGGCTCAAGTATGCAGTGACCGGAGGGCAATACCGTTCTTATAACGGCAGCGTCGATAAGACACCTTTCGGGCAAATCACCGGGATCTATGGTCTGCCGTATGGGCTAACGCTGTATGGCGGGCTGCAGGAGTCGAGTAAATATCAGTCGATCGCCACCGGGCTTGGAAAAAACATGGGTGATTTCGGCGCCATTTCTGCGGACATGACTCAGGCCTGGTCCACCCCGCAGGGCGGTGAGAAATCCAACGGTCAGTCATGGCGTGCGCGATACAGCAAAAACATTGTGGGGACCGGAACCCATTTCTCGATTGCGGGTTACCGCTACTCGACCAGCGGTTACTACGGTATGCAGGAGATCCTTGATTCGTACGGTGACAGCTCCGCGCTTCAGGACCGACGCCGCAACCGGGCCGAACTCACGATGAGCCAGACGCTGGGCGGTAATCTTGGCTCGCTGACGCTGAGCGCGGCCCGCGAAGACTACTGGAATTCGGGTAAAACGATGGCGTCATACAGCCTGGGCTACAACAACTACTGGCACAACATCAGTTACGGACTCACCTGGACCTACAGTAAAAACGGCAGTGCGGGTTCATATGATAACAATAAACGGTATGACAAAGATCAGCTGCTGGCCTTTAACGTCAGTATCCCGCTGGAGAAGTTTTTGCCGCAGACCTGGGCTAACTATGGCGTAAGCGCCAGCAAGAATAACGGCACCACCCACAACATCGGCCTGAACGGCGTAGCGCTGGAAAACCACGCCCTGAACTGGAACGTGCAGCAAGGCTTTGGGTCGGACGGCGTCGGCTACACGGGCAATCTGAACGGTGATTATAAGGGAACCTACGGCGAAGCGACGGCGGGCTACAGCTACGATAAAAACAGCGAGCGCCTTAACTACGGCCTGCAAGGGGGGATTCTTGCTCACAGAGAGGGGATCACGCTTTCGCAACCCCTGGGCGAGACCAATGTTTTGATTAGCGCGCCGGGCGCACACGGTGTCGATATCCGCAATCAGGCGGGCGTTAAAACAGATTACCGCGGATATACGGTGGTCAGCAATCTCTCCGTATACCGTAAAAATGACATCACCCTTGCCCCGGAAAGTCTGCCGGATGATGTTGAGCTGGATATTAATACCCGGACGGTGACGCCGACGCGTGGCGCGATCGTTTTGGCCGACTATAAGGCGAAGGTGGGGCGGCGGGTGTTATTTAATTTACTGCATAACGGCCAGTTTGTTCCCTTTGGGGCGATGGCAAGCCTGAAGGGCGCCGACGGCAGCAGCGTTATTGTTGGCGATAAAGGCCAGGCTTATCTCACCGGCCTGGATACTCAGGGAACCGTCTTCGTCACGTGGGGAGCGGAAAGCGAACGGCAATGCCGCGCACCTTACGTGCTTTCCCCGCAGCCGTCGGCGGGGGGAATTACCGAAATTACCGTCAATTGTCTTTAGGGTTTTTTAACATGCGCTTAATTAACATCATATTCCTGCTGGGTATCGCAGCAGGCTGGAACAGTGCTCATGCAGGAACCTGCACGACGATTACGCCGCAGGAATCAACTTTGTCCATCGGCACCATTACGGTTCAACGTGACGTGGCAGTTGGAACCGTATTATTTTCGCGAAACGCGACAATAACCGGTTCCTATTTAACGGGGTGTGCCAATCCATTAATGCTGGGTTTTAGCATGCGGTATTTGAATGCGACACCGAGTGCTTACGGTAATCATGTTTATGACACGAATGTAAACGGTATAGGCGTGCGTTTTTCGTCGGGTAATTATTTTGAAAACCCGGCCAATACCTTTTCCTATAATGCGCAGGCAAGTTATGTCGAATGGTGGGGCGGTAAAATAGAACTTATCGTTACCGGACCGGTCTCGTCGGGGTCGCTGACGCCGGGCGTGCTGGGGGTAGTGATGCTGCAGGGCAGTGACGGCGTTTACCGTGATGGCCTGACGACCACCCTGCTGGGCGGAACCATTAATGTACTGGCCTGCAATATTACAACACCGCAACTGACATTTCCGATAGGCGATATTTCTGCCGCGCTTTTTGGCTCAACGATAGGCACCACACCGGCTGGCGCTCAAAATACGCAAAATCTCGGGCTTAACTGCGATGCGGGGGCTAACGTCAACGTATCACTCAGCGGCATTCAGAATCCTGACGTTGCAACACCCAGCGTGCTCGCGCTTACGGGGCAGGGTAATACCGGCACGGCGAAAGGGGTTGGCGTTCAGTTGCTCTATAACGGTACACCGCTCACCCTCAATGCGCGTTTGTCGCTGAAGCTTGCGGCAGGGGGGCAGGAAGCGTTCCCATTAACGGCGCGTTATTACCAGACGCAAACGACGGTAGAACCCGGCACTGCAAATGCGTCAGCAACCTTAAATTTGACCTACCAGTAAAGGGGATGACGATGAATATAATGCGCACGGCAGCGTTCATCGCGGCAGTAATAAGCGGCAATGTTATTGCAGCGGATAGCGTTAACGTCAGCGTCACCGGCAATATCGTTGCTTCTCCCTGCGTATTCAATGGGGGCAATACCAGTCTGGATATTAACCTCGGCAATATTCAGGCATCCAATATGGCCACGCCGGGGTCGACATCCGATCCTGTGTTTTTTAGCCTGCCGTTTACCCAGTGTCCGGCAGGCACGCGCAGCGTTACGGTCTCCTTTACCGGCAACCCCGATCCCATCGCAGGGGCGGGTTACTATATGAACAGCGGTTCGGCCACGAACGTCGCGATTGCGATGAGCGAGGCCGCAACCGGTGCGTTAAAGGGCACAGGGACAAGCATTACGCAGACTATTGCGTCAGACAGAACCGCGACGATGGTCATGCAGGCATCAGTCAAATCTGTCACCGGCGGTGCGACGCCGGGGAGCATCAGTGCCGTCGTGGTCATGACGATGCAATACAACTGATCGGCACGCGCGTTGGTTGTCCTTATTGATATGCAGATGTTGGTAATTGATATGTTGAATATCCTGATTAAAGAACCGGATTCTTTTTTTAAAAATGGCCTGCAATATTTTCTTGTGGATTTTTTCCTGCATAATTTCAGGCATCACATTCATTTTGACACTGAGCTTACTTATGACAGCGTCAGTGCCGCGGATATTATTATTCTCGCTCTATGCCCCGGGGAAACGCTGACCTGTGTTCCTGAATTGAAAGCGCGAAAAAAAGGGATTGTGATTGGGCTGGTGGACGATGAGCGGCGTTTTTCCGCTTTTACATCCTGTTTTCAGGATATCATTTTTATCTCCCGCCGCGCCCCGCTTGGTCAGGTTAGCGAGATGCTCTTTATTGCATGGTACCGTACGCAACTGCCGGGATATCGCTGGCAGCATAACGGCTGTTTCGAGTGCCAGCATAAAATACTTTCGCCGCAGCAGATCCGCGTCACGGTGAATTTTTACAGAGGATTCTCGGTAGGGCAGATTGCTGATGTACTCAGGACGAGTGATAAAACGATATTCACGCATAAGTATTTGCTGATGCAAAAATTCGATCTGCGCAGTGATTATGAGCTTATGGCGCTCATTCACAGGATGGTCGAAAAAAATGCCTACCCGAACAAATTGCGTGACCATCTGATCGGTTTCGACGGATGAGCGGAAAAGACCGTGGGACTGTAGTCGTTTAGTTGCCGGGTGGCAGTGACGCCACCCGACATTTCTTCAGACATTCACCGCACTAATCAGCCGCGACTTCATGGACTGATACGCCGACGCTGCAAAATCCTCCGCCCAGCGCTGGTCCTCAATCGCCTCCAGCTGCACCGCGCAGTACTTCGTTTCCGGCGTTTTGGAGATGGGATCGAGATTATCCTGGGTCAGCTCGTTGCAGGCGCCAATCCACCACTGATAGGTCATATAAACCGCTCCCTTGTTGATACGCTCGCTGATGCTGGCGCGGGTAATCACTTTGCCGCGACGTGAACGTACCCAGACCAGTTGACCCTCCTTGATGCCCAGTTTTTCCGCATCGGCAGGGTGCATTTGCACCCGGCCCGGCTCGTCGGCCAGGCTCTGCAGCGCAGCGCAGTTCCCGGTCATCGAGCGGCAGGAGTAGTGTCCCACCTCGCGTACCGTACACAGCACCAGCGGGAAATCTTCATCCGGGGTTTCCGCCGGCGCGCGCCACGGTGCGGCAAAGAGCTGTCCTTTACCGGTTGGGGTATCGAACTGATTGTCTTTGTACAGGTAAGGCGTGCCCGGATGATCCAGCGTCGGGCACGGCCACTGCACGTGGCCCATCTCGCCCATTTTTTCATACGTCACGCCGAAGAAGAGCGGGCACAGCTCGCGCATCTCATCCCAGATCTGCTGGTTGGAGTCATAATGCATCGGGTAGCCCATCTCGGTGGCGAGCAGGCTGATGATCTCCCAGTCGCGCTTCACGTTGCCGCTGGCCTCGATGGCTTTGCCAAAACGCTGGAACCCGCGATCGGCACAGGTAAAGACGCCGCCGTGTTCACCCCAGGAGGTGGCAGGGAGCAGAACGTCCGCCACTTCTGCCGTTTTGGTCATAAAGATGTCCTGAACCACAACAAAGTCGAGCGCCTCAAAACCGCTGCGAACGAGACCGAGGTCGGCCTCGGTCTGAAGCGGATCTTCCCCCATGATGTAGTAGGCCTTGACCTTGCCTTCCAGCGCCAGATGAGGCACCTCGGTAATGCGCGTCCCGACGCGATCGTCCATTTTATTGACGTCAATCCCCCAGGCGTCGGCGAACTTCTGCCTGACCGCCGGATCGGTCACATCCTGATAGCCGGGGAACATATTCGGCAGCACGCCCATGTCGCAGGCACCCTGGACGTTATTTTGACCGCGTACCGGCCCGACGCCGACGGCAGGGCGACCGAGATTACCGGTCAGCAGCGCCAGGCTGGAAAGCCCTCTGACCACATCCACTGCCTGACCAAACTGGGTCACGCCCATACCCCACATCACGGTGGCGGAAGGGGCTGCCGCGAAGGTGCGCATCGCCTGGCGAACGTCGCGGGCGGGAATGCCGGTAAGATGCTCAACCTTCTCCGGCGCATAGTCTTTCACCGTCTGGCGGTAGGCCTCAAGCCCCTCCGTAAAGCGCGCCACGTAGCTTTTGTCGTACAACTCCTCTTCCAGCAGCACGTAGCCGAAGGCGTTCACCAGCGCCATGTTGCTGCCGTTTTTCAGCTGCAGATGTTGGTCGGCGATGCGCGCCGTTTCGATGCGCCGCGGATCGCAGACGATAATTTTCGCGCCGTTTTCACGCGCTTTCAGCACGCGCCGGGCGACGATAGGGTGGGAGTCCGCGCAGTTATAGCCAAACACCAGCAGACATTTTGAGTTTTCAATATCGTTGATAGAGTTGCTCATGGCGCCGTTGCCGAGCGTTTCCTGTAAACCGGCCACGGAAGGGCCATGACAGACGCGCGCGCAGCAGTCCACGTTGTTGGTGTTCAGCACCGCGCGGGCAAATTTTTGCATCACATAGTTTGTTTCATTGCCGGTTCCGCGGGAGGAGCCGGTGGTCATGATCGACCGGGGCCCGTGCTGCGCTTTAATGCTGCTGAGCCTGTGGGCGGTGTAGCGGATAGCCTCTTCCCAGGTAACGGGGGTGAAAGCCTCGCCTTTGTGGTAGCGGATCATCGGCTGAGTCAGGCGCGGGGTGAGCAGACGGGTATCGTTGAGGAAGTCCCAGCCGTAAAAGCCCTTCAGACACAGGGTGCCCTGGTTTGTGACGCCCTCTGCCGCTTCGGCACGGATAATACGGTTATTTTCAACGACAAGGTTTAATTTACAGCCTGCACCACAGTAGGGGCAGACGCTGGCGATCTTTTTCATCAATAACAGACCTGTTAAGAAATGAAGCAAAGTTGACTGGAAAACCCAGTCCCGTAAACGGTGTTAAGCAGGAACCGTGCCAGGTTGGCTTTGCTGGTTTTACAGGGTGTTAAGCGGGAAAGACGCGTGTCATCGTCAGGCCGATCGTCAGTTTTGACGATGACACGTTAGGGGCGTGGCGAGCAGGAACTTAGAGATCGTCCATCGTGTAACCCACCACGATTTCCAGCGTCTTACGAATCACATCCGCCTGAACCACGTCGTTTGTGGCTTCCAGCGTCTGAATGAGCCAGAGGATGATCGCTTTATTGGACAGATGGCCTTCGGAGGCCAGAACACAGCGTACTGCAGTAGAAAAAACAGCGGACTCTTCAGCAAAACGATCGCCTGCGTGACGGAAATATTCCGACAGCGCACTGTCTAAAAAAGCAGAATGGTATTCGGGTTGAAGCTGAATATTTTGTCTCATTTGTTCTCACCGTAGCTGTTAAATTGCAGTCAATGTATTTTTTTGGGGTCGGACGGTTTTCCACTTCCAAATAACGGCACTACATTGTCTCGGTTATCGTTGAGAGGTCCCTCTCTGTTCGTTCGTCCTTGCGCGGTTCTGCGACGTGTAAAGGCGATGCTGTTTGAGCCGATATCGGCAATCACCACCGCAAGTGTCTCCCGCCGCTGGGGATCCTTTTCATGCTCTTTCATTACCCGCAGACGCTGCAGCAATCCTTCGGTTGTCACTGGCCCCCGCTCTTTCAGAAGAGAAAGAACGGCTTCACCGATAAGCGTGTCGATCAGTCGGTCTGCGTCACTGCTATTCATCACGTTACCGTTCGAAGAGCAGACCAAGCAGCATGTGGTAATGCTCTTCCTCTTCCGGGCCATCGGCCTTTTCGAGGCGGCTGAGCAGTTTGGTACAGAGCGATTTGCGATTTAGGTTTCGCCCGTCGCTGAGAATTTCTACAACCACCTGGCCCAGCGTCTCCTGCTGGGTAGGGAGCGCGGCTTTTTCGAAGTACTGTGCGATTGCTGCTGCGGAATCTGTGGCGTAACCTTTCTGCTGCATGTTTCGCTCCTGTAAAATTTTGTAATCACTAACGTTACAATTAAGGTATACACAATTCCTAAATCTGTACATATAAAATGTACAGATTTTTAATGTTTTTATGATATATTTTATAAATTACTTTATTTTCATTGTGTTACTGGCTCGTCATGAATTGGTAATGTGACAGGATATATTGTACAAAAAGGTCGGGCGCTGGTAAGTTATACAATCGAGAAGAACGGTCCCATCAACTGCCGTAAATGATTGAGATGTAAATTATTTGTCAGGCAATTAATGTGCTATAAGTGAAAATTACCCACGTCTACTGTGGCCAAAACCCTAACCCCAGGAAAAGCATGCTCACAACCATCATTTACCGCAGTCATATCTGCGAGGACGTTCCGGTAAAAGCGCTGGAATCAATGGTCGCTGCTGCAAATCGTAAAAATCGGCAATCCAATGTCACGGGGATCTTGCTGTTTAACGGCACACACTTTTTTCAATTGCTTGAAGGGCCGGTGGAGCAGGTTTCTGCTATCTATGAGCAGATCTGCAACGACCCGCGCCACCATAACGTGGTCGAGTTAATGCGCGATCACGGCCCTGTCCGGCGTTTTGGCAACGTGGGCATGGAGCTTTTTGACTTGCGCCACTTCGACAGGGACGAGGTGCTGCAGCAGGTGCTCAATAAGGGGACGACACGCTACCAGTTGACCTATAACGACCGCCCGCTGCAGTTTTTCCGCACCTTTGTTGAGGCCACGGAAAAAGCGAACTATTTTGAACTGCCGCCTGCGGATTCCTGGGAATTCGTTCGCGAAGAAACGCGCCTGTCCGCGCAGCCTGAGGTGGTCGCGAAAGGGGCGGATTGCAGCTTTGCGTTCCAGCCGATAGTCGACCCGTTTATGCAGCAGGTCGTCTCCTGGGAGGCGCTTCTGCGCACTCCTGACGGTGACTCGCCGCGGGCCTATTTCGCCAGCCGCCCCCATGAAGAAGTGTACACGTCTGATTTGCAAAGCAAGCAGGTGGCACTTTCTATGGCCAGCGCGCTGGGGCTACAGGACCAGACGTTATCCCTGAACCTGCTGCCCATGACGCTGGTCAACATTCCCAACGCCGTGGATTTCCTGCTCACCGCGATTGAGGCAAATGGGTTTGTACCCGAACAAATCGTGGTGGAGTTTACCGAGAGCGAAGCTATATCTCGTTTTGATGAATTCACGGATTCGGTCAGGCAGCTAAAAAGCGCGGGTATCAGCGTGACGATCGATCACTTTGGTGCCGGTTTTGCCGGGCTGCAGCTGCTGGCCCAGTTCCAGCCGGACAGAATTAAGATTAATCGCGATCTGGTCGCGAACGTGCATAAAAGTGGCCCTCGTCAGGCCATTATTCAGGCGATTATCAAATGCTGTTCCTCGCTTGAGATCCAGTTCTGCGCGGTGGGGGTAGAGAAGGCGGAAGAGTGGATGTGGCTGGAGTCCGCGGGGATTTCCCAGTTCCAGGGACATCTTTTTGCCAGCCCACGACACGGGGGTATTCCCGCGATTGCGTGGCCGGAGAAAAAGTTCGACTTCGGATAAAACTGTACACAATCCGGCAGACTTAACTGTACGAACGGCAAATTTTATACAACAATGTATTAACAGGTGGATGGAAAAGAACCCCGTGCACCCGTTCAAAATGCGGTCTTAGTTATACAAATGATGTGTACAATCTGATAAGGTTGGTGCAGTTAGGTATGGAAGTTCTGAGCGTGAGGGAGTTAATGGCCTATTACAGTATCGGCGAAGTGGCCGAACGATGCGGTATCAACCCCGTTACGCTGCGTGCCTGGCAGCGCCGTTATGGATTATTGAAGCCGCAGCGCAGCGAAGGGGGTCATCGTCAGTTTGACGATGAAGATATCCTGCGCATTGAAGAGATCAAACGCCTGATGAAAAGCGGCGTTTCGGTCGGAAAAGTTAAAGCCTTGCTGGAAAACAAGGAAGTGCTGACGCAGGGCAGTTGGGTCTCATTCCAGGAAGAGATGATGACCGTTCTGCGCTACGCCAGTCCTGCAAAGCTGCGGGCCAAAATAGGTGAATTCCGCCGCGATCACGCGATGGATGCGCTGATTGACAATATTATCTCTCCGGTCCGTCAGCGTATGAACCAGGATCAAAATACCGTGCGTCACATGGCGAGCCTGTTTGACGGCGTACTGATCGAATTTGCGATTGCAAGCCTGGCGGAGTCCCGCAAAAAAGCCGGAAAAGACGCGCTCCTGATTGGCTGGGAATGTGATGATCGCACCCACCTGTGGCTGGAAGCCGCGCGCCTGTCGCAAAAGGGCTGGCACATTGACGTGCTGGCAGAGCCCATTGACTCGCCGCGTCCTGAACTCTTCCCGGGGCAAAAAATCTTTGTCTGGACGGGGAAATCCCCAACGCCTCGCCAGCAGGAACAGCTTGACCACTGGCGTGAGCAGGGGTTTGCTGTCTCATTTCATCACTGAGTGTAAGAGGCCTTGAGGGCCTTTTTTTGTCTTTGTCACTTTCCTTGCAAAAAGCTATCTTAAGAATAGGCATTATTCCTGCGGATGAGATTTACCCGGCTAATTTTAAACGACATCTGCTTTTTTCTGGGGGCTTTTCTGTCGGCAACTTGTTCAATAGGGGACGGTGTCCCCTTATTAATACTCAGCGAGTATGGCGCTCATTCCATGCATCTGAAAATTGAATATTACCGTCAAGAATTCTCCAGGTGATTTTTTCATATTGAATGCTGACACTTTCTATGTGATTCATTTTATCGTTCCCCGCCAGCTTAATATTCGGGACGCTACAGTGGACGCCAGTTAATTTCACATCCTCCATAAGAACGGTGTAGTAGCAAACCTCCTGACCTGCATCATTGATGTGATAAAACCTTATTTCTGCGCTTTTCAGCGTCTGCCCAGTTGCTGCAGCCTTGTAAAGATATGGCGTAGAGCTATCAACTTCTTTCTCGATCATCATGGATGAGTGCTGGCGGGTGCCGGTGATTTTGCCGTTTGCGCTGTCAACGGGTAAATTTATACCGTGGCTCAGACCGATAATTTCAATACTACCTTCACGATCTTGTACATCAACAGATCCTTTGATATCTGCACCGCCATCGTCTTTAAGCCACATATAGGGAGGTATAGGCATTTTATTGTCTCCTTAATTTTTGATTAACTTCATTGTTAAAATATAGAGAGGGGTAGCGATAATTAGCATTGTAAGCCAGTCAATAAGTGAATAGGCATCATACATTGATTCTGCATTTTCATTTCCGGCGATAATGATTGCTGTTGTTCTGGCTACATCATAGTTGATATATAACTCCGGGCCTGGTAGCATATGACCAAGAGCGAGTAATAAAATGAGAAAGTAAATAATTTTACTTGCCCTACGAGCAAGGTTTTTTAATGTAGCCACCCGCTACTACCTCCACCCAGCCTCGCGCCATGAGTGACTGCATGCATGGAATCTGAATAAGCGATGTACTCATTAGCGCGTTATGAATCATCATCCCCTGTAACGCCATATGCCACCTTACTTCCTTTGCAAGAGTGTGGTTAATGCTACAGTGATTAATAATGTGTTCCAGAGTGTGCGTATGATTTTCAGAAAAAGACTCGCATCAACAGGTTGTCTACTGCTGAGGAGCGCTTGCTGGCCGGGCACCTGAAGCCCTGGCCTTCTTTTAGTGCGCCAAATCGCATCTGTTAGACTGAGTTCACGACAATCAAAGAGGCTATCTCAAAAATAGGCATTTCCGATGCATATTTTACTTTTCTCCTCTCCGTCAAAAATGACACAACGAAATGCATTATTAATCAATGCATTGAACAATTAAATCCATCCTGCCTGCATCCTGCCACAGGGTCTATGCTTAATAAAAGTAGGCAAAAAGGGCGGTTTAACCGAATGCCCCTGCTGACAGAGGGTTGAAGTGATAATCGTTATCACTAACATGGTGTTATGCCCTGATGGCTTATCAGATGAGGTGGACCTATGGAACTGCATTCAGAAACCTTTAATCCAGCCGATTTTGCCTGGCGCGGGTTAACGCTCACGCCAGCGGCGGCGGCACATATTCACGAGCTGGTGGCGAAAAAGCCCGAGATCCTCGGCGTGCGTTTAGGCGTCAAACAGACCGGCTGCGCGGGTTTTGGCTACGTGCTCGATACTGTCACCGAACCCGAGAAAGATGACCTGGTATTCGAGACCGACGGCGCGAAACTGTACGTCGCGCTGCAGGCCATGCCGTTTATTGACGGCACCGAAGTGGACTACGTCCGCGAAGGCTTAAACCAGTTATTCAAATTTCATAACCCGAAAGCCCAGAACGAATGCGGCTGCGGCGAAAGCTTTGGGGTATAGGCGGAACTATGTCTCGTAATACTGAAGCAACGAGTGAAGTAAATACCTGGAGCGGTGGGCACCTCAACTATAAAGAGGGGTTCTTCACCCAGCTGCAGACCGATGAGCTGGCAAAAGGCATCAATGAAGATGTCGTGCGGGCGATCTCGGCGAAACGTAACGAGCCGGAGTGGATGCTGGAGTTTCGCCTGAGCGCCTTCCGCGCCTGGCTGGAAATGGAAGAGCCGCACTGGCTGAAAGCGCATTATGACAAGCTGAACTATCAGGATTACAGCTACTACTCTGCGCCCTCCTGCGGCAGCTGTGACGACACCTGCGCCTCGCAGCCCGGCGCGGTGCAGCAAACCGGCGCGGAGAACAGCTTCCTGAGCAAAGAGGTGGAAGAAGCCTTTAATCAGCTGGGCGTGCCGGTGCGCGAAGGGAAAGAGGTGGCGGTGGACGCCATTTTCGACTCCGTCTCGGTGGCGACCACCTACCGCGAGAAGCTGGCAGAGCAGGGGATCATTTTCTGCTCCTTCGGCGAAGCGATTCACGATCATCCGGAACTGGTGAAAAAGTACATCGGGACCGTAGTGCCTTCAAACGATAACTTCTTTGCGGCGCTTAACGCGGCGGTGGCCTCGGACGGCACCTTTATCTACGTGCCGAAAGGCGTGCGCTGTCCGATGGAGCTTTCCACCTATTTCCGCATCAATGCCGAAAAAACCGGCCAGTTCGAACGCACGATTCTGGTCGCAGATGAAGGCAGCTACGTCAGCTATATAGAAGGGTGCTCCGCCCCGGTCCGCGACAGCTACCAGCTGCATGCGGCGGTGGTGGAGGTCATCATCCACAAAGATGCCGAGGTGAAATACTCCACGGTGCAAAACTGGTTCCCGGGCGACGGCAATACCGGCGGTATTCTGAATTTCGTCACCAAGCGCGCGCTCTGTGAAGGCGAAAACAGCAAGATGTCGTGGACCCAGTCCGAAACCGGCTCGGCCATCACCTGGAAATACCCGAGCTGCATTCTGCGCGGGGATAACTCCATCGGCGAGTTTTACTCGGTGGCGCTGACCAGCGGCCATCAGCAGGCCGATACCGGCACCAAGATGATCCACATTGGTAAAAACACCAAATCGACCATTATCTCGAAAGGCATCTCCGCCGGTCACAGCCAGAACAGCTATCGCGGGCTGGTGAAAATCATGCCGACGGCCACCAATGCGCGAAACTTCACCCAGTGTGACTCGATGCTGATTGGCGCAGATTGCGGGGCGCATACCTTCCCGTACGTCGAATGCCGTAATAACACGGCCCAGTTGGAGCACGAGGCGACCACGTCACGGATAGGGGAAGATCAGCTCTTCTACTGCCTGCAGCGCGGGATCAGCGAAGAAGACGCCATCTCGATGATCGTTAACGGCTTCTGTAAGGATGTGTTCTCTGAACTGCCGCTGGAATTTGCCGTTGAAGCCCAGAAACTCCTCGCCATTAGTCTTGAACACAGCGTCGGTTAAGGAAAGCACATGTTAAGCATTAAAGATTTACAGGTCAGCGTAGAAGACAAAGCCATCCTGCGTGGCCTCAATTTTGACGTCAAGCCGGGGGAAGTCCACGCCATCATGGGGCCGAACGGTTCCGGGAAAAGTACGCTTTCTGCGACGCTGGCGGGGCGCGAAGATTATGAGGTGACCCACGGCTCGGTCGAGTTTAACGGCAAAGATCTGCTGGAGATGTCGCCGGAAGACCGTGCGGGCGAGGGCATCTTTATGGCCTTCCAGTACCCGGTCGAAATTCCGGGCGTCAGCAACCAGTTCTTCCTGCAGACGGCGCTGAATGCGGTGCGTAAGTATCGCGGGCTGGAGGCGCTGGACCGCTTCGACTTCCAGGATCTGATGGAAGAGAAGATTAAGCTGCTGAAAATGCCGGAAGATCTGCTGACCCGCTCGGTGAACGTTGGTTTTTCCGGCGGTGAGAAAAAGCGTAACGATATTCTGCAGATGGCGGTTCTGGAACCCGAGCTGTGCATTCTGGATGAGACCGACTCCGGTCTGGACATCGATGCCCTGAAGATTGTCGCTGACGGAGTGAACTCCCTGCGCGACGGCAAGCGCTCGTTTATTATCGTCACCCACTACCAGCGCATTCTGGACTACATCAAGCCGGATTACGTCCACGTGCTTTACCAGGGACGTATTGTGAAATCCGGTGATTTCACGCTGGTTAAACAACTGGAGGAGCAGGGTTATGGCTGGCTTACCGAACAGCAGTAATGCGCTCCAGCAGTGGCACCGGCTGTTTGAAGCCCAGGGGGGCACGCGCTCCGAGCAGGCGCAGCAGCATCTGCAGCAGATGCTGCGTCTCGGGTTGCCGACGCGTAAGCACGAGAACTGGAAATACACCCCGCTTGAGGGCCTGCTGAACGCCGAGTTTGTGACCCGTCTGGCGGATCTCACCCCAGTACAGCGCGACGCGCTGGCCTTGCGTGTCGATGCCCTGCGCCTGGTGTTCGTCGACGGTCAGTTTCGTCCGGAACTGAGCGACACGGTTCAGGAGAGCGGCTTTGAGATTGAGATAAACGACGATCGCCAGCGCCTGAGCGCCCCGGTTCAGCCTGAGGTCTTCCTGCACCTGACCGAGAGTCTGGCCCGCAGCGTGACGCACATCCGCGTGAAGCGTAACCAGCGTCCGGCAAAACCGCTGCTGCTGATGCA
>Ga0157367_1000549_pt1 | contig 18172 bp, 9 predicted proteins | sample AttbisABBM2_FD_113142 | JGI IMG/M metagenome (GOLD analysis project Ga0157367, IMG submission 113142) | Fungus gardens microbial communities from leaf cutter ant in Botucatu, State of São Paulo, Brazil - Atta bisphaerica ABBM2 | ecosystem: Host-associated > Fungi > Mycelium > Unclassified ...
ACACAGGGACGTCAAGGACTGTTGATGATGATAGTATTTATGAGCTGGGTTCGAGAAGAAGGGGAGAGCGAATAAATTATGACAAGTATGAGGTCTAATGGATTTGTGCAAGTTGCATTGCTTAGCTATCAAGGGGTCCCAGCTAGTGTTTCATCTGTCACACATTTGAATATTGCTATCACTTTAAGATGTCAATTGATATATGTATAAATGTATTACGACTCAAGATGTAACAATTATAACAAGTATCTACTCCTGTTGTACATGAATCTAGCAGGACGCATTTACCGACACTAGTAGTCTCTGCTGGTAAGTCTACTAACAAGTCTGAGCCGCCGGAACTGACTGGTTTCGGAATATACCCACAATACCCCCGGATAATCCTCGTAGGAGGAGCAATAATCTAGACCAGACCTTACTTAAGTATATTTGGCTGAAAATACCGAGGGAAAAGACAGAGTGAAGTGTTGAGTGCCGACTACGAAAATGATGTCACGCAGTATGTGTGTGTCGTATGTATGTGTCATGCACTTTATTTGTGACTCTGCATCTACGGTCCGAGATATCAGTGAGCGGGTTGGAGTTCATCCAGGGAATATATCTACCTCGGTTCTCCCACCGGTGTGTGTGATTTTCCCGCCCTGAATGCCTTTCGTTGAGAATTTTGAAATACATGGGAGCATCGAAGGAGTCATGGAAGTAGAGCCCGATACCACATCTCAACCGCGCGACACAGGCAGCTCCATCTTCCAGAAACGAGGCGGGTTGACATGTAGCGAGAATGCATCATTGATATGGCGTTCAGTTCGACTGAAGATTCTACACAGGAGAGGAACTCTATCTCCATATTCCATAACCGAGTCAGTGATAAACTGTATAATTGTTACGAAACCCTGTGGCCCAGTGTTTGGAAGAATGAGATTTATTAGTGACCAGACTGAGACTAAGGTATCAGATGTATGATCACTACTCTAAGTTCCCCTTGTCCTCCTATTCAAGCCTACTTATGCTTTTTTTTCTTCTTTTTTGAAATCAACAATTTATTACATGGGGTGTGGTGGTAGTCCATGCCTACATAAGGGATTACTACTATGGGATTCAACCCACAACCTTACAGTAGGATAGGGGTATGCATAATATACATGGTAGGGGGCTATTACCACTACACCATCCCAACCCCCAAGTCTACTTATACTTTTTTTTTGAAATCAACAATTTATATATGGTTGTTTTTTGAATGTATGTAGCTACACAGTAGCTACTATGGACTGCCATCACACCCCATATTATAAAATTGAAAAATAAAAGAAAAATAAAAGAAAAAGAAAAAGAAAACTATGCTTAAAGATAATAGGATTGCTACATTACTATACTCTATTCTTGTTGAGTTCCTGTTGTTTTCTACCATACCACTCTTTGTTGAGATAGTTTTGCCAATAAGAACATGAATTAATGAATTACTGTCTGCTTGATGGTCTTCTGTTACAATCACCTTCTCATGTCTTCAGCATGATTTCAATGTATTCAGAGGGTTCAGGATATGATGCAATGATCAGCTACATCATAGGTTGTATCAGTCAGCACCTCATGTAGTAGGCATTATTTCCTCATTGATTTCTCCTGTTATCCTCATGTATTGTATTATTGTAGACATATGGTTTCCTCATGGTCTATAGGTATATATAGTGTAGATACATTTCTGTATCCTTATGCTTTACCAATTGATCATATTCTTCACTCTTACTCAAGTCTTTGTCTAAGTTGCAACCTAAACCAAGTTTAAGGTTGTAACATTTGATAAAGTATTAAAAGGCTTACCTTGCAAAAGAAGAGTAAAGAAGTGGTTAGCCCACAAAGGATAATTAACAGTTTAACTGTTGGAAGAAACAATACATGTGTGGTTAGTCTACAAGAAATAAGATGAGTCAATATCAGGACAATATTAGAATGACTAGGATCTTTGTAGATCACAAACAAAGTCTCAGGAAGAACAACATAATACACAGATAAAATGTTGATAGCACTAGTATCAACACAGGAGAACAATGGACAGACTAGAATGTCTAAGAACATAGTCCTAGATCTAGGATGGTTTGATGGGGACAGGACAAAGTTTGAAGACTGGTAGAGAGATGAGATTATTCCTCAAGAGTAACAGGATCATGAAGACCAACAATAAGATCACAGCAATCCTTGCCCACCTTAGAGGGGGCATAGTAGGCATTTATGCATAGAAGAAACTCAATAAGTTAGACAAAGAAATAGGAATCTAAGACTAGGACAAATTCACATAGAAAATCAAGATGATATTCAGTAACATGACCAAGGCTGCAGATGCAGAGTGGAAGATCAAAACCTTCAAACAAGAAAAGAAAAACATAGTGGACTTTATGATAGAGTTTGAAGCTCTAGCCATAAAGGCAAACACAGATGAATTACATGTGATCTTCTTATTAAAGAAGAATATACAAGCAGATATAATCAAGATGATACTAGGATATCCACCAATTGTTGCACCAGAGTCACTCAAGGAGTGGAAAATGGCAATAATGTTAGTTGGACAAGGATACAAGTCCATAGAAAGATACCACAATTATTGAACAGAAACAGAAATGACCTATGAAGGGCAAGAAATGTCCATGTATATTAGAAAGGCAAAAGAGAACTTCAACAAAGATAGGAAACTTAAGTGTTTCAATTGTGAGATTTATGGACACATGGAAAAAGATTACCAAAGCTGAAGAAAGAGAAGGATACTTGGAAATGTTATGAATGTGGATAAACAAAACACATTGCCAGGGATTGTAGAACAAAGTAGAAGATGAAGAAGTGAAGTGTCCAAGAAGATAAGGACACAGATACCAAAGAAGAAGATATGTTATTCCACACTGATAGAACAATAAAGAGAGAGAGTTAAATGTACAAGCAGACATTAAAACAAAGAATGAAAAGAAATTAAGGATAGAGGTACTAGTAGATTTTAAATACATCTATATAGGAATTGACAAACAACTAGTTAAAGACAAGAGAATACAAACTAGACTAATCAACTTTTCATTCAGGGTATACAATGTAGATAGAATCAAGAATAGAGATGTAACAAAAGTGGCACTACTGGAAGTCAAAATCAATAGACATAAAGAACACATTGAAGCAGTAGTAATGGACTTAAACAGGATGGACATGTTTTTAGGACACAATTAGTTAGTTAAATATAACCCAGAAGTGACCTGGAAAGATAGAAAGATATGATTTACAAGATGTCCAGAATTATGCAAAATGAAACATCAAGATATTGAGTTTAAGACCAGGAGAATACAGGCAACAGAAACAAATAACAAGGAATAATAAGAAATAGGGAAAGAACTAGATCCAATGAATTCAGAAGATCTTCCAAACTATATACAACCCTTTACCCATTTGTTCAACAAAAATAAATTCAAGAAATTACTGGAACAATGAGAATAGGACTATGAAATTAATTTAATGGAAGAGACACTAAAGAAACTAAATGTGAAAGCTTATGCAATGACAATAAAGAAGGAAGAAGCATTAAATCAGTGATTAGATGAACAACTAAAGGCCAGATTAATAGTGGAATCAAAGTTAATATATACTGCACCATGCTTTTATATTCCAAAAAAGGACAGGTTACTATGGTTGGTACAGGACTACAGGAAATACCATTATCTTTGATTGGAGAGGTTATTGACAAGTTGAAAGAGGTCAAATACTTCAACAATTTGGATCTCATTTGGGGATATAACAGTGTACAGATTAAAGAAGGAGATAAATAAAAGACAGCTTTTTTGACAAAAAAGAGCCTGTTTGAACCTCAAGTCATGTATTTTGGATTGTGCAACTTACCAGAAACATTTCAAAGGATGATGAATAGTATCTTTTGAGAATTGTTACATGAAGGAATATTGGCTAACTATATAGATAACTTTGTGATTTCAGCAAAGACAATGAAGGAACTAGAAGAATAGACAGTTTGATTTTTGAAGATAGCAGAGAAACACAATCTGTGTTTCAAACAATCAAAATATGATTTCAACATGGAAGAAATTCCAATTCTTAGAGTAGTCATTGGACAAGAACAAGTTTAAATGAAAAACAACAAAGACTGAAGTATACCTACCAAGATCAAAGAGGTAGAAAGCTTCCTAGGATTTGCAAATTTCTACTAGCAATTTATTAAGAATTTCAGTCATACAGCAAGATCTCTCAACAAGCTTAAAAGAAAAAGAGAATAGAATTTGACAAAAGAACATCAAAGAGCATTCAAAGAACTTAAGGACAAGATCACAAGTTAACCAGTACTCTCTCTTCTGAAGAGAGATGATAAATTCAGAGTAGAAATAGACACTTCAGGACATACAATAGGGGGAGTCTTATCCTACCTATAGTGTTCTTATCTAGGATGATACAACCAGTAGAAAGGAATTACAAGATTTACAACAAAGAATTATTGGCAATAGTGGAAGCTCTAACAAAATAGAGACAATATCTATTGGATGCCACAGAAAAATTCAAAGTCTGGACAGATCATGAAAATCTCAAATATTTCAGGGAACCTTACAAATTGAATGAACAATAAGTGAGATGGTACTTGAAATTGCAAGACTATGATTTTACATTACACCATATTCCAGGAAAAACAAATATGAAAGCAGACATCCTATCAAGAAAGGATCAGGTAGATACCAAGGACAACAACAAAGATGTTTGAATGCTGAAAGAAGAAATTTGGGCAAGACAGCAGATAACAGCAGATATCAAAATGATATGAAAGAAACAAGTGGTAGAAGAAACTACTTTACTAGAAGAAATACAATAGAATGGAACTAGGGAATATGAAGTGGTGAAAGAATTAGATAAACAAGATAGACAAGCTTGGGAAGATAATAGTATAGTCTATATTGATGGAAGAATCTACATCTCTAATAATAAGAAGATTTGAGAACAAATTCTATAGGAAAATCACAATTCTGCAAATATTGGACATCCAGGACAACAAAGAATGATCAAATTAATTAAAAGAAATTATTAGTGGCCAGAGATAAAGGAAGACATTAAGAAATATGTTCAAGAATGTATGAGGTGTCAACAGAACAAAGTATAACACTAGAAAAAGACTGGAGAGCTTCATCTATTGGAAATACTAGGAGAGCCATGGCAAGAAATCAGCATTGATATTATTGGACCATTACCACAATCAAAAGAAAAAAATGCTAATGTGGTTATTGTGAATTGATTTACAAAAATAATATAACTCAAAGCAATAAAAACAACAATATTATCATAGGAAATTGTAAAAATCTATCAAGATGAGATCTGGAAACTACATGGAATACCAAGAAAGGTTTTGAGCAATAGAAGATCACAATTTGCCTCAAAATTTATAGAAGAATTATTGAAAGCTCTAGGGACAAAGAAAATACTATTTACAGTGTATCATTCTCAAACTGATGGACAAATAGAAAGGATGAACCAGGAAATAGAGGTATTTCTATGGCATTATATTAATTACCAGCAAAACAATTGGATAAAATGGCTAGTAGTAGCAGAGTTTCAATATAATAACAAGAAACATATAGTGACAAAAAGAACATCTTTTAAACTCAATTTTCAAAGATATTCATGGAAAGAAAACCTGATGGTGCAAACAGAATTTCCAAAGTTGTGAGAATTTCTTATTGGATCACAAAGAAGCTGGGAGGAAGCCACAAAGTTGATAGAAATAGTAAAAGAAGCTATAAAAAGGCAGTTTGACAAGAAAAGGTAAAATTCACAAGGACTAAAGACAGAAGACAACATGTGTCTGAAAGTTAAAAATATTCATTCAAACAAACCTTCAAAGAAGCTTAATCAGAAAAGATACAGACCTTTTAAAATTCTCAAAAACATTAGACAAGGAGCATTTTAGCTGGAACTTTCTGAAGGATAGATGATTCATAATGTGTTTAATAAAGACCTTCTTGTTACAATCTTAGCTTGGAGCTCAGATTATACTTAGGCAAAGACTTGAGAGTAAGAGAAGAGGAAGATGTCAATTGGTAAAGTGTAAAGAATATAGAAGTATCTCTATGCTATATATATATGTAGTAGCCATAAAGAAACTGTTTGTTATGAACTTAAATCCTTAGTATTGGATAAAAGAACAAACTCTTGTATTAGAGTAAATATAAGAGAACTGTTATAAGATGAGAGTGTGGACAGACTTTGGCTAGGGTTAGGGTTAGCCAGACATAGTTAGATAGTATTATTATTAGTCTATCACAGATGGAGAGCATGTGACCTGGAAGTCATGTGATAGAGTCTAGAACGGTCTGGAAGGACTTAGGGTCTAGAAGGATCAGGAAGAGTCTAGAAGGAGTTAGGGTTAGAGATAACGTCAAGGGATATGGGTTCCTCATGCTGTACACATGGTATGCACATGTATAGCGGAGATTAAAGATATGACATCAGGGCACATGTAGGAAGCATGGTAGCCTTAAGGTAAACACATGTGGATGAGTAATAGGACATGAGATAGCGGCATGGACTTAAGGGCCAGATAGATATTGTTGTAGCATGGACCAGGAGCCATGTATATATATAGAGGATCAATGCAGCGAGGGCTCCTTGTTGAGTTCTCTTGTAATCCCTACTACTAGATAGTCTACTGAGAGCTTTTCTGAAGTCAGCATACTATGAGTGCCGTTCTGGCGAGTAGTTGCTACAACAAGAACTCAATAGAGAACTCTTCTACAAACTAGTCTACTTTATATAGTCCTACAGATGGTCTGTGCTAACTACTGCGCACCCTACCCTAAACAACCATGTGTAGTCCATGAGGCCAACATGTGATGTCCATATTGTATGACATCATCTGTTCTTGAATCTTCTACTAAATTCTTCCAAGTCTTATGATTTGTCTTGTGACTATGCCATCAGATTGTGACTGATGTGACAGTGTGACCAATCCACCCTAACCCTAGTTGTTCTAAAAATAGAAAATAGAAAAAATAAAATGAAATAAAAATAAAAATAAAAAGTAAAGTAGAGAGAAACTAAGTCTATTATTTGTGAACTTGATACTGTTCAGTATATATAAGGCAACTAAGTCATATAACATGAGGATAAAGCAAGGATAAGGTGCCTACTACATGAGGTACTGACTAAGACTATTGCAGCATAGCTGATCATATTGTCATTACTCTCAACTTTAGTCCTCATTGTATCTAGGAGGCATCAATTGTAACACTTTTAACAAGTGTTATAAGATGATAAAGTGTGGATAGACTTTGGTAAGGACAGATATAAGACAGTATTATTATTAGTCTACAATGGGAGAAGGGCACATAACATGATATCATAGGGCCTAGAACAGTCTAGAGAAGTCTATAGGTTTAGAAGGGTCTACAAGGCTAGAAGAGTCTAGATGATGATGTTAGAGAGCATGTACACTACGTTACTACTACATGGTCAACACATGGATGTTAGGACAAGATGCACAGTCACTGCACAGTCAACATGAGATAAACATATGGCCTTTAGAGCAGAAGGTGCAGTAGAACATTATTGTAGCATGGACTACTAGGAGTTTGTATATATATTCAGTAGCAATACAGCAGGGACTTCTTGTTGAGTTCTCTTGTGATCCCCACTTAGATAGCCTACTGAGAGCTTTACTGCTTGTATGATTATTAGTCTTTGTGACTAGTAGTTGCCATAACAACAAGGTGCAGAGAGCTCCATTTTCCAGAACAATACATAGAACCAGCATCTTCACCAGACATTATTAATGAAGAAGAGGAATACAAAGTTGAAGAAATCAGGAAGCATAGAAAATGACGATGGGAAACTCAATTCTTAGTGCATTGGAAGAGCTACAGAGATAAACATGACTAGTAGATTATAGAAATATGGTTGTCTCATATAAAAGAGACAATTGAAGATTATTAGGCAAGATTTTTGAGTCAAAACCTATAAAAGAGGGAGGTAAAAATCCAAATTAACAATTTCAAAGCATTACAACTTCAAAATCTTTTAAATGGCTCAACAATTTATCACTACCTCTATCTCTCATAATCTATACATCATCTACACCCTCAATAATATGAACATGGTCAAGACTATCAATGATAAGAAAAAGAACTAGACAAAGAAATACTATAAAATGATATAAGGAATTAAGAGAATAGTTGATGTGCAGATGCAGTTACAGAATATTATAAAGCTAGTGGAAGAAGCCAATACTCAGATCATAGAAATTGAATCCAAAATATTACAAGTTAGCAACAATTACTGAATGCAAACAGCAGGAGATATATTCAGTATCAATGAAGAGTTACAAAACATCATACAAAGTGATATGGAAAACCAAGTATATTATATACAGAAGCTATTGACAGACAAACTGGATAACTGTAAAGGAAAAGGAAATAGTCATACAGAAGGACATATAAAGGAGATATAACACACTTACAAGCAGGAAGACATAATCATGAAGGAATAAGATACTAAAGGGAAGTAGCAAATACAAGATGAGGAAGTTCTCTTATACAAACCTTATGAAGTTAATTTACATAAACCCAAAATTCCTGAACCAACATTCATTCAAGATGAAATCAAAAATCTTGAAAAATATATCAAGTTTATACAAGCATTAACAAAGACTACTCCATTCTATCTGTTACCTTCTTACAAATCTTTATGACTACAAGGAGAACAAGACAAACAGTATTGGCAAGAAATCACTGTTGTGTTCCTTAAGAAAAAATATAATGCAAATACAACAAGGAAAGGTTTTCCTATTGAAATGTACATGAGAAGACTGTCTCACAAACCCTATTTGATTGTGTTAACATTATGGGGACAAATCATTATAGAACCTACAAAAAAATTGGTTGTAACATATGTGGTTGGAGACTTAGCATTGTTGGATTGATTTATGAGAACATGAATGTTAAAAAGGGAGTAATGTTACAATCACCTCCTCATGTCTTCAGCATTATTTCAATGTGTTCAGAGAGTTCAGGATATGATGTAATAATCAGCTACACCATATGTTGTATTAATCAGCACCTTATATAGTAAGCATTATTTCCTCATTGATTTCTCCTGTTATCCTCATGTATTGTATTATTGTAGACATATGGTTTCCTCATGGTCTATAGGTATATATAGTGTAGATACATTTCTGTATCATTATGCTTTACCAATTGATCATATTCTTCACTCTTACTCAAGTCTTTGTCTAAGTTGCAATCTGAGCCAAGCTTAAGATTGTAACATTTCCCTCATAGTTAATATACTTGAAGACATGAAAGCAAGGCTTGTCTTCTTTAGTAGCAAGCCTTGATGGATTTGCCTTGGAGTTTTCTTTGCAGTATCATGCTTTCTCTCTGTGATGTTTGAATTTATTGTATTTAATATATCTAGACATGTGTGATTAGCAACTGAATATTAAGTGTTCCTATTTCCAGCAGTTCTTGCACTGTGGAATACCAGGGTTCATATTTGTGTCATGAATGGTAACAATGTATTGGCCAGCATTGAATCATTGGTTGATGATGTTCTTGGCTTTGGATCCACTCTGTGAGTCTCATATGTCAATCCAAACTACAGCTGTATCACAAGCTTTATTCAGCTTGTATTTCCACAAATAGTGGACTAATTTTCACAAACTCAGTTGCACTGGAAAGCCTCAAATGAGGGCTATTCACATGTATGTGGGATGTACAAAAGCAACAATAAATGACTGAGATATCAGGCCATCAGTAGCTGTAAAAGCTTTATCTGCTAATATCTCATGAATGACTAAATGGATCCACATGATTGAACTTGCTTTGGAAAGTACTTATTAATCTGTTTCCAACAATATATTATATGTCTCAAAGTAATTAGTATTGGTAGAGATAAAAGCATATCAATGTAGTGACATAATTAGTTACTGTTATAAGACAAAAGTGTAGACAGACTTTAGGTAGGGTTAGGGTTAGAGATAAGATATTGTAGTGGTATTATTATTAGTCTATGACAAGAGAGATAAGGGCACGTGACTAGGAAGTCACATGACATAATGTCATAGGCCTGGAGTAGTTTAGAGTGGTCTAAAAGGACTTAGGGTCTAGAAGGATCAGAAAGAGTCTAGGGTTAGGAGTAATATTAAGAGACATGAGTTCTACATGGTATATATATAGTGCATATATAGTGATAGAGATTAAAGGAAATGATATCAGAGCATATGGACATAGCATGGTAGCCTTGAGGTAGATACATGGAAGATGAGTAATGACTATGAGAACAGGGCATGGACATTAGGGTAGGACAAGTATAGTCATAGCATGAACTATGGGACTTCATATAAATAGTAGGTAGAATACTGTTGTGGCTTCCTGTTGAGTTCTCTTGTGATTATACACAACTCATGTTCCTACTAGATATTTCTACTGAGAGATTTGCTGGCTATGTTGCTATTGGACATTGTGTCTAGTGGTTGTCACAACAAATATAGTATAGAAGACAGGAGTGGAAGGATAGACTCAACAAATAACACAAGAGACCAGGAATGGTATTATACAGATAATGAATCATAGTTTTAATGGATGTTATTATATCTAGTCTATTTGTTGTGTAGTTATAATTTTTTAGATGACAAGAGTTTGAAAGAATTTTAAGTATGGCATAAGTCCAATTTATTATCAGACTGAAGAATAATACACAGTAGCTAACATTCTTAAATATGGAAGTGATAATCTAATAATATTCTATTGCTGTGCATACTCTGAGTTATTAAGTATTATAAGAGTTATTATTTAAAACTTCACAGAATTGATGAGAAGTGTAGGGTTTGGTCTTTGGGTTGATGGGTGATTAGAATGAAGTGTGGATGTTAGATGGTATATAATACTTAGAAGGTAGCAGAGCTATTCATTATACCAAAAAATATTTTAAGTAGTTCAAAAAGTCTATAGTTAGTATAGAAGATAGCCTTTTACTCATTACTAGGCTTGATACAGACATTGTTAAACCTCTAGCATACATCTAGCTTTGTGAAGTATTATGTATCTTGAAGTTTTGTAACAGGCTCAAAGATCAAGGAAAGTAAATACTTGTTTTTGATTGTTAGTGTATTGAAGTTCTAGTAATTCTGTATCAGACAAAGAAATCTGTCATTTTTCTTGATAAAAAATACTGCCATAGCCATGGGAGACTTTGAGAGCTGTATATATCTAATATAGAGATTTTCTACAAATGAACTTGTCTAGCTTGAACTGCTCTACAGGAAATAGGAGATATACTTTAGATGACTTAGACTTCATACTAGAAATCAGTTCAATAGTGTGATCTCATTTGTGGTGGTATCAAAATCTTCTTTGACACAGACTAACTTGAACTGTTATATATATGAGAGAGAACAGAGGTTTTATCTTGAACATAGTTTTTATAAAAGATTTTAGAGAAGTATTGGGAAGTAGTAGTTATCAGAATCAAAGATGGTGAACTTATTCCTTTTATTTCTCTTCTCTTATTTAAAGCCTTTCTTATTTTGACTTTGTGTTAGATGTAGTTTGTACTTAAAGGTAGAAGTCCATGGAGTTGGCTCAGATATGCTCAGAGTGTAGAAACTTCATGAAATAAGCTCAGTGATGTAGACTTGTCCAAATGACCTTGGCCTCAACTTATGTGTCATGCCTCCTACAAGCCACATAGTTGCAATTTCAGAGAATGGTCTTGTAAGGAGTTGTAAGAAGAGGGGTAAAGCATGTCACCATTGACACCAGAGATTTAGCATCAACTTTAGTTGATTATCAGGCTAGCTATTAAAAAGGGGTCACCAGCCTTAAATACATAAATTAATAAAAGGAGTAACTAAAACAGATCTCCAAGTGAGTGTTTTATTAGTAAAACACTATATAGGAGCTCAGATTTGAAGAGGGGAAAAATCCACATAAAGTCCAAGTAAATTTGTGGAGTTTGAAGGAGATAATTAGGCAATGGAAAAAGATGAATATGACCATGGATTTTGACTCAAATAAAGGAAAATAACCATGGACTTTTGGTGGAATTAAGTCTGTTATAAAGTACCAAACTACTGACGGAGTTTTGGGCACAAATAAGGCCAAATAACCGCGGGGATTTGATGTTGTGTTGAAGTCAAACATGTTTCAGACATGTTTTGGAGTTTGGGATATGATACTTTGACTCTTTTATCTCTTTTCTTTTCTTATTTTTAACTTAGTAAAAGAAGAACAAGGTGATATTATACATGATTGTCACAACTGTCACAGGGTCTATCACACATGTCATGGTCATAGTCACAATGTCATATGACATGTTAGCAGGATAATATCATACATTATAAAAGAGATAATGATTTTATCTACACAAACTTATAAAATTTAGAATAGGCTAGATGTAAGTGTGTATAGACTATGCACTAGAGGTATATAAAGCAGACACACCTGTACTAAGAGCTCTACTAAGTTCTTTTGTACTAAACAATACAAGTTTTCTTTTTTGACTAAACACTTGTGTTATAATTTAAATCTCAAAGTGTTAAGAAATAAAAGGAATCTTATATTGGGTTAATATAGGAGAACTTGATGAAGTTCCTAAGTACAATTTGTCTACCTTATATACACTGAGCTCATAGTCCATACTACACTAAACCTAGCTTTAGCTTACTCTAAAGAATATATATTTGCCTTAAGATCAACATGTATAATATATGTTGTATGATATTATTATTCTAGAACCTTCTATGTTCTTTTGTGTGACTATGACTTGTGATAGATATGTGACAGATTATGACATTATAATAACTCCAATCCTAAGTTTAAAATAAGAAAATAGAAAAGTGAAAGAAAATAAAAATAAATAGAGTCTACTGTCTTTAATTCTGACAACTTTGTCTTAAGTTGTAATAGTAGTGACTATATGGATGTTAAGAGTAGAAAGTTCAGAGAGTAGCTAAATAAGATAGTAACAATTATATAGCTCTTTTTTATATCATATTATACTCTATAGGACATTCTTTGCTTTTTCAGAGTCTCTTACCAGACTAGGGAAGAAGCTAGACTGATAAGTTTCTATCCAATGTTTCTTAGTCTTTTAGATATCTTGGCAATCTAAGTAATGCACTAGACATCTTATCATAATAGCCTCTTCTTTCTGCTAGTTGACCTTGGGATTATATATCTTCAGCTGAATGAAGCTGAGAATAAGATTCTGTTTTTCTAGACTAGAGTGTTACAATTCAAGACTCAAAGTGTTAAATTAGAAAAATAATCTTGTATAGGGTTCATATAAGAAAACTTAATAAAGTTTTTGTTACAAACTAGTCTACCTTATATACTACAGACTGTGGTCTGTATGTATACTATAACTAACCTACCATAAATTCCATGTGCTCTCTACAATGCCAATATATTATAATCATGCTATAAGATATTATTTGTTTTAGAATCTTCTATGATCTTTTCTGTGTTATGTGATTATGTGTTATGTGACTGTGACAGGTATCACTCTTTCATCACATTTATAATATATGTGAATATTATATATAACATTATACTAATCCTAATACTAAGTCCTAAATAAGAAAATAAATGTAAAAGAAAATAAAAATGAGAAAGGAAAATAAAATAAATAAAGTCCATCATTTTTAACTCTGATATAAAGACAGTAAGCAAGGCCCATTCAGAGTACAACTAATACCATAATACTATAACTATGTCAGATATTCAGCTATTTTTATTAGAAGTACTATTAACATTGTATACAGATATGAACCTTGAGAGCTTGCAGATGTTCAGATAGTGCTTTTCTACAAAACTATAGTTAATAAAGATTTCAGTAGTACTAGAGTCAACTAATGCTCATATAGAAATAGTCTCTGTAATGTCAGGATTTTTCAGAGAGATAGAATGGTATAAAAAAGTACTACAGACATCAAAAACACTGATTATGGGGTAAAAAAGAAGTATTTTTTCCACTTGGAGCATTTAACAGGAACTATAAAGCTCATAGAGATGAAACAAACAGATGCATTAGAAGATTCACTGTTACTTTCAGTATATTCTTTTATGTTAAGTATAGCAAACTTATTTAAAGTGGCTAGGGTACACATTTTGCTAGTTGTTTTATACAAAATCCTATTCCTTATTATCACTATCATTACCTTTCAAGTCTATAGGTTCCAAGTATTTATAATTTTTCATATACTTTACAAGTTCTCTATAAGATCCTCTTATTGCTTAGTAGTTAACTGCCAAATATCCAATCTTAGTGGGCACTTGTAGATTATGTAGTTTGGATCTCTACAGATATAGTACTCTTTACTGGAGGTGATATAAGGTTTTCAAACTATATCTATATCTATAAGAACATCAGGTAAAAGTACTAGTAGTGGCTAGCATAGAAATAGTAATATAATAGATAACTGCTAATAGGAAGAACCAAAGAACTCCATAATATTTGGTGTTACAATTCAAACTCAAGTTGTAAGAGTAAGAAAGAAACCTTATATTGGATTAACATAAGAGAACTTGATGGAGTTCCAAGTACAAAGTGTTTACTTTATATGCACTAAGCTAATAATCTGTGCTACACTAAACCTAGTCTACTTTAAAGAGTATGTGTTATATATAAGGTTTTTTTATAATGAATATGCTGTATAATATTATCATTTTGGAATCCTCTATATCATTTTGTATAATACATGATTATATGACAGTTTGTAACACAGTTATATGTAATGTTACACTAATATTTTTTTTTAAATCAACAATTTATTACACAGGATGTGAAGGCAGACTGTGGTAGCTACTTCATAACTACATACATTAAAATGTAGACTACATAAAGAATAAAAGGAAAAGTAAAAGAGAAAGAGAAAAAAGAAAGAAAGAAATGAAGAAATGGCCTATTGTGTCTTTTCTAGGATTCCAATACTCATTATACCTTTTGCAATCAAACAGAATATACCATCTTGTTTCAATGGGATATTCTCTGTATAGACACTTGAAATCCTTCTTTGGAAAGAACCTCAAACAATATTCTTCAATAGGAGTGTGATTTACAATAGCTCTTGTAGCTCTTGCACATAAGGAGTTAGAGTAACTAAAGTATTTGAGTCATATTCCATCTTTGGAGCAGGTTGGCTCTAGAGGTTTATTGTCATCATCAAGTAGATCAAGAAAATGATGACCCTTTTTATTAGAAGCTTGAAATGTCATCTTCCAAATGTTAAGAATGTCATCACATTCTCTCTTCTTACTGAAATCCCAAGATAACTTGCAGAGATAACATAGCTTGAGTTGAAATGTCTTTGTTTCTCTATTAACAGCTCTATAAAGAGACCACTCACAACAACTAGGACACTCCCAGAATTCAATCACATTATTCCAGGAGTTGTCAAAGAAATTTCTAAGTTTATGAGAAATAGATGCCATATGAATTTGGAAAGGATGTGATGAATAATTGAGAATTCTTTTTGCAGAATGGATGGAGTCTGTAATGATAATAATTTTGTTGATACCTGTTAGATTGGTGGCTTGATTGATACCATATCTAATGGCAAATAATTCAGCTTCTGTAGAGGTAATGTTTACTGTATGATGGAGCATCTTGATGATAGGTCTGTTATGAATGTGAATATGTAAAATGGATGTAGTAACCTGATTTCTGATGCTAGCATCAGATACAATGAGTGTGATTGTCAAATCTAGAGAAGATTTGATGACTATGTCATTGAGTGAGCAAATATAAGCTTTGAGATTATTGCTATCTTGTTTGGGTAAAAGATAAAAGGAAAAATGATTAGAAAAAATGTCAATAAAACAAGAACCAGGAGAAAATTCCTTATTAAAAGGATCAAAAGAAGGGAAAACCTTATTAAACCTATTATCCATGTTGATGATAGGTCCTTTGATCTTCAAGTGTTAGTTACCAGTAAAAATATTCAATAATAACCAATGGGGAATATTAGAGACAGACAGTCTTAATTCAAGAAGCAATCTCAAGATGTAGTAGTGAGGGAGATAATGAGCTCTTAATTACAATCTTCCACTGAGTTTTTGAAGGTGTAAATGAATGGGGATGAGCCTTGCAATAGCCTCAATGCTAAATACAGATGAAGTATAAAAAGCCTCTAAATCCAAATAGTAGCTTTTCTTTGCATTTTGTTGAGTTCCTTGAGAGGATAAGATAGAGATATATTATTGTAGAACTATAATTGAAATCTATACAATATGATAAGAAAGATGTAACTTCTATATAAAAGTCACTTCTGTTGAGGGACAAGGCTACAAACAAAGTTGCTGAGTATCTTTATATACTTGACTATCAAGATAGCTTTATTTGAATAGTAGTCAATGTGTTAATGAAAGAATAGTTTTCTGTCAAATATATCTCAGATATCTCCACATATTCTTTGGGCAAAGAACTAGACCTCCAATTGAAGAATAATCAAGAGAAGAAGGCTCAAAAGCTCTATGTGACCTGGAAAAGTGAAACACTTCTGTCTTTTCATGTTCTAATATTAGACTAAACCTATCAAGAAAAGAAAAAGTGATCTGATAACTGCAGAATAAAAGAGAATTTGAAATAGACAAAGGTTTGTTCTAGGTCATAAGAAGACCATTGTCCACAAACAAAAGAATGGAAACAGAAATTTTTAAGATTTTTAGCTGATTTTCAAGAATATGAAAAATAGGAGAAAGATATAAAATAGATAAAATAAGGGAGAGAGCTGACTTCTATCCAACCCCAATGTCAACATTGAAAAAAGGAGAGGAGAAATTATTCCAAAAATATTTGGTTTTCTACTTATAAGATAATTGTGAAAAAATAATAAGACCTTAGGATTAAATCTCATTTTATTGAAAATAAGAGGAAGAAGTTGATGGTTTAGGGAAGGGAAAAATTGAGCAATATCAAAGGTTAAGGTACTCATATAATTGTTCTTGACCCAACTAGTGCAAATAAAGTGTATAAGAGTAATACCAGTATTAGACAAAGAATATTGCTTTAAGCCACCTAATTGGCTTAGATGAATGAAGTTGTTTGAGATCACATGAAACTGTAATCTTTCACTGATGACTTTCTCAATGAGTTTTCCTATTGTGTTATGCAAGACAATGGGTTTGAACATCTTAGGAGAATTATATAACTTCTTATTAGGTTTTGTAATGATGATAGATGATAAGGTTTTGAAGTGTGAGGGCCAATAGCCTAACTCAAAACATACATCAGCAATATTAATGATATTCTTCAAATACACAGAGTTTTTGATAATAATCTTGAGATGTCTTTAAGATAATTTATTGGGACCAGAAGTCAATGAATTATTACACTTTATGATTGAATTAACAAATTCTGCTTCAGGAAAAGGAGGCTATAATGAAGGCTACTTATTCAGAATTTTATTCAGCAAACTGAAATCAATAAGATAGTCTTGAGCCTTATTAAAGATTGAGTGGAATACTTGCCATAGTTTGTCATATTCAAGACACAGCTAATCATTATACTTGATAGCTTTGATAGCTGGCAACTTTCATTCATTAACCCAATTCATAAGTTCCTATATGTTATAATACACATGAGGATTAATACTTTTCTTTTTCTTTTATCTATTTTTCTTGATTTTATATTTCTTTTCTTTTGAATTTCTTTTTATTTTTATTGACGATGAAGAGGCATGTGACTGCAGTCACATGACTTGTCACATGATGAGAGGTCATAGGCTTAGAACAGACTAGAATAGACTAGATAGATAATGTCAAGAAATATGTTAATTGTATAGCTATCTCATAATATACACATGGTGTACTCATGGATAATGCATAGACTTTAGGGTAGGGTAATTATTCTGGAAAGATGATGTTATATAATATGTATAACACATGTTGACCTTAAGACTAACACATGGATGTTTAGGGTAGGTTAGAAGTAGCTAGCATGGACCATGTAGAATTAGTATATAAGGTAGACTATCTTGTACAGAGTTTTTTATTGAGTTCTCTTGTGTTAACTATCACAAATAAGATACTCACTGTGTCACAAACTTCATTCAGCTTGTATCTCCACAACCAGTAGACTAATTTTCACAAACTAAGTTGTGCTAGAAAGCCCTAAATGAGGGCTATCCGCACATATGTGGGAGGTACAAAAGCAACAA
>Ga0157367_1000550_pt1 | contig 18162 bp, 11 predicted proteins | sample AttbisABBM2_FD_113142 | JGI IMG/M metagenome (GOLD analysis project Ga0157367, IMG submission 113142) | Fungus gardens microbial communities from leaf cutter ant in Botucatu, State of São Paulo, Brazil - Atta bisphaerica ABBM2 | ecosystem: Host-associated > Fungi > Mycelium > Unclassified ...
CAACGGTGCACACTGGAGCACCAGCTTCGGTGCCCTGGAGGGCACGAACAACGTCCAGGTCCGCCAGATCGACGTGGCAGGCAACATCTCGAACGCGACCAGCTTCAATTTCACGCTCGACACCACCGCCCCGTCCACGCTGTCGTGGCAATACAGCGGGAACACGCTCACAGCCACCACCGACACATCGAACGTCTGGAAAGTGACGGTCCACGACAACACCACCAACGCCGACTACAGCGCAACGCAGCAAAACGCCGGCACCTGGACCTTCACGCAACAGAGCCTCAACCTCAACAAGGACTCCCTCACCGTGACCGAGTGGGACACGGCAGGCAACACACGATCCTCGACGCACACGGCGCCCGCCGGCGTCGCCGGATCCGAGATCAATCTGGCGCTGGCCGATCCGTCGGGCCATGCGTCCGACCTCGCGGTGACGATCGCCGGCATCCCGTCCGGCTGGACGCTGAACGCCGGCACCGACCTCGGCAACGGCGCATGGCTCGTCCCGACGAACGATCTCGGCGCACTCACCGTCACGCCGCCCGCTTCCTTCACGGGCGCCACGGTGCTCACCGTGACCGAAACCTGGACCGCCGCGGACGGCAGCCACCAGGCCGTCACGGTCGCCGACAACGTCGAAGCGTTCGCGGCCAACGCGCCGATCTTCGCGTGGTCGGGCGACGATCAGCTCACGGGATCCGCCGGTCACGACCTGTTCGTGTTCGCGCAGCCGATCGGCCACGACACGCTGCACAATCTCGACCTCGCCGCCGACAAGATCGACCTCGTCGGCTTCACCGGCATCACGAGCTTCAGCGACGTCCAGGCGCACATGACGGACGACGCCAACGGCAACGCGGTGATTGCACTGGGCGACGGCGCGACCATCACGGTGACGGGCGTTCACGCCACCGACCTCACCAGCGACAATTTCGTGTTCGACCAGGAGGCGGTCACGACCAACGCCGGCGTCATGACGGTCAACGACGGCGCGATGCTTCCCGTCGGCGGCACGATCGACAACACGGGCACGATCGCGCTCGGATCGACGGGCGACCTGACCCGGTTCGAGGTGCTCGTCAAGAGCGCGACGCTGGAAGGCGGCGGACACGTGACGCTGTCGGACGACAGCCACAACGTCATCTTCGGCAGCACGCCGGACGCGACGCTCGTCAACGTCGACAACACGATCGCCGGGGCCGGCCAGCTCGGCGCCGGCCAGCTGACGCTCGTCAACGAAGGGACGATCGTCGCCAGCGGCGCCAACGCGCTCGTGATCGACACGGGCGCCCACGCCGTCGTCAATACGGGCACGCTCGAGGCAACGGGCAGCGGCGGCCTCGTGATCGACAGCGCCGTGGCGAACACGGGCAACCTGTGGGCCAACAACGGCAACCTGACGATCCACGGCGACGTGACGGGCGCCGGCAGCGCGACGATCAGCGGCGCCGCGACCCTGGAGTTCGGCGGCGCGTCCGCGGAAAACACGACGTTCGCCGACGGCGCCGCCGGTACGCTCAAGCTGGACCAGTCCGCCGGCTTCACCGGCACGGTCAGCGGCTTCGGCGCGGCCGATACGCTCGATCTCGCGGATGTCCTGTTCAACGACCACACGACGCTCAGCTTCACGGCCAACGACACCGGAACGGGCGGCACGCTGACCGTCAGCGACGGCGCCCACACGGCGCAGGTTGCGCTGCAGGGCAACCTGTCGGCCGGCGGCTTCCAGCTTTCGCACGATCAAGGCAGCGGCACCGTCGTCACTTACACCCCGCCGCCGCTGCCCCACGTCCAGGAGGTCTAGCCGGCCGGAACGCCCCGCGAGCGACGCGTGCACGCGCGATCGAATGCAGCACGCCGTCGCTCGCGGCGGCAGGTCCGACGTATCCTGCGCAGCGCACCGACGCGAATATCTTCACGGGAAATCCGTCGAATGGACTAAGCTGCCAGAAGGCGCAACGTGATTCCGGCGAGCTGCGCCGGCCGCATGATTCCGAGCATCGCGAAATATCCGATCGTGCCTGAGCCGTGCTGCTTGCTGGCAGCCGTCAGGCGACAGGCGACAGGAAACCGAGTCGATGAACCGAAACTGCCCGCTGCTAGCCGTGCTCGCACTCGCGTCGGCGCTTGCCGCCGCCTCGTCGCTCGCCGCCGCGCAAAGTCTCCAGGAAGCAGTCGAGCAAGCGATCAGAACCAACCCCGAAGTCCGCGCCACCACGTATAACCGCGAAGCGGCCGATCAGGGCCTGAAGCAGGCGCGGGCCGGCTACTGGCCGCGCGTGGACGTCGACGCGGCGATCGGCAAGGAGCAGCGCGACGATGTGGAGACCCGCCTGCTCGGCCTGAACCGGACCACGTTCACGCATCGCAACGCCAACGTGACGTTGTCGCAGATGCTGTTCGACGGCTTCGCGGTCAGGAGCGAAGTGGCGCGTCAGCAGGCGCGCATCGACTCGTCCGCCAATCGCGTCGCCTCCACGTCCGAGGACGTGGCGCTGCGCGTGGTGGGCGCCTATCTCGAGGTGCTGCGCCGCCGGGAGACGACGGCCGCCGCCGAGGACAACCTCGAATCCCATCGCCGGATCCACGACCAGATCAAGCTGCGCAGCGACCGCGGCGTCGGGCGCCGCGCCGACCTTTACCAGGCGGAAAGCCGGCTGGCGCTGGCCCAGGACAACTTGCGCACCGAGCAAAGCAGCCTGAAGGATGCCGAAGTGGCTTACGCCCGTCTCGTGGGCTCGGCGCCGGATGCGCTCGTCAAGCCGGTGGCGCCGGAAGGCGCGCTGCCGCCGACCGAACGCCTCGCGCTGGACGCGGCGCTGGCGAACCACCCGTCGCTCGCCGGCGCCGAGGCGGACGTGGCCCAGGCACGCGCCCGGTACGACGGCGCCAAGGCCGCGATGTGGCCGCGCCTCGACCTGGAGCTCAGCGCGAGCCACGACCGCGACGGCGTGCTCGGCCCGACCAACGACCGCCGCGTGATGCTGCGCCTTCGCTACAACCTGTTCCAAGGGGGCGCCGACAAGGCGCGCATCGGCGAAGCGCACGCGCAGATCCGCGAAGCGGAAGAGGAACGCAACCGCACGCGCCTCGAGATCCAGGAAAGCGTTTCGCATGCGTACAACGCGTACCTCACCGCGCGCGACCGGATGGTCGTGCTCAAGCAGTACGTCGATTCCAGTGCGGCGACGCGCGAAGCGTACATGCTGCAGTTCGGCATCGGGCAGCGCTCGCTGCTCGATCTGCTCAATGCCGAGAACGAGTATTACAGCGCACGCATCGATTACATCGGCGGCCAGTATGCGGAAGCCGCGAGCGCCTACCGGGTGTTCGCCGGCATGGGACAGTTGCTCGATACGCTGCACGTCGGGCGGCCGGCCGAGGCGTGGGGAGCAGGCAGCGCGCGGCCGGCGGTCGCCTTCAATCGCGGCGCCCAGGACACCGGGAAATGACACTCGCCCGGGCGGCGCGGCTGACCGGACCCGGCGCGCTCATCGGATGAAGGCCCCGGGCATTCGGCCCGCGCGCGCCGCCCGTCACAGCATGCTGCGCGGCCGCACCATCGTGCCGTCGACGAAACGCCGCGCGCGGAACGCCGCGAGGTCGAGCGACGGCGCGCCGGTGTCGACCCATTCGGCGAGCAGCCGGCCGACGATCGGCCCCATCGCGAAACCGTGACCGCAGAAGCCGGTCGCGATCGCGAGCCCGGCGGGCGTGCCGGGCGCGTCGATCACCGGAATGCCGTCGGGCAGCACGTCGATCAGGCCGGCCCACGCCTCGACGACCTGCGCATCCTTCAGCGCCGGAAAGATCGCCTTCAGCTTCGCGAGCGCGCGCGGCGCGTGCGCGCGGTTCGGCTGCGGCTGCGGATCGCGCGGCTCGATCGGGCCGGGCCCGCCGCCGATGCGCGCGACCAGGTCGCGCCATGCCGCACCATTCAGGTGCAGCCGGAATTTCTCGCGCTGCGACCAGAATTCCGGCCAGAACACGCTCAGCCCGCGCAGGTGGCCGAGCGTCAGGTCGACGTCCACCTGCATGTCGTCGGCCAGATTGATCGCGCCGTTGCTGCGCTGGCGGATGCCGAGGCCGTGCCCCCAGATCGTCGACGCGGACACGGGTGGCAGCACGTTGGTGCGCATGCAGGTGCCGCGCACGGCCTGCTGCGGCAGCCGGATCCCGAGCGCGTCGAGCAGCCGGAAGCTCGCCGCGCCGGCCGCGCAGATCACGCGCGACGTGCGGATCGCGCCGCGCTCGGTCATGACGCCGACGACCGCGCCGCCGGCCGTCTCGATCGCCGTCACGCCGCAGCCCTCGAAGAACCGCGCGCCGGCTTCGCGCGCACGCGCGGCGAACGCGGCGGCCACGCGCCGCGGCTCGGCCTGGCCGTCGCTCGCGGTGTAGAGGCCGCCGAGCGCGGGCGCGGCGAGGCCGTTCACGTGCTCGCCGATCTGCGCGGGCGTCAGCGTGCGCGTGTCGAGCCCGTGGTCGTGTGCGACATTCAGCCACGCCTGGAACGACGCCCAGTCCGCTTCGTTGTCCGCAATATAGAGACAGCCGCCCTGACGCCATTCGAGATCGAAACCGAGGGCGGCCTCTAATCCTTCCCAGATCCGCATGCCGGCCATCATCAGCGGCACCTCGGCCGCCTCGCGCCCCTGCTGGCGCACGAAGCCCCACGCGCGCGTGGACTGCTGCCCGGCGAGCCGGGACTTGTCGAGCACGACGGCCTTCAGGCCGCGCAAACCCAGGTAGTACGCGGCTGCGCAGCCCATGATGCCGGCGCCGGCGATCACCACGTCGGCCTCGGCCGGAAAGGCCGCGTCGGCATGCGTAAGCGTGTCGTGAAGCGGGTACGTTGTCGTCATTATTTCTTGTTGGTGAGTAATGCGCGAAACTCGGGATCGCGCCCCGTAACGTTGCGAAACACCTTTCACACAATCGCACCTATCGCAACGAGGAACCGATGCCATTTTGCGGTAAAGTTATCTTTTCCGCGCGTGGCCGGTCGGCTCGCCACCGGACATCGCAACCGATTGTCCGCCGAGTTCCGCCGCAAGGCGTCGTCCTGAACGTCATTCGACCCGATCCGTTCCCGTAGCATGACCACTGAAGCAATCACCACGGATTCCCTCGCGGTTGCCGAGCGCGTGCGCGAGCTGATGACTCGCAACGGCATCGGCAAGCGACAGCAGACCACCGAGCTGTGCCGTATCCTCGACCTCAGCTTTTCCCAGGGCCACCGCAAGCTGCGCGGCAGCAGCCCGTGGACCCTCTCGCAGATCAAGAAGGTTGCCGAAGCGTACGGCGAGCCCGCCGCGCAGCTGTTCGGCGCGCAGACGCTCGACCCCGGCATGGTCGGCGCGTATTCGCAGGAAGCCGTGCTGTACGCGGGGGTCGCCGAGATCCCGTGCACCGCCTGGATCGGCGCGCCGCTCGAGGCAGGCGCGCGCCCCGAGTTCGTCGCGTACGAGCAGAACGGCCGCTGGCGCGTGCTGCGCCATAGCGGCGTGCTCTACCAGAACGCGTACGACGTGCACAAGATCGAGATCTACCCGCGCCGCGCGGAGAACGACAAGCTGCTCGTCGCCGTGATCGACCCCGATCGCGTCAGCGCAACCGAGCTGTGCCGCTATCTCGAACGGCAGGGTTTTGCGACGGCCGCATTCGACGGCCTCGCCGCCTTCGTCGACGCGCTGCAGGGCCAGGCGTTCGACGCCGTCGTCACCGAATGGCTGTTCGACGACTGCACGGCCGCCACCGCGATCAAGGCGGTGCGCACGTCCGACAACCCGGGCGCGCCGATCTTCGTGCTGACCGGCGACCTGCTCACCGGCCGCGCGAGCGAGGCCGACATCAGCGAAGCGATCCGCGCGTTCGACGCGGTCTGCTACGAAAAGCCCGCACGCATGGCGATCCTCAGCGCGGATCTCGCGAAACGGCTCGCGCGCGGCTGAGTGCCGCGCGCCGCCACGCCTCCACCGCCGGCCCGACTGCCGGCGCGCACGCCGCGGCCACGGCCGCGCACGGGTTCCTCAGTACAATAGCCGCACCCGTTCACGCCCGCCGGCATCCGCCGCGCCCGACGCCATGGCCCGCCTCATCCCCGACGACTGGAAAAGCCTCGCCGCCACCGGTGCGGCCGAACGCGAGCGCGAGACGCTCGCCGCCCTCGAACACGCGCTGCCGGACGACTACACCGTGTACCACGGCGTGCACTGGACCCGCGCCGACCAGGGCTTCTCGGTGTTCGGCGAAGCGGCGTTCGTGGTCGTCAGCCCGGCCGGGCGCATCCTGCTGATCGAACAGAAGGCCGGCTTCCTGCGCGAGACGCCGAAGGGGCTCGTCAAGGTCTACCTGCAGACCGAGCGCAACGTGCCGATCCAGCTCGCGCGCACCCAGGAAACGCTGCACCGCCGCCTGACGGCCGCGCTCGGCGCGGGCGTCTACGGCGTGGATGCGCTGCTCTACTGCCCCGACTACGCGGTCCGCCAGGCCGCGATCGCGGGCGTGCCCGCCGAGCGCATCGTCGACGCGGCGCGCAAGGCGCAGCTCGCGCAGGTGATCCTGCAACTGCTGCCCGCCGACGAGCCGCGCTTTGCGAACGCGCCGAAGATTCACCATTTCCTCGCCGACGAACTGGCGCTCGCCCCCGACACGAGCGCGCTCGTCGGGCAGGCCGGCACGCTCGTCACGCGGCTGTCCGGCGGCCTCGCCGCGTGGGCGCGCCAGCTCGAGTTCACGCCGTTCCGGCTGCGCGTGACGGGCACCGCGGGCTCGGGCAAGACGCAGCTCGCGGTGCAGGCGATGCGCGACGCTGTCGCCGCGGGCCGGCGCGTGCTCTACGTGTGTTTCAACCGGCCGCTTGCCGACTACATCGCGCGCATCGCGCCGCCCGGCGCGAAGATCGCGAACTACCACCAGTTGTGCGACTGGGTCGTGCGCGACAGCGGCCATACGCCCGATTTCCAGGCGCCCGACGCGTTCGAGCGGCTCGCGGCGCGCTTCGCCGACACGCCGGTGCCCGAGCGCTGGCGCTTCGACGTGCTGATCGTCGACGAGGGGCAGGATTTTCATCCGTCGTGGGCGGTGGCGCTGGAGCGGCTGCTTGCGCCGGACGGCGCGTGGTGGTGGCTCGAGGATCCGTTGCAGAACCTCTACATGCGCGAGCCGGTCGCGCTGCCGGGCTGGGTCACGCTGAAGGCGCTCACGAACTACCGCAGCCCGCGCGACCTGCTCGACTTCGTGCGCGACGTGGTCGGCCGCGTGGAGCCGCTCGCCGCCGAGCTGCGCTCGGGCAGCCCGTTCGACGGCTCGGATCTCGCGGTGTCCGCGTACGGCGATGCCGACACGCCGCCCGCCGAACTCGCCGACGCCTGCATCGACGCGACCAAGCGCGCGATCACGCACGCGCTGTCGCTCGGGTTCCGCAAGCAGGACATCGCGGTGCTGTCGTATCGCGGCCGCGAAAGCTCGGCGCTCGCGGCGCTCGACCAGCTCGGGCCGCACCGGGTCAAGCGCTTCACCGGCAAGTACGACCTGTTCGGCAACCCGGAATACGTCGACGGCGACGTGCTGCTCGATTCGATCTACCGCTTCAAGGGCCAGTCGGCGCCGTGCGTGATTCTCACCGAGATCGACTTCGACACGCTCGACGCGCGCGCGGCCCGCAAGCTGTTCGTCGGTGCGACCCGCGCGACGATGAAGCTGCTGCTCGTCGCGTCGTCGCGCGCGGCCGGGCAGCTCACGGCGGCGTAACCCAAACGTCCATCCGCCCGGGCCGCCGCCATCCGCCCGGGCCGGTTCCCGCCTGCCCGCGTCAGGCGACGCGGAACGCGCCCACCGCGCGGCGCAGCACGTCGGCCTGCTCCTCGAGCGACGCGGCGGCTGCCGCGGCTTCCTCGACGAGCGCCGCGTTCTGCTGCGACACCTGATCCATCTGCGACACCGCGCGGTTCACCTGCTCGATGCCGTCGCGCTGCTCGTTCGACGCCGCCGCGATCTCGGTCATGATGCTCGTCACGCGCGCGATCGCCTGCTGGATGTCCTGCATCGTCGAGCCGGCCACGCCGACGAGCCGCGAGCCGTTCGCGACGCGCTCGACCGATTCGCCGATCAGCGTGCGGATTTCCTTCGCCGCGGACGCCGAGCGCTGCGCGAGCGTGCGCACCTCGCCCGCGACCACCGCGAAGCCGCGGCCCTGCTCGCCCGCGCGCGCCGCTTCGACGGCCGCGTTCAGCGCGAGGATGTTGGTCTGGAACGCGATGCCCTCGATCGTGCCGATGATGTCGGCGACCTTCTGCGAGCTTTGGTCGATCTCGTTCATCGTGTCGACCACCTCGCCGACCACCGCCGCGCCCTTCGACGCGATGTCGGACGCACTGTCCGCACAGGCCTGCGCCTGGGCCGCGTTGTCGGCGTTCTGCTTCACCGTCGCCGTCAGCTGCTCCATGCTCGCGGCCGTCTGCTCGAGCGCGGCTGCCTGCTCCTCGGTGCGCTGCGACAGGTCGGTGTTGCCCGCGGCGATCTGGTGCGTCGCGGTGACGATCGCCTCGGAACCCTGCGTGACCTGGCGCACCGTGTCGACCAGGCTGCGCTGCATGCCCGTCACGCCCTTCACCAGTTCGGCCATCTCATCCTGCGACGACCAGCGGACTTCCGACGTGAGGTCGCCGCCCGACAGGCGGCGGAAGTGCCCGAGCAGCCGCTCGACCGGCTGCGAGATCGCGAAATGCAGGCCGATCGCGCAGCCGAGGCACGCGGCGAGGCCGAACGCGATGCCGGCGACCGCGCCGGCGCGCAGCCAGTTGTAATAGGTCTGCGCGGTGTCGAACACTTCCTTGCCGCGCGCGGCCTGGAAATCGTCGAGCGCATTGGTGGCCTGCGTGAGCGCGACCGACAGCGGCGGCGCGACCGTCATCAGCAGCCGGTCGGCCTCGTCGCGGCGGCCGCTGCGGATCGCGTCGGCCATCGGCTTGAGCGCCTGCCCGACCAGCGCCTGGCGCGCGGCGTCCATGCGGCTCGCGAGCGCGGTCTCGTCGCCGTCGTGCGGCATCGCCGCGTACGTGCGCCACTCGGCGTCCGCCTTCGACAGGTAGCCTTCCGCCTTGCTCACGAGATCCGGCACGTCCGGCGCCTCGGGGTGCAGCATCGCGCGGTCGAGCGTCGTGCGCACGAACGTCAGGTTCAGGGTCGCCGCGGCGAGCGCGTTCTTCGCCGCCAGCTGCCGCGAATAGGCCTCCTCGAGCGCGCGGTTCGAGCTCTGCATGCCGGCGAGGCCGATCAGCCCCGAGACGACGAGCAGGCCCGCAACCAGGCCGAGCGTGGAGAAGATCCGCGTCCGGATCGAGAAACGGGAAAACAGGGCATTCAGGTTCATGACGGAACGTGGGCGGTATGAAAAAAGCCGCGGCAAACGGCGCGCGGCACGCTGTATTACGGTTTGCCTGCAAAAAACTTGAGCCTGTCCCTGCTTTTTTGCGTGATCCACGTCAATTTCCGCGTACATCAACCTCCTGTTACGCCTGCAACAATTCGAGCATCGGCAGAAATTGACCAGGCAACTTCAAGCCTCTATATTTCCGGACAATTCACTGCCTAAGCAGGCATCTTTCATGCAAACCGAAACCGTTTCGCGCCCGCCGGCCGTCGACGCAGCCCGCCGCGACGCCCCCGTCGGGCTGATCGTCGCCGCGCTGCTGCTCGTGATGCTGCTGTCCGCGCTCGACCAGACCATCGTGTCCACCGCGCTGCCGACGATCGTCGGCGAGCTCGGCGGGCTCGACCGGCTGTCGTGGGTGGTTACCGCGTACCTGCTGTCGTCCACCGTCGTGCTGCCGCTGTACGGCAAGCTCGGCGACCTGTACGGCCGCAAGATCGTGCTGCAGGCGGCGATCGTGCTGTTCCTCGCGGGCTCGGCGCTGTGCGGCGTCGCGCAGGACATGACGCAGCTGATCCTGCTGCGCGCGGTGCAGGGGCTCGGCGGCGGCGGCCTGATGGTCGTCACGATGGCCGCGATCGGCGACCTGATCCCGCCCGACGCGCGCGGCCGCTACCAGGGGATGTTCGGCGGCGTGTACGGGCTCGCGACGATCGTCGGGCCGCTGCTCGGCGGCTTCCTGGTCGAGCACCTGTCGTGGCGCTGGATCTTCACCATCAACCTGCCGCTCGGCGCGGTCGCGCTCGCGGTGATCGGCATCGCGTTCAAGCCGCACACCGCGCATGTGAAGCACCGGATCGACTACATGGGCGCCGCGTTCCTCGCGACCGCCCTCACCTGCATCGTCCTGTTTACGAGCGAAGGCGGCTCGCTGCTGCCGTGGTCGTCGCCGCAGTTGTGGATGATGCTCGCGCTCGGCGTCGTGGCGGTCGGCGGCTTCGTGTACGAGGAGCGGCTCGCCGCCGAACCGATCATGCCGCTCGCGCTGTTCCGCCACCGCACCTTCGTGCTGTGCAGCCTGATCGGCTTCGTCGTCGGCATCGCGCTGTTCGGCTCCGTCACGTTCATTCCGCTGTACCTGCAGGTCGTGAAGGGCTCGACGCCGTCGCAGGCCGGCATGCAGCTGCTGCCGATGATGGGCGGGATGCTCGCGATGTCGGTCGTGAGCGGCCGCCTGATCTCGCGGTTCGGCAAATACCGCGTGTTCCCGATCGCGGGCACGCTGGCCGGCGGCATCGCGATGGCGCTGCTGGCGACGCTGACGCTCGACACGCCGCTGCACACGATGTACGGCTCATGGCGCTGCTCGGCATCGGGCTCGGCATGGTGATGCCGGTGCTCACGCTCGCGGTGCAGAACACGATCGCGTTCCGCCACATGGGCGTCGCGACGTCCGGCGTCACGCTGTTCCGCTCGATCGGCGGCTCGCTCGGCGTCGCGGCGTTCGGCGCGCTGTTCTCGAACGGCCTGCAGTCGCGGCTCGTGCAGGCGCTGCCGGCGGGCAACGAGCTGCCGCGCGCACTCAGCCCGGCCGCCGTGCACCAGTTGCCGGACGCGGTGCGGCATGCGTACCTGGATGCGTTTGCGGGGTCGCTGCACGTCGTGTATCTGGCGGCGGCGAGCACGATCGCGATCGCGTTCGTGCTCGCGTGGTTCGTCGAGGACGCGCCGCTGCGCAAGGGCGGCTGAACGTGCTTGGCTCGGCTCCAGGGACAGCAACGGGCCTCGCGCCCGGTCTGCAGCGCTGGTCCAGGTGCAGGTCGGCAATGCGTTGAATGCCGGCACTCGAGCGCTTGGATCGGGTAGTCGATTTAAAGCATTAACCCGACCAAAATTGACGGTGCGATCTGGCGTACCTGCGGCGCGGGACGAGATTTCAGATTTCGCCCACACGGCAAATTGCGTCAATACCTCGCAAACAAAGAACACAAGAGCAGTTCGGCCCCATATCCGACCGTGATCGGCGGTTTGTTCAATCACACGACACGCGCCCCAGCTACCGGGGGTCGTTCCGTTCAACACGGAAGCGTGGCCGAGACGATGCGAGCGACGGCACCGAAATCGCGTCGATCGTGCAGGTGCGGAAATCTGATTTTTTGCTTGACCAATGGATCGCGCACGATCCGCATCGGCACTCAATTAATCGAAATAATTACACCTCAAATGTAAATTATTACAGCAACACTCGATTATTGATGACAATAAAATTACCTGGTTTTATTAATTGACGATACATAACAAATCCCGCCTTGCATCCCGATAACCTCCATATAAAATCAAGCCACCTAGCCGATTCACAGCGAATCCATAGGTAGCCCAATTATCAAGGCCGATCATTCCCATTCTTTAATTGGGTTTTTACTAATCCATATAGAAATAGAGGTGGAATCATGGCAACTGGAGTCAGTGTTCAGAACTTGTCGCCGATCACGTTGACTGCATCGATCAGTCGCTGGACCGATGGCGACCCGGGTCGCTTCCAGGTTGCACCGGGGCAGATCGAAAATTGGCCGTCGCGCACCGATCCGCGTGGATATATCGTGTATTTGGAACAAGACGGGGGTTTGCCGTTTTACGCGCCCACCGGCGCCACCGTCACGTTCTACTCGATGACCAAGGTCACCGTCGATGGTCAGCCCGTTGAACCTCTCTCCGATGCGATTGCTGTGGCCGAGGCCCTGGCCAGGTAACTCACGAAAGCGCCGCGCCAATCGTCTTGCTCACTCACGGTGAAGGGTCGGGCACTGCCGTCAAGATTGTCCGGCTGTTCGCGAAGCGACTTGGCGCAACGGACCGAGTAGCGGGTTTCAACCGGGAGGGGGAACGCAGGAACCTGCCCCCTCCCCATTCCTGCAAAAATACGGCCGTTTACTTTTACCAAGTGCCGATCCGCACGCTCGATGCTCGACAGGTGACGCCGACTCATGAGCGAGCGCGGTCAGCGTGTAGCGTCTGGTGCGCCATTGGCGAATGCCGCGCCGCTCACGGCACCAGCACCACCGCCCCCGTCGTCGCGCGCGCTTCCAGCATCCGGTGCGCATCGGCCGCCCGATCCAGCGGCAGCCGCGCGCCGATCTCGACGTGCATCCCGCCCGCCAACTGCTCGAGGGTCACGCGCGCGGCTTCCCGGTAGCCGTCGACGTCGCGCGCGATGAACCCGAGCACGCTCGGCCGGGCCAGCGCGATCGAGCGCGCCGGCCCGAGCTCGTCGAGATCGATCGTCTGCCGCGCGCCGACCGCGGCCACCTGCCCGATGCTCGCCACCATGCCGAACGGCTTGACCGCGCCGAGCGTGCGGCTCAGCACATCGCCACCGATCCCGTCGATCGCGTAATCGACGCCCGCGCCGCCGCCGAACGCGCGCGCCGCCGCGACGAAATCTTCCTCGCGATACGCGACCACCGCTTCCGCGCCATGCGCGCGGACGAGCGCGCCCTTCGCCGCCGATCCGACCGTGCCGATCACCCGCGCGCCGAGCGCGCGCGCCCATTGCGTGGCCAGCAACCCGACGCCGCCGGCCGCCGCGTGCACGAGCACCGTGTCGCCCGGGCGGACCTGCCGGACCCGATGCAGCAGCATGTAGACCGTGATCCCTTTCAGCAGCCCGGCAGCGGCCGCATCGTCGCTCAGCCCGTCGGGCACCGGCAGCACGCGCGCGGCCGGCAACGTGCGCAGGGTCGCGTAGCTGCCGGTCGGCAACCCGGCATAAGCGACGCGCTGGCCCGGCGCGAGATCCGTCACGCCGGGCCCGACCGCGTCGATCACGCCGGCCGCCTCGACGCCGAGCGCGTCCGGCAGCGCGGGCAGCGGATGCGCACCGGTCCGGAAATAGATGTCGACGAAGTTCACGCCGACTGCCGTCTGGCGAATCCGCACCTCGCCAACGCCGGGCGGCGCGACGGGCGCATCCACGCGGCGCAGCACGCCGGCATCGCCGTATTGATCGATCCCGATCCGGATGGCGGTGGCAGTTTGGGTCATGACGGTCCTCGCAGTCGAATGAAGTGACACGATGATCCCATCGTGCATAATCGATCGAAATTCACGATTTCCGCCCACTGATTGTGCAAAATTCGACAGATGATGGCGTCACGCCGGCGCCCGCGATGAGCTGGGACGACATCCGCTACTTCCTCGCGGTGATGCGCGGCGGCAGCCTGTCGGCCGCCGCGCGCGCGCTGCGGGTCCAGCATTCGACGGTCGCGCGGCGCATCGATGCGCTGGAGGACGCGCTCGGCATCCGGCTGTTCGACCGCCTGCCGCGCGGCTGGCCGCCGACCGACGAGGGCCTGCGGCTCGCCGACCATGCCGCGCACATCGAAGCAGGCACGCAGGCGTTCGCGCGCGCCGCGCAAGGCGCGGCCGATCTCGACGGCGTCGTGCGCGTGTCGGCGTCGCCGGTGTTCGCGAGCCACTTCCTCGCGCCGCGCCTGGCGCGCGCGCTGCGCGCATGGCCGCGGCTGCGGATCGACCTGCTCGGCGAGATGCACGCGGCCAACCTGTATGCGCGCGAAGCCGATCTCGCGGTGCGCCTGTCGCGGCCAAGCGAGCCGGGGCTCGCCGCGCGCCGGCTCGGCACGATGCGCTTCGTGCTGTGCGCGACGCCTGAATGGGCAGCCGCGCCGCCCGACGCATGGCAGTTCCTCGGCTACGACGACGCGCTCGCGCAAACCCCGCAGCAGCAATGGCTCGCCCGCTTCGCGGCCGGGCGCCGCTTCGCGTTCGTCGCGAACGATCTGGCCGCGCTGCATCGCGCGTGCGCGGCCGGCGCAGGCGTCGCGCTGCTGCCGCGGTTTCTCGTGGATGATCCGGCGATCGATTCCGTGACGGCGGCGCTTCACCCGCCGGAGGAGCGTGAATCCGGGCGACCGCCCGTCGCCGATGCCGCCCGCGCCTTCGCCACCACAGACGCAGCCGCGCCTACCCGCACCGGGCCAGCATCCACGCCGCTCGTCGAACTGACCTCCGCGCCGCGCTGCGACATCGAGCGCGAGATCTGGCTCGTCGTGCACCCCGACGTGCGCCGGTCGCCGCGCGTGCAGCGCGTCGCGGACGCGATCGCCGATGCGGTGCGCGCGGCGGACGGGCGGCTCTGACGCCCCGGCCCCGTCGGCACCGCTGCTGCAGCCCGGCCGTGATCCCCAGCTGGTTCCGCCCCATGTCGACCGTCCCGCCGGCAGCGACCGCCGTGGCGGCCGTCGCGCTGCGCCCCATCCAGCCGACCGACGTATGGACGCGCGTCCGCTTGGACAGAAGATGGTCGGCACGCCCGCCCAGCAGGGCCGCGTTCGCGTCAGCGCTGCAGACGGCGCATGCCTTGCGCGGCGAACGATGCCGCATTGCCGCGCGCGATCGGCCGCCGGCCTCGCACGGGCGCCCCGCCGATGCACCGCTCACGACGGTTGCGCATGCGACGCCTGCCGCTCGCCGGCCGCAGCCGCAGCCGGGAGACCGTGATGCGACGCCGAGCGCCGATGGTCGATCAGGCCGACCGCGACGGCCGCCGCCAGCGCGGGCAGCCCGATCGCCATGAAGTTCTGTTCCAGCGGCAGATCGATGCCCACCAGCGCACCGATGACGATCGGCGCCAGGATCGCGCCGGCGCGGCCGACGCCCAGCGTCCAGCCGATGCCGGTCGAGCGGATCGCCATCGGATAGAACTGCCCTGCATACGCGCAATTGACGATCTGCGTGCCGATGGTCGTCGCGCCCGCAAGCCCGACCAGCACGAACAGCAGCGCGGTCGGCACCTTGTAGCCGAGCAGCGTGATCGACGCCGCGGCGAGCAGATACATCGACACGAGCACCGTCTTGATCGGAAAGCGATCGGCCAGCCAGCCGCCGCCGATCGCACCGACCATCGCGCCGGCATTCAGCACCAGCACGAACGTCAACGCGGAGCCGAGGCTGTAGCCCGCGCCCGCCATCAGCCGGGTCAGCCACGAGCTGAGCGCATACACCATGAACAGGCACATGAAGCAGGCGATCCAGAACATGACCGTGCTGAATCCGCGACCGTCGTCGAACAGCTGGCGAACCGGCGCGTTGCCCGCGTTGTCCTCGCGCGGCACGACATAGCAGTCGCCCGGTTGCGGCCGGTACGCCGGATCGAGCCGGCGCGCGATGCGCGCGAGTTCGTCCGTCCTGCCGCGCCGGATCAGGAACGGCAGCGATTCCGGCATCCATTTCACGAGCAGCGGCACGAGCAGCACCGGCGCGCCCGCGGCGACGAACACGGACTGCCATCCGTACGCCTCGATCATCCCCTTGCCCATCACGGCCGCCAGCATGCCGCCGACCGAATAGCCGCTGAACATGAGCGTCACCAGCGTGCTGCGCACGCGCCGCGGCGCGTATTCGGTCATCTGGGCGATCACGTTCGGCATCACGCCGCCGATGCCGATGCCCGCCAGGAAGCGGGCGGCGCCGAACAGTGCGGGCGTGGGCGCCACCCCGGCCGCCGCGGTAAACACGCTGAACAGCGTCAGGCAGGCCGCGATGGCCCAACGGCGCCCGATCCGCTCGGCGACGGTCCCGAACACGATATTGCCGAACATCATGCCGAACAGCGCCGAGCTGACCATGAAGCCGGCCTGCGCGGGATTGACGCCCATCTCCTTCATGATCGCCGGCAGCGCGATGCCGGCCACCGCCAGGTCGTAGCCGTCGAACACGATGATCAGCGCGCACCAGAACAGCACGACGCCGTGCAGCGGGCCCAGCCGCGCGTTGTCCGAGACCGCCTGCAGGTCGATTTGACGCATGGAACTTCCTTCCTTTTCCAGTGGGGATTCAGGACTGGCGACAACCGTCGCATCGCGCGCGCTCGAACCAGCACGACCGCTCAGCCGATCTATTTAGTAGATGTACGAAATATCGTCGCGAAATGCGCCGCTTTCCGTCCAGATGCCGGCGCAGTGTAGGAAGCCACAATGATTCCCACTAGCCGGAATTTGCAGGCCGCACGCGATTTTGATCCGCTTTTCTCTCGCGCCGCGCGCTATCCGGAATTTTCCCCGGCGGGAACGGGACTATCCGATTCTTGCAATATGTTGCGATACTTTAGACAAGCCTGACGAAGATCAATATGATCCCTTCAGGATATCTCGCACACAAGAGAACCCGATGTGGCACGACGCGCAACCGCAGCCAGCCGGATGCGCGGCACGGAAACGCCACACAGGAGACGCCCCATGCCCCTCACCCCGAATGCGGAAGTGCTGTCCGCGCTGTACCGGAATTGCCTGTTCCGATCCGGCTCGCGCATGGATGCGCACGAGCAGGTCTCGGCAGAGCTGGCCGAGCATGCGCTGCGCTGGCAGCGCGGCGTGCCCGACGCGGCGCTGTTCAAGGGGCAACTGAATCATCTGAGCGTCTACGCGCTGCAGTACGGCGCCGAAGTCGAGGTCGCCCCGCGCCCGTTCGACGGCTTTTCGCTCGTCCACACGTCGCTCGCGGGCGGCGCCGAAATCGAGTGCGACGGGCACGTGATGGACGTGTTCGAAGGACGCACCGCCGTGCTCGCGCCCAGGACGCGCGTGCGCCTGCGCTGGCGGCCCGGCACCCGGCAACTGATCGTCAAGGTGCCCGATGCGCTGATGCGCGCGGTGTCCGGCCGCCCGCCCGACGACGCGGCGCCCGGCCTCGCGCCGGGGTTCCTGTTGCCGAGTGCGCTCGCGTCGCAATGGGATCTGCTTGCGCAGTCGCTGCTCAACGTCCTCGCCGTATCCGGCGACGGCAGCATACGGGCCGAATGGCGCGACCACTTCGAGCGAAGCCTCGCGCTGTTCCTGCTCGTGCATTGCCCGCCGTCGCCCGATGCCGCGCATGCCGGCCCGCCGGAAGCGCGCGGCGCGTCGGCGGCATCCGGATCGCGGGGCGGCATCCGGCAGATGGATGCGCTGCTCGAATTCATTCACGCGCGGCTCTGCGCGCCGATCTCGCTCGAAGATCTCGCCCGGGCGGCCGGCGTCAGCCTGCGGACGCTGAACGTGCTGTGCCGCCGCTACCACGGCGCGACCCCGATGGAACTGCTGCGCAACATCCGGCTCGACGCCGCGCGCGTGCAGTTGCTGACCGACCCGATGGCCAGCATCACCGATACGGCGCTGACGTTCGGCTTCGGGCACCTCGGCCGCTTTTCCGCGTATTATTCCGCCCGTTTCAACGAGTTGCCGCGCGACACGCAGAGGAAGCGGCCGCCGGACTGAACGCCGCCGCGACGCCGCGCACGCGGCCGCCGCTTTACGTGCCGGGCGATCGCCCGCATAGTCATGGTTTCCCCGCACCGCCCCTGTCGCCCCGTCATCATGTCCGCCACGCCAGCCGCCTGCGTCGTCCGCGATTCGACCGACGCCGATCTCGCCGCCATTCGCGCGATCTACGCTCACCATGTCCGCCACAGCGTCGCGTCGTTCGAGGAAACGCCGCCCGACGTCGCCGAGCTGCGCGCGCGCCGCAACGCGGTGTTGCACAGCGGGCTGCCGTATCTCGTCGCCGAATGCGGCGGCCGCGTGGCCGGCTATGCGTATGCGACGCCGTACCGCACGCGCAGCGCCTACCGCTTCACGGTCGAAGATTCGATCTACATCGACGATGCGCAGCGCGGGCGCGGCGTCGGCCGCGCGCTGCTCGCGGCCCTGATCGCGCGCTGCGAGGCCGGCCCGTGGCGGCAGATGATCGCGGTGATCGCCGACGGCGGCACCGGCGGCTCGACGTCG
>Ga0157367_1000551_pt1 | contig 18159 bp, 8 predicted proteins | sample AttbisABBM2_FD_113142 | JGI IMG/M metagenome (GOLD analysis project Ga0157367, IMG submission 113142) | Fungus gardens microbial communities from leaf cutter ant in Botucatu, State of São Paulo, Brazil - Atta bisphaerica ABBM2 | ecosystem: Host-associated > Fungi > Mycelium > Unclassified ...
AAGTCGGTTGCCGCGGTGACGTACGACAAGAAGGCGGACGGCACGCCGAACTACGGTTCGGTGACGCTGGGCGGCGGGAAGTCGACGGGCCCGGTGACGCTGTCGAACGTGGCCAAGGGCAAGGCTGGCACGGACGCGGTGAACGTCGATCAGCTGACGGATGCGCTCCGCGACGTGGAAGGCGGGATGAACCCGCTGGCCGTGGCCTATGACAGCACGTCGAAGGACAAGGTGACGCTGGCCGGCAAGACGGGCACGACGCTGACGAACGTGGCGGCGGGCAAGGCCGACATGGACGCGGTGAACGTGTCGCAGCTGAAGTCGACGGGCCTGATCGACAAGGACGGCAAGTCGCGTGCCGCGGTGACGTACGACAAGAACGCGGACGGCACGCCAAACTACAAGTCGGCGACGCTGGCCGGTGAAGGCGGCACGAAGCTGTCGAACGTGGCGGCGGGCAAGGCCGACCTGGACGCGGTGAACGTGTCGCAACTGAAGTCGTCGGGCCTGATCGATGGCGATGGCAAGACGCTGGCTGCGGTGACGTACGACAAGAACGCGGACGGCACGCCGAACTACAAGTTGGCGACGCTGGCCGGTGAAGGTGGTACGACGCTGTCGAACGTAGCGGCAGGTAAGGCCGATCAGGACGCGGTGAACGTGTCGCAGCTGAAGTCGTCGGGCCTGGTCGGCGAAGATGGCAAGTCGCGTGCCGCGGTGACGTACGACAAGAACCCGGACGGTACGCCGGACTTCAAGTCGGCGACGCTGGCGGGCGAAGGTGGTACGACGCTGTCGAACGTAGCGGCGGGCAAGGCTGATCGGGACGCGGTGAACGTGTCGCAGCTGAAGTCGTCAGGCCTGGTCGATGGCGACGGCAAGTCGCGTGCCGCGGTGACGTATGACAAGAACCCGGACGGCACGCCGAACTACAAGTTGGCGACGCTGGCGGGCGAAGGTGGTACGACGCTGTCGAACGTAGCGGCGGGCAAGGCTGATCGGGACGCGGTGAACGTGTCGCAGCTGAAGTCGTCGGGCCTGGTCGATGGCGACGGCAAGTCGCGTGCCGCGGTGACGTACGACAAGAAGGCGGACGGTACGCCGGACTTCAAGTCGGCGACGCTGGCGGGCGAAGGTGGTACGACGCTGTCGAACGTAGCGGCGGGCAAGGCTGACCGGGACGCGGTGAACGTATCGCAGCTGAAGTCGACGGGCCTGATCGATGGCGACGGCAAGACGCTGGCTGCGGTGACGTACGACAAGAAGGCGGACGGTACGCCGAACTACCAGTCGGCGACGTTGGCAGGCAAGGGCGGCACGAAGCTGACGAACGTGCAGGCCGGTACGGCCGACGCGGATGCGGTGAACGTGTCGCAGCTGAAGTCGTCGGGCCTGGTCGATGGCGACGGCAAGTCGCGTGCCGCGGTGACGTACGACAAGAACCCGGACGGTACGCCGAACTACAAGTCGGCGACGCTGGCGGGCGAAGGCGGCACGAAGCTGTCGAACGTGGCGGCAGGCAAGGCTGACACGGACGCAGTGAACGTGTCGCAGCTGAAGTCGTCGGGCCTGGTCGGCGAAGACGGCAAGTCGCTTGCTGCAGTGACGTACGACAAGAACAAGGATGGCACGCCGAACTACCAGTCGGCGACGTTGGCAGGCAAGGGCGGCACGAAGCTGACGAACGTGAAGGCCGCCGAGCTGTCGGCGACGAGCGCGGACGCGGTGAACGGCTCGCAGCTGTTCGCGACGAACGAGAGCCTGGGCGGCCTGAAGGACGCGCTGAAGGATGGCGGCGTCATTGACGAAACGACGGGCGAATCGCTGGCGGTGGTGTACGACAGCGCGTCGAAGGACAAGGTGAGGCTGGCCGGCAAGTCGGGCACGACGTTGTCGAACGTGGCGGCGGGCAAGGCCGACCTGGACGCGGTGAACGTATCGCAACTGAAGTCGTCGGGCCTGATCGACGCGGACGGCAAGGCGCTTGCCGCGGTGACGTACGACAAGAAGGCGGACGGCACGCCGAACTACGGTTCGGTGACGCTGGGCGGCGGGAAGTCGACGGGTCCGGTGACGCTGTCGAACGTGGCGGCCGGTGTGGCCGGCACCGATGCCGTCAACGTCGACCAGTTGGACGATATGTATGACAGGCTCACCAACGGCGCGATCGAGTTCAAGTACATCAAGGTCAAGCCGAAGAAAGAAGGTGGTATCGCGGCACTCGCGATCGGTAACGACTCTGTCGCGATTGGTTCGGGCGCCGTGGCAAGCAAGGCCAATACATTGGCCTTGGGGGCGGGCTCGCGCGCGAATGGCAACTATTCGGTTGCAGTCGGTGCCAATTCGGTCGCTAACGAAGCCTGGACTGTGTCGGTTGGCGACGTGGATGGGACGCGCCGGATCGTCAACGTCAGCGACGGCGTCAACGAAACCGATGCCGTCACGATGAAGCAGCTGACCGAGGCGATGAAAACCGCCAATACGGACATCGATCAGAAGATGCAGCGGATGACGCGTGACGTCGAATCGAAGCCAGGCACCTTCGTTGCAATCGATGGGATGGGCGCGGACGGCACCATACCGAACGTGGCATCGCTCAATGGCGCGGATCCGACGCTGGGATCGGCCGCCGCCATCGGTGTAGGGAGCGCTGCGGGTGGACTCGATACGGTCGCGATTGGTCTGCAGGCGGTCGCCCTTTCGGATGGCGCGGTTGCGCTCGGCAGCCTTGCGCAGACTGGGGTCGACCAACCGTTCTCGGTCGCGATGGGCAGCATGGTCACGACGAATGGTGCCGGCGCGCTGGCCATCGGTTCCCACGCGAAGGCCAATGCGGAAAACGCGGTGGCGGTCGGTAACAACGGCGTGATGGCCGTGGGCAAGAGCTCGATTGCGATGGGCGACAAGGCCACGACGCTGGGCGGGAGTGTGAACGGCATTGCCATCGGCACGAACGCGAACGTGGCCAAGAACGTGGCCGATGCCGTTGCGCTCGGGGCGAACTCGAAGGCGCTTCAGTCGAACAGCATCGCGTTGGGCGCCAACTCGATCGCGGATCGTGCGAATGCGCTGTCGATCGGCACGGCAGGCGCTGAACGCCAGATCGTCCACGTTGCGAAGGGCACGCAGAACACCGATGCAGTCAACCTCGCGCAGCTCAAGGGCCTCGCGGACGTGGTTGCCGGCGGTACGGGCTTCGACGCGAACGGCGACGTGACCGCGCCGACGTACACGATCGACGGCAAGGAGTACCACAACGTCAACGACGCACTTCAGGCTGCTGCGAAGAGTGGCGGTGATGGCAGCAGCGGCACGGATCCGAATGCAGTGGCCTATGACGGCGCGCAGAAGGACAAGGTGACGCTGGCCGGCCAGAACGGCACGACGTTGTCGAACGTGGCGGCGGGCAAGGCCGACATGGACGCGGTGAACGTGGCGCAGCTGAAGTCGTCGGGCCTGATCGACAAGGACGGCAAGGCGCTTGCGGCCGTGACCTACGACACGCACGCTGACGGCACCACGAACTTCGCGTCGGTGACGTTCGGTGGCACGAACGCCGGTGCCCCTGTCGCACTGCATAACATCGCAAACGGCACGGCATCGACGGACGCGGTCAACGTGTCGCAGCTGAAGGGCGTGACCGAGATCATCGGCGGCGGCGCAGGCATCGACGCGGACGGCAAGGTCACCGCACCGGTGTATACGGTCGACGGCACGGACTACGCGTCAGTCGGCGATGCAATCAAGGCGCTCGAGCAGCGTGACGGCGGTACCGGCAACGGCACGAACCCGAACGCGGTCGCCTATGACGACGCCACCAAAGCATCGGTGACGTTGGCAGGCGCGAAAGGCACGGTGATTCGCAACGTCGCGGACGGCTCGCTGGCATTCGACAGCACCGAGGCAGTCAACGGTGGCCAGATGAATTTCGCGCTGTCCAGCATCGCGGACAGTCTCGGTGGCGGTGCCAAGTTCGATCCGGTGACCGGCGATATTTCGGCGCCGACGTATGAACTGACTGCTGCGGATGGGTTCAAGGACACGTACGACAACGTCGGCGATGCATTCACGCATGTCGACGAGCGTATGAACGAGAACACGAAGCAGATCGAGACGCTGACGCAGGGCGTCAAGAACGCGGTTCAGTACGACGACGACAAGCACACCTCCATCACGCTCGGTGGCGTGGGTGCGGCGGCGCCGGTCAAGCTGAAGAACGTTGCGGACGGTACCGACGAAACCGATGCGGTCAACGTGCGGCAGTTGCGCTCGGCAGGCCTGGTCGGTGAAGACGGCAAGCTGCAATCGGCGGTCGTGTACGACAAGAACGACGACGGCACGACGAACTACGGCTCGGTGACGCTCGGCGGCAAGGGTGCCGCAGCACCGGTCGCACTGCATAACGTGGCGGCGGGTACGGCCAAGACGGATGCGGTGAACGTCAGCCAGCTGAGTGGCGTGACCGATGCGCTCGGCGGCGGTGCCAAGGTCGACGAGACCACTGGCGAGGTCGTTGCGCCGACCTACAAGGTGGGTGGCGACAGCTTCCACAATGCAGGTGACGCATTCACCAACATCGACAACCGGGTCACGCAGATCCAGAACAATCTCGGTGAAGCCACGAAGCTGGTCGGCGCGGTCGCGTACGACAAGAACGGCGACGGCACCGTGAATTGGGGCAAGGTGACGCTTGGCAACGGCTTGTCTTCGGGACCGGTGGTGCTGACGAACATCGCGGACGGCAAGAGCCAGTACGATGCCGTGAACTACGGCCAGTTCTCGAAGCTGGAAGGTCGCGTCAACGACATCGACGAACGTCTGAACGTGGCAACCACCCCGGGCGACGGCAACAACGGCGGTTCGGGTAAGGGCGGCAACGACCTGATCAGCGGCACGGGCGGTAGCGGCAAGGATAGTGGCGAAGTCGTCGTCGCGAAACCGGGTACCGGCAACGGCAACATAGCTGTCGGCTCCGGTTCGCAAATCGCCGATGCCAAGAACAACGGCACGGCAATCGGTGCCGGTTCGAAGGTTCAGGCCGACGACGGTACGGCGCTGGGTCATGGCGCGACCGTGTCGTCGGGTGCGACCAACTCGGTTGCGCTGGGCAGCGGGTCGAAGGCAACCGAAGCCAACACCGTGTCGTTCGGCTCGGACGGCCACGAGCGCCGGCTCGTCAACGTTGCGGACGGCATCAACAAGACGGATGCCGTCAACAAGGGGCAGCTCGACCGGGCGATCGGCGGGATGCAAGGTCAGATCAACGACATGGCGCGCAATGCCTATTCGGGTATCGCGGCGGCCACGGCGTTGACGATGATTCCGGGTGTCGATCCGGGCAAGACCTTGTCGTTCGGCGTGGCCGGAGCGTCGTACAAGGGCTATCAGGCGGTCGCGATGGGCGGTGAAGCGCGCATCACGGAAAACCTGAAGATGCGTGCCGGCGTCAGCCTCAGCAGCGGCGGCAACACCTTCGGTGCAGGTGCGTCGTATCAGTGGTAAGGCGGCAACGCGGGCCGTTTGGCCCGCGTCGTCACCCCGATGCGTGGTCGAGCGGGCGCTCGTCGCCCGTCACGCCACGCATCACGCCACACGACCGGCTTCATTTCCATCCGTCAATTTCCAGGAGTCCGCCTCGAGCGGACCGAATCATCATGAATAAACCACAACACTTCGTCCGTCGGGGTCTGCTCGGCGCATTCGTCGTCCTGCTGAGTGCATGCACGACGCAATCGAGCCCGACGTACACCGTCCGGGCGATCAAGGCGCCTGATCAGCCGGCGCCGGTCTTTCGCGTGACCTGCGAGGGGCTCGTGTCCAGCACGAAATCGTGCGAGGCAGCCGCGCAGAAGTTCTGCGCCGGCAAGCCGGTCACGCCGCTGCAAGCGGTCGATCGCGTGCGTCGCGGCGCCGCGATGGGCGATCCGCGCGAACTGACGTTCATGTGCGGCGCGCCACCTCAGGCGCCCGTCGAGCCGCCGGTCGCCGCGCAACCGCAACCGGTCGAGCAGCCGCAGCCGGTTGTCGCGCCGATTGCGCAGCGCCAGGTGCTGCTGCAAGGCAGTGCGAACTTCGCGTTCGACAGCGCGGTGCTGACGCCGAGTGCCCGCCAGGAGCTCAATCGCTTCCTGGACGTGAATCGCGATGCCCGATTTCGCCGCGTGACGGTCACGGGCTATACGGATTCGAAGGGCGCGCACGCCCATAACGTTCGACTGTCCGAGGCGCGTGCACGCGCGGTTGCCACGTACCTGCGTACGGGCGGACTGCGTGCCGAACACGTCACGACCGTCGGCAAGGGCGCGGCAGCGCCCGTTGCGACCAATTCGACGGCGGAAGGACGTGCGCAGAACCGGCGCGTCGAGATCGAACTCGAGGCCGGGTAACGAGCGGCGAACAATGGCTCCGCGGCAACCGGTGGCGGTTGCCGCGGAGATGAATGATTGAATTGTCCGGATGGCTCCGGGACATCCAGGACTGACACGAGAAAGTAACCATGGCAGAGCAGAAAGCAACGACGCGTCCGTCGCGTCCCACGATCGACGCAGTGACCGATAACGTACCGCCGCACACCGGCGTGATCGAAAAAGGCGGGCTGACCAACGACCCGCGCCCGACGATGAGCGGGCGCGGCGACCCTGGCTCGACGATTCACATTCTGGTGGACGGCGTTCAGGTCGGCACTGCGGTAGTCGGTGCGAACGGCACGTGGAGCTTCGCGCTTGTTCAGCCGCTGAGCGACGGCGAGTATCGCCTGACGGTGCGCGCGAGCAACGAGATCGGCATGAGCGTGCCGTCGGCGTCGTATGGCATTCAGCTCGACACGACGCCGCCGTCGCAGCCGAAGATCGAATCGGCGACGGAAGGCGCGCAACCGATGCTGTCGGGGCAGGCCGAAGCGTATTCGACGGTGACGATCTACGACGGCGCGACGGTGCTGGGCACGGTGAAGACGGGCATCGACGGCACGTGGACGTTCCAGTTGCCGTCCGGCCTGTCGAACGGCAGTCACGCGTTGACGGTGACGGCACAGGATCCGGCGGGCAATACGAGTGTCCGGTCGGACGGTTTCGACGTGGCCATCGGGCCGGTGACGCCGCCGGTGCCGCTGGCGAAGGCGCTGCTGGACGACCTGGGGCGTGATACCGGCAACTTCAACTACGATCGGCTCACGAACGACGGCAAGGGCGGGCGCCTGCTGACAGGTCATCTGGCGGGTGTGCTTGCGGCGGGCGAGAAGGTACAGGTGTCGACGGACGGCGGCCGGACGTGGATCGACGCGTTGATGAAGTCGGACGGCACGTGGGTGGCGGTCGACTTGAACGAGCACGGCGCCAACTGGACGATCCAGACGCGGGTGGTCAATAGCAACGGCGTGGCAGGCGAGACGACGACGTACGACGTCGAACTGGATACGACGTCACCCGATCATGTGCTGTCGGTGACTCGCACGGGCAACGTGTTGGATGTGTCGTTCGCCGGCAAGGGCATGATGGTCGGCGATGCGATCAACGTGATGATCGGCGATCAGCACATCTCGTACAACCTGACCGCGGCGGATATCGCGGCGGGGCGGGCGAAGGTGACGATACCGTCCGGCATCGCGGCGACGATGGACGAGCACGCGAACTACGGCGTCGCGCTGGTGGACCGCAGCGGGAATATTTCCGACTATCTGGTGACGCGGTTCGTCGAGAAGAATTTCGAAGGGAACGGAAATTCCGGAATCCAGTACAAGATAACGGATTTCAATAACGAGTCGCTCAGAGAGATTACCGACAGGACGCCGATCAATTTTGGCGTGTTCACGGCGGTGCTGGCGAAGACTACGTATGTCAATGGGCAAAAGGTCGATCAGGGCATTCGCGTCAAAGGCGGAAGCGGCGCCGATGCGAACGAGGTGGGACTGTTGTTCAGCATGCAGGAACTCCCGAAATTCCATCTCAACAATGGGGCGCATGCGCAAGCAGTCAGCTTCGAGCTGGACAACCGTTCCGGGCGCGCATTGATGGTGCGTTTCTATGACGACGACGGCAAGCTGATTTTCAATCAGTATTTGTACAATTCCAGCGGGAGCGCCATCGCTGGCGGGCTGCACACCTATCAGATTGCGTTGCCGGACGGCCGTCAGTTTTCATCTTTCACGGTCGGATGGGTTGGTAACGGCGGTGATGGCTCATTGCCGAACACGACGGCAACGGCCTGGATCGACAATATCGGCTTTGCAGGCGGAAGCTTTGGTGGATTGGCGCCGGCTGCACAAGTCGATTTCAACCATGAACAGCTCAGGGAGATCGTCGGCGGGATGCCGGTGAACTTTGGCCCATTCACGGCAGTGCTGGCGAAGACCACGTTCGTCAACGGGCAAAAGGTCGATCAGGGCGTTCGTGTCAGAGGAGGAAGCGGCCCGGATGCCAACGAGGTGGGGCTGTTGTTCAGTCTTCAGGAAGTACCGAAGTTCTATCTCAACAACGGAGCACATGCAGGCGCCGTCCATTTCGATCTGGAAAACCGTCACGGAAATTTGATGATGGCGCGCTTCTATGACGATGCCGGCAAGATGATTTTCTTTCAGCATTTGTATAACCCCATTTCTACCGGGGTTGCCGGAATGCACTCGTACGAGATCATACTGCCCGACAACCTCCAGTTTTCGTCTTTCACGCTCGGGTGGTATGGAAACGCCGATGGCTCGATGCCGAACTCGACCGCCACGGCCTGGATCGACAATATCGGCTTCTCCGGCGGCAGCTTCACGACGACGACCTGGGAAACGGTCACGGAGCTCGTTCCGCCTGCCGACGTGCAGCACGTGCTGACGAATGCGGATGCCGAGTATTTCGGTTCGGCTCAGGGTACGGAATTCCAGGTCGACAACGTGTCGTACTTCACGAACCAGAACGCCGGGCTGCACGGCGGCGCCGGTATCGACACGCTGAAGCTCATGGGTGCCGGTCAGACCCTGGATGTGTCGAAGCTGCTGAACGTCGGCGGTCACGACAAACTCTCGTCGATCGAAGTCATCGACATCACCGGTGTGGGTAACAACACGCTGAAGCTGTCGATGCGCGACGTGCTGGAACTTGGCCACGAGAACGTGTTCCGCAACGACGGTCACACGCAACTGATGGTGAACGGTAACGCGGGCGATCGGGTCGAGCTGTCGGGCATGAGTGGTCTTGTCCTGGGGCACGGTCAATGGTCGAACCAGGGGCAGATTTCGCTCAACGGCCAGGCATACACCGTGTACGAGAACGCGATGCTGCACGTTGAACTGCTTGTGCAATCGTCCATTTCGACTCAACTGGTCTGACCCATCGGCGCGAGCCGGGACCGCGTCACGTCACGACGCGATCCCGGCTTGCGCCATCCCGCGGCAGCGACAGCCGTGGCACTGTCTTCTCCGACGCTTCCTGACGCACGACCCGCCCCTAGTCGGGTACGGCGCTCGTCCGCTGCGCTCCCAAAATGCATTCGAACTTGTCCTATTGGTTCGTGCGGTGTTTTGGGATTTGTCTCCTTTTGGCGCACAGGCACATTTCGTAAAGTTGTTGTCTTTCCCGTCGCAATTCCATCGGCAGTTCCGGCACTGCGATTGGCGATCCCGTCGCGCCGATGTATGCGCCCACCCTGTCGCTCGCGTGAAACAGCCGCATCCTGGAGCGCGTCAGGGGGCCCGTGAATTCCAGTGGCCAGACAACGATTTCGATATGAAGACCCAACCCTCCGATACGGGTGGCAGTAACGAGCCGATCCTGCCCGACGCCATCACGCACGACAGCCTGCTCGATTCGATCGCCTGGCTTTGCACACATTATGGTTTCTGCAGAAGTCATGCAGTCCTCACTACAGGTCTCGCCAAGTACGGCGCGCTGACGCCGTCGCTCGCGATCGAGGCGCTGACGCATGCCGGCTTCGCGGCGAAGCTGGTCGAGCGTCCGCTCGCGCAATTGCCCGAGCATCTGCTGCCGGTCGTGCTGTTGCGCCGCAACGGCAGCGCGTGCGTGCTGCTCGGCTGGCGCATCGACGATGCGCCCGAGCGCGAACCGCAGATCCTGTTTCGCGTCGTGATGCCCGAGCTCGGCGAGGTGCCGGTCGAGTGCACGGAAGCGGAACTGAGCGAGACCTACTCCGGCTACGCGCTGCTCGTGAAGCCGGCCGCGAAGGTCGACGCACGTCCGGACGACCTGCCGACCGAACCCGCCGGCCACTGGCTGCTGCGCACGCTGTGGCGCTATCGCAGCTACTACGCGAGCGCGGCGCTGGGCGCCTTCCTCATCAACGTGCTGGGCCTTGCCAGCGTGTTCTTCACGATGAACGTCTACGATCGCGTCGTCCCGAACCAGGCGTACGTGACGCTCTGGTCGCTCGCGATCGGGGTGGCGTTCGCGATGCTGATGGAAGCTGTGTCGCGGCATGTACGCGCGCACGTGCTCGATACCGCCGGCAAGAAGGCCGATCTGGTGCTCGGCAGCCTGCTGTTCCGGCAGGCGCTGGCGATCCGGATGGAGCGCCGGCCGGCGTCGGCCGGGTCGTTCGCGCACCGGCTGCGCGAGTTCGAGTCGGTGCGGGACTTCGCGACGTCGGCGACGCTGTCGGCGGTCTCCGATCTACCGTTCGTGTTCCTGTTCGTCGCGGTGGTGTTTGCGGTCGGCGGCCCGCTCGGCTGGATTCCGCTGCTGATGATTCCGCTGATCGTCAGCCTCGGCGCGATCGTGCAGTGGCCGCTCGCGCGCGCGATGCGCGCGAACCTGCGCGAGGCGTCGCTCAAGCAGGGCGTGCTGATCGAGTCGATCGACGGGCTCGAGACGCTGAAGGCGGTCGGCGGCGAAGGCGCAATGCGCCACCGCTGGGACGCGTTCAGCGCGAAGACGGCGGCCTCGTCGATGCAGTCGCGGCAGCTGTCCAGCATGGCGACCAGTTGCGTCGCGTTCCTGCAGCAGATGCAGACCGTGGTGATCGTGATCGCCGGCGTGTACCTGATCGGCGAAGGCAAGCTGACCCAGGGCGCGCTGATCGGCTCGGTGATGCTCGCGGGCCGCGTGACGGCGCCGCTCAGCCAGGTGATGGGGCTCGCGCTGCGTTTCCAGCAGGCGAAGACGGCCATGCATTCGCTCAACGAACTGATGGCGATGCCGGTCGAGCATGAGCCGGGGCAGGACTATCTGGCGCAGCCGCCGCTCAGTGGCCACGTGAAGCTCGACGGCGTGTCGTTCGCATATCCGTCGGCCGGGCTGCAGGAAAACGCGCCCGCGCTGGACAAGGTGTCGGTGGAGATTCGGCCGGGCGAGCGCGTCGCGATACTCGGCCGGGTCGGCAGCGGGAAGTCGACGCTGCTGCGCCTGATCGCGCGGCTTTATCAACCGACCGAGGGCAAGCTGCTTGCCGACGGCCTCGACGCCGCGCAGATCGCGCCGGCCGACTGGCGCCGCGCGTTCGGCTACGTCGGCCAGGACAGCCGGCTGTTTTACGGGTCGCTGCGCGAGAACATCACGATCGGCCGCCCCGACGTGCCGGCCGCGGAACTGCTGCGCGTGCTGAAGCTGACGGGGCTCGATGCGCTGGTCGCCCGGCACCCGATGGGCGTGAACCTGCAGGTCGGCGAGAACGGGCGCGACCTGTCGGGCGGCCAGCGCCAGCTCGTCGCGCTGGCGCGCAGCCTGATCGCGCGTCCGAGTACGTTGCTGCTGGACGAGCCGACGAGCGCGATGGACACGCAGACGGAATCGCTCTTCATCGAGCACCTGAAGCAGGCGAGCGCGGGGCAGACGCTGGTCGTGGTGACGCACCGCACGTCGCTGCTGACGCTGGTCGACCGGATCGTGATCGTCGATCAGGGCAAGGTCGTGATGGACGGGGACAAGGCGCGCGTGCTGGCGGCGTTGTCGGGGCAGCCCGAGCCGGTCGGGCCGACCGAGCGTCACGTGTCGCCCGATGAGCCGCAGCGAAGCCGGGCGCCGAAAGTGCGCGTGGTCGAGCGCGGCGCGGGAGCGGTGGCCGCGGATCAAGCTGCGGCGCCGGCACCGGCGGCCGTGGCGGCGGAGGCATCATGATGCAGCGGATTCGATCGATGCTGGGCCGCAAGCCGGCGCCGCGCCTGAGAGCGGGCGATGTCGCGTACATGAGCGACATTCGCGAGGCGCTGCTGGTGCGCTCGTCCGCCGGCGCGCAGTTGACGCTCTACGTGGTTGCGGTGGTGCTGGTCGCGGGGCTCGTATGGGCGCACTCCGCGCGCGTCGAGGAGGTCACGCGCAGCGACGCGACGGTCGTGTCGCCGAGCCGCGAGCAATGGATCCAGAGTCTCGAGGGCGGCATCGTCCAGGCCGTCGCGGTGCATGAAGGCGAGGTGGTCGAGAAGGGGCAGTTGCTCGCGAAGATCGATCCGGCGCGCGCGCAATCGAGCTATCGCGAAGTGTCGACCAAGGCGCTGGAGCTGAAGGCGAACGTGGCGCGTGCGCGCGCCGAGGCCTACGGGGCGCCGCTGGCTTTTCCCGAGGACGTGAAGCGTGAATCCGGCCTCGTCGCGCAGGCAACCGCAACCTACCGCGCGCGTCGCCAGGCGCTCGACGAGCAGGTCGCCGCGCTGCGGCAGAGCCAGGCGCTGGTGCGGCGCGAGATCGCGATGTCGGAGCCGCTCGCGGCGAAGGGGCTGGTTTCCGAAGTCGAGATTCTGCGCATGCGGCGTCAGGCGACGGACATCGATGCACAGATCGCGGAACGCCGGAGCCGGTTTACCGCGGATGCCAGCACCGAGCTGTCGCGGCTCGAGCAGGAGCTCGCGCAAACCAACGAAGTGCTGGCCGGGCGCGCGGACGTGCTGGCGCGCACCGATGTCGTCGCGCCGATGCGCGGCGTGGTGAAGAACATCCGCAACCGCACGGCAGGCGGCGTCGTGCAGTCGGGCGAGCACATCATGGAGATCGCGCCGCTCGACGGCCGCGTGCTGGTCGAGGCGCGGATCAAGCCGTCCGACGTCGCGTTCCTGCGGCCGGGATTGCCGGTGCTCGTGAAGCTGAGCGCGTACGACTTCGCGATCTACGGCGGGCTGCCCGGGCACGTCGTCAGCCTCGGTCCGGACACGTTGAAGGACGATCAGAAAGCGGCGATGGGGCGCCCCGACGCGAATTACTACCGGCTCATGGTCGAGACGGATGCGGACGCGCTGGTCGCGGCCGGCAAGCATCTGCCCGTCTTGCCGGGCATGCAGGCGACGGTCGATATCCGCACTGGCGAGAAGACGGTGCTCGATTACCTGCTCAAGCCGATTTTCAAGGCCCGCGAGGCCTTCAGGGAGCGGTGATCATGAGCGGGTTTCGAGTGGTCCGCGCAAGCGTCGGCATGCGCGAACGGGGTGTGGTGCTCCGGGGTGCCGTATCGGCGGTGCTGCTTGCATTGTCGATGTGGCCGCCGACGGGGGCCGCGCGTGCCGCCGACTCCGTGTCGCCGCGCATCGCGACGGCGGCGCCGATGTCGTTGACGAGCGATGCGCGCGCCGTATCCGAGGTGTCCGGTGCATCAGGTGGGTCCGGCGCGTCCAGTGTGCCCAGTGCGTCGGGTGCGTCCGGCACGGACAGGGCTGACGAGCGCGCAGACACATCCGCTTCGATGCAGGAAGCGGTCGCAGCGGGTACGGTGCCCGAATCCGCGATGACGGAGCACGAATTGCGGCGAATGCTGTATACGGCGGCTGAAGCGGCGGTCGACGTCAGTCCGCAGGTGCGACGCCTGTACGCGGAGTACCAGGCCGCGCAGTCGGACGTCGATCAGGCGAAGGGTGCGCGCTGGCCGCAATTGCAGTTGAACGCCCAGACGCGTGCCGCGCAGTTCGGCTCGAATGCCGGCAGCGCGTACGATCCGGGCAACGCGCTGAGCGCGAACCTGACGACGACGCTGTTCGACTGGGGACGCACCGAGAAAACGATCGGCAGCCGGCAGGATTTGGCGAGCGCCGGCCAGGACCGCTACGTCGCGCAGATGGAGGATTCCGCCTACCAGGTCGCGGCCACGCTCGTCGAGCTCGCGAAACAGCGCAACATCGCCGCGCTGAGCCAACGCTTCGTCGACCGGATGTCGCGCCTCGTGCGGATGCTCGACGAAATCGTCGCGGTCGACCGCGGCCGCGGCAGCGAGCTGACGCAGGCGAAGGCCCGCTTGCTGCAGGCCGAAGCGAGCCGCGACGCGGCACTGGCGAAATGCCGGACGGTCGAGCTGAATCTTCGCAAGCTGGTGGGTGAGCGGCCGGTGCCGATTCCGGCGGAATCGAGCTGGCCGCTGCATCCGGGCAATCTCGACCGGCTGATGTCCGCGCTCGACGAGAATCCGCGACTGCGGCAGGCGCGTGCCGAAGCCAGCGCGGCCGAATTGAACCGCGATGCGGTGCGGGCGGCGTCGAAGCCGCAGCTGAACTGGGTCGTCAGCACGAATACCGGACGCGACGCGATCGGGCGCCGGATGCCCTGGCAGACGATGCTCACGCTGACGTGGAACGCGTTCACGGGCGGTGCCGCAACTGCGGCGACGGACGCGGCGACGTACCGCGCGTCGGCAAGCTGGCGCCAGGTCGAGCAGATGCGCCTGGATCTGGAGTATCAGGTGCGCAGCGCCGAGGAAGATGCGCATGCATTCGGCGAGCGCGCGGAGCAGTATCGCGACCTGTCGGTGGAGTCGGCGCGCGTGCGCAGCGCATTTTTCGATCAGTGGTATCACCTCGGGCGCCGCTCGCTGCTCGACGTGCTGATTGCCGAAAACGACGACTACAACAATCGCGTCAACGAGGTGGCGTACCGCTTCGACGGCTATGCCGCGACGCTGCGCGGTTACGCCTCGGCCGGCATGCTCGTGCAATGGCTGCGTGAGGGATGACGCATCGCGCGGTGTCCGGTACCGGCCGCGCAACGAGGGAAATCATGAATCCTGGATCGATCGAGAACTGGTTTGCATTGCCGCCGCCGAGGGCGGCTTCCTATCTGCCCGCGCCTTATGGCGTCCGGCGCGGCGTCCCGAATCGCTTTGCGCATCTGTCGCCGGGGGGCGTCTATCTGCCGGCGCCACGGTCGCGCCGCGGTGTGGCTGTGGCCGCGCACGCAGGTGCTGCCGATTTCGGGCATGACAATCTTGCGTGGAGTCGCACACCGCCGCCGCGCTGCCGTGGCCGCGTCATGTCGGCGGCGATCGGCGGCGCATTGCTGGGCGCGGCGTTGACGGCGCTGCTCGGCGGAATGCTGGCGGACCGCTGGGCGGGTTTCGGCAATGCGGCTCGAGGAAGCCTGCCCGTAGGGAACGTGGCATCCGCATCGATCGTTGCGGTGGCCGACGAGGCGGCTTTGGTGCCGCGTCCGGCATCGGCATCGGCATCGGCATCGGCATCGGCATCGGCATCGGCATCGGCATCGGCATCGGCTCTGGCCCCAGCATCGACCTTAGCATCGGCGTCAACCCCAGCATCGGCACCGGTCCCAGTACCAGTACCAGTACCAGCGCCGATTCCTACGCCGCCCGCCGCACCGCCCGCCAACCTGTCCGGCGTGTCGCTCGATCCGACGCGCCGGACGGATGCGCACGCAGTACCGGCGTCGCGGCCGACGCCGCCCCGGTCGTCCGACATGGCGGGCACGCCGGTCCACGAACGGGAGGCCGTGCGCCCGTTACCCGCGCGGACCGCGTTGCCTCGTGTGCCGGCGCAGCTTCGACCGGCAGCGTCGCCCGGTGCTACCGTCACGACCGTATCGGGCGCGCCCGACTCATGCGGCATCGACTGGCCATGCGGCGACGCATGGCGATCGTTGCAGGCCGAGTTGAAGGCCTGGGAAGCACCCGAGCCGTTGCCGGCGCCCGCGGATAGCCAAGTGGTGGAGGCGCCGGTTCGCCTGGCCGGTCATCCGCGTGTGACGGAGTGGTGATTCAGGCGGAATCACGGGGTGCGCAGCCGCGGGCCGTTCCCCGTGTGATGCTTTCACTGCAGGATCAGTCGCAAATGCGCATCGGCCTGCTCGCCAGGCGGCTTCTGAAACCCGCCCTTCGCGAAGCGATGCCATCTGCCGATCACATAGCTGACGAGCAGGCTCGCGCGCGCGGCGGGATCGTAGTCGGCCGGCAGCGCGAACGGCGCCGCGCCGTCGGGCGCCTGCGCCTCGGTGCGCGCGACCCGCAGGCACTGCTTGACGGTCGCCTCGATCCGGTCGAGCAACTGGTTCACCCGCTCGGTGAGCCGTTCGTCCTCGCCGACCAGCGCCTCGCCGGTCAGCACGCGCGTCATCCCGGGGTTCTTCGCGGCGAAATTGAGCATCGTCAGCGCGATCGTGCGTGCCTGCAGCACACCGTTCGGCTCCTTCGCGACGATCTGGTTGACGAGCCCGAACAGCGCCTGCTCGATGAACTCGATCAGCCCTTCGTACATCTTCGCCTTGCTGGCGAAGTGCCGGTACAGCGCGGCTTCCGACACGTCGAGCCGCGCCGCGAGCGCGGCCGTCGTGATTTTTTCGGGTTTTGGCACCTCCAGCATCGCGGCGAGCGTCTGCAGGATCATCACGCGCCGCTCGCCCGGCTTCGGGCGCGGGCGGGACGGCGTGGCCTGGTCTTCCGTTACGGCTTGGTCCTGCGGGTAAGTCGGCTGCATTTCTGTCGCCCCGATCGTGTGCCCAGTCGCAGCGATTTTAACGAACGAATGCGCTGGTCGACATAATGCGGCCGGCCGATGTTCGGCAGATGGCCCGGCAGATGGCCCGTGATCCATACGGTGCCGATGCCGAGGCGCTTGTAGCGCTTCAGGTGGCTGCGGGTGTCTTCGACGAGGATCGCGTCTTCGACCCGCGCATGCGCGGCTCGCAAGATCCGGCGCAGCATCGTGTGGTCGGGCTTCGCGCGCCACGTTCGACGGTCGCGCATGTGCTCGATCGCGATCACGCGCTCGAACAGCCGCTCGATGCGCAACTCGCGCAGCACCGCGCGCGCGTAGTTCTCGGGTGCGTTGGTCAGCACGAACTTACGGCCCGGCAGCGCGGCGATGATGCGCGCGAGGCCACGCTCGGCGCGCAGCATCGCGGGCAGGTCGGAAAACGTGTGGACGACCCGCAGGAAGTCGTTCGGATCGATCGGATGATGGCGCGTGAGGCCGAGGAGCGCCGCGCCGTAGCGCTGCGTGTAGCCGATGCGCAACCGGTCGGCTTCGACGCGCCCGACGTGGAGCGTGTCGATGATGTATTGCGTCATCGCGCGGTTGATCTCCGGAAAGATCGCGTGCGATGCATGGTGCAGCGTGTTGTCGAGATCGAACAGCCAGACGGGCGCGCCGGCGCGCGGCCGGCTGCGGGAGATGCGCCGGCGTCGCAGCGACGCCGGCAGGTCGGGGCGGGTGGTCTTGCGGCGCGCGCTCAATGCGAGCGGATCATCGTGCCGAACGGCTGCTCGGTCAGGATTTCCAGCAGCACCGAGTGCTCGATGCGGCCGTCGACGATATGCACCGATTTCACGCCGCTCTTCGCTGCGTCGAGCGCCGACGAGATCTTCGGCAGCATGCCGCCCGAGATCGTGCCGTCCTCGAACAGCGCGTCGATCTCGCGTGCGGACAGGTCGGTCAGCAGGTTGCCGTCCTTGTCCATCACGCCGGGGATGTTGGTCATCATCAGCAGCTTCTCGGCGTTCAGCACCGTGGCGAGCTTGCCCGCGACCAGATCGGCGTTGATGTTGTACGACAGGCCGTCCTCGCCGAAGCCGATCGGCGAGATCACCGGGATGAACGCGTCGTCCTGCAGCGCCTTCACGACCGCCGGGTTGATCGCCTCGACTTCGCCGACCTGGCCGATGTCGATGTACTGGCCCGGATTGTCGCGGTCCGGCATCAGCAGCTTGCGTGCATGGATCAGGCCGCCGTCCTTGCCCGTCAGGCCCACCGCGTGGCCGCCGAAGTGGTTGATCAGCATCACGATGTCCTGCTGGACTTCGCCGCCCAGCACCCATTCGACGACTTCCATCGTTTCTTCGTCGGTGACGCGCATGCCCTGGATGAAGGTGCCGGCCTTGCCGATCTTCTTCAGCGCATGATCGATCTGCGGACCGCCGCCGTGGACGATCACCGGATTGATGCCGACCAGTTTCAGCAGGATCACGTCGCGCGCGAAGCCCTGCTTGAGCCGCTCTTCCGTCATCGCGTTGCCGCCGTAT
>Ga0157367_1000553_pt1 | contig 18128 bp, 15 predicted proteins | sample AttbisABBM2_FD_113142 | JGI IMG/M metagenome (GOLD analysis project Ga0157367, IMG submission 113142) | Fungus gardens microbial communities from leaf cutter ant in Botucatu, State of São Paulo, Brazil - Atta bisphaerica ABBM2 | ecosystem: Host-associated > Fungi > Mycelium > Unclassified ...
CACCTGCTCGACCGCAAGCCGAAGCAGCTGTCGGGCGGCCAGCGGCAGCGCGTCGCGATCGGCCGCGCGATCACGCGCAAGCCGAAAGTGTTCCTGTTCGACGAGCCGCTGTCGAACCTCGACGCGGCGCTGCGCGTGAAGATGCGGCTGGAATTCGCGCGGCTGCACGACGAGCTGAAGACGACGATGATCTACGTGACGCACGACCAGGTCGAGGCGATGACGCTCGCGGACAAGATCGTCGTGCTGTCGGGCGGCAGCGTGCAGCAGGTCGGCACGCCGAACACGCTGTACCACGCGCCGGCGAACCAGTTCGTCGCGGGCTTCATCGGCTCGCCGAAGATGAACTTCCTGAAGGGCACGGTCGAAGCGGTCGACGCGGGCGGCGTGCTGGTGCGCTTCGACAGCGGCGAGACGCAGCGCGTCGCGGTGGACGCGGGCGGGCTGCAGCGCGGCGCGGCGGTGACGGTCGGCGTGCGGCCCGAGCATCTGAGGGTCGGGGCAGGGGCCGACGGCGTTGCCGCGCGAACGATGGCCGTCGAATCGCTCGGGGATGCCGCGTACCTGTATGCGGAGTCGGCCGTCGCGCCGGACGGGCTGATCGCGCGGATTCCGCCGCTCGACACGTATCGCACCGGCGAGGCGCTGCGCGTGCAGGCGGACGCCGGGCACTGCCACCTGTTCGACGAGCAGGGGCAGGCGTTCCGGCGGCTCAGCCCGCATGCGAAGGCGGCTTGAACACGTCAGAGCGTGTTGTGAACTTTCGTTCGACGGAGGCAAGATGCCGGGATGAATTCCCGCGAGCACTATTCGACCTATAGTGGTTGCGGCGCTACCGTATCCCGGTACGGACTATTGAGGCTATCGACCCGTACAACATTTATTCGGGCAATCAGGCTCGAACGAAATCTCGACACGTCGCCCGTTATCCACGTCTCGATGTGAATAGACGCGCGCGCTCGCTTTTACTGTCCCACGTAGAAAGTGCAGTTGCTCAAGCAATGTGCGACCGGATTCTAAGCGTGATTGCGCAAGTTGTTGCGGGTGCTGTTCACTTTCTTCAGCGTGCCCGCTGACGAGTATTTCTTCCTTTGTCGTGTGATTTGCGTAAGAAATTTTCTGGTCGATTGCCCAGTTTGCGAGCCGGACAATTTCTGCATTCGATACGGTCGCGCTGTTGATGGGGAAATAAATATCAAAATTCTCGCTTGCCGTACACGCAAACGTGGGGCTGGAAATGAGGAGGCAGAAGCCAGGGATGGATTTAAGCATTGTAGATGACGTATCCGGAAATGCTGTCAGCGTTGTTTATGGCTTGGTCTGGGTTTTCTGATCCAAAGGTCAAGCATTGATTCATGAAGTAGCGATGATCTTTGGTGCTCATTGTGTCGCTAAAATGGCTGGCTTCATGAATAAGTGTGGAGACAACGGAGTCTTTATCCCAAGAGAAGTCGCGCATCGAGCAGAAGTCGAGATGTATCGCAATTGTATGGGTTTCGGTATCCGGCGAGCAAACAGACGCGACAACACCAGATTTGTTTGGATTCGGAACGCAGCCAATATGTACGTGCCGTTCACTATCCCAGCGAGTGAAGTTATAACCCGTGAGTCCCTTCAGCACTCTTGTGATTGCAGTCAATCCGTTGATCAGTTTTGCTCGCGTGTCTTCATCATGTCTGCCAAACCATTGTTGCACACGCGCTTTGTCGACCGCAGCCCAGCGCTGCAAATCATGAAGCCTCGCCGCAATAAGGGAGACGGCTTGATCTCGCTTATTCAATACCATCTCCCGAAACTCCTTGTTTGTCATGTTCGGGCATATTTTTTCGGTGTTGATCATGACCTCAACCACCGATCCGGGGTTTGTATTGGTGACGGCGCCTGAATGGACGAGAAACCAATTGCCGTCGTCATTCGCATCAAAATTTTTCATTGAATGAGTCTCCCGTCGTATAAATTTTAAGGATGATGGTAAATCCGTCCAGATGCGATTTGTTTGTCCTGCGGTGTTCGTTATACCGGTAAAAGTCTGACTGCAACCGGTAACGATTCGGTAGCTTATGTCAGCCATCGGTCGGTCGGTTTTCGCGTCGAGCAACACGTATTGCTCGTCGTGTTCGACACTTACCGCCGTGTCGGCGGCGAGGCCATCGGTCAGCCTCGCTACGGGGCCGGAGTCTAGGTCAATATATGAGACGTTCTGAGACGCGAGCAGGCGAGGACTTGGCTCACATTTACACACGCACAAGTCATCGTTAAGCGCGACCTCTCTACCGTCCGGATCTGTCGTCGGCAGACGCGGGCCATCGCAGACGATATATCCGGTCGATTGACGAGCGGGACACCACACCTTATCCCGCTCGTAAGCCCGTTCGCGATCATAGAGTCGGTCATTCGCGTCGCCAGTGATGACCGTGCCGCCCGCCGTTGTGCGGTCGCCTTTGAAATGTCGTAGCGCCTCATGCCTGAGTATTTCCGCAATCGTCGCCGTAGCTGACTCGGGCAAGCACGGGCCCGACGACGGCAAGGCCCGTGGTGGCTTTGGTCACCCGATCGCCGCGCGCCGTAAGCGCACCGATGGTGGCGAAATGATGAGTCGGTGCCCTTTGCTCATTCTTCATCCAGATTCCCCGTCTTGAAAAAATGGCTGAGAATTACCCCGCGCTAAACTAGCGCGAAAGAGAAAGGGGAAGCAATCGGACGGATTCGAAATATGCATCACTAACTTATTAATAGCCGCTGCCCGACAGCAAATGGATGTGTACAAACAATTTCCGATGAGTTTCCGCGAGATGACGAGTCGGAATCGATCAGAGGCGCAGGTGCTGCGCCATGTAGTCGACGAACGCGCGCAGCTTCGGCGTCGGATGGCGGCCTGACGGCCACAGCACGTAGAACGGCGTGAGGCTCGCGACGTGTTCGTCGAGCACCGCGCGCAGCCTGCCGTCGGCGAGCCCGTCGTGCACGAAGAATTCGGGCAGGCAGGCGATGCCGAGCCCGCGCAGCGCGAAGCACAGGCGCGTTTCCGCGTTGTTGCTGACCATCGAGACGGGCACCTCGGGCTGCAGGCCCGAGTGCGGCGCGCGCAGCGGCCAGATTTCGAGCTTGCCGCTGCTGGGGAATCGATAGTGCAGGCAGCGGTGCATCGCGAGGTCGGCCGGCGTGCGCGGCGTGCCGTGCCGTTCGAGGTAGGCGGGCGAGGCGACGAGATGCTGGCGGAAATGGCCGAGCAGCCGCGACGACAGCCGCGAGTCGGACGGCCGGCCGGTGCGCAGCACCGCGTCGAAGCCTTCGTCGACGACGTCGACGAGCCGGTCGCTGAAATCGATGTCGAGCTCGATCTCCGGATACGCGGCCATGAAGTCGGCGAGCACCGGCAGCAGCAGCGTGCCGATCGTCGGCAGGCTCACGCGCAGCCGCCCGCGCGGCGCTTCGGCGCTGTGCGTCAGCTCCTGCTCGGCCGCGTCGATTTCGGCGAGCACGCGCCGGCACCGTTCGAGAAAGCGCGTGCCTTCGGCCGTCAGCGTGATGCTGCGCGTGCTGCGGTGAAAGAGCCGCACGTTCAGGCGCGCCTCGAGCCGCGCGATCCGCTTGCCGACCGCCGACGCCGACAGCCCGAGCGCGCGCCCGGCCGCGACGAAGCTGCGCGTTTCCGCGACCTGAACGAAGACGACGAAGCCGCCCAGACTTTCCATGCACGATCCCCGATTGCGGACGCCGGCGTCCGGAGTGTCCGGAACTCTAGCCCAGTTTTTCTTGTTTCGCCGGCTCCCTACGATGGGCGTTCCTTCCACTGTCGAGGTCACGCCATGTCATCCCTGCCTGTCACCGCTTACGAAGCCGAACCGGACGCCGCGCTGCGCAGCCGGCTCGACGGCGCGCTCGAGCGCGCGCTCGCCGACGAGCGCATGGTCGGCGCGGTCGTGCTGGTCGCGCGCCACGGTGCGCTGCGCTACGCGCGCGCCGTCGGGCTCGCCGATCGCGAAGCGGGCACGCCCATGCGCGAGGACGCGCTGTTCCGGCTCGCGTCGGTCACCAAGCCGATCGTGACGGCCGCGGCCATGCGGCTCGTCGCGGCGGGCCGCATCGGGCTCGACGACCCGGTCGCGCGCTGGCTGCCCGACTTCACGCCGACCCTGCCCGACGGCCGGCCCGCGCGCATCACGCTGCGCCATCTGCTGTCGCATACGGCCGGCCTCGGCTACCGCTTCCTCGAAGCCGACGGCGACGGCCCGTATGCGCGCGCCGGCGTGTCCGACGGGATGGACCTCGCGCGCATCACGCTTGCCGATAACGTGCGGCGCATCGCGAGCGTGCCGCTGCAGTACGCGCCCGGCACGTCGTGGGGCTATTCGCTGGCGATCGACGTGGCCGGCGCGCTGATCGAGGCGGTCGACGGACGGCCGCTCGCCGACGCGGTCGCGGCGCTCGTCACGACGCCGCTCGGCATGACCGACACCGCGTTCGTCGCGCACGACGCCGCGCGCTTCGCGACGCCTTACGTGAGCACGGCCGGCGCGCCGCGCCGGATGGCGGACGCCGATCTCGTGCCGGTGTTCGACGACACCATCGGCATCCGCTTCGCGCCCGCGCGCGCGTTCGACGCGCAGGCATGGCCGTCGGGCGGCGCGGGCATGGTGGGGTCCGCGCGCGATTGTCTCGCGCTGCTCGAAGCGCTGCGCACCGGCCGCGACGGCTGGCTGGAAGCCGGCTGGATCGACGAGATGGCGCGCATCCAGCCGGGCGCGCACGATTTGCCGGCCGCGCCGGGGTTCGGCTTCGGGCTCGGTTTTTCGGTGCTGCGCGATCCGGCGGCCGCGCAGTCGCCGGAGTCGGTCGGCACCTGGCGCTGGGGCGGCGCGTACGGGCATGCGTGGTTCGTCGATCGTGCGGCCGGGCTGACGGTCGTCGCGCTGAGCAACACGCTGTACGAAGGCATGCACGGGCGCATCGTGACCGACGTGCGCGATGCGGTGTACGGCGTCGACGCACGGAGCGCGGCATGAGCGATTGCGCATCGGTTTCCGGGCGGCCCGCGCACGAGCAGGCGGCGGCGCGCGAACGCCTGCCGGTCGCGAACCTGCTCGCGCTGGCCGCGGCCGGCTTCGTCACGATCCTTACCGAGGCACTGCCGGCCGGCCTGCTGACGCAGATGGGCCGCGACCTGCGCGTGACCGAGGCGCTGGTCGGCCAGCTCGTGACGGTGTACGCGATCGGCTCGATCGTCGCGGCGATCCCGCTCGTCGCGGCGACGCGCGGGATGCGCCGCCGCCGGCTCCTGCTGTCCGCGCTGGCCGGCTTCGTCGTGTCGAACACGCTGACGGCCGTCTCGCCGTACTACGTGCTCACGCTCGTCGCGCGGTTCGTCGCGGGGATGTCGGGCGGCCTGCTGTGGGCGCTGCTGGCCGGCTACGCGAGCCGGATGGTCGGCGAGCGGCTCCGTGGCCGCGCGATCGCGGTCGCGATGCTCGGCGCGCCGGTCGCGATGTCGATCGGCATTCCGGCCGGCACCGCGCTCGGCACGGCGCTCGGCTGGCGCATCGCGTTCGCGTGCATCACGCTCGCGGCGCTCGCGCTGATCGTGTGGGTGCGCGCGTGCGTGCCCGACCATCCGGGGCAGCCGGCCGGCGCGCGCCGGCCGGTGCTCGGCGTGCTGACGCTGCCCGGCGTGCGCCCGGTGCTGGCGGTGATGTTCGCGTACGTGCTGGCGCACAACATCCTCTATACGTACATCGCGCCGTTTCTCGCGGGGGCGGGGATGGGCGGCCAGGTCGACGCGGTGCTGCTCGTGTTCGGCGTGGCGTCGCTGGTTGGCATCGCGCTGACCGGCGCATGGATCGGCCACGCGCAGCGGCGGCTGACGCTCGCCGGCATCGCGCTGTTCGCATGCGCGGCGCTGATGCTCGGCGCGGGCGGCGGCGTGCCGGCCGTTTATGCGGGCGTCGCGCTGTGGGGGCTCGCGTTCGGCGGCGCGCCGACGCTGTTCCAGACCGCTGCCGCGAATGCGGCGGGGGACGCCGCCGACGTCGCGCAATCGATGCTGGTGACCGTGTGGAATCTCGCGATCGCGGGCGGCGGCATCGTCGGCGGCCTGCTGCTCGACGGGCCCGGTGCGGGCGTGATGCCGTGGGTGCTGGCCGGGCTGCTGGCGGCGGCATGGCTCGGCGCGTGGCGCGCGCATCGCCACGGGTTCACCGCGCCGCAGCCGGCGTGAATGCTGCGCGGCGCTCTCAGGCGGCCCGCGCCTCCAGCGCCGCCCGCGCGCAGGCCTCGTCGGTGACGAGCCCCGACAGCCAGCCGCCGCGCAGCGCGGCGATCACCGCGTCGTGCTTCTTCGGCCCGCCCGCGAACGCGATCGTCGGCCGCTTCGGCGGCGTGCCGAGCGACACGCTCGTCACGCGCGCGCTGGTCGACGCCGCGATCCGGCGCCCCTGCGCGTCGATCGGTTCGCCGAGCAGTTCGGCCACCGCGCCGAGCGCGATCATCTCGTCGCGCTCAGGCGCGGTGATGAAGCCGTCCTCGTAAAGCGGGCAGTGCGGGCCGATGTTGCCGATGCCGACGAACGCGACGTCGGCTTCGCCGGACAGCGCCTCGACGATCCGGTACAGCCGGTGATTGCACCACTGCGCGCGCTCGGCGTCGCTGTCCGCGAACAGCGGCGCGGGCAGCAGGAAATGCTTGCCGCCCGTCTTCTCGGAGATGTACTGCGCGACGTCGTAGCGGTTCGACGAGCCGTCGGCGGCGATCGCGCCGACCATCGACACGAGCCGGTGCTGCGGCCGGTCGAGCTGCGCGATCTGCGCGACCGCGGCCTTCAGCGTGCGGCCGCTGCTGACCGCGATCACCATCGGCCGCGTCTCGTTCAGGTAGCGCTCCATCACCTGCGCGCCGGCGACTGCGAGCTTGCGGTCGATCGCTTCGGGCGCATCGTCGTCGACCGGCACGATTTCGCACATCGACAGGCCATAGCGTTTCGACAGCTGCATGCCGAGGTCGAGGCAGTCGGCGAGCTGGTGATCGACGCGCACGCGGATCAGGTTCTTCTCCACCGCGAACGCGACGAGGCGCTGCGCGACCGGGCGCGACACCTGCAGCTTCTCGGCGATTTCGTTCTGCGTGTCGCCCGCGACGTAGTAGAGCCACGCCGCGCGGGTGGCGAGATCGAGTTTTTCTGAGGACTTGGGCACGATAGCGATTCGATTCGGATCTTGGCGGGCCGGCGGGCGGCGCAATGGGTTGCACTGTACCGCACTCGGCGCCGGCGGCCGTGCGCGCACCGCCCACGCGCGGCGCGCGGGCGCGGGCCGCTCAGGCGAGCCGCGCCCGCGACGGTTCGTAGAGCGGGCGCACGTGCGTGTACAGCTCGCGGAACGCCGCGAGGCGCGTGCGCAGCATCGCATGGCGGGCCGCATCGGGCACGTACTCCGCACGCACCGGCGGCTTCGCGAGCACCGTGCGCGGATCGCCGCCGACCGCGAGCCAGCCGAGCCGCGCCGCGCCGAGCGCAGCGCCTGTCTCGCCGCCGCCGTGCTGGCGCGTGCGCACGTCCAGCGCATCGGCGATCAGCTGCGCCCAGAACGCGCTGCGCGCGCCGCCGCCGATCAGCGACAGGCTGTCGGTCTCGACGCCGGCCGCATGCAGCGCATCGAAGCCGTCGGCGAGGCCGAGCGTCACGCCTTCGAGCACCGCATAGCCGAGATGCGCGCGCTCGGTCGCATGGGTCATCCCGAAGAACACGCCCTGCGCGTACGGGTCGTTGTGCGGCGTACGCTCGCCGGACAGGTAGGGCAGGAACAGCGGCGCGTTCGCCCGTGCGTCGGGGTCGAGCGCCTCGACTTCCGCGAGCAGCGCCGGTTCGTCGGTGCCGGTCAGCTTGCAGACCCAGCGCAGGCAGCTCGCCGCCGACAGCACGACGCTCATCAGCTGCCAGCGGTCCGGAATCGCGTGGCAGAACGCGTGCACCGCGGAGGCCGGGTTCGGCATGAAGCGGTCGCCGACGACGCTGAGCACGCCCGACGTGCCGAGCGACACGAAGCCGTCGCCCGCATGGATCGCGCCGATGCCGAGCGCGCTGGTTGCATTGTCGCCGCCGCCGCCCGCGACGACGACGGCCTCCGACAGCCCGAGTTCTCGCGCGACGTCCGCGCGCAGCGTGCCGGACGGCGCATTGCCTTCGACGATCCTCGGCATCTGCGCGCGCGTCATCCCGCACGCGGCGAGCAGCGCGTCGGACCAGTCGCGGCGCGCGACGTCGAGCCACAGCGTGCCGGCCGCATCGGACGGATCGGACACCTTCGCGCCGGTCAGCCGGAAGCGCAGGTAGTCCTTCGGCATCAGCACGCACGCGGTGGCCGCGAACACGTCGGGTTCGTGCCGCGCGACCCACAGCAGCTTCGGCGCGGTGAAGCCCGGCATCGCGAGGTTGCCGGCGAGCGCGTGCAGGCCGGGCGCGCGTTCGGTGAGCAGCGCGCATTCGTCGGCGCTGCGCATGTCGTTCCACAGGATCGCGGGGCGCAGCACGCGCTCGGCGCGGTCGAGCAGCACCGCGCCGTGCATCTGGCCGGACAGGCCGATGCCGCGCACCTGCGCGAACGCCTGCGGGTGACGCGCGCGCAGCGCGGCGAGCGCATCGACGGTGCCGCGCCACCAGTCGTCCGGATGCTGCTCGGCCCAGCGCGGATGCGGCCGCGACACGGTGAACGGCGTGCCCGCGGTGCCGACGACCGTGCCGTCCGGGGCCAGCAGCAGCACCTTCACTTCCGAGGTGCCGAGGTCGATGCCGAGATACATGTGCGATCCGTTCCGTCAGGGGGGAGCCGCTACTTTAGCCGCGCGGGACGGCGTGTGCCAATGCCGGTTTGACCCGACGCGCGCGCCGCGCCCCGTGCGCGTCAGCGTGGCGCGAGCCAGGCGTCGACGCGCGCGAGCGCCGCGCGCATCGCTTCGAACAGCGCCGCGTTGCCGGCGAGCGAGCCCCATAGCTGACGGTCCGCGCACAGTGCGGCGACCGGGTCGTCCGCGCCGACGATCGCGCGCGCCGCGTGTTCGTCCATCACGCTGTCCTGGTACGCATACGGCAGCGCGCCGCGCGCCCAGCGTTCGAGAAAGCGCAGGAACAGCGCCGGCAGCACTGCGGTCGCGACGGGCGCCGCGCCGCGCGCGAAGCATTCGGCGAGCGTCGGCGCGATGAAGCCGGGAATCTTCGAGAAGCCGTCCGCGGCGACCCGCTGGTTCGTGTCGAGCACGTACGGATTGCCGAAGCGTTCGAGCACGACGTCGCGGTAGCGCGCGAGATCGAGCGGGCTCGGGCTCAGGCACGGGATCACGTCCTGCGTCACGTAGTCGTGCGCGAAGCGGCGGATCGCCGCGTCGTGCGTGCCTTCGTGGATGTAGGTGTGGCCCGCGAGCGTGCCGGCCCATGCGATGCAGCTGTGGGTCGCGTTGAGGATGCGGATCTTCGCTTCCTCGTACGGGTGCACGTCGTCGACGAGTTCCGCGCCCGCCAGCTCCCACTTCGGCCGGCCGGCCGCGAAGCGGTCCTCGATCACCCACTGGATGAACGCTTCGCCCATCACCGGGCACGCGTCGTCGACGCCGGTCGCCGCGCGCACGCGCTCGCGCACGTCGTCGGTCGGGCGCGGCGTGATCCGGTCGACCATCGCGCTCGGGCACGCGACGTTCGCATCGAACCACGCGAGCAGTTCATCCATGCCGCGCCGTTCGAGGAACGCGCGCATGCCCGCGCGAAAGCGCGCGCCGTTGCTGCGCAGGTTGTCGCAGCTCTGCAGCGTGAGCGGGCCCGCGCCGCGCTTCATCCGCTCGGCGAGCAGGGCCGCGAGCGCGCCGTACAGCGTCGTGCGCGCGCCCTGCAGGTCGGCTGCGAGGTCGGGGTTCGCGAGGTCGAGCCGGTTGTGCTCGTCGAGGTAGTAGCCGCCTTCGGTGACGGTGAACGACACGATCCGGCAAGCCGGATCGGCGCCCGCGTCGATCAGCGCGGCGAGATCGATCGACCACGGCAGCACGCGCGTGATCGCGCGGATCGTCTCGTACGCGCGCTCGCCTTGCGGCGTGACCGTCTCGAGCGTATAGACGCCGTGCTGCGCGGCGAGCGCGTCCATCGTCGCGCGCATGTCGTCGCGGATGTTGCCGACGACGAGCGACCAGCGCTCGGCGGCCGGCACGGCCGCGTTCACGCGATGCAGGTACCACGCCTGGTGCGCGCGGTGGAACGAGCCCGCGCCGATGTGCAGCAGCACGGGCGCGTGGGCGGGGGACGAATCGCTCATCTGATGTCTCCTGTCGACCGGGGTTGGCGCCTGGGCACGCCGCCCGGATCCCATGCAGGCGGGCGGCCGCCTGCGGTCGCGATAGATCATTTGCTCTCTATGTGGGCGAATGATCGTATCGGGGCGAGCGAAAGTCAAGGCAGGGACGTGGACTTTCGATGGTGCGCTGCGGCGAGGCCGGGCAGCCGCTGGCGACGGCGGCGCGGCGGGGTGAGCGCGATCGGCTCGGCGGGAAGGGGGGAAGCGGCCCGCACGTCGCCATGACGGCGCCGGGCGGGCGGCAGGTTACAGCGTCGTGCGCACGTGCCAGAGCTCGGGGAACAGCACGACGTCGAGCATCTTGCGCAGGTACGGCGCGCCGCTCGTGCCGCCGGTGCCCTGCTTGAAGCCGATGATGCGTTCGACGGTCGTCACGTGGCGGAAGCGCCACTGGCGGAACGCGTCCTCGAGATCGACGAGTTCCTCGGCCATCTCGTACAGCTCCCAGTACTGCTGCGGATGACGGTACACCTCGAGCCATGCGGCCTCGACCGTTTCGTCGTGCTGCGTCGGCTGCGTCCAGTCGCGCGCGAGCCGCTCGGGCGCGATCGGGAAGCCGCGCCGCGCGAGCAGGCGCACGACCTCGTCGTAGAACGACGGCGCCTCGAGCGTCGCGCGCACCTGTTCGAGGATGTCCGGGCGATGCGCGTGCGGCTGCAGCATCTGCACGTTCTTGTTGCCGAGCAGGAATTCGAGCTGGCGGTACTGGTACGACTGGAAGCCCGACGACTGGCCGAGATACGGCCGCATCGCCGAATACTCGGACGGTGTCATCGTCGCGAGCACGTTCCACGCCTGCACGAGCTGCTCGAGGATGCGCGACACGCGCGCGAGCATCTTGAACGCGGGCGGCAGCGCGTCGCGATGCACCGCGTCGAGCGCCTCGCGCAGCTCGAACAGCGCGAGCTTCATCCACAGCTCGCTCGTCTGATGCTGGATGATGAACAGCATCTCGTTGTGATCGGGCGACAGCGGATGCTGCGCATCGAGGATCTTGTTCAGCGACAGGTAGTCGCCGTAGCTCATCGACTTCGAGAAATCGAGCTGCGCGTTGTGCCAGCCGGCTTGCTCGCCGGCTTCGCCCGGCACGTGCGGCGCTTCGTGCGCGGGGCGTGCCGTTTGAGCGCCCGAGAACGGGCAACCCGCCGGCGCGTCGTTGCCGGGCGGCTGCATATGACCAGAGTTCACGACTGTCTCCAGGATTGAAAGAGGGGGGCGGCGGGGCGCATGGCCCGCCGGCGCGTGCGCATTGCACGCGCCGGCCGGGGCCGCTCAGGTCACCGCGCCGCGCGTGGCGAACTCGGGCGCCTTCCACGCGCCGGTGTCGAGGATGTCGCGCAGCGTTTCGACCGCGTCCCACACGTCGACGAAGCGCGTATAGAGCGGCGTGAAGCCGAAGCGCAGCACGTGCGGCTCGCGATAGTCGCCGATCACGCCGCGCGCGATCAGCGCCTGCATCACTTCGTAGCCGTGCGGATGTTCGAAGCTCGCCTGCGAGCCGCGCTGCTGATGCGCGCGCGGCGTGACGAGCTTCAGCGCGTGGCCTTCGCAGCGCGCCTCGACGAGCGCGACGAACGCGTCGGTCAGCGCGAGCGACTTGCGGCGGATCGCGTGCATGTCGGTCTGCAGGAACACGTCGAGCCCGCATTCGACCATCGACATCGACACGATCGGCTGCGTGCCGCACAGGAAGCGCGCGATGCCGGGGTCGGGCGCGAACTCGGGCTGCATCGCGAACGGCGCGCGGTGGCCCCACCAGCCGGACAGCGGCTGCGAGAAATGCGCGTGGTGGCGCGCCGGCACCCACACGAACGCGGGCGAGCCGGGGCCGCCGTTCAGGTACTTGTACGTGCAGCCGACCGCGCCGTCCGCGTGCGCGCCGTTCAGGTCGACCGGCACCGCGCCCGCCGAATGCGCGAGATCCCACAGCATCAGCGCGCCCGCGTCGTGCACGAGCTGCGTGACGGCCGGCATGTCGTGCATGTAGCCGGTGCGGTAGTTCACGTGCGTGATCATCGCGACCGCGGTGTCCTCGCCGAGCGCGTCGGGCAGCTCGGCCGGATCGTCGATCAGGCGCAGTTCGTAGTCGCCGCCGAGCTGTTCGATCAGCCCCTGTGCGATGTACAGGTCGGTCGGGAAGTTCGAGCGCTCCGACACGATCACGCGGCGCTCGGGCGCGCGCTCGGCCTGATAGCGCAGCATTGCGGAGAGCAGCTTGAACAGGTTGATCGAGATCGTGTCGGTCACGACGGTCTCGTCGGGCGCGCCGCCGATCAGCGTCGCGAGCTTGTTGCCGAGGCGGCGCGGCAGCGCGAACCAGCCGGCGGTGTTCCAGCTGCGGATCAGGCCGTCGCCCCACTCGGCGCCGATCACCTGCTGCGCGCGGGCGGCCGACGCGCGCGGCTGCGCGCCGAGCGAATTGCCGTCGAGGTAGATCACGTTGCTTGGCAATGCGAACTGGTCGCGCAGCGGGGCGAGCGGGTCGTCGCGGTCGAGCGCGAGCGCGTCTTCACGGGTCTTGATCATGATGGTCGGGTGCGGGTTGCGGGTGGTTCAGTCGGGGCGGCCGGGCAGCTTGCGCAGCACGGCGCGCACGGGGCTCGCGTCGAGCGTCGCGAGCTTGAGCGGCAGCGCGATGAGTTCGTAGTCGCCGGGCGGCACCGCGTCGAGCACGATGCCTTCGAGGATCGCCATGCGGTGCGCGCGGATGCGACGATGCGCATCCATCGTCTTCGATTCCTGCGGGTCGAGCGACGGCGTGTCGATGCCGATCAGCTTCACGCCGTGTTCGGCGAGCAGGTCGATGGTCGCGGGCGCGACCGCGCAGAAAGCCGGATCCCATTGCGCGGCCGGCGCCTGCGCATAGGTGCGCAGCAGCACGCGCGGCGGCACGCCGTCGAGCGCGGCCGCGACGGCGTCCGGCGTGACGACCGGCGATGCGCCGATGCAGTGGATCACGCGGCACGGGCCGAGGTACACGTCGAGCGGCACCGCGCCGATCGGCGCGCCGTCGGCGTCGTAGTGCAGCGGCGCGTCGGTGTGCGCGCCGGTGTGCGGCGACAGCGTCAGGCGCGCGACGTTGACGGGCGAGCCGGCCTCCATCCGCCACACGCGTTCGACCGTGACGGGCGTGTCGCCCGGCCACACGGGAGTGGCGGGATCGACGGGCGGGGAGATGTCCCAGAGTGTGTCCATGGCATGACGAATCGGCGAATTGATGCTTCGCATGATAGGCGGACGCTCGCAGAAAGTGCTTGCGAAATAGCCATGGACAAACCGCCAGATTGGCAGATAATTCGAATCACAGGGAAAACGGGGACCAAAAATGCATGCGATCACGCTCGATGCCACCGACTGCCGGATTCTGGCGGTCCTGCAGGAGGAAGGCAGAATCAGCAACCTGGATCTCGCGGAACGGATTTCGCTGTCGCCATCGGCTTGCCTGCGGCGCATGCGCCTGCTGGAAGACCAGGGCGTCATCGAGCATTACCGCGCCTGCCTGAGCCGCGAGAAGCTCGGCTTCGAGCTGGAGGCATTCGTGCAGGTGTCGATGCGCAACGAGCAGACGCAATGGCACGAACGCTTCGCCGAGGAACTGCGCGAATGGCCGGAGGTGGTCGGCGCGTTCGTCGTGACGGGCGAGAGCCACTACCTGCTGCGCGTGCTCGCGCACAACCTCAAGCACTATTCCGATTTCGTGCTCAATCGCCTGTACAAGGCGCCGGGCGTGATGGACATCCGCTCGAACATCGTGCTGCAGACGCTGAAGGACGAGGCAGGCCCGCCGGTCGCGCTTGCGCGCACCGGCGCGATCAAAGCCGTGTGAGGCCGTGGAAGGCGCCGCCGTGGAACACGAGCGGCGCAGCGGCTGCGGCGTCCGGATGCACGCCGCAGCGCTCGACCTCGCCGACGAAGATCACATGGTCGCCTTCGTCGTAGCGGCTGCGGTTGTGGCACTCGAACCATGCGATCGCACCGTCGAGCACCGGCATGCCGGAGTTGCCGGCCGCGTGTGCGATGCCCTCGAAGCGATCACCCTTGAAGGTCGCGAAGCGCTTGCACAGCTCGAGCTGCGACGCCGCGAGCACGTTGACGACATAGTGGCTGTTGCCGCGGAACACCGGCATCGACGCCGATTTATGCGCGAGGCTCCACAGCACGAGCGGCGGGTCGAGAGAAACCGAATTGAACGAGCTGGCGGTGATGCCGACCAGTTGCCCGGACGGCGCGCGCGTCGTGATGACGGTCACGCCGGTCGCGAACTGGCCGAGCGCTTGCCGGAACGCGGCGGCATCGAAGTTCGGCGGGGTCGCGCGGGTCATCGGGCGGCCTTGCGGAACGAAGCGGGCGCGCCGGGCGCGCGGCGGGGGAAGCGGGCGAGGCGGATGACGGGCGACAAGGCGATCGGTCTGGAAGTGGGACGCATGGCACGATTTTAGCGGAATCGCGCCGCGCGGACGGAACCGGCGCGGCGCGGGTGGCGGCAGCGGCCGCCGGTTTGTCAGGCGGCCGCTTCGAGCCCCAGCGACAGCGCGCCGATCAGGATCAGGCTCGACGCCCACACCGTATCGAGGTTGAACCAGCTCCGCGACACGAATCGCAGCCCCAGGTAGCGGTACACGAGCCACGCCATCAGGCCGCCGGCCGAGAGCATCGCGGCCGCATGCGTGACGGCCACGGCGAGCGCCATGCCGAGGCTGGCGTTGATCAGCGCCGCCGCGGCCCGGTGCGCGCGATCGAGGCCGATCCCGCACAGCCCGAGATAGATCGGCACGAGCATCAGCCCGGCCCCGTGCGCAATCGCGACCGCGAACGACCACAGGCCGAGCCGCGACGGCGGGATCCGCGCGAGCACGCGCGGGTGGCGCGGCCGGATCAGCAGCACCGCGCCGCAGCCGATCACGAGCACGCTCGCGCCGAGCCGGATCGGCGTCTGCCACGCGACCAGCGCGGCGAGCGCGCCGAACGGCAGCATCATCGCCAGCACCGCCAGCGCGTGGCCGAGCGCGAGATAGCCGAGCGCCGCGGCCAGCGCGCGGGTGCGGCGCGCCATCAGCCCGTTCGACACCGCGAGCGGCCAGCCCATCGCGGGATTGAACCCGTGATAGAGGCCGCTCGCGAGCACCGCCGACCAGAGGCCGAGCTGCGACGGCAGCATGCCGCTCACGGCCGGGCCGACGGATAGCAAAACGAATCGGTCGAGCAATCGCCGCCTTCGAGCCGGATCTGGTGCGCGCGGTAGCCGTCCGGAAACTCCACCCAGTAGTCGTTCGCAAGCGCGAGGCCGCCGTCGGGCCCCGCATGCGCCATCACTTGCGCGCCCGGCACGCCGTCCGGGTAGAACTGGTCGTCCCACGTCGAGTACAGCGAGTTGGTCCAGTAGACCCGCTTGCCGTCGCGGCTGATCTCGACCATCTGCGGCCCGCCCGCGAAGCGCTTGCCGTTCGCGTGCGGCGTGCGCCGCACGATGCCGCCGATATGGACCGATCCGGCCAGCTTCGGCTTGCGCGGGTCGCTGACGTCGTACTGGCGCATTTCGCCGGTGCCCCAGCAGGACACGTAGAGAAACCGGTCGTCGAGCGACAGGTCGATGTCGGTCACGAGCGGCGGCACCGCGCCGAACGGCTTCAGCAGCGGCGGCAGCTGGTCCGCGGGCGCGGGCTCGGCCGGGATCGTCGCGGTCTTCTCGACGTGGAACCGGCCGCCTTCGCGCCACCAGGTCCAGATCGACCCCTCGAGGTTCGTCGTGTCGATCACGACGCCGAGGAAGCCGTATTCGCGCGCGGGATCGTGCGCGGGCCGCACCTCCAGCGCCATCTGGTGCTGCGCGCCGAGGTCGATGGTCTGCACGTTGCGCCGCGCGCGCAGGTCCCAGAAATGCAGCCGGTGCCCGTACCGGTTTGCGAGCAGTTCCTCGGGGACGATGCCGTTCTCGAACTGCGGCGGCAGCGCCCATTCGCTCGACACCATGTAGTCGCGCGGCAGGTTCCACCAGAAGTCGTAATGTTTGTCCTGCGAACCCCGGTCGATCTCCCAGCGGCCGACGACGTCGAAGGTCTCGCAGTCCATGATGAAGATGCCCGGCTGCCCGTCCGTGCCGTCCTTGCCGGCGCCGCCCAGCGTGCTCACGTAGATCCCTTCGGGGCCGCAATGGACCGTGTGCGGCCGCGAATAGCCGGTCTTGCTGAACACTTCGTCGGGTTCGATGATCTTGTGGATGCGCGCCTGGGTCGGGTGCGGATGCGTGTCGATGACGTAGATGCGCGACGAGCGCAGGCCCGGGATGATCAGGTAGCGGCGCTGCAGGAACGCGTGGCCGGTGAGCGGCGACAGCGCCGACGAGCACGCATTCCAGCCGAAGTGATGGAATTCGTCGCCGGTGGTCGGCATCGTCACCGTATGCACGATCTGGCCGTAGGTCTCCGAGCCGGGCTTCACGTCGATGACGGCGAGCGCGTCGGGGCGGGAGAAGTCGGGGCTGAGCAGCAGGGTGTAGGCGAACGATTCGGCCGGCGCGCGCATCGCGAGTTCGGGCGATGCGTGAAACGTCGGATCAGGCCGCATGGTCATGGTAGAGCCCTCGGTTGGGAGCCGCATCGCGCGGCGCGATCGTGGGCGCCGCGTGCAGCCTTGTTATGTGAGACGACCGGGCGGGTTGGCCGCCGCGGCCGGGCGGAGCTGCCGGCAGCCGCGGTGCCCGAGCGCGAGCGGGCGGCGCCGTCCTTCCATCGAGAAACGAAACAAATGCCGTGCGTCGGGTGAATCATCAACGGTGGGTCGGCGGGCGTGGCTGCCGGCCCTGGCTCGAGCGAGCCGTCGAGGCGAGTGAGGCCGCTGAAGCATCCAGCGCGCTGTCGCAGCGGACGGCGGTGCATCGGGATGAAGCGTGCGTCGAGTGTCCCGCCGGGGAACGCTGCCAGTTCGCGGCGGGTGTCGGCTAGTGTAGTCGAGAATGCACGGCGACGTGATTGCGCGCGAGGCCGGCAACCCAAACGCGATTCGAACGCGAATGCGATACTGCTGCACCTGCCGCCCGTCCCGTTTCTATACTGGACGGACCGCGCATGACGAACGCCGGGAGCCGGCGTGCATTTCCCGCCGGCTCCCTTCTCAACGGCTATTTGTATGAACGGATGGTGAACGAGATGCTTGAAACCGCGACTTTGGGAGGCGGGTGCTTCTGGTGTACGGAAGCGGTGTTTCTGGACGTCGACGGCGTGACGGCCGTCGAATCGGGCTACGCGGGCGGCCACACGCGCAACCCGGGCTACCGCGACGTGTGCGACGGCGACACCGGGCACGCGGAGGTCGTCAACGTGACGTTCGACCCGGCGCGCATCGGCTATCGCGAGATCGTCGAGATCTTCTTCGCGACGCACGACCCGACCCAGCTCAATCGTCAGGGCAACGACGTCGGCACGCAGTACCGGTCGGTGGTGTTCACGCATTCGGACGCGCAGCGCGACACCGCGCTCGACGTGATCCGCGCGCTGGAGCGCGAGCAGGTGTTCGGGCAGCCGATCGTCACGCAGGTCGTGCCGCTCGACGGCAACTACTGGCCGGCCGAGGACTACCACCAGAACTACTACGCGCGCAATCCGGGCCAGGGCTATTGCTCGGTCGTGATCGGGCCGAAGCTCGCGAAATTCCGCAAGAAGTTCGCGCACCGGCTGAAGTCGTCGCGCGGCGCTTGATCGGCCGACACGGCCGACACGACCGACACGACCGACACGACCGACACGACCGACACGACCGACACGACCGACACGACCGACACGACCGACACGACCGACACGACCGACA
>Ga0157367_1000555_pt1 | contig 18084 bp, 2 predicted proteins | sample AttbisABBM2_FD_113142 | JGI IMG/M metagenome (GOLD analysis project Ga0157367, IMG submission 113142) | Fungus gardens microbial communities from leaf cutter ant in Botucatu, State of São Paulo, Brazil - Atta bisphaerica ABBM2 | ecosystem: Host-associated > Fungi > Mycelium > Unclassified ...
TATAGTGATGTGTATTTCAAAAATTACAAGGGCATGACAATAGAAAATGTTGAAAAAATGACTAATTTAGTCAACTTTTTTTTAAAAATGTTATGAATCAATAGATTAATTCTTAAGAAGAATAAAATTTTGTAGTGAAGCTAAGCATTTTTACTTAATAATTATTCTTTAGTATGTAAGGAAGATAATTCTCTGCTGGTACAAGTTTTTGTTTAGTTTTATTTTATAATTTCTATATCTGTTAAGTATATTTAAAAATTAATTTATTTTATAATTTTATTATTAATGGGATGGTTGCACTATTATTTATAATATACATATGTATTTTAAAATATATAATTGCGAGTAGAAATTTATATTAATAACGATATTTTCTAGAGTTAATATTCTATTTTTAATAAAATACAAGTGTATTTTTAAAAATATTTATTTTTATTAATTTTATGAAAATTAATCATATATTTAGAGCTATTATTCTATTTTAAAATAAAGTTACAAACTATTAACATAAACCAAACAATATATTCTTTTTTAATTTTTTATTAAATAAATTCAATATGTTGAAATTAACTATAAAATTATATTTTGTGATTAAAGTCTCATATTTTTGAGAGTTTATGTGGTTTTTATATTTACCCTTTAAATTTATTCATTTAGGATGCCGCCTCTTTTTTTGGGCCTGAAAATTATAAAAATGTACTTCTACATTTTTATGGGTCTTTGATTTTGGTATTTGTCTGAGAAGTTTTATGAATAAAGTTTATAAAGTCATTTGGAATGCTTCGATTGGAGCATGGGTTGCAACATCTGAAATTGCAAAAGGTAAAACCAAGACTAAATCAAAAACTTTAAATGTATCAGCGGTGGTTTTAGCGGGCGTAATTAGTTTTGCTCCACATGCCTTTGCAGGGACAAATACCGATGGAGGATTAGGCCAAGGTACATCTATTTCAGGTACAACTTCATGTCGTGAAGGAAATGCGAATACTGCCAATGAAAAAGATGTCGCTATTGGTTGTGGCGCCCAAACTCAAGACAGAACAGGCTCTAACATCGCAAACCGTAACAATCCATATAATAATTCTACGGGTGCTTACGCCGGTGCAATGAAACAAGGTGGAGCAATCAGTGTCGGTACGGGCGCTGTAGTTGAAAAAGGTTTAGGAACAGCAATTGGTTCTTATGCAACAACACAAGGTATTTCAGGTGTTGCAATTGGTACAGGTGCTCTATCTTCAGGGAATACCGCTCTTGCACTTGGACGTCAATCTGCAGCGACTGCCGATTTTTCTCAAGCCATTGGTAATGTTGCAGCGGCGACAGGTAAAGGTTCTTTAGCAATTGGGCATTCGGCAACAGCAGAAGGTTATCGTTCAATTGCAATTGGTTCACCAGATATTGAAAACGCTGACCCAGTTGCAGGACAGGCGGGTGCTGCTTATCAACCTAAAATGGCAACAAAAGCAACAGGAAAAGACTCGATTGCATTCGGTGGTGGTGCAGTAGCAACAGAAGAAAATGCTTTAGCGATTGGTGCATTTTCAGAATCTAAAGGTAAAAAGTCTGTTGCAATTGGTACAGGCGCAAAAGCACAAAAAGATAATGCAGTTGTGATTGGAGACCAAGCTGAGGCTACTTTTGATGGTGGTGTCGCAATTGGTAAAGGTGCTCGTTCAGAAGCTGAAAATAGTATTGCTGTAGGTAAAGATTCAAAAGCAGTCCAAGCTACAGGTGAAAGTTTCTTAACTAAACAATCAGCTCCAACAGGTGTTTTATCAATTGGTGACGTGGGAAGTGAGCGCCGTATTCAAAACGTAGCAGATGGTGCAGCAGATTCTGATGCTGCCACTATACGTCAGTTAAAAGCTGCTCGTACTCACTATGTCAGTATTAATGACAATGGTCAGCAAGGCAGCAATTTTGAAAATGATGGTGCGACTGGACTTAATGCGATTGCTGTGGGGGTGAATACTTCTGCTACTGGTCGTGATGCATTGGCGATTGGTGGATATGCACAAGCAATGGGCGTTGGTGCAATTTCAATGGGAAGTAGCAGCCAAACCATTGGTAGTGGTGATGTTGCTATTGGCCGTAATGCATCGACAAAAGGTGCAGCAGGAACGCCGACTGGCTATAGCAATCAGTCGATTGCGATTGGTGATCAGACAAAAGCAATTGGAGATCAGTCAATTGCGATTGGTGCGGATGTCATTGCAAGAGGAAACTCATCTGTTGCCATTGGTGGTGATGATGTAGATAAAATCGCCCAAGATGCCGAGTTGAGCAAAACCTATACAGAAATTACAGGTGGTGTGCTTAAAGCAGGTAAGTATCCAACGACTGAAGCGAATCACGGCTCAACTGCTGTAGGTACTCAAGCAGTGGGTACAGGTGCATTTTCGTCGGCTTTTGGTATGACTTCTAAAGCTACGGGTGATGCTTCATCGGCTTTTGGTGTGATGTCAAATGCTTCGGGTAAAGGTGCCTCTGCATTTGGTGCAGTTGCTCAAGCAACAGGTGATGGTGCATCGGCAATGGGTATTAACTCATTTGCATCGGGTACAAATTCAACAGCAATTGGCTCTGGTAATAAACCAGGTGAAGGTGCAAAAGCAACTGGACACAGTGCTGCTGCAATTGGTAGTGGTGCTCAAGCAACAGGCGATAACTCGGCTGCAATTGGTAAAGGGGCTGAAGCTACAAATGAAAATGCTGCTGCTGTAGGCGGCGGTGCAAAAGCAGCGGGTAAAAATGCTGCCGCTATTGGTGGTGGTGCAATTGCTGACCAAGAAAATGCAGTTGCAATTGGTCAAGGTGCTCAATCATTGGTTGAAGGTGGTGTAGCTTTAGGCGCACGCAGTAAAGTAGAAGCTAAAAATAGTGTTGCTTTAGGTCAAGATGCTGTAGCAACTGAAGCGACAGGAAGTTCTTTCCTCACGAATCGCGATGCTTCTAAATCTAATGGTGTTATTTCTGTTGGATCGGCTGGAAAAGAACGCCGTATTACCAATGTTGAAGATGGTTCGGCTGACTCGGATGCAGTAACAGTACGCCAGCTTAAAAATGTTGATGGACGTGTAAATCAAAACGCGAGCAATATTAGTAAAAATGCTCAGAATATTACCAATCTAAATCAAAAGTTAGATGATACAAAAACTGACTTGGGTAACCAGATTACGGACACCAACACCAAGTTAAACAATACCAAAGATCAGTTAACAACTCAGATTAATGACACCAAATCTGAGTTAAACAATACGATTGGTAATACGAAAATTGAACTGAATAGCAAAATTGACAACACCAAGTCCGAGCTTGAAAACAAAGGTTTGAACTTTGCTGGCAATAGTGGTGCAGACGTACATCGTAAACTTGGCGAGAAGCTCAATATTGTGGGTGGTGCAGCTGCCTCAACACCAGCTTCAAAAACAAGCGGTGAAAATGTCATTACCCGTACCACTCAAGATGGTATTCAGATTGAACTATTAAAAGACTCGAAGTTTGACAGTGTGACTACTGGCAATACCACTTTAAACAATAATGGTTTGACGATTAAAGACGGTCCAAGCGTTACTAAAGAAGGTATTAATGCTGGCGGTAAACAAATTACCAATGTAGCTGATGGTGTAAATGCTAAAGATGCAGTAAATGTTGATCAGCTAACCAAAGTAAAAGATAACTTGAATGGCAAAATTACTGATACAAATAATCAGTTAAATGATGCGAAAAAAGATTTGGGTAATCAAATTGCAGATACCAACAAGAATTTAAATGATGCTAAGAATGATCTTGGTAATCAGATTACGGAAACCAATACCAAGTTAAACAATACCAAAGATCAGTTAACAACTCAGATTAACGACACTAAAACTGAGTTAAACAACACGATTGGTAATACGAAAACTGAACTGAATAGCAAAATCGATAACACCAAGACCGAGCTTGAAAACAAAGGCTTGAATTTTGCTGGTAATAGCGGTGCAGACGTACACCGTAAATTGGGCGAGAAGCTTAATATTGTAGGTGGTGCAGCTGCTTCAACACCAGCTTCAAAAACAAGCGGTGAAAATGTCATTACCCGTACCACTCAAGATGGTATTCAGATTGAACTGTTAAAAGACTCGAAGTTTGACAGTGTGACTACTGGAAATACCACTTTAAACAATAATGGTTTGACTATTAAAGATGGGCCAAGCATTACTAAAGAAGGTATTAATGCGGGTGGTAAACAAATTACCAATGTGGCTGATGGTGTAAATGCTAAAGATGCAGTCAATAAAGGTCAGTTAGATGATCTTGCTGCCAAGCAAAATGCAACTGATGATGCTGCAGTAAAATATGATGATGCCAAGACCAAAGACAAAGTTACCTTAAAAGGTAAGGATGGTACGGTTTTAGATAACGTGAAAGCAGGTAACATTTCATCGACTTCAAAAGAAGCGGTAAATGGTAGCCAGATTCATAATATTTCAAACAGTATTAAAAATAGTATTGGTGGCAATACAGTTGTAAATCCAGATGGTAGTTTGACTACGAATAACATTGGTGGAACAGGTAAAAACAACATCAATGATGCAATTAAATCTGTAGATGACAAAGTTACAAATGGCATTAAGGATGTCGAAAACAAAGGCTTAAACTTTGCTGGTAATAGCGGTGCAGACGTACACCGTAAACTTGGCGAGAAGCTCAACATTGTAGGTGGTGCGGATGCTTCAACACCAGCTTCAAAAACAAGCGGTGAAAATGTCATTACCCGTACCACTCAAGATGGCATTCAGATTGAACTGTTAAAAGACTCGAAGTTTGACAGTGTAACTACTGGCAATACCACTTTAAACAATAATGGTCTGACGATTAAAGATGGCCCAAGCATTACTAAAGAAGGTATTAATGCTGGCGGTAAACAAATTACTAATGTGGCTGATGGCGTAAATGCTAAAGATGCAGTCAACAAAGGTCAGTTAGATGATCTTGCTGCCAAGCAAAATGCAACTGATGATGCTGCAGTGAAATACGACGATGCCAAGACCAAAGACAAAGTTACCTTAAAAGGTAAGGATGGTACGGTTTTAGATAACGTAAGAGCAGGTGACATTTCATCGACTTCAAAAGAAGCGGTAAATGGTAGCCAGATTCATAATATTTCAAACAGCATTAAGAACAGTATTGGTGGCAATACAGTTGTAAATCCAGATGGTAGTTTGACTACGAATAACATTGGTGGAACAGGCAAAAACAACATCAATGATGCAATTAGTGAAGTGAAAAATACTGCAACTAAAGCAAAAACGACCGTAACTGAAGGTGACAACATTGTAGTAAAAGAAACTGTCAATAAAGATGGCAGTACTAACTACGAAGTATCAACCAAAAAAGATCTGAAACTAGACAGCATAACTGCGGGCGATAGCGTACTTAATCATAATGGTTTGACTATTAAAGATGGTCCAAGCATGACTAAAGATGGTATCAATGCTGGCGGTAAGAAAATTACTGATGTCGCGAACGGTGTAATTGCACAAAACTCTAAAGATGCTGTAAATGGCGGTCAGGCTCATAACATCTCAACGAGTATTAAAAACAGTATTGGTGGCAATACAGTTGTAAACCCAGACGGTAGTTTGACTACCAATAACATTGGTGGAACGGGTAAAAACAACATTAATGATGCCATCAAGTCTGTAGATGACAAAGTCACTAATGGTGTAAATGACTTAACTCAAAAAGGGCTGAATTTTGGTGCGAATGACCAGAAGGCAACTAAAGGTAAAGCTGTCCACCGTAAGCTTGGTGACACCATCAATATTATGGGTGGTGCTGATGCAGAAACTGCTGAGGATAAAACCAGTGGTGAAAACATCATTACCCGTACCACAGAAGATGGCATCAAAATTGAAATGCTAAAAGATGTGAAGTTCGACAGTGTAAATGTCGGTGGTCATATCTTGAATCAGCAAGGTCTTATCATTAAAGACGGTCCAAGTGTCACAATTAATGGTATTGATGCGGGTGGTAAAAAAGTTACCAATGTTGCTGATGGTGTAAATGCCAAAGATGCTGTCAATAAAGGCCAGTTAGATAAGCAAATTAATGATGTTAAAGATCAAATTGGTAAAGATATTGGCAAACTTTCTGATCATGCTGTGCAGTATGACAAAGATAAAAATGGCAATGTCGACAAAAACTCAGTCACTTTAGGTGGCGGAGATAAAGGTACAAACCTGAAAAATGTAGCTGATGGTAAAGTTGCTGAAGGTTCTAAAGATGCCGTAAATGGTGGCCAATTATGGAATGTTCAAAATCAAGTCGATAAGAACTCGAATGATATTAAGAACATTCAGAACAACATTGACAACATTTCTAATGGTAAAGCTGGTTTAGTTCAACAGCAAAAACCAAATGGTGAAATCACGGTTGGTAAAGACACGGGTGGTACTAGCGTAAATATGGCTGGTAAAGATGGTGACCGTGTTGTCCAAGGTGTCAAAGATGGTGAGATTAAAGCCGGTTCGAACCAAGCCGTAAATGGTGGTCAGATCCACAATATTTCAGACAGTATTAAAAACAGTATTGGTGGAAATACATCAGTAAATAGTGATGGTTCAATCACGACTAAGAATATTGGTGGAACGGGTAAAGACAATATTAATGATGCAATTGGTACATTAAATCAGTCTAACCAAGAACTGGGTAATAAAATTACCAATCTGGGTGATCAGTTACAACAAGTGTTCTATGACACCAATAAACGTATTGATGACGTTGAGAAAAAAGCTAATGCAGGTATTGCCGCTGCAATGGCCCTAGAAAACGCACCATTCGTAGCAGGCAAATATACCTATGCTGTGGGTGCGGCATATCATGGTGGTGAAAACGCAGTTGGTGTGACCTTACGTAAAACCTCTGACAATGGCCGTTGGTCAATCACAGGTGGTGTGGCAGCTGCTTCTCAAGGTGAGCCAAGCGTTCGTATTGGTATTAGTGGTGTTATTAACTAAGAAACTGGTTAGGAGAGTAGCAATGCTCTCCTTGCTCGACAGATTAAAGAGATTATAGAGATGAACAAAACAATCCAAAGCTTAGTCGTAGCAGCTTTTGCTGGTTTCGCGGTGACAACTTATGCAAATGAACCTGTTCAACAACAGGAAATTCATTTTCCTGCAATTGAAAAAAGTTACTTAAAACAAGTAAAACGTTATGAATACCAAGATGTTGCTCGTTTAGATGCAGGACTGAATAAAGATCAAATTCGAGCTTTATTGGGTAATCCACAATTTAGTGAAGGTCTTTTTGCAGTAAAAATCTGGAACTATGTACTTGATGTTCGTATTCCTAATACGAACCAATATCAACGCTGTCAGTTGCGTATTGATTTTGATAAGCACTATTTGGCAGAGCGTTTATCATGGAAAGGTGAAGCATGTGAAGGCTTGGTTGCTTGGGGTGAAAATAATCAGGTACCAGCGCATAGCAACTTAATAGGTGAGCGTACAGCCAGTGTGTTATTTGCTTTTGATCAGTTTGATGCTAAAGCGATTGAACAAGGAACTGATAGCGTTACTAAAGTTGCTGAACAAATCAAGAAAAGTGGGACAACAACTCCTATTGTAGTTTCGGGCTTTACAGATCCTTTGGGTAAATTTAGCTATAACCAGAAATTGTCTTCTCAACGTGCTAATACGGTTGCCAAGCTATTGGTAGAACAAGGTATTGAAGCAAGCCGAATACAAATACATGCAAATAGCCAAACCGATTTATATAAGCAGTGTAGCGGTAACAATAGTTCACAAATTATTCAATGTTTAGCACCAAATAGACGTGTTAATATTACTTGGTAAAACGGTCTGCGCGAAAAAGTCACTATCCTCTAAGATAGTGACTTTTTCGTTTTAGGAGGCTAAAAAATAAAAACATATATTTAAACCTATTCAGTTTATAAATTTAGATAAACATCATTTCTTTAAATAATAAAAGAGCCATGAAGTTCTCTAATGTTTAGCATCGTCTTTGATGTTCTAAAGTACAACTAACCAATATATGAGCGCTGTGTAACAAACCTCTATCTAGATAAAAATTTTTACGACTAAAATTTTGTCTATATAAAAAATATTTTTCTATTTTTCGTGGAAAAGTTTAATATTTTAAAAGTATATGTTTGGCTTATAACATAGGTGGGATTTAAATAATTAACATAAGAAAACCTTTCAATGCTCGCAACTTTTATTTTTATAAGAATTTTATAATATTTTTTTTCTATTTATTTGTTTATATATTGTTCGTTTTTCCAGGAATTTCATCCTGTTAGTTGGTTTTTGTGTGATTTATTTCTCATTTTTTCTCTGATATAGTGCGCGAAATTTGCTATACCTTTTGCTTTTTGAAACTTTATGTAACTTAAGGTAAGCATCGTCTATTTTGTGTAAAAATGCGAGTAAGCATATGAATAAGATATACAAAGTCATTTGGAATGCTTCATTAGGAATCTGGGTTGCCGTTTCTGAAATTGCAAAGGGCCATTCAAAAACTCGTAGCCAAAGAACAGATGATGCTTTGGTACCTTCAACTGAAGTTTCAAACAATAATTTAATTATCGATCCCTCATCTCTCCCAGCACCACTCCTTTTTCGAATCAAACCACTTACATGGGGAGTACTAACAGTACTTGTTCCTTCCATCACTTTTGGTGCAGTTGGTGTTAATGGTGGTGCTCTTGGGCCAAATGGTACTGTTAACTCAACAGCAATGTCAGCATGTACTGGAACCACACCAGGAACGACTACTGGCCAAGCTTATGTAGGAGGAGACCGTTCATTAGCGTTTGGTTGTGGTGCTGTAACAGATTCAGATAGAGATATTGCAATAGGAAGCCAAGCTTCTACAGTAAATCCAGCAAATGCGACGGGAACTTATAATGAGTCTATCGCGATTGGTGCTCAAGCCACGGCAAGTGGAGCGCAAGCTGTCGCATTAGGTGGTCAGACTGTAGCGAAAGGTAATTCATCTGTCGCTATTGGTGCTGACGATATGGATAAAGTCGCTAGTACGAATGCTCCAGCTTTTAACTATACGCCAGCTGCTGGTGATAATGCTGTATATAACAATACTGCTACTGCAACTGCATATAAAAATTTGACGGGCGATTACTTAGTCAACTTTGAACAAACAAATGGTGGTGCATCTGCAGTAGGAAATCGTTATACCAGTGTACAAACAGGTGAAGCTGCGGTTGCGGTAGGGTCAAAATCAACTGCTAATGATTTGGGGACAGCTTTAGGTCCTGTAGCGACAGCTGGGGCACTAGCATCAGTAGCATTAGGTACAAAAGCGGATGCAGAGGGGCAAGGTAGTTTATCTATTGGTGCATTGGCTTATACAGGTAAAACAGGTGATGTTGCTGTAGGTATTAATTCGGCTGCTACAGGTGGCGATTCAATTGCAATTGGTGCAGGAAAAGACTTAAAAAGTACTGCCTACGTACAATCAGGTGCAACAGCGACTCAAAAAGGTGCCAGTGCATCTGGGGCAAACTCGATATCAATAGGTACTAACACTGCGGCGACTGGTACAAATGCTGTGGTTGTAGGTACGCAATCAACTGCATCAAATCTGGCAGTAGCAGTTGGTTCAGTTGCTACAGCCGGAGACCAAAGTGTTTCTATTGGTTCAAATAGCGCAGCTTCTTCTCAAACCTCTGTAGCAATTGGTGCCGGAGCACAAGCAACCTTACAGAATAACTCGGTTGCTTTAGGTAGTGGTTCTGTTGCTGATCGAGCTTCTGGTTCACTTGGATATGACCCTTTAACTGAAACGAGTACAACAAGTACCAATAGTACTTGGAAGGCAACAGATGCTGCTGTTTCAGTTGGAAATGGAACTACACGAACTCGTCAGATTACTAGCGTTGCGGCTGGAACAAATGATACAGATGCAGCCAATGTCGCACAGTTAAAGAAAGCAACTTCTAAAGTTTTAGCTGGAACAGGTACGACAGTTGCTCAGGGAACAGATAGTAACGGTATAACGACTTATACTGTAAACGCGAATACATTTGCGATACGTCAAGGAACGACCAATAAAGCGACTATTGGCGATAACACAAATGATAAAGTTAGCTTTATCAATGGTAAAAATACTGTTGCCAAAGTAGCAGATGAATTAAATAGCAATACTGATGTTACTTTTGATTTAGCTGATGATATTTCATTAAATAGCGTAACAACTGGTAATACGGTGCTGAATAGTACAGGTGTGACAGTTAATGGTGGGGCGAATGGTCCAGTAAAATTAACAAATACTGGGCTAGATAATGGTGGAAATAAAATCATCAATGTCGCGGCAGGCACTATTTCTTCTACATCAACAGATGCAGTAAATGGTAGCCAGTTAAATACCACCAACCAGAATGTAACGACTGCGCAAAATACTGCAAATACAGCAGTGACCAATGCTGCTGCTGCCCAAGCAACGGCAGATAAAGGCCTGAACTTTAGTGTCAATGGTGGTACAGCAGACAATGTGAAGCTAGGTGAAACGGTTAACTTTGCAGATGGGACTAACACCACTGCAACGTATGATCTGACAACCAATACTTATAAATACAGCGTGAATGACAACATTGGTTTAACCAATGCGGGTAGCTTAACGGTTGGCAACACCAAGGTTGATAACAGTGGATTAACCATTACTGGTGGCCCAAGTGTAACGACTGCTGGCATTAATGCAGGCAACCAGAAAGTGACTAACGTTGCAGCAGGAACCATTTCATCTACATCCACAGATGCAGTCAATGGTAGCCAGTTAAATGCGACCAACCAGAATGTAACGACTGCTCAAAATACTGCAAACACAGCAGTCACCAATGCAGCAGCAGCACAAGCAACGGCAGATAAAGGCCTGAACTTTAGTGTGAATGGTGGTACGGCTGACAACGTGAAGTTGGGTGAAACGGTTAACTTTGCAGATGGTACCAATACCACTGCAACGTATGACCCGACAACCAATACTTATAAGTACAGTGTCAATGACAACATTGCGTTAACCAATGCAGGTAGCTTAACGGTTGGCAACACCAAGGTTGATAACAGTGGATTAACCATTACTGGTGGCCCAAGTGTAACAACTGCTGGCATTAATGCGGGTAACCAGAAGATTATTAACGTTGCAGCAGGAACCATTTCTTCTACATCAACAGATGCAGTCAATGGCAGCCAGTTAAATGCGACCAATCAGAATGTAACGACTGCTCAAAATACTGCAAATACGGCAGTCACCAACGCAGCAGCAGCCCAAGCAACTGCAGATAAAGGCCTGAACTTTAGTGTCAATGGTGGTACAGCAGACAACGTGAAGTTAGGTGAAACGGTTAACTTTGCAGATGGGACTAATACCACTGCAACGTATGACCCGACAACCAATACTTATAAATACAGCGTGAATGACAACATTGGTTTAACCAATGCGGGTAGCTTAACGGTCGGCAATACTAAAGTTGATAACAGTGGATTAACCATTACGGGTGGTCCAAGTGTAACCACAGCAGGTATTAATGCGGGTAATCAGAAGATTACTAACGTTGCAGCAGGCACTATTTCGTCGACATCAACAGATGCAGTGAATGGTAGCCAGTTAGATGCAACCAACCAGAATGTAACCACTGCTCAAAATACTGCAAATACTGCACTAACCAATGCAGCGGCAGCACAGGCGACGGCAGATAAAGGCCTGAATTTTAGTGTCAATGGTGGTACAGCAGACAACGTGAAGCTGGGCGAAACGGTTAACTTTGCAGATGGTACCAATACCACTGCAACGTATGACCCGACAACCAACACCTATAAATACAGCGTCAATGACAATATTGCATTAACCAATGCAGGTAGCTTAACGGTTGGTAACACGAAGGTTGATAACAGTGGATTAACCATTACTGGTGGTCCAAGTGTAACCACAGCAGGTATTGATGCGGGCAACCAGAAGATTACCAATGTTGCAGCAGGAACCAATCCGACAGATGCTGTTAATGTAAGCCAATTGGGCGCAGCAACTACAGCAGCCAATACCAAGACAGATGCTTTAGGTACCAGTACTGCAAGTAATTTAGGTGGTGGCGCAGTTTATAATCCGGTGACAGGCGCGGTCAGTTCACCAATTTATACTGTAAATGGCAACAACGTAAATAACGTGGGTGCTGCAATCAGTGCATTGGATAAAGGCTGGACACTACAAAGTAATGGTAGCAATGCTGGTGCAGTGAAAGCTGGTGATACGGTTGACATTGGTACGGCTACAGGTGAAACCAACCTGAAAGTAACCAAAACTGGAAACAATATCCAGTATGGCTTAAACCGTGATCTGAATATTGACAGTGTAACAGCAGGCGACAGCAAGCTAGACACTAACGGATTAACCATTACTGGTGGTCCAAGCGTGACCAAGTCTGGCATTGATGCAGCTAACCAGAAGATCACCAACGTAGCAGCAGGTACTATTTCTGCTACATCAACAGATGCAGTGAATGGTAGCCAGTTAAATGCGACCAACCAGAATGTAACGACTGCGCAAAATACTGCAAACACGGCAGTGACCAACGCAGCTGCAGCGCAAGCGACGGCAGACAAAGGCCTGAACTTTAGTGTTAATGGTGGTACAGCAGACAACGTGAAGTTAGGCGAGACAGTTAACTTTGCAGATGGTACCAATACCACTGCAACGTATGACCCGACAACCAATACTTATAAGTACAGCGTGAATGACAACATTGCGTTAACCAATGCTGGCAGTTTAACCGTAGGTAACACCAAGGTTGATAACAGTGGATTAACCATTACTGGTGGTCCAAGTGTAACGTCTGCTGGTATTGATGCGGGCAACCAGAAGATTACCAATGTTGCAGCAGGAACTAATCCGACTGATGCTGTTAATGTAAGCCAGTTGGGTGCAGTAACTACAGCAGCCAATACCAAGACAGATGCTTTAGGTACCAGTACTGCAAGTAATTTAGGTGGTGGTGCAGTTTATAATCCGGTGACAGGCGCAGTTAGTTCACCAATTTATACTGTAAATGGCAACAACGTAAATAACGTGGGCGCTGCAATCAGTGAATTGGACAAAGGTTGGACATTACAAAGTAATGGTAGCAATGCTGGTGCAGTGAAAGCTGGTGATACGGTTGACATTGGTACGGCTACAGGTGAAACGAACCTGAAAGTCACTAAAACTGGGAACAATATCCAGTATGGCTTAAACCGTGATCTGAATATTGACAGCGTAACGGCAGGCGACAGCAAGTTAGACACTAACGGTTTAACTATCACAGGCGGTCCAAGTGTGACCAAGTCTGGCATTGATGCGGCTAACCAGAAGATTACTAACGTAGCAGCAGGCACTATTTCATCTACATCAACAGATGCAGTGAATGGTAGTCAGTTAAATGCGACCAACCAGAATGTAACGGCTGCGCAAAATACTGCAAATACAGCAGTGACCAACGCAGCGGCAGCCCAAGCAACGGCAGATAAAGGCCTGAACTTTAGTGTCAATGGTGGTACAGCAGACAACGTGAAGTTAGGTGAAACGGTTAACTTTGCAGATGGTACCAATACCACTGCAACGTATGACCCAGCAACCAATACTTATAAGTACAGCGTGAATGACAACATTGGTTTAACCAATGCAGGTAGCTTAACGGTCGGCAACACTAAAGTTGATAACAGTGGATTAACCATTACTGGTGGTCCAAGTGTAACGACTGCTGGCATTAATGCGGGTAACCAGAAAGTGACTAACGTTGCAGCAGGCACTATTTCTGCTACATCAACAGATGCAGTCAATGGCGGCCAGTTAAATGCAACCAATCAGAATGTAACGACTGCTCAAAATACTGCAAATACAGCAGTGACCAATGCAGCGGCAGCACAAGCGACGGCAGACAAAGGCCTGAATTTTAGTGTCAATGGTGGTACGGCTGACAACGTGAAGTTGGGTGAAACGGTTAACTTTGCAGATGGTACGAACACCACTGCAACGTATGACCCGACAACCAATACTTATAAATACAGCGTGAATGACAACATTGGTTTAACCAATGCGGGTAGCTTAACGGTTGGCAACACCAAGGTTGATAACAGTGGATTAACCATTACTGGTGGTCCAAGTGTAACCACAGCAGGGATTAATGCGGCTAACCAGAAGATTACCAATGTGGCAGCGGGAACGAGTGCGACTGATGCTGTCAATGTTAGTCAGTTAAATGCAACCAATCAGAACGTGAACACCGCCCAGAATACGGCAAATACTGCACTAACCAATGCAGCGGCAGCACAAGCGACGGCAGATAAAGGCCTGAACTTTAGTGTTAATGGTGGTACAGCAGATAATGTGAAACTGGGTGAAACGGTTAACTTTGCAGATGGTACGAACACCACTGCAACGTATGACCCGACAACCAATACTTATAAGTACAGCGTGAATGACAACATTGGTTTAACCAATGCAGGTAGTTTAACAGTAGGCAGTACCAAGGTTGATAATGCTGGTTTAACCATTACTGGTGGTCCAAGTGTAACGTCTGCTGGTATTGATGCGGGCAACCAGAAGATTACCAATGTTGCAGCGGGAACCAATCCGACTGATGCTGTTAATGTAAGCCAATTGGGTGCAGCAAACACCAAGACAGATGCTTTAGGTACCAGTACCGCAAGTAATTTAGGTGGTGGCGCAGTTTATAATCCGGTGACAGGCGCGGTCAGTTCACCGATTTATACTGTAAATGGCAACAACGTAAATAACGTGGGTGCTGCAATCAGTGCATTGGATAAAGGCTGGACATTACAAAGTAATGGTGCCAATGCAGGTGCAGTGAAAGCTGGTGATACCGTTGACATTGGTACGGCTACAGGTGAAACCAACCTGAAAGTAACCAAAACTGGTAACAATATCCAGTATGGTTTAAACCGTGATCTGAATATTGACAGCGTAACGGCAGGCGACAGCAAGCTAGACACTAACGGTTTAACCATTACTGGTGGCCCAAGTGTGACCAAGTCTGGCATTAATGCGGCTAACCAGAAGATTACTAACGTAGCAGCAGGTACTATTTCTGCTACATCAACAGATGCAGTAAATGGCAGCCAGTTAAATGCGACCAATCAGAATGTAACGACTGCTCAAAATACTGCAAACACGGCAGTGACCAACGCAGCAGCAGCCCAAGCGACGGCAGACAAAGGCCTGAACTTTAGTGTGAATGGTGGTACGGCTAAGAACGTGAAGTTGGGTGAAACGGTTAACTTTGCAGATGGTACGAATACGACTGCGACGTATGACCCAGCAACCAATACTTATAAATACAGTGTGAATGACAATATTGCATTAACCAATGCAGGTAGCTTAACGGTCGGCAACACTAAAGTTGATAACAGTGGATTAACCATTACTGGTGGTCCAAGTGTAACGTCTGCTGGTATTAATGCAGGTAATCAGAAGATTACCAATGTTGCAGCAGGTACTAACCCGACCGATGCTGTTAATGTAAGCCAGTTGGGTGCAGTAACTACAGCAGCAAACACCAAGACAGATGCTTTAGGTACCAGTACTGCAAGTAATTTAGGTGGTGGCGCAGTTTATAATCCGGTTACAGGTGCAGTCAGTTCACCAATTTATACTGTAAATGGCAACAACGTGAATAACGTGGGCGCTGCAATCAGTGCATTGGACAAAGGCTGGACATTACAAAGTAATGGTGCCAATGCAGGTGCAGTGAAAGCTGGTGATACGGTTGACATTGGTACAGTTGCAGGTGAAGCCAACCTGAAAGTCACCAAAACTGGAAACAATATCCAGTATGGTTTAAACCGTGATCTGAATATTGACAGCGTAACGGCAGGCGACAGCAAGTTAGACACTAACGGTTTAACTATTGCAGGTGGCCCAAGCGTGACCAAGTCTGGCATTAATGCGGCTAACCAGAAGATTACTAACGTTGCAGCAGGTACTATTTCGTCTACATCAACAGATGCAGTGAATGGTAGCCAGTTAGATGCGACCAATCAGAATGTAACGACTGCGCAAAATACTGCAAACACGGCAGTGACCAACGCAGCAGCAGCACAAGCAACGGCAGACAAAGGTCTAAACTTTAGTGTCAATGGTGGTGCGGCTAAGAACGTGAAGTTAGGTGAAACGGTTAACTTTGCAGATGGTACCAATACCACTGCAACGTATGATCCAGCAACCAATACTTATAAATACAGCGTGAATGACAACATTGCGTTAACCAATGCAGGTAGCTTAACGGTTGGTAACACTAAAGTTGATAACAGCGGATTAACCATTACTGGTGGTCCAAGTGTAACGTCTGCTGGCATCAATGCGGGTAACCAGAAGATTACCAATGTTGCAGCAGGAACCAACCCGACCGATGCTGTTAATGTAAGCCAGTTGGGTGCAGTAACTACAGCAGCCAATACCAAGACAGATGCTTTAGGTACCAGTACCGCGAGTAATTTAGGTGGTGGCGCAGTTTATAATCCGGTTACAGGTGCAGTCAGTTCACCGATCTATACTGTAAATGGCAACAACGTAAATAACGTGGGTGCTGCAATCAGTGCATTGGATAAAGGCTGGACATTACAAAGTAATGGTAGCAATGCTGGTGCAGTGAAAGCGGGTGATACCGTGGACATTGGTACGGCTACAGGTGAAACGAACCTGAAAGTCACCAAAACTGGAAACAAGATCCAGTATGGTTTAAACCGTGATCTGAATGTGGACAGCGTAACGGCAGGTGACAGCAAGCTAGATACCAATGGTTTAACTATTGCAGGCGGCCCGAGCGTGACCAAGTCTGGCATTAATGCGGCTAACCAGAAAGTGACTAACGTTGCAGCAGGTACTATTTCGTCGACATCAACAGATGCAGTGAATGGTAGCCAGTTAAATGCGACCAACCAGAATGTAACGACTGCGCAAAATACTGCAAACACGGCAGTGACCAATGCAGCGGCAGCACAGGCGACGGCAGACAAAGGCCTGAACTTTAGTGTCAATGGTGGTGCGGCTAAGAACGTGAAGTTGGGTGAAACGGTTAACTTTGCAGATGGGACTAACACCACTGCAACGTATGACCCAGCAACCAATACCTATAAATACAGCGTGAATGACAACATTGGTTTAACCAATGCAGGTAGCTTAACGGTTGGCAATACTAAAGTTGATAACAGTGGTTTAACGGCTGGCAACACTAAGGTTGATAACAGTGGATTAACTATTACTGGTGGTCCAAGTGTAACGTCTGCAGGTATTGATGCAGGCAACCAGAAGATTACCAATGTTGCAGCAGGTACCAATGCAACTGATGCTGTTAATGTAAGCCAATTGGGTGCAGTAACTACAGCAGCCAATACCAAGACAGATGCGTTGGGAACCAGTACCGCGAACAACTTAGGTGGTGGTGCGGTTTATAACCCTGTTACAGGTGCAGTTAGTTCACCAATTTATACTGTAAATGGTAACAACGTAAATAACGTGGGTGCTGCAATCACAGCACTGGATAAAGGCTGGACATTACAAAGTAATGGTGCCAATGCAGGTGCAGTGAAAGCGGGTGATACGGTTGATATTGGTACAGCTACAGGTGAAACCAACCTGAAAGTCACCAAGACTGGTAACAATATCCAGTATGGTTTAAACCGTGATCTGAATATTGACAGCGTAACGGCAGGTGACAGCAAGCTAGATACCAATGGTCTAGCAATTGCAGGTGGCCCAAGTGTAACCAAGTCTGGCATTAATGCGGCTAACCAGAAAGTGACTAACGTTGCAGCAGGCACTATTTCTGCTACATCAACAGATGCAGTTAATGGTAGCCAGTTAAATACCCTCGATAATCGTGTGACTAAGAATGGTGATTCTACAGCCAATATTTTTGGTGGTGGTGCTAAAGCTAATCCAGATGGTTCGATTTCTAACCCGACTTATAATGTTGCAGGTACAAGTGCCAACAATGTAGGCGATGCCTTAACAGCACTTGATAAAGCGGTCACTGATGCAGGCACAGCAGCAAATGCAGGCTGGACTGTTTCA
>Ga0157367_1000556_pt1 | contig 18083 bp, 17 predicted proteins | sample AttbisABBM2_FD_113142 | JGI IMG/M metagenome (GOLD analysis project Ga0157367, IMG submission 113142) | Fungus gardens microbial communities from leaf cutter ant in Botucatu, State of São Paulo, Brazil - Atta bisphaerica ABBM2 | ecosystem: Host-associated > Fungi > Mycelium > Unclassified ...
ATTTCGCGAATCCAACGATCAGACTTAATAGCCATGTATTTTCTATCCAAAAGGTAATTTCATTGATTGCGACGTACTTTAACGTAAAAAAGCAATTATGAAAACAATGCGTGAGCTACTCTTCTTGATAAGAATAGCTCGGGAATGTTTTTAAAGGTTTAATAACGCAGAATAGCTAATCGGAATTGAAAAGCTGACTAAAATTAGTGAAGCTGTTCTTTGTAAATTCGATTGATTTAACCAACGCACTTTATTAGCAGCCAAAATTGATCCTAAGAAAATCCAGAATAAAGCAATCGGTGTAATCAAAGCTAAATAGGTCAGCATATGAATTAAATAAATATGAAAATCAGTCCAAGCTGCAACAGGAAAAATCGCTGAAGCAAAAAGTAATGCTTTCGGATTTAGTAAAGTTGCACAAAATAGTTCACGTGGTCGAATTGTGGGCTGATCTAGTTCAAAATGTTGATTGGCTGTATGCCATAACTTAATTGCTAAAAAAATAATATAACAAGCACTCAGCAACTTAAGCATAGGAGGTAAAAAAGGAAGCGTTGCGGAAACTTTCCCGATTAACATTCCCCAAGCTGAAATTGAAATCACGTACCCAAGAACTTCTGCAGGAATGAGTCTCGCAGATTTTTTAAGCCCCACTTGTACACCTGAAGATGCAAGTAAAGTATTTGTTGGGCCAGGGGTAAGTAAAATCGTGGCAACTAAGCCTATAAAAAGCCATGAAATCATTGAATGACCTCACAATGTAGTCATTTCAGATTAATAGATATTTTTTTAGAAGGCAAAATCTAATTGTAAGACTTATTTTTAAAAAATTAATTTTAAATATTTAAATTTTATTAAAAAACAAAAACATATGAACTTCCTCTTAAAAACAGACTAAAAAACTTTAGAGTCAGTTATGAGGCTTTGAGTACCAAATTGTATTAAGTAATATAAGTATTTTTATTTAAAATCTGTTTTCTCATCAAAAGCCTCTATAATAAATAGTTACGCAGTAAGTTTAATTTTTAAGCTTTTAATAAGTTTCAATTAATATATTGTTTTTTGTGTCTTTATATGAGTCATCGCGCTCTACTATCCTATGATTATGGCAAAGCAATTTTTTCAGTCTTGGCTTCCTTCTCCAGAGAAAGTTTCAAATATGAAATTTTTAAGGATTTTTGGGCAAAAAACCCTTAATCCTGTGCTTTGGTATGTCAATCGTAAGTCTATTACTAGAGCCGTTTTCGTAGGAACCTTTTTCGGTTTATTGCCTATACCATTTCACAGTGTATTTATTGTGATGGCGGTATTGTTATTTGAAGTTAATCTGCCCATCAGTTTAATGCTTGCTTGGCTTAGTAACCCACTTACATTAGTTCCTATTTTATATGTTGGCTTCTGGTTTGGCGCCCATATTTATCATGTACATATGATCAATAAAAAGATGCTCTTAGGTGTATTACACCAGATTTCTCGATGGATTACTCACTTAGGGCATGGCCATATTGATTTTAGTCTTGCTAAAATTTTAATGTCAGGACTTATTGTTGAAGCCCTTGTGTTTGCAATCATCCTCTATTTAGTGACTGAGGTTTTCTGGCGTTGGATGGTGATCCGAAACTGGAGAAACAGACCGGGCCATAAAAAACAAGAAGATGCCCTCTAATAACCATCTTCTTGTCTAAAATGAAAATATTATTTTGGTAGTTTTGATTTCATATATTCTTCGGCTACATTAAGCACGTAATCTTGGCAAGCCTCTCCAGTATGTGGATCATATGCTCCTTTATTAGTAATATTATTAGATAAAATTCGAATTCCTAAAAATGGGACCTTAAATTGTTTAGCGACTTGTGCAACGGATGCAGCTTCCATTTCTTCAACAGAAGTACCATAACGTTGATGGAAAAATTGAATACGATCAAGTTCATTGTTCCACACATCTGCCGAACCAATGGTCCCTTCAACAACTTGCCCCTTATCATAACGGACTTTATGAGCCGCCATTAATAGTTCTTTATTGCCTTCAAATTTACGGATCTGAATAGGTTCAGGATCAGACTCATCTGTTGGCAACACATCAAACGCTTCAACCCATGTGAGTGAATTTGAGCCTCCACCTATAGGTTGTTTTGGTGTTTTAAAAGCACCTATATTGGTTGCATATTTTCCTAAAACGATATCGTAAACATGTAGATCAGGGTCATGACCACCTGCTGTTCCCTGATTAATAATCGCAATCGGTTTATAACGCTCGATTGCCAAAGCCGTCGCAGCAGCAGAATTACTCATGCCCATGCGTGTTTTAGAGATAATCATTGGATAGCCATTGTGAGTTCCCTTCCAGAAGGTCCATCCACCTACAGTTTCAACAGTCACATTCTGTAATTTGGCTGCCAACTGTTGTGACTCTAAAGGTAATGCACCTTGAATAATAATTGGCTGTAATTTCTGTTTTTGCTCTTGAGCTGTCGATGTTTGCGAAACTGATGAGTGGTCGTCGTTGCATCCAACCAAGAATAAAGTACTACATACGCTAATTACGCCAGCCATATATTTAAATTGCATTTTCATCTCTCACTTTTTTAAATGTAAAGTAGCAATCTATATGCCAAATTCAAGTTTAGCTTTGTTAGTTAGATTCAGTGGTTTAAATTTTTCTTTTAACCGACCAATAAAAAACCCGACTTTGAGTCGGGTTATATAAATCAAAAGATGCGTTTATCATCACGTGTACGCTGAGGAATTTTTTCAATCTGCTGCCATACTGCTTTAGCAATATCGATATAGCTATCAGCTGCCTCATCCATGGCTACGACACTAGGTTTACCTTGATCTGCATGTTCCCGTATTTGAGCATTTAGAGGTAAACGGCCTAATAATGGAATATGGTATTGCTCCGAGAGCTTATCACCGCCACCAATACCAAAAATCTGTTCTTCATGCCCACAGTTTGAACAAATATGGGTAGACATATTTTCAACCACGCCCAATACAGGAATACCGACTTTATTAAATAGCTCAATTCCTTTGGTTGCATCTAATAAAGCAACATTTTGTGGGGTAGTTACAATAATTGAACCAGTAACAGGAATACGCTGCGCAAGCGTAAGCTGTATATCACCTGTACCCGGTGGCATATCAATCATTAATACATCTAAATCAGGCCAAAGTGTCTGATTAAACAACTGCATTAGAGCGCCTGTTGCCTTCGGACCACGCCACGCTACGGGTGTATTGTTATCGCCAGTTAAATGTCCAATAGAAAGTACCGCCATACCATAAGCATCTAAGGGTACAAAGTTTTCACTTTCAATAAGAGGCGTTTTCCCAGCATTGCCAAGCATGGTCGGAATACTTGGACCATAAATGTCTGCATCCAACACGCCAACCTTTAAACCCATTTTTTGTAAGGCAAGTGCTAAATTAACAGTGGTTGTCGATTTACCAACCCCTCCCTTACCAGAAGAGACCAAAATAACGTTCTTAATACGCGGATGAACTGGTACATCTCTTTGTTGCGGAGCAGCTTTCTGAATCGGTGGATTGTTTGGATCAGGTTCAGGTTTAGTTGAAGCATCAACTACCGGAGGTAAGTTCGAATTTTCTTTAGGTGATTTAGATGAACAACCTTGACCTGCGCTTTCTTGTGAAGGGCGCTTTTGTTGAACTACATGTAAATTAAGTTCTTCAATACCACACTTTTCTAAGGCATCGGCTAATTCATCATGAATCTGCTGCAAATGCTCTTTTTCATCAGGGAATGTATTAATGGTAAGTTGCAAAACTCGACCTTGCACCTGAAGCTGACTAATGCGCTCTTTTAAGGCATCTTTTGAATGTGGGAGCAAATAATTTTGGAGTACGGTTTGGATTTCATCTTCTTTCACTTCTTGTGCGGGTGAAAAAACGGACTTTAATGAAGAAAGCCAAGACATATTGTTTACTCCAAAAACAGATCATTACAGCTTGTTGGAGCTAGTGTAACAGTATTGATCCACACTCGCTCATCTCGAAATGAATAATTGCTAATTTTAAAGCCTCATCATTCGATTGAGCAGTGCAGATCTTTACTCAAACAACATTACTCATCAGCATCATGTTTTTTTAATTTATTGAGTTTATCTGTTGCTGTTTTCTTCAATTCATCAAACTTTGCAGTTGCTTGAGTTTTTAGCTCATCTAGTTTTGAAGCAGCCTCATCCTTTAATTCTGCGGCTTTTGCTTTAGCATCATCAAATTTGTGAGCGGCTTCAGTACGTAAGTGATCAAACTTGTCTTGCAAGCTATGCTGAGCATCTTCAAGTTTGCCTTTCAAATCATTGGCTTTATCTTCTGCTGCCTCTTTTGCAGAAGTTTGTTTTTCTTTCACATTTTCTTTTAAGTCTTCAAAAGCTTTTTCACCTTTTGCTTTTGCATCTGCCGCTTTCGTCTTTAATTCATCTACCTTATCTTCCACTGCCTCTTTACCAGCAGCTTGTTTCTCTTTTACATTTTCTTTTAAGTCTTCAAAGGCTTTCTCACCTTTTGCTTTTACATCTGCCGCTTTTGCCTTTAACTCATCGACCTTCTCTTCTACTGCTTCTTTACCAGCAGCTTGTTTCTCTTTTGCATTATCCTTTAAATCTTCCAAAGCTTTTTCACCTTGTACTTTTGCATCTGCCGCTTTTGCCTTTAATTCGTCTAATTTATTTTCAGTAGTCATCGTTGTTATCCTCGTAGTTAATTTAAAAAATTACCTGAATAAGTTATTAGTTATACATCGTTATGCTTTATTTTCTGACCGTAACTGCAATTTGAAACAAAGACAATACAGGAAGATTCAAATATTTTTCGATTTGTTTATCTGTTCTAAAGAGAAACAACTTTTGACTTCACATCCATTTTTATAGATGTCTCTTATGCTTAGCTAAAGATTATTAATCTTTGCTTATCTCCCTGCATCAGTTAAAATCTTCCACCTTATAAATACGAATGAGAGAATGAAATCCGTGCGTAAAATTTTAGTCACTAATGCCCTCCCTTATGCTAATGGTCCAATTCATATGGGTCATTTACTCGGTTATATCCAGGCAGATATCTGGGTTCGTGCCATGCGGGCAATGGGTCATGACGTGACTTACGTATGTGCGGATGATGCTCACGGTACAGCCATTATGCTGCGTGCCGAAGCAAACAGTATTAGCCCAGAAGAGCAAATTGCGAATGTTCAAAAAGAACATATCCGTGATTTTGATGGCTTTGGCGTACATTTCGATCATTACGATTCAACACATAGCGATTCGAATAAAGCACGTTCAACTGATATTTACATTAAAAACCGTGAAGCCGGAAATATTGCAGTTCGTCCTGTAACTCAATTATTTGACCCAGAAAAAGGGATGTTCTTATCTGACCGTTTCATTAAGGGTACATGCCCAAAATGTAAATCAGAAGATCAATACGGCGACTCATGTGAAGTCTGCGGTACAACTTATAATGCGACCGAGTTACTTAATCCTCGTTCAACTTTAAGTGGCGCAACACCAGTTGAAAAATCATCAGATCATTATTTCTTCAAGCTGCCAAATTTTGCTGAATATTTGCAGAAATGGACTCGTGATGAAGGCCGCTTACCTGTTTCAATTGCTAACAAGTTAGATGAATGGTTTGAAGCTGGTTTAGCAGACTGGGATATTTCTCGTGATGCTCCTTATTTTGGTTTTGAAATTCCAGATGCACCAAACAAATATTTCTATGTTTGGGTAGATGCCCCGATCGGTTATATGTCTAGTTTTGAAAACTACATCAAAACTAAACGTCCAGACTTAAACTTTGATGATTTCTGGAAAAAAGACAGCCAAAATGATGTCTACCATTTTATTGGTAAAGATATTGTTTATTTCCATGCTTTATTCTGGCCTGCAATGCTTGAAGGTGCCAACTACCGCACCCCAACAGGCTTGTTTGTAAATGGTTTCTTGACTGTAAATGGACAAAAAATGTCTAAGTCACGCGGTACTTTCATTAAAGCCGAGACTTACTTAGAACATTTAAACCCAGAATATTTGCGTTACTACTTTGCTTCTAAACTTTCAGATAAAGTTGAAGACTCTGACTTGAACCTTGATGACTTTGTTCAGAAAGTAAATTCAGACTTAGTCGGTAAAGTCGTTAATATTGCTAGCCGCTGTGCAAAGTTCATCAATAGCAGCTTTAACAATACACTCTCAGCTACATGCGCTGAATCTGAATTGGTACAAAGCTTTATTGATGCAGGCGATTCAATTGCTAAAGCATATGAAGCACGTGAATTCTCTACGGCGATTCGTGAAATTATGGCGCTTGCTGACCGTGCAAACCAATATATTGATGAAAAAAAACCTTGGGCACTTGCCAAACAAGAAGGCCAAGAACAACAAGTACTTGATGTTTGCTCAGTTGGTATCAACTTATTCCGTCAATTAGCTGTGTATTTATCTCCCGTTCTTCCAAGTTTGGCGAAGCAAGTTCAAGATTTCTTAAAACTTGAAAGTTTTGATTTTGATTCACGCAAACAAATTCTTGTAAGCCATGAGATTGCGCAGTTCCAGCCACTTATGCAACGTGTTGATTCTAAAGCGGTAGCTGCAATGGTCGATGCTTCTAAAGAGTCTTTAGGTGCCCCTGCTCCACAAGCAACAAAAGCAGCTACGAAAAAAGATAAATCTGCCGAGAAAAAAGCAGCCCCAACTCCAGCAGTTGGTGAAGCTGAAATTATCGGTATTGAAGATTTCTTAAAAGTTGACTTACGTGTTGCTCAAGTAGTTGAAGCTGGTACAGTTGAAGGTTCTGATAAATTACTACAACTTACTTTAGACGTTGGCGAAGCTGAACCACGTAATGTATTCAGCGGTATTCGTAGCCAATACGCTCCAGAAGATCTAAAAGGCAAATTAGTGGTTATGGTTGCAAACCTCGCACCACGTAAAATGCGTTTTGGTATTTCAAATGGAATGGTACTTGCTGCCGGAAATGGTGAAGGTATTTTCATTATTTCACCAGATAGCGGTGCAAAACCTGGCGATAAAGTTTCTTAATCTGCCTTAATAAAAAAGCTTCCTTAATTGGAAGCTTTTTTATTTCTAATATCGTAATTTGATAAAAATGAAAATCTTTTAGGCTCTACATTATATGATGGTTTAAAACCAGTTTTCCTAAAACCATTCTATTTGAATGGTCTAAGGTTATATTCACTTACCACATTTAAAATATAGTAAGTGATGCATCCATCGGTACTTAATAGTTGGAATGCTCGTGATTATTCGCTTGTAAATCAGAAATCTTATAATCTTTTTCATGAACTGGAGTCCCAACAATACTCATGGTTCGTTCATTGGCTGGTTGTTGCTTGCTCATCGTTCTCATCTCACATCCTGTAGTTAAGATGAGAAAAACTACAGAAATGCTCACCATTAGTTTTTTCATAACGTGATCCTCATTTCTTTTTGTTTTATTTATTAAGTTACCACTTTTAAAGAAGTTAAGTACTAAAAAAGATATTTCAATTTGTATATATTTTGCGCAAAAATAAAGCCAGCCTCTATAGAGCTGGCTTTGGATTTTTTAGATATTTTAATTAAAGGCTTATCATTTGAAGAAAATTAGTTTTAAGCCTAATAAAGTAACAATACTTCCAGCAACTCGGTCAACACCAGTTTTTGCTTTTAAATACATTTTTCGAGGCTTTTCTGAAGAAAGCAGCATCGCAACACATGAATACCAACCCGCATCAATCATAAAGCAGATTACTGGTAAAGCCACATAGTAATAACTAGGTATCTCTTTTGGCAGTAAAGCAGTAAAAACACTTGCTAGAACAACTGCAATTTTCGGGTTACTTAACTGAGTAATTAAGCCATAACGATATGCCTGTTTATAGGTCATTTTCGACTTGGCATCATTTTCAATAGCAATCGGTTCTTTGGCATGTTTAATAATTTTAAAAGCAAGCCAAAGCAAATACAGCCCACCACCCACTTTTAAAATTAAATAAGCAGAAGGTACAGCCAATAAAACTGCTTGTAATCCCATAACGGCTAGAAAACCAAAAAGAGCGGCACCTGTACCTGTCCCTAATGCTGTAAATAAGCCATGTTTACGTGATTTTGAAATTGAATTTTGCGCGACGTAAATAAAGCTTGGCCCAGGACTGATCGCTCCCAGCATCAATGCCATCGCAATTGAAAAAAGAGGAACAACGGACTCAAACATTGTATTAGCCTAGCATCATGCAATTGCGCGATATTCTAACAGCTTTTTACAGCAGATATAAAAACGGAAAATATATAAATGATGAAAATTGAATTTTCATGTTTTTACAATTTATCTCTTCACAACGGACAAAAATGTCCGTTAAATATATCACCTTTAAAACTCCCTAACCGATGACATGAGTAAACGTCAAAAAATTGCTGCCCACAATCGGGATGAATTACTCAATGCAGCTGAAGAATGTTTTCGTATTCATGGCATTAATGTGCCCTTACAAATCGTTATTGACTATGCTGGTGTCGGCAGAGCTACGTTCTACCGCAATTTTTGTGATCGCAAAGCTTTAATTAGTGCTCTTTTGGAGCGCGCGATTACACAGCTAGAGCAAAAAGCTGCTCATTTTCAACAATTCGAAGATGGTTTATTTCGTTTAATTGAAGGACATATTGCACAACTCCCCAAGCTCGCAATTTTGCAAGATTTTTGGAGAGTGATTGATCGACAAGATCCAATTATGTTAAAAATTTATGAACGGCGGAATAATGCACTTAAGCCACTGATAGAAAATGCGATAGAACAAAAATTGTGCCGGGCTGATCTAACTGCTGATGACTATGCAATGGTCACTGCAATGTTAGGTTCTTCATTTCAGGGACATGAACCTGAAGAACAGACCCGCTTAGCAAAACGAGCACTTGAATTATTATTTCATGGTTTTCAAGTACAAAAAATTCGAGGGATAGAATGAGTAAAACGCCTCGTTATTTAGAAACACCACCCGACTGGACACCAGAAGAACAACCGACTCTGCCTGGCTCTCCAGCAGCGATTGCACATTCTGTACCTAAACGTTTCATCTATTTTTTTATTGGACTATTCGTTGCTCTTTCAGCAAGCTTAAGTAATGGCTTTATCACGGCAAATTTACCTTTAATCCAAGGCGAGTATGGCCTAACCCCTTCCGAAGCTGCTTGGCTCCCTGCTGCTTATGTTATGGCAAATGTCAGTTCAAACCTGATTTTGTTTAAAGCCCGACAACAGTATGGCTTAAGAGTATTTTCAGAAATAGGACTCGTGATTTTTATTGCGGTTCTGGTGCTGCACATTTTTGTACATACCTACGAAATGGCGCTATTCGCGCGAGTTGTTGCGGGTTTAGCAGGCGCACCACTCAGCTCGTTAGGTATGTATTACACCATGCAAGCTTTTAAAAAAGCAGACATGGCAAAAGGCATATATATCGCTTTTGGTTTTCAACAGCTAGGTGTTCCCCTCGCTTGGATTATTTCTCCATTTCTTGTGAGTACAGACAGTTGGTCTGTTCTTTACACATTTGAGCTTGGTTTAGCAATTTGTTGTTTAGCCATGGTGGTTTCATTGAAATTACCACGTAGCTTACGTATTTATGTTTTTGAGAAACAAGATTTCTTTACGTTTGCTTTACTAGCTCCAGGTTTTGCATGTTTATGTATTGTACTGACCCAAGGTCCAATTCTATGGTGGTTTAACAGCGAATGGCTTGCTTACATTTTAATTGCTGGCTTTAGCTTAGTTGTTCTTGGTTTGCTTTATGAACACTATCGTGCCAACCCATTAATCATGACACGCTGGTTAGGTACTGCTTCGACCTTACGCTTTATTTTTGGTGCTTTTGCTATTCGACTTTTAATGTCAGAGCAAAGCTATGCTGCTGTTAATTTTTTAAAAGCTATGGGAATGGGCCCTGATCAGTTTGTACCGCTTTATGTTGTGATATTCATTGGTATTTTAAGCGGAACATTATTTAGTGCGCTTACTTTTTCACGCGAACGCATTATCTTCCACTTACTATTTGCTGAGTTTTTAATTCTGGTGGCCTGCGGACTAGATTATCACCTAACCAGTGATGTTCGACCTGTAAACTTCTTTGCAAGTCAGTTCTTAGTCGGCTTTGCTGGTGGTTTATTTATTGGACCATTACTGCTTATTGGCTTTGCACAAACACTTGCTAAAGGTCCTTCATATGTGGTGACTTTTATTGTCTTGTTCTCTGCAACACAAACCTTTGGTGGTCTTGTCGGGTCTTCTTTCTTCTCGACCTATCAACAACACCGCACACAAAACTATCAAGTCGAGATTATTAAAGATTTAGAACAATCCGATCCATTAGTTTCTCAAAGGCTCTCCACTTATCAACGCAGCGCAGCCATCACAACAAATGACCCTAGCTTACAAACCGCTCAAGCTATGCGATCACTTAATCAGGTGGTCACGCGTGAAGCTCAGGTTCGTGCCTACAATGATGTTATAGCATTAAACGGTATTTTTGCCATCGCACTCCTTTTATGGGGTAGTTTTAATATTGCACGTAGTAAATATCTACAACGCAGAGGAATTAGCCGTCCTTAAAGGCTTTCGTTATCGATGAAATAGAAATTGAGATTGATATATGTCAGATGATCAAAACAAACCGGAACAAACACCTGCTCAGGCACCTGCCAACGAGCCAACACCTGCACCTGCACCTGCACCTGCACCTGCACCTGCACCTGCACCTGCAAGTAAACTGATTCCTACAAATCGCTCAACCCTATTATGGATGCTGGGTGTGCTTATAGTGGGTATTTTAGTGATTTTATGGGCATGGAGAATTGGACCGTTTGCAACGAGTGTTCAGCAAACTGACAATAGTTATGTCAAAGGTAAAACCACGATTTTATCATCACAAATTAACGGTTACGTTAAAGATGTATTAGTGAAAGACTTTGACCATGTTAAAAAAGGTCAAGTGCTCATGCATATTGATGCAACCACTTACGACCAAAAAGTAACTCAGGCAGCTTCTGGGGTTGAGCAAGCTAAAAATACTTTAGCCAATCAAACTCAATCTATTGCTCAGAAACAAGCAGATATTGTTGCAGCGAAAGCCAAAGTAGATCAAGCAAAGGCTCAATACGAACTTTCTTTAGCTCAGCTTAGACGCTACCAACAGTTAGGAAATAGTGGAGCAGCTTCTAAATCTGAGCAAGATAAAGCCGCGGCAGATGCTGAAAATAACCTTGCAGCCCTCAAACAGGCAGAAGCAAATGTATTAGTTGCAAACGAGGCATTGAAAACCGCACAGGTTGCTGAAGCAGGCTTAGAAGCACAAGTTTCAAGTGCTAAGGCACAGTTAGATCAAGCACAAACCACCAAAGACTATAGCGTTATTGTTGCCCCTATGGACGGTCAACTTGGTGAGGTAAACCCACGTATTGGGCAATATGTAGCAGCAGGCTCACAATTGCTCTATCTGATTCCACAGCAAACTTGGGTGATTGCTAACTTTAAAGAAACTCAAATTGCCAATATGCGAATTGGGCAAAAAGCATGGTTTACAGTCGATGCAATGAACCATAAAAAATTTACAGGACATGTTGAGCAAATCTCACCTGCTGCAGGTTCAGAATTCAGTGTATTAAAACCTGACAATGCAACAGGTAACTTTACTAAAGTTGTTCAACGTATTGCTGTACGCATCACCATAGACCCAAATCAGGAAGGAATGGAACACTTACGCCCTGGCATGTCAGTGATTACTTCTGTCGATACAAACTCTTAAACAGCTTTTTAAAGTTCTCTTTAAAAAGCTACAATGTGATCATTCATTATTTTTCTCAATTTCTAATGTTTGATCACATTGCCCAACCTATTTCCTACCAGCACATTGAACTATCTTCATCTGTTCATCTCGACATTAAACGATTAGATCTAGTTCACCCTCAAATTTCGGGCAATAAGTTTTTCAAACTAAAATACAATTTGCTTGCTGCAAAACAACAAGATTTATCACGTATTTTGACCTTTGGTGGAGCTTATTCAAACCACATTGCGGCAACGGCCTATGCGGCTCATCTTTTTGGCTTAAATAGTATTGGAATTATTCGCGGTGAAGAGTTAGCAAGTAAGCCTCTTAACCCAACACTAGCTAAAGCTCAAAGTCTGGGAATGCAGCTACATTTTGTCTCACGCAATGAGTATCGCTTGCGAGATGACGCAAATTATCTTCAAAAGCTAGGTCATCAATTTCCTGAAACTTTTATTATTCCTGAAGGTGGCACCAATCAGCTAGCAGTACAAGGTTGTCAGGAAATTCTTAGTGAGTATGATTTAGAGCAATATAATCTGATTTGCTGTGCAGTTGGAACTGGCGGAACGATTTCAGGTCTTATTGAAAGAAGTTCAGCACATCAAAAAATTTTAGGTTTCTCGGCCTTAAAAGGTGATTTTTTACAACAAGAAATTAGGCAGTGGACAAAAAAACAAAATTGGTCTCTCACAGATGCTTATTGCTGCGGTGGTTATGCGAAAACGTCACCTGAACTATTAGCCTTTATTGAAAGTTTTGAAGCACAATATGCCGTGCCTATTGAACCCATTTACACAGGAAAAATGATGTTTGGTCTGTTTGACCTTATAAAGAATAATTACTTTTCTGAAGGAACTCGTATTCTGGCAATTCATTCTGGTGGTTTACAGGCCGATATAAGAAATAAATCGCACCAATAGTTCACTCATTTTTAGTTAACGTTTTCTCTACTCTCATAAATGTCTTTAGCACGAGTAAGTGCTGACATGGTAGTATATGCCCCTTTTTAATTTTCACGATTAATCGAGAATCTCTTATGTCTAACAGTCATGTCGATGTCATTGTCTTAGGTGCAGGTGCTTCTGGACTCATGTTGGCCGCACATGCTGCTAAACGAGGGCGCTCGGTTTTAATTTTAGAAAAAGCCAATAAAATTGGTAAAAAGATTTTAATGTCAGGTGGTGGCAAGTGTAACTTTACCAATCTATATGTAGAGCCTGACAACTATATTTCCCATAATCCGCACTTTGTTATTTCTGCCCTATCACGCTATAGCAACTGGGACTTTATTGGGCTGGTATGTGATTATGGAATTGCCTATGAAGAACGTAAACACGGGCAATTATTTACGCTAAACGGTGCTAAAGAAATTTTAGAGATGTTGGTGAGTGAGTGTAATAAAACCAACAATGTTGAAATTCAAACCCATTGTGAAGTTGGACAGATCGACCCATTAGAACAAGGCGGTTTTTCTGTACACACCAACCAAGGCCGTTTTAGCTGTGAATCATTAGTCGTTGCTACAGGTGGCTTATCCATTCCGACTTTGGGTGGTTCTGGATTTGGCTATGAACTTGCACAAAAATTTGGACATACAGTTTTCCCAACTCGTGCAGGTCTCGTTCCATTTACTTTTTCAGATCATATTAAAGAAGTGACTACACGCTTAAGTGGTAATGCTTTAGATGTCACGTTAAGCAACTCAAAAAATAGCTTTACTGAAGCATTATTATTTACCCATCGCGGTTTAAGTGGACCAAGTTCTTTACAGCTTTCAAATTATTGGAATACTGGGGAAAGTTTTAAAATTGACTTCTTCCCAAGCCAAGATTTAGCAGCTTATTTAAAAGACAAAAAGAAAGCACAGCCTAAAGTTTTATTGCGTACCCTTCTGAATGAATTTACTGCCAAGAGTATTGTACAAGAGCTACAACAACTCATCTGGGCAGAGCATAGTGAAACAGCGATTGGTAATATCAGTGATGCACAGCTTGAACATATTGCCGAGCAGTTACACGGTTTTGCAGTAAAACCATCAGGTACAGAAGGTTATCGTACTGCTGAAGTTACCTTAGGTGGAATTGATACAACCGAAGTCTCATCTAAAACACTCGAGAGCAAAAAGCAGAAAGGACTATACTTTATTGGAGAAGTACTTGATGTGACTGGCCATTTAGGAGGTTATAACTTCCAATGGGCTTGGTCTTCTGCTTATGCAGCAGCGCAATATGTTTAAATGATGAGCTAGTTCTTAGCTTTTGCATCATTTGAGGATTTTTCAGAATCACGCTGATGCGATGTTGCCTGTTTTGATGAATTAGATTTATTAAATACAAATTTATAAGCACTAGCTAAAAAACCTACGGTAATCCCAGCAATTACAACAGGTGCTAAAAAACGACCAGGTTTCTTCATCGTATTTTCCTCACTTATTTGTTTTTATAGCTGTCAAAGACAGAACGACCACTCATATAGAGTGGTCGAACTTATCACAAAAATCAAAGATTTTTTGTACGGTTTATCTGAAAATTAGTTTCACCTACTAAATTTCGTCATTTTCACCCGTAGAACCAAATGGTTTATTTACCGGCGGTTGTGCTGGGTTTACCTGTGCAGAATCTGCTGGTTTTGAATCAGATGGAACTGGTGAAGTTGTCGTTGTTGGTGAAGCTGTAGTCGTTGACGCAGTAGTAGATGAAACTGTACTACCAGTCGTATTAGAAGGTGGCTGATATAAAGGATTTGGTTGATTTGCTTCTTTTTTCGCTTTATCTAGTAAATCAGATAAAAGTCTTTCCGCTGGTTGACGACCACCCAAACCAAATGCAAGAGCAAAAGCGACAGCAACTGCACCTAAAGTTAAGCCAAATGCAAGATTCACAATCGAATCGGCAATACCCATCGCTCTTAAACCAAGCGCAAGTACTAAACCAATAATTAAGACACGAACCAAACTACCTAACCAACGCGAACTATTATATTCACCACGTTGAACTACGTTTGCCACAACATTGGCAAGCCAGAAACCAATCACTAAAATTACAGCGCCTAACAGAATGTTTGCACCGAAATGGATAAACATTGCAATCAGACCACTGATTTGTTCGAAACCAAGACGGTCAGCAGCTTCAGAAACGGCAAACAACATTGTAAAGAATACGATTAAACAACCAACCGCATTAGAAACTTTCGTTTGTCCTAAAAAGCGTTGTACATCTAATTTTGCAGGGATTTCATCAACACCTGTGCCTGCAATTAGCTCTGCAACTAGACGACCAACAAAACGAGAAACAATATAAGCAACCAGTAAAATTAAACCAGCAGCAATAATGTTTGGAATTGCCTGTAAAATTTCATTCAGCATCGCTGTTGCTGGCTGAGAAATAGTCTGAATACCTAGTGCTTCAAATGCTACGATCAATGTAGTAATGATAATAATGGCAAAAACAAATGAACCTAAGAATTTGCCTACATTAGAATTTTTGAAAAGACCTATTTTTTCCGCTTGCGCTTGAACACCCAAGCTATTAATTAGACCTTCAACAATACCGCGTACAATTTTTGCCAAGATATAACCAACAAAAACGATAACGCCAGCAATGAAAATATTAGGTAAGAAAGCAATTGCCTCATTCACCATATTTTGAACTGGAATGAGTAAGCCTGTTAATCCTAATATCGATAAGACAATCGGAAGGAAAAGTAATAGTACAAGCCAGTAAAGAATTTCACCTATATTCTGACTAATTCCCCCTACGCCCACTTCATTACTTAATTTGTCATCAAGTTGAGTTCTGGATAAAACATTGGTAACTCCTGCCCGCACCAGTCGAGCAACAATCCAACCAATAAAACCCACGACCACGGCAGCAATAATATTCGGTATATAAACGAGTACCTGATTCACCATATTACTGAACGGACCACTGACTCCACTGATGTTGAGCACATTTAATGCAGCAACAACCGCAAGAATCAAAATAAACCAAAATACGACCTTAGAGACAAGGCCTTCTATATTTGGAGCACGTCCTGTAGCTGAAGATAATCTGGCATTTGTATTTACTTTTTGCAGAAGTTTTTTTACACCTGCCGCAACCAATAAAGCGATTATCCAGCCAACCAGTAAGATGACAATAGCAGCTAAAATAGGATGGAACTGATCCCAGTAATACATCGCATCAAACTGAGCGCCGTGAGGGCCATTTAAAAATTCATTCATATTGTTATGTCCTCAATTGTTATGTTCTTTTCAGTGTTATCAATAAATGAAAAACACCTGTTCGTTGTAAAAAATGATAATAAATGTGGTCTGTATCACCTTATGTTTTGAATATTTTTCAATCAACATTCTTCTGCATAAATACAACAAAATATTGCAAAAGATTGCAAAAAAAGCCTTCAGGTCACATCCTAAAGGCTTTCTATCGATATATACTGTTCGGCTTACTATCCTTTGTAAGTTTTCAGATCAGAAGTACCCATTATTACATGTGGTGCAGTCTCATGTTGAAAAGCTGCTTCTTGTTTTGGTGATTGGTTATGTTCAGAAACCATATAAACAATAAGCGCAAGAAGAAAAAGCCCTACAATAATTAAAATATAAACTGGCAATCTTCTTTTTTTTGCAGTCTCTTCAGGACTCGTCACATGAGGTGGTTTTGAAAAATCATGCATCTTCTTCCCCTCTTCTATTATCATTAACTTTATATTCATCATAACAATTTGATTTGTTGCATTGTGTGAAAAAGCATTATGCGTAGGTGACTATGTTTGCAAAACTCTACTTTTAAAATAATTAAATTAGTATAAAATTTAGCCAAATTAATTTTGACTATTAAAAAAATAATATCTGCTTATTCAAAATCTTCATCGAAGTTCGATTTGTAATACAATATGTTTTAGCGCTTACTTTTTATAAAATAGGCTATAATAAGCCCCCTTGTTTTAAAGCTAATCAATTTTATGATGTATCGTCAGCAAAACGTAACACTTGATCTCGACACTGACGTCACGCATCAATGTTACTTACATCAGACGAGAGACGAGCATCTCATTGGTATTATTGAATTTAATAAACCGAGCTATGAACTTAAATGGGGTGATCTCGAGTATTTTCGTCGTCGTACTGAAGAATTTTCAGTGATGCCATTTCCTGACTGCATTAATGCCATGATTGTTGATATTCGTAATATCAATATTTTCTTGGACAATGAAGTTCCGATTTTACCTTGGCGTTTACTTGAAGAAGACTGTCCTGTTCGCTTAGTCGTTCCACAAGATCGCCTTGAACACTATGCAGGTCTTTTTGAGCCAACTTGGCTTTCAACTGATGTAGACAGTGCAATTTCAGAGATTCGTGAATTTATGGATATGTTTGTCCATTAATAAACATATCCATAAAAATTTTATTTTTGATTTATTACCAATAATTTTCTACCGCAATATTTCCTTCACCACGACGATTCATTGTCAACCCACGGCGTTTTAAAGCCTCTTTGGTATCATCAACCATTTGTGGGTTTCCGCATAACATGACATGACTGGTTGCTGGGTTAAGTTCCAAACCTGCTGCTTTTTCTAGTTCACCATTTGCAATTAAAACAGGTAAACGTTCATGCAATGGCGCAGATGGGTCTCGGGTAATCACTGGAATAAATTTAAATCCCGTATGCCCTTCCCCAAAAGTTTCAGCGATCTCTTGAATACGATCGACATAAGCTAATTCATCTGCTGTACGAACACTGTAGACCAAATTAATATTTTGATAATTAGACCAAGTCTCAAAGTCTTGTAGCATCGACAAAAATGGTGCTAAACCTGTACCTGTTGCCAAGAGCCATAAATCATGCGGTAAAGGTTGCTGATAACGTGCCAAGGTAAGATATCCATATGGAATTTTTTCCAGATACAGCTCATCACCAATTTTCAAATGCTGTAAATTTGAAGTAAAAGCGCCGTCGGGCACAACAATTGAGAAAAATTCTAGCGTTTCATCAAACGGCGAAGATACAACCGAATAAGCACGGACAACCAGTTCATCACCCACTTTTAAACCAATACGCGCAAACTGACCTGCGGTAAATTTGAAGTGTGGAGGGCGAGTCATGGTAAAGCTGAAAAGTGTTGGGGTCCAACGATGAACTGATAAAACTTTTTCTACGCTAAATTTTTCAATTGACATACTTTCAACGTGGCATGAAATAGTGCGCTCATGTTAGCATGACAGTCGAAATAATGAATA
>Ga0157367_1000557_pt1 | contig 18026 bp, 14 predicted proteins | sample AttbisABBM2_FD_113142 | JGI IMG/M metagenome (GOLD analysis project Ga0157367, IMG submission 113142) | Fungus gardens microbial communities from leaf cutter ant in Botucatu, State of São Paulo, Brazil - Atta bisphaerica ABBM2 | ecosystem: Host-associated > Fungi > Mycelium > Unclassified ...
ACGACGCAGGGCGCGACGCTCGACAGTCTCGCGCGCACCGGCGAGGCGGTCGGCTTCGCGACGCGCGGCGTGCAGTGCACGTACGAGGCGCTGCTCGGGTTCGACCTGCCGTTCATCGTGCACTGGGAGGGGTATCACTACGTCGTCGTGTACGGCGTGTCGAAGTCGTGGGTGCGGATCGCCGATCCGGCGCTCGGCTTCAGGAAGCTGAGCGTCGAGGCGTTCGAGCGCGGCTGGAGCGGCACCTGCCTGCTGTTCACCGCGAACGCGCAGGCCGCGCCGCAGGCCGAGTCGCGTTCGCCGTGGGTGCGCTTCATCGGCTACCTGCGCCCTTACCGGAAGATCCTCGCGCATCTGTTCCTGGCGACCTTCGTGATCCAGGTGCTGGGCGTCATCCCGCCGCTCATCATCCAGAGCGTGCTGGACGGGGTGATCGTGCACCAGAACGTCAGCCTGCTGAACCTGCTGATCGCCGGGCTCGTGATTTCGCACGTGTTCACCCAGCTGATGACCACGATCCGCGCGCATCTGTCCAACTTCATGGTGCGCAGTCTCGACTTCGCGATGATGTCGCAGTTCTACAAACATACGATGTCGCTGCCGTATTCGTTCTTCGCGCGCCGCAAGAGCGGGGACGTGTTCGCGCGCTTCCAGGAAAACCAGACGATCCGCGCGTTCCTGACGGAGTCCACCGTCACCACCGTGCTCAATCTTCTGATGATCTTCATCTACTTCACGATCATGTTCCTCTACAACGTGAAGATGACGCTGGTGCTGATCGCCTTCGTGATCCCGATCATGGCGCTCACCGCGCTCGCGACGCCGAAGCTGAAAGGCTATGCGCGCGAGGTGTTCGCCGCGTCCACCGATGCGAAGTCGCTGCTGATGGAGACGCTCGGCGGCGTCGAGACCGTGAAGGGCATGGGCATCGAGCGGTCGGTGCGGCTGAAGTGGGAGCGCAAGTATGCGAAGGCGCTCGACGTCCAGTACCGCGCGCAGGCATTCCATATCGTGGTGGCGCTGGGCAGCCAGCTGCTGAATGCGGCGACCACCATCGTGATCCTGTGGGTCGGCGCGAATCTCGTGCTCGCGCATGAACTCAGCATCGGGCAGCTGATCGCCTTCAATGCGTTCATGGGCAGCGTGCTGGCGCCGCTGATGGGGCTCGTCGGCATGTGGAGCCTGATGAACGACGCGGCGGTGGCGATGGAGCGACTCGGCGACGTCCTCGACATCGAGCCCGAGCAGCAGCCGTCCGAACTCGCGTCGCGCGTGCTGCTGCCCGACCTGCAGGGCGACATCAGCTTCGACGGCGTGTATTTCCGCTATGGCGGCAACGAAACGCCTTACGTGCTCGAGAACATCAACTGCACGATCAAGCGCGGCGAGATGGTGGCGATCGTCGGGCGCAGCGGCTCGGGGAAAACCACGCTGGCGAAGCTGCTGGTGGGCTTCTATGCGCCCACCGACGGGAAGATCGTGGTCGACGGCTACGACATGAGCGCGGTCGACAAGGCCTATTTCCGTGCGCAGATCGGCTACGTGATGCAGTCCAACCTGGTGTTTTCCGGATCGATCGCCGAGAACATCGCCTGCGGCGACGCGAGCCCCGACTGGCGCCGCATGGAGGAGGTGGCCCGGATGGCCGATGCGCATGCATTCATCAGCAAATTGCCGCTCGGCTACGAGCAGGTGGTGGGCGAGCGCGGCGTGGGCCTGTCGGGCGGCCAGATCCAGCGGCTGTGCATCGCACGCGCGCTGTATCACGACCCGCGCCTGCTCGTGTTCGACGAGGCGACCTCGTCGCTCGACACGCAGTCGGAGAGCAACATCCTCGCGAACATGCACGAGATCCTGCAAGGGCGCACGGCGGTGATCATCGCGCACCGGCTCAGCACCATCATGCGTGCCGACAAGATCCTCGTCCTGTACGAAGGCGCGATCGTCGAACAGGGCTCGCACGACGAACTGGTGGCCCTCAAGGGCATGTATTACCAGCTCGTGCAGAAACAGCTGGGCACGACATGAAACTCTTCGACCCGCACGGATTCGGCAACTCCGCTGTCTCGTATGGCGGCCTGCTCGAGAAGATCGAGATCCTGCGCTCGATGCTGCGCTGGGCGCCCAGGCTCGAGCGCGCCGACATCGAGAAACTGCTCAATCAGGCGAATGTGCTGCGCGACGAAGTCATGCAGATGTCGCGCAAGGAACGCTTCGTCGAGGCGGCCGTGGCCGCGCCGGACACGCCCGACACAGCCGCCGACGCGCCTGAAGCGGTCGCGCCTGCGGCGCGCCGGCGCCGGCAGGCGCTGATCGAGCGCAGCTTCATCTTCGAGGGAATCTTCGGCGACAATCCGAAGCTGCTCGCCGCGCTCGAAATTGCCGAAAAGGCCGCGCCGACCGATCTCCCCGTGCTGATCGACGGCGAGAGCGGGACCGGCAAGGAACTGATGGCGAAAGTCATCCACGCGAACGGCGCGCGCGCCGACCGGCCCTACATCTCGGTGAACTGCGGCGCGATTCCCGACAACCTGCTCGAATCCGAGCTGTTCGGGCATCGGCGCGGCGCGTTCACGGGCGCGTCGAACGATCGCAAGGGCAAGTTCGAGAGCGCGCACACCGGCACGATCTTCCTCGACGAGATCGGCGAATTGCCGCTGTCGGGCCAGGTCAAGCTGCTGCGCGTGCTGGAATCGCACGAGATCCAGCGAGTCGGCTCGGACGAGCCGATCACCGTCGATACGCGCATCGTCGCCGCCACCAACAAGAATCTGCGCAAACTGAGCGAGCAGGGGCTCTTTCGCGAGGACCTGTTCTACCGCCTGAGCGTCATTCATCTGACGTTGCCGGCGCTGCGCGAGCGTCGCGACGAAATTCCGCTGCTGCTCGCGTACTTCGGCGACGAGGCGGCGGGGGCGCTCAAGCGCAGGCCGATCAAGACAACGCCGAAGCTGCGCGACTTCCTGCTCGCCTACGCGTATCCGGGCAACATCCGCGAATTGCGCAACCTCGTCTACCGTCTGTCGTGCCTGGCCGGCGAGGTCGCGGATATCGAGCACCTGCCCGAGGACATCCGCCCGAAAGCCGCGTCGAGCCTCGTGCGTGCGACGGAGGACGCTACGCCGGGCAGGCCGATGTCGCTCAGCGACGCGAAGCGCGCCGCCAGCGACGAGGCGGAGCGCGCGTTTCTCGAACGCGGGCTGCAGGAGACGGGCGGCACCGTCGCCGAACTGGCGCGCCGTTGCGAGATGAACCGGTCGCACCTGCAGATGCTGCTCAAGAAGCACGGCATCCGTTCGAAAGCGTTCCGTCATCCGGACGGCGCGACGCCCGACAAGGAGGCGTAAGCGTCGCGCTTGTTCTCCTGGTCGATCGGCGTCGATCAGAGCCGCACGGCGGGATTGGCGAGCGTGCGGTCGGACGCATCGGGGTCGTCCGCGCGGATCACGATGGCGGTGACGTTGTCCCGCCCGCCGTTGAGCAATGCGAGGTCGACGAGCAGGTCCGTCGCCCGCGCGCAATCGCCGCACGCGAGGGCGGCCGAGATGTCGGCTTCGTCCAGCTCGTTGCTCAGGCCATCGCTGCACAGCAGGAACATGTCGCCGTCGCACACGTCGATGCGCCGTTCGTCGAGATGCAGCCGCTCGGACGCGCCGACGGCGCGCGTGATCAGGTGCAATGCCGGATGATGGCGCGCCTGCTGCGCGCTCAGGTGGCCCTGCGCCTGCAGTTGCGCGACATGGCTGTGATCGCGCGTGAGCTGCGTCAGGTGCGCGTCGCGGTACAGGTAGATCCGGCTGTCTCCGGCCCAGACCCAGCCGCATTGACGGCCGCTCGCGAGCAGCACCGCCACCGTGCTGCCGATCATGCGCACGCCGCGCTGGGCGGCCGATTCGCGCAGGCGTGCGTTGACTTCATCGAGCGCGGTGCGCGCGGCCTCGATGAAGTCCGCCAGCGTGTCCGGGGCCGCCAGCCGCTCCAGCGCCTGCACGATCGTCCGGCTCGCGAGATCGCCGGCCGAATGGCCGCCCATGCCGTCCGCAACGGCCCACAGGCCACGGTGCGGCAACGCGAGGCAGTCGTCTTCGTTGATCTCGCGAACGCGGCCCACGTCAGTGCGCGAAGCCGACGTCCATTGCAGTTCTGCGCTCACGGCGCGCCATTCCTTTCATTCGCGTGAACAGGCGCTAGACGAGCCGGTTCCGGCCGTCCGCGCCAACCCCGACCACGATGTTCGCGCCGGGCGCCGAGTTCGTGACGTCGATGTTCTGGATCTGGTTGAGCACCTGGTTCGCATAGAACGTGTTGTACGTCTGATAGAGGTTGACGACGGGCCCGAACGCCGGAGCCGGGGGCGCGTAGGGCTGGATCCAGCCGAATACCCACGGCGCGCCTGCGCCGCGGATGAACGACATCGTCTTGCGATCGATGTCGTGCTGCATGTGAAGGTCGGTAATCGCGAGCGAGGTCATGATGAGTCTCCGTATGGGGGGCTGGCCGACGGACCGGTACCCGATACGTGCAAACCTCGTGCCATGCGTGACGCCACCCGCATGCGTTGCCCGGGCGCGTGCGTCGATCCGGTGAGCGCCGCGCGCGGCAAGGCATGGCGCCATCGACCCGCGCTGCTTGCATGCTAGTGCGTCGCGGCCGTGTCCTGCAATGGTTGTGCGCAAGCCAACAGTTGCGCCCATGAACGTAGCCGCGAAACCGACAGGTGCGCCGGCAGACGCGGACGGCTGTCCGGCGCGTCACCTGGTGCCGTCGCACCAACACACGCCCCGTCGAATGGTTGGCCGCGCGCCGACAGCGCGACGCGCGGATCGCCAGGTATGTCCCGTCACGCCTTGCGCGACGGGCGCCGGATGATTGGCACGCTTGATGCAGGTTAGTTGGCAACCGGCTGACCCTTCGGCAACACGGGCGGCCGCCAACCTGCAGACGGAGCCAGTCATGAAACTCGACCTTCAACCAGTGAACAGCGCCGTGTTCCACACGGCGGCTGGCGCTGCGGAAGCGATCGAGCATGCGGCTGCGCTGCCCGTCGGCGACGCGGCGCTGCCGCTCGGCGCGCACCTGGTGTCCGATCGCGCAGGCTACAGCCATCACGGCATCTATGTCGGCGACGGGCGTGTCGTCCACTACGCGGGGCTGTGCGCGTCGCTGCATCGCGGCCCGATCGAGGAAGTCACGCTCGAACGCTTCGCCGCCGGTCACGCGGTGCGCATCGTGCCGCATCCGTACGCGATGTATGCGGGGCGCACCGCGGTGCTGCGTGCGCGTTCCCGCCTCGGCGAAAACCACTACCGCCTGCTGACGAACAACTGCGAGCACTTCTGCACGTGGTGCGTGGAAGGCACCGGCCACAGCGAGCAGGTTCGCACGTGCGTCATGCATCCGCGCACGGCACTGCGGTTCGCGCTGTCCATCTGCCGTGCGCTGATCGCGGCGCGGCGGGCAGGCGGACAGTGTGTCGCGGTTGCATGAGCGACGTCTCGATGCATTCGACATGGCCATCAGGGAGGCTCAAATGAACGGAACCGGATCATCCCTGCGCAAGCAGGTCGACAAGTGGCTCGCCCCGAGCACGTTCGTGCCCGCGCGCGTCGTGCGTTTCAGCCGCATGCCTGCGCAACGGCGCCGCTTTGTCTGCGTCGAGGCCGCGCATCCGGCCGGCACCATTGCGATCTTCTTCTTTCGTCACGACGACGGCTCATGGTGCGTGTTCCCGCCGGCGGATCGGCGGCCCGTGATGACGGCGCGCGCGGCCTGACCGTGCGCGCCGGGTCGAGCGGTGTGCCTTTCAACGCAACAGCGTCGGACGCGGCCGGGATGCCGCTGCGTCGACCGCCGGCATGCGCGTCGACGCAGCGCCGTGCGTGTCGGTGTGCAGATACGGGAAAGCCTGCGGCGCGAGCATCGTCTGATGCGCGCGGACCATCGCGCCGCCCGTGATGGCGGCCATCGCCTGCCGGTCGAGGTCGACGCTTTCGGGAAGATCGTTGATGACGAGCACGCCCATGGTTTGCTCCGCGAGATCGGATGGGAGGAGGGCAGCCGCGCAGCATCGTGCGATGCGCCGGCGCACCGGGAATCTGTCCAGTATAGGTTTCGCGGCACGGCCGCGCACTGGAAGCGGATCTGCCCGACATCTAGCTCCGGCACCGATTGCACAGGGCGTGACCGCAGACTAGTATGATTTGTTAGACATCCTGTCAGAAGGCTGGCGGCCGGTGCGGCGCGCAGTCGAATTCGTCTGACGATGACGTGGCGGCGCCGTGAGGTTCCGAAGCGGGTCGGCAAGCTGAAGCTGAGTAGACGGCATACGAATGATGAGCTTTACGCAGCTGATTCAGACATTCCAGAGCGGGGCGCTGTCGCGGGACGCGTTCTTCTCGGAGATCGACCGGGTGCTGGCGACCGACCAGGTCGATTGCGCGCAACTGCGCGAAGTGCTCGACCAGACGCAAACCACGCAGCCGCTGTCCGACGAGATCTATGCGGAAGTGCTGAGACGCATCGAACGGTGCCGCGACAAGACGGCATCGGCCGGCGATGCCACCCGGGTCCAGGAGGGCCCGCTTCATGCGGGGGCGAGTCCGGGCCCGTCGAGCGGCGCGATGTTCGTCGACAGCGAGCGCGTGAAAGGCATCGGCGATACGCTGAACGGGCGCTTCGTGCTGGAGGAGTGCCTCGGCGTCGGCGGGATGGGCACCGTGTACAAGGCGCTCGACCTCCGCAAGCTGGAGGCGTCGGATCGCAAGCCGCACATCGCGATCAAGGTGCTCAACGTGCAGTTTCGCGGCCAGCCGACGTCGCTGATCGCGCTTCAGCGCGAAGCCCGCAAGGCGCAGACGCTCGCCCATCGCAACATCGTCACCGTCTACGACTTCGATCGGGACGGCCCGCTCGTCTACCTCACGATGGAGTATCTGTCGGGCAAGCCGCTCAGCAAGGTGCTGCGTGCGCCGGGCTTTACGGGCATGCCGCTCGATGCCGCATTGCCGATCATCGCCGGCATGGGCCAGGCGCTCGCGTATGCGCATGAGCGCGGCTTCGTCCACTGCGATTTCAAGCCCGCCAATGTGTTCCTCACCGACCGGGGCGAAGTGAAGGTGATCGACTTCGGGATCGCTCGCGCCTTCCAGCGGCGCGACGAGGATCCCGACGTGACCGTGTTCGACCCGGCGAGCCTCGGCGGCATCACGCCTGCCTACGCGAGCCCGGAGATGTTCGAGCATCGCGAACCGGATCCGCGCGACGACGTCTACGCGCTCGCCTGCGTCACCTACGAATTGCTGACCGGGCACCATCCGTTCGATCGGCGCTCGGCCACGCAGGCGCGTCACGACCACTTGCGGCCCGAACGCCCGCCCGGTCTCGATCGCGCGCAATGGCGAACCTTGAGCGCCGCGTTGTCGTTCGACCGCGCGACGCGCACGCCGAGCATCAACCTGTTCCTGGAGGGCATGGGCGTGCTCGAGCGCCGTACGCCGGCATCGGGCGTACGCGTCGGGGCAGCCGTGGGCGCTTGCGTGCTGGCAGCGATCGCCGTGCTCTGGTACGGCTACCAGGCGCTGTCGCGCAGCGGCGAAAAGCGCCCCGCAGCGGACGCGCTCGCACAGGCGCCTGCAGGCGGAGGGGATGCCGCGAAGTTGGGCGTCGCAGCCGGCAGCGCACCCGCGGCCACCACGAACGCCGCGTCGGCTGCCGCCAGCGAGCCGGCGCCGCCGCCGGCCATCTCGCTGCCGTCCGTGATGGCGGCGCTCGCGCGCGTCCCTTGTTCGGCGCTGGATGCGTCGGTGCAGGATCACGTGCTCCAGGTGCGGGGTTACGTGGAATCCGGTGTCGGCATCGGGCGGTTGCGCGCTGCGCTCGGCGGCATGCCGGGCGGGCAGACGGCGAATCTCGATGTGCGCCCGGTCGATGCCCACAATTGCGAGGTCGTGAGCGCGCTCGCCCCGTACTGGCGATCGAATCGGGCGTCGCCACACACCGCATCGATCCGCACGCGGCCGCCCGATGCGCCGCTCGCGGAAGGCAACCCGCTGGTCATCGACATCACGACACCCGGTTACGACTCGTACGTGAACGTCGATTACTACGTGCTGAACGGGAGTGTCGTGCATCTCGTGCCGAGCAGCCACGCACGCGACAACCAGGCGCCGCCGAATTACGCCGCCACGATCGGCAGCATGGGCGACTGGGTGATCGGCAAGCCGTTCGGCACCGAGATGATCGTGCTCCTCACCACGCCGGCGCCGCTGTTCGACGGGCTTCGCCCGCCCTCCGAGCCGCGCGCCGCCTATCTCGCGGCCGTCGATCGGCAATTGAAGCTGTTCGAGGCCAAGTACGGCGCGGGCCACATTGCCGCCGATTTCGTGCAGATCACGACGCATGCCGGCGGCAAATGATCGAGCGGATTCGTCACCGTCAGCGGCCCAGCGCTTCCGCCGCCTTGCGAATGGCCTTGCGGATGCGGGGAAACGTGCCGCACCGGCATCCGATGTTCTTCATCGCCTCGTCGATCTGGCGGTCGTCGGGGCGCGGGCAGCGCATGAGCAGGGCCGTGGCGGCGACCAGCTGCGCGCTCTGACAATAGCCGCATTGCACGACGTCGACGGCAATCCACGCGTCCTTCAATGCCCGCGCTTCAGGGCTGTCGAGCCCTTCGACGGTCGTGATGCGCGCGCCGTCCAGCGTACCGACCGGAATCTGGCAGGCCGGCACGACCTGATCGTTCAGCAGCACCATGCATGCGCCGCAGATCCCGACGCCGCAGCCGAACTTCGTGCCGGTCAGCTTCCGTTCGCACCGAATCACCCAGAGCAGCGGGGTGTCGGGCTCGGCATCGAGATGAGCGGCCTCCCCGTTGATACGGACTGACACCATCGGTCGTCTCCTTGCTGGGGCAGGGGCGGCTTGACGAGCGGCAGCGTGCGATGGCGCACGCCCGTGAGCGCATACAGCGCATTCGCCACAGCCGCTGCAATCGGCGGCGTGCCCGCTTCGCCGACGCCGCGCGGCTCGGTCCCGCCCGCCACGATCTGCGTGACGATCTCGGGACACGTTGCCATGTTGACCAGCGGGTAGTCGTCGAAATAATGCTGCGCGACTTGCCCGTTCTCGATCGTGATCGCCTGTTCGAGCGCGGCCGACAACCCGAAGAGGATCCCGCTTTCCATCTGCTGCTCGACGAGGTTCGGATTCACGGCCAGCCCGCAGTCGATCACGCAGACCACGCGCGTCACGCGAAAGCCGTCGCCTTCCTGCCGGAGTTCGGCGACCTGCGCGACCACGCTGCCGAACGATTCGTGCATCGCCATGCCGCGCGCGCGACGCGCGCCGGTCTCGTCACGCCACGCCAGCGGCGCACGCCAGCCGGACAGCGCGACGAGCGCCTGCAACACGGCCGCATGGCGCTGGTGCGCCGGCTGCTTCAGCATGTCGAGGCGAAACTGGATCGGGTCTTTCCGTGCCAGCGCCGCCATCTCGTCGATGAAGCTCTCGACGAAAAATGCCTGATGCGAGTGCCCCACCGAGCGCCAGAAGCCGACGGGCACCGGGAGCGCCACCGTATGGTGCTGGACGAGAACGTTCTCGCATTCGTAGGGCTGGTCGAATGCACCTTCCGCCGTGGTGGCGTCGGGCAGCAGCTTCGCGGCGATGGCGGGCGTGCCGAAGGTGCGCGGCATCGCCTGCGCGCTGATCGACTGGCTCGCCGACAGGCCTTTCCATGCAACCAGCCGGCCGCCCGAATCGAGCGCGCCGCTGTATCTCGCCACACAGGCGGGGCGATAGAAGTCGTGCGTCATGTCCTGCGGGCGCGACCAGATCGTCTGCACGGGCCGCCCCTTCGCATGGCGTGCGATGGCGGCGGCCTGCGCGATGAAGTCGACCTCGAGCCGCCGGCCGAATGCGCCGCCGATCAATTGCTGATTCACGACCACCTTGTCTTCGCCCAGCCCCAGCAGCGCCGCGACCGTCTTGCGCGCCAGCATCGGAACCTGCGTGCCGACCCAGACCGTCGCCGCGTCGTCGTCGACCCGCACCGTGCAATTCATGGGCTCCATCGCGCCATGAGCCAGATAAGGCGCTTCGTACTGCGCGACGAACGGCTTCGCGCGGCTCAGCACGGCATCGGCGTCGCCGGCGGCGTAGAAGACGTGGCGGCCCGCGTCGCCGTCGAGCGCGCGCGTCAACGCCGCGCGGACATCCGCGGTATTCACGCCGGCAGCCGGGCCGTGGTCCCACCTGATCGACAACTGGCACAACGTCCGCATCGCGATGAACGGGTTGTCCGCAATGACGGCAACGCCGCCCGTTCCGCCGTGGTACGGCTCGATCGTGAAGATGCCGGTCACGCCTTTCAGGCTGGCGACCCTGGACTTGTCGAAATCCAGCGCCTGTCCGCCGAGCGTCGGGCACATCGTGACGCTCGCATAGAGGAGTGTGTCCGGAAGCGCATCGATGCCGAAACGCGCGCTGCCGTCGAGCTTCGAGCGCGCCTCGATGCGACCCAGCCGTTTCCCGACGAGCGTGAACGCCTTCGGGTCCTTGAGCTCGACATGCGTCGGGCGCGGCACGTCCCGCGCGAGTCGTACGAGTTCGCCATACGTCGCGGCGCGTCCCGAACGATGCAGCACCCGGCCGGCTTTCGTCTCGCATTCCACGGCGGGCGCGCTCCAGAGCTTCGCCGCAGCGCCGCGCAACATGACGCGGGCCGTCGCGCCCGCCTCGCGCATGGGCCCCCACAGATCGACCATGCTCGTCGATCCCCCCGTCACCATCGAGCCCACATAGCGCGCTGCGCGGCGCGCCAGCGCCTCCATGCCGCGAGCGAGCAGGCTGTCGTCGTCGGGACGAAACGGAAGGCCGTCGGCGAGGTTTTCGCGGTCCTTGTAGATCGCGTCGAGCGGGGACATGACGACGCGAACCCGGGACCAGTCCGCGTCGAGCTCCTCCGCCAGCAGCATGGCCGCGCCGGTATGCACGCCCTGGCCCATCTCGGATTTGCTCATGACGATCGTCACGTCATTAGACGAACTGATCATCACCCAGCCGTTCAACGGCACACCGGCGCGCGACGTCTCCAGCGCCGCGGGCATGGCCAGCCGGTCGTCGGGGCGCCACCATGCCCAGCCGATCACCAGCGTGCCCGCCGCGCCCGCACTGCCCAACAGGAAGGTTCTGCGCTTCAACATGATGTGGCTCGCCGCGATGTGTCGATCGAGTATTCAATGTTTCAAACACAATCCGAATCTTCATTTCTTCTGCAATCACCTATATTAGTCACTGATCCCCGCGACCGAGAACCTGAATGTGATGCCCGTTTGAAACACGTACTGAAAACGCGGCCTGCTGCGACCGGTTGGATATGCCGGGCCGACAGGCAGCGAAGCGCATCGTGCCGCCCGCTTCGAACGCACCACCTACCGGAGGTCGTTGATGCTTGTCGATGAGGTTCACGCGTTGCTGCTCGAGCTGTCGGTTCCGTGGCAACAAGCGTTCAAGCGTCACGGTCTCGATCTGTCCGATTCGGGCACGCCCGAGGAGACGGCGAATCGACTGAGCCGGCCGCTGCCGATCGATTGGGACGATCCCCGCATTCACGATCTCTGCCCGAGCACCGAGCGGGCGATCGAGCCCGGCGACCCCGCGCGCAGCCTGATCTATCACATGCTTGCACTGTCCGAGTGCCCGTCGCCGGACGGTGGCGTGCGCCTCGAAGCGATCGATTTGCTGGAGAACTACATCGATTCGCTGGCGCCGCTGCCGCCCGACTGGCAGACGCTGGACGTCGCGGTGCTCGCTTACCAGTACCGGCCGGCGCGCCGTACCGGACATCAGCAGCATGCGGACCTCGTGTTCTCGCGGCTCGGCATTGCACGCAACGGCGACGTCGACGCGCACTACGACGGGCAGACCCGCAGCTTCGTGCCGCACGTGCGGGACGGGGTCGAGCACGTCCGCGCGATGCCGGCACGCTACGGCGCGTTCCTCGTCCGCCCGGTCATCGGCCCCGACACGCTTGCGCTGATCGAAGGCAAGCAATCGGGCGACGATCGGCGCACCTTCATCGAGCCCGTGCGCAAGCTGTTTCCCGACGAGTGCGTGCCCGGCCTCCGGCTGACGTTGAAATATGGTCACCGTCATGTGGGCGAGAAGCTGAAGCGGGCCGTCGCGGCCCGCTGGGGCGTGCGGCCGTCGCCCGCGGGCGATCCGGACAGCGCACCGTATGCGGTCTGCTGCCAGGATCCCGACGCGGCAACGCCTGCCGGCCCGGACGCACCGGCAGTCACACTGAAGCGCGCCGGCGCAGCCGCGCTGCTGATACCGATCGCGCGGCCGATGATCGAGCCCGTGACGCCCGCCAACTACGGCGTGCGCGGCTTTCGCGTGCCGGCTCGATGGCGACTGGCGCCGCTCGCCAACCGGCGCTTCACGACGATGAGAATCATCACGAACTTGTGGAAGCTGGTGCTGGCCGCCATCGACGAGGTGCGGCATCGATACTTCCCGCATTTCGCGCCCGGATGGCTGCGATTTCCCGAACCGCGCAATGCGCCGGAATTCATCAACATCCGCCACAAGGTGCACGAGAACGGCACCTGCACGGATATGCGCGCGCATCCCGTCGACCGAAGGGACTTTCTCGGGGAAGTCGGCAAAGGCGGCTATCGCGCGCAGTTGTTTCTGGATCACTGCACCGAAGGGGTCGTGACGATCCGTGTCGACGAGCTCGCGCAACACGCCGTGCTGCCGGCCTATTCGGTCGTCGCCGCGCCGGACTTCTATCCGTACGCCGACCAGGCGGAACTGCAGCGCTGGTTCACGGACCGGCAGATCGATCCGAAGTCGCAGTTCCGCAGCGGCTCGCCGATATCGCTCAGCGCCGAGCGTCTCGCGGCCAATCCCGGGCACGTCGATCCGTTCAGGAATACGCAGGCGTTTTCGCCGAACGACCGGACGATCGCCGCCGCGTTCAGCCGGGCGGCACGCGCAACACGCCGGCAGGACAGGGAAGTGCATACGCCGCGCATGACGTCGTTTCTGTCGGACGCGTCTTCGAGCGTGTTCGCGCCCGGCTGGGACGTCACCTATGCGGGCGACCGGCGGGGCATCTTCCTCGCCACCTTCGGGTTGGGCAGCCCGTTTGCCGAAGACATCAAGCTCTGCGCGGCCTCCAACAGCTTCTGGCCCGCCGTGAGCCCGGATGCGTCGAGAACCTTCAATCGGTCCGACGCGCCGACCGCCATCCCCATGCTCGACCATGAACTCGGCTTGCATCCGTGTCATCCGCTGGTCACGCGCGGCGACGAGTCGAATACGCGGCGCGGATGGGACGGCGAATACGGCCCGTACCTGACGCCCGACGGCCGCGTGGACTACGCGGACATCGAACGCGCGGACTACGTCGCAAACGCGCTGCACGGCGAGATGCTGTACGGCGCATTCGAGCATGTCGATTCCGCCGAGCTGATTCGGCGGATCAGCGCGCTGCGCCATGCCGTCGCCGCATGCGACGACGGGCAAACGCCTTCGCATACGAGACTGTGGCTGGTATCCGCACGGGTGCTTCGCGAAGCCGGCAATGCGCGGTGCTATCGCTTTCTGTTTGTCCTTCCTGCCGATGACGATGCGGCGCCGGAGCAGCACGCGCCGGGACGATTGCGCGTGCGTTACGGGCAGGCGATCCGTTGCGATGCGACCGAGGCGCGGACGGTCGGGCACGTGCTGCGCTGCGCACCGGGGCCTGACGCGCTCGGGCTTTACTGAGTGATTGCGGTGCGATGAACGCATGTGACGTGCTCGTCGTGGGCGACGGGCCTGCCGGATGTGCCGCGGCGATCGCTGCGGCGAGCGCGGGCGCCAACGTGTGGATGCTGGGTCGCGGGCGTTCGCGCGCGGCGCCGGAATGCGTGTCCGGCGCCGCGCTCGCGCTGCTCGATCGACTGGCGCCGGGGCTGGCGCGTCAACCGGATACCTGGCTCGACAGCCACGCGGATGCGCAGCAGGGACGTGCGGTCATACGCAGCCGCCTCGACGACGGCTTGCGCGCCGAAGCATTGGCTGCGGGCGTTCGCTATTCGCGCGCGCCAGCTGACGGATTTGTCTCGCGCGTCGATCATGGAACGGTCGTCGGCATCGCGCACGGCGACGGCGATGTCGGCGCACGCGTCGTGATCGACGCGACCGGCATCAACGGATGGCTGCGGCGCGCGATCGGGCTCGACGTGGCAACCGACTCTTCGCCGTTCTGGCTTCGCCGCGGCTACGCGCGCACGCACGGCGCGCGCATCGGCACGCACTGGAACATCGCGCGTGATGGCTGGCTATGGTTGAGAGCAACGTCCACGTTTCAGATCTGGACGTCGCTTTCGACGCTGCGCGATGGCGATATCGCGTGGCCGGTGAACACCGCGCCGGTCGGGCCGGTGTGGCGCGAGTGCAGGCGCTGGCGGCACCTGCGCCAGGCTGCGGGGCCGGGCTATGTCGTGTGCGGCGATGCGGCGGGCTATCTCGATCCCGCGACAGGAGACGGGTTGCGTTTTGCCATCGCTTCCGGCCTGCGCGCGGGCGCGATGGCCGTCGAGGTCATGCGTCATCCCGATCGGGCGAGCGTGCTGGCAGCGCTGTACTGCGACTGGGTGACGCGAAGCTACGAGCGCAACCGAGCCGTGCTGGCACGGAGTTACGCGGATGCGGGGCTGGATATCGGTTGGCGAGACCCGGTGCGTCGATCGGATTGCCGTTCAGCGGTTCATGCGCCATGAATGCCGGGAGAAAGCGCTGGCTTCGTTTTTATCGATGCAAGGAAGCCCGCCAAGCGAGAACGGCTTGGCGGGCTTCAAACGTCGCGAGGGCAAACTTACAGGCCCAGCTTCGCAATCACCTGGCCGCCGAGGTTGTTGATCGTGTTGGTCACGCTGGTGAGATCCTGATGCGTCGAGGCATCGACCTGCGTCACCGGGGCCGTGATGGTGTTGGGGCTCGCGAACGAGAAGCCGCCGCCGGTCGCGATATTGTTGATGCCCATGTTCTGGAACACGCTACCGCCGCTGACGGAAGCCATTTCCTTGCGGCTGAGTTCGTGGGTGCGGGACAGGTCGTTGATCATCAGTGCGGACATGGTAAATCTCCTTGAGTTTGCTGCAGTTTGGAAAAGAGCACGTTTCGTTGCGCTCGCAGATACAAACGCATAGGGCGTGCCAGCATCGTCCCGGGCGCACGGAGGAGCACCTAACCTCATGAAAACAAACGCGATTCAATCTGGCCGAGGCCATTTCACGCGGCCCACCGAGCAAACTTGAAGAATCACGATGTCTGGTTTTCCCAAACAATTTCCGTGGCGGCTGTTTTCTCTCGCCCGACAGGAAGGAAGGCGTAGCGCTCGCGATGCAGGCGAACGCCTGCGCGATGGTGCGCCGACGAGCGGTCGCAACCAGAATTGACGCAAGGATCGGGAAGCCGTGACGCCATCGACGTCGACGAGGTTGAGCGGATTCGCGTGCAGGGGCGGGGAGGGGCTAAATGCGCCTCCGGATCTGGCCGGCCGCTGATCGGGGCGGCCTGCGCAAATGACGGATCACCAGCAAGTTGCCCGGCGATGCCGGCTTTGTTTTTATCGATGCAAGAAAGCCCGCCAAGCGGGAACGGCCTGGCGGGCTTCAAGCGCCGCGAGGGCGCACTCGCGGCGGTCTGGAGAACTTCACTACAACGTTATCGACTACGGCTGCCACTGCCTGGAAGCAGGGTGAAACTTACAGGCCCATCTTCGCGACAACGAGGCCGCCAAGGTTGTTGAGCGAGTTGGTCACGCTGGTGAGATCCAGGTGCGTCGAGGCATCGACCTGCGTCACCGGGGCCGTGATGGTGTTGGGGCTCGCGAACGAGAAGCCGCCGCCGGTCGCGATATTGTTGATGCCCATGTTCTGGAACACGCTACCGCCGCTGACCGAAGCCATTTCCTTGCGGCTGAGTTCGTGGGCGCGGGACAGGTCGTTGATCATCAGTGCGGACATGATAAATCTCCTTGGGTTTGCTGCGGTTTGGAAGAGAGCACTTTTCGTTGCGCTCGCAGATACAAACGCATAGGACGTGCCAGTCTCGGCTCATGCACGCAGGTTTTTCCTAACCCAATGAAAGAAAAGACAATTTTTATGATCGCCGTCATTTCACATGGCCGGCCGGGCAAACTTGAAGAATCACGGCGTCTGGTTCTCCCAAACGATTTCCGCAGCACCTGTTTTCTCTCGCCCAACATGAAACGAGGCGTGGCGTTCGCGATGCGCGTCGAGAACCTCCATGGGGAGCGGCCTCGGCCGCTTATGTCGCGAAGGCATGCAGCCGGCGCTGCGACCTGTCCGGCCCGGCGCTTGTGCTGGCGGCACCGTTCCTATAATTGACGATACAGCGACCGCCGGATGCAGCAGATGCCTTTTCCGTCCGGGACCGGCGGCGCTGCTTCATTCAACCTTTGCGCGAGGCAGATCATGCAACGCAGCGACACGGTCCTGAAGCAGGTGATGGCGGCCTTTGAACACGAATCTCACCTGAAGTTACACAATCATCCCATTCACATGAGTCTTGACGGCAACGCGTTGACCGTGTCGGGCGAGGTGCCGGACATCGCATCGAAGAAGCGCCTGCTTTCGCTGACCCACGCACATAGCGGCGGGGTGCCGCTTGTCGACCGGCTCCTTGTGGCGGCCCATCCGCCGATGGGCGATGGCGAACTGCGCACGCGCATTTGCGAGCGGCTCGCGCAGGCGGTCGATTTTCGCAACTGCGTGATTTGCGCACGCGTCAAAGGGCAGCTCGAGGTGCTGCGCGGCACCATGGATCAGGCCGGCAACGAGGGCAGCGGCGCGATCGAGGTGACGGTCGAAAATGGTGTCGTGACGCTGACAGGGCAGGTGATCAGCCTGTCTCACCGGCGCCTGGCAGGCGTGCTTGCGTGGTGGGCAGGCAGCTGCCGCGACGTGGTGAACCTGCTGGAGCTGGTGCCCGCCGAAGCCGACGGCGACGAGGAGATTTCCGAAGTAATGCATCTCGTGCTGGAAACGGACCCCCGCGTGCGAGCCGACCAGATCACCGTCAGCGTGAAGAATCACCAGATCACCCTGGCGGGCTGGGTCGCGACGGAGGCGGAAAGGCTGATGGCCGAACAGGACGCGTGGTGCCTGGATGCGATCGAAGGAGTCGTGAACCGTATCGAAGTGAGTGCGCCACGCGCTTGACCAAGCAACTGGGCCGGAGCCAGCCGACGGTCAGCACCTGGCTCGGCCACCTGCGGGAATACCCGCACGATCCGCTCTTCACCCGAACACCCGGCGGCATGGCGCCGACACCGCAAGCCGGCGCGCTGGTCGGCCATGCCGGGAAATTCTCGAATCCCTTCTCGCCTGCGCACCTGTAACCGGACCTGCCGGGCGTCCGGCTGGATGCAAAACATCCATCAAGCGGTGTTTTTCGATGCTTTGCGTCGCCATTCGATGCGGTTGAGATTTTTTTAGTCGCATCGAGACGATATGATTTCTCCAGCCCCAACATCGTCAGCCAATCCATGAAGCGCGCCAGCATCGCTGCGACGAGCCCCGCAAGCACGAGAGAGTTGTATGCCGGACACGCCAATCGTCATCGTTGAACACGCCCGCAGGCGAACCGCTCAAGTCCGGTCCGGCGACGTCCCCGCCGCTTTGCAGGATGGTCCCAAGTGGGTATGCCGGATCGTCCCGGATCACCCGCGGAGAGCCTGCGAACGGCACGGATCGGCTGCAAGCGCGGCTGGCATGCTCGGTCGACTGAAGCCTGCGAACGTCGTGTTGACGGACCCTGTCACGAGCGCCGCCGGCTGGCTGGCGCGCTCCGCCACCGACGAGGCCGGTCGGTGTCGCGCCTATGCGCATCTGGGCGCGGACCGGATCCTCGAGATGGTCGGAATGCCGGGCGTCGGCCCGTGGCTCGACGAGCACGACACCTGGTGGCCCGGCGCGTACGAGCTGCCGCTGCTCGAGCAGTTG
>Ga0157367_1000558_pt1 | contig 18025 bp, 14 predicted proteins | sample AttbisABBM2_FD_113142 | JGI IMG/M metagenome (GOLD analysis project Ga0157367, IMG submission 113142) | Fungus gardens microbial communities from leaf cutter ant in Botucatu, State of São Paulo, Brazil - Atta bisphaerica ABBM2 | ecosystem: Host-associated > Fungi > Mycelium > Unclassified ...
GCGCGTGCAGGTCGGCCAGGTGGTGGGCTTCTCGCTCGACAAGGACGGCACGGGCGTGACCTTCAACGTGTTCGTGAACGCGCCGTACGACCAGTACGTCGGCGAGAACTCGCGCTGGTGGCAAGCGAGCGGCGTCGACCTGCGGCTCGATTCGAGCGGGCTGAAGCTGAACACGCAGTCGCTCGCGACGGTGATTCTCGGCGGCATCGCGTTCCAGACGCCGCCGAACCAGACCACCGGCGCGACGGCGCCGGGCAACACGACGTTCCGCCTCGCCGCCGACGAGACCGACGCGATGCGCGACCCGGATGGCCCGCCGCTTCAGGTCGTGATGGACTTCAACCAGTCGCTGCGCGGGCTGGCGGTGGGCGCGCCGGTCGACTTCCGCGGCATCGTGCTCGGCGAAGTGACCAACATCGGCATCGACTACGACCCGAAGACGAAGAACTTCACGATGCCGGTGACGATGAGCATCTTCCCGGAACGGCTCGGCCGGCGCTTCCGCGAGTCGATCGAGAGCAAGGGCGAACCGGCCCGCCGCGAGATCGTCGAGCGGCTCGTCGCACGCGGGCTGCGCGGCCAGCTGCGCACCGGCAACCTGCTGACGAGCCAGCTGTACGTCGCGCTCGACTTCTTCCCGAAGGCTCCGGCAGTGAAGATCGACGCGGCGCGCGTGCCGCTCGAGCTGCCGACCGTGGCGAACGAGCTCGAGGAGCTGCAGGTGCAGGTCGCCGACATCGCGAAGAAGCTCGACAAGGTGCCGTTCGAGCAGATCGGCAAGAACCTGAACAGCACGCTCGCGAACGCCGACCGGCTGTTCAAGCAGCTCGACTCGCAGGTCATGCCCGAGGCGCGCGACACGCTGTCGGCCGCGAAGCAGACCTTCTCGGCCGCCGAAGCGACGCTGCAGCAGGATTCGCCGATGCAATCCGACGTGCGCGGCGCGCTGAAGGAACTCACGCGCACGCTGCAATCGCTGAATGCGCTCTCCGACTATCTGGAGCGCCACCCCGAATCGCTGCTCAAGGGCAAGCCAGGAGATCAAAAATGACGACACGCGTGAACGGTTTCGCGAGCGGCGCGGCGGCGGTGCTCGCCACGCTGGCGCTCGCCGCGTGCAGCTCGCCGCCCGCGCGGTTCTATACGCTGAGCCCCGCCGACGCGGCGCGCGCGGTGCGCACGACGCCCGCCAATCCGCCGTTCCTGATCGAGGTGCCGGCCGTCGGCGTGCCCGAGCAGGTCGCGAAGAGCCAGCTCGTCGTGCAGAAGGACAGCGCGCAGGTCGACGTACTCGAACTGGAACGCTGGGCGTCGCCGCCCGCCGACGAGATCCGCCGTGCGCTGTCCGACGATCTCGCCGCGCAGCTCGACACGATCGATGTCGTGAATTCCGCGTATCCGCCCGGCACGCCCGTGTACCGGGTGAGCGTCAACGTGCAGCGCTTCGAGTCGTGGCCCGGCAAGCGCGCGGCGATCGACGCGGTGTGGAGCGTGCGCGCCGTCGGCACGCAGACGGTGATGACCTGCCGCACGAGCGTCGCCGAGCCGGTCGGCAGCGGCTACGACGCGCTCGTCGCCGGCCACCGGCGCGCGCTCGACGCGATCGCGACGCAGGCGGCCAGCGGCGTGCGCGCGATGGCCGCGCGCCGCGCCGCCACGCCGGCGGCGACATCCGGCGGCAAGAACGCCGCGCCGCCCGTGCCCTGCCCGGCCAACACGGCGTCCGGCGACGCCGCCGGCGCGACCGGGAAGAACGGGACGTAAGCGGCCGCGGCCGCCCGTGCGCGCGACGTCCGCGACGACCGCGACGACCGCGACGCACGGGCCGCACGGGCCGCACGGGCCGCCGGGCCGCCGGGCCGCTGGGCCGCTGGTCCGCTGGTCCGCTGGTCCGCCAGTCCGCCAGTCCGCCAGTCCGCCAGTCCGCCAGTCCGCGATCTTGCATTGTTTGTCAAAATCCACCGGAACCGGTGCCCGGCCATCCGGTCGACTTGCGTTTTTACGTCCGATTGACGATCCTACGCACGTTTGCGCCTTGACCGGCCGTCGACTGCGCCGCTCACCCGCACGAGGCAGCACGAAGCCGCACGCAGGCGCATCGCAATTCGCCCGCGCACGATGCCGCGCGGGCCGTAGTATCGAACGGGCCGTTCCCGGGCCATCGCGCCCGCCGGGCGGCTCGGCCCGTCACACCGGTCGTCCAGTCGCCGTATCCGCAACCCGCCCGTCCAGGGCATTTGCCATTCCGTTTATGTTTCGTTCCCTGACGACCCTGATCAAGAAGTGGCGCGCGTCGCGCAGCGCGAGCCACCAGCTCGACGCGCTGCTCGCGCACGCCGACGCCGACGCGTCCTATGCCGAGCGCAGCGAATGGCTGATCGAGCTCGCGCACTGGCTGCGCCGCAGCGGCACGATGCAGGCCGCGCAGGACGCCGCGGCCGAGCGCGACGACGACGCGCGCGCCTATCCCGCGCACGCGCGGCTGCGCTACCTGTTCCACGTGCTCGACCGCAACCCGGCCTGGAAGTCTCACGCCGCGCGGATCCTGCGCGGCATCCTGCGCGAATGCGACGGCATCTCGCTGTTGTGCGACGCGGGCATGCCCGTGCATTCGGGCTTCTTCGGCGCGCTGTTCGAGCGGCTCGATTCGTCGATGATCCCGCCCGCGCCGAACCGCCGCGAGCTGACGGCGCTGTTCACGCTGATGTTCCCGGCGCCGGAAGACGTGCAATGGATCGACGCGCTGCCCGACGACCTGCTCGCGCGCGTCGCCGAACTGATCGCGTTCGACGTCACCGAAGCGGAGCGCCACGAGCCCGGCTCGCTGTCGCGCGACCTGCTGGCGGCGCTGCACAACCTGACCTGCCAGATCAGCTCGACCGGCCTGTCGCAAACGGTGCGCAGCCGGCTGTCCGACGACGACGCGCGCACGCCGCTCGAGACGCAGCCGTTCTACCGGCTCACCCGCGCGATGCTCGCGGTCGAGAGCGCGCACGCAGCCGTCGAGGACGGCGGCGACCCGAGCAAGCTGCTGCATGAAGTGAACTACCTGCGCATGCTGCTCGACGAATGCCGCATCGCGGTCGACGACGTGTTCTCGCACCTGTACCGCAACGGCGTGTCGGTCGACATCGTGTTCCAGGTCGAGCGGATGCGCATGCGCATCCTGCGCGCGGAAACGCTGCTGAACGCGTGGATGGCGCGCGACGACCTGCGCGGGATGGCGCACCTCACCGCCGAGCTCGTCGACGCGAACCAGAACAGCCAGAGCGTGTCGCACCTGATCCGCAGCAATTTCTCGCTGTTCGCGCGCAAGCTCGTCGAGACCAACGCGGATACCGGCGAGCACTACATCTCGCGCGGCCGCGCCGAGTACCTGAAGATGCTGCGGATGGCGGCCGGCGGCGGGCTCGTCACCGTCGTGACGGTGTGCATGAAGTTCGCGATCACCGGCGCGCACCTGCAGTCGATGCTCGAAGGGCTGCTCGCCGGCATCAACTACGCGGCGAGCTTCATGCTGATGCACTTCCTGCACTTCACGCTCGCCACCAAGCAGCCCGCGATGACCGCGCCGACGCTCGCACGCGAACTCGACGGCACCACCCACGACGAAGGCGTGAAGCAGTTCGTCGCATCGGTGATCGCGCTGATCCGCACGCAGGCGGCCGCGATCTGCGGCAACGTGCTCGTCGTGCTGCCGGTGTGCCTGCTCGTGCAGCTGTTCGCCGGCGGCGTGCTGCATGCGAACCTGATCTCGCCGCAGAAGGCGCATGCGACGCTGCAGTCGTTCTCGCTGCTCGGCCCGACGCCGCTGTACGCGGCGCTCACGGGCGTGCTGCTGTGGGCGTCGAGCCTGATCGCCGGCTGGGCCGACAACTGGTTCGTGCTGCATCGCGTCGGCGACGCCCTCACCTACAACCGCCGGCTGCGCCTCACGCTCGGCGCGGCCGGCGCGGCGAAGCTCGCGCACTTCTGCCGGTCGAACGTCGCCGGCGTCGTCGCGAACGTCGGCCTCGGCCTGATGCTCGGCCTCGTGCCGGCGATCGTCTCCGGGATCCTGTTCTCGTTCGAGGTGCGGCACGTGACGCTGTCGGCGGGCTCGATCGGCATCGCGCTCGGCGTGCTCGGCGAGCAGACGCTGCGCACGCCCGAGCTGTGGTGGGCAACGGCCGGCGTGCTCAGCATGGCGATCCTCAACGTGCTGGTGAGCTTCGCGCTCGCGTTCACGATGGCCGTGCGCTCGCGCAGCCTGCGGCCGACCAAGGTGCGCGCGCTGGTCGCCGCGATCGGCCGCGCGGTGGCCGCGAATCCGCTCGTGCTGGTCTGGCCGGCGCGCGACCAGGCGGCCCGCCCGGGCCCGTCCGGGTCGCACTGACCGCCGTCGCGGCGGCCGCGGCAGGCCGCCGCGGACGGGCCGCATGAGCGGGGCGGCGGCGCCGCACCCGCCCATGCGCCGCCCGGCGCCCCCCAATTCGCGCCGACACGCCGGCCCTGCCGCCCGCGCCGCGTACAATACTGGACTTTTGTCCGTCTTCACCCGCCTTATGTCCTCGCCCACCCTGTACGAATTCTTCGCCCCCTGCCCGCGCGGCCTCGAAGCGGCGCTCGCCGCCGAGCTGGCCGAGATCGCCGGCCGCCACCTGGACGGCGCGCCGTTCACCGCGGGCGCGCAGGTGCCGGGCGGCGTCCATTTCCGGGGCGGCTGGGCCGCCGGCATGGCCGCGAACCTGCATTCGCGGATCGCGAGCCGCGTGCTGCTGAAGATCGCGCACCGCCCGTACCGCAACGAGCAGGACGTGTACGCGCTCGCGCTCGAGCAGCCCTGGGAGCGCTGGTTCGCGGCGACGCAGACGCTGCGCGTCGACATCACCGCGATCAAGTCGCCGCTGAAGAGCCTCGAGTTCGCGACGCTGCGCGTGAAGGACGCGATCTGCGACCGGATGCGCGACAAGACCGGCGCGCGCCCGAGCATCGACACCGGCGCGCCCGACGTGCGCGTGTTCGCGTTCCTGACCGCCACCGACTGCACGCTGTACCTCGACACGTCCGGCGAGCCGCTGTTCAAGCGCGGCTGGCGCCTCGACAAGGGCGCGGCGCCGCTGCGCGAAAACCTCGCTGCCGGCATCCTGCGCCTGACCGGCTGGACGCCCGGCACGGCGCTGTACGACCCGATGTGCGGCAGCGGCACGTTCCTCGCGGAAGCCGCGCAGATCGCGCTCGGCGTGGCGCCCGGCGTCGAGCGCCGGTTCGGCTTCGAAAAGCTCAAGCAGTACGACATCACCGCGTGGCAGGGCCTGAAGGTCGCGGCAATCGACGCGAAACGCGCGGCGCGCGGCAAGCGCGACGACCTCGGCGTCTACGGCAGCGACATTTCCGGCGACATGCTCGAGAAGGCGCGCGCGAACCTCGAACGCGCGGGCGTGCCGTCGGTGTGGCTCAAGCAGGTCGATGCGCGCGGGATGACGCCGCCGAGCAGCGCGCCGGGGATCATCGTCGCGAACCCGCCGTACGGCGAGCGGATCGAGGTGCGCGGCCGCAGCGCGCGCGGCGAGGTGCGCGAGACCGGCCGCAACCGCGGCAACGACGACGCGTTCCGCCGCACGCACGCCGACACCCCCGACAGCGAGTTCTTCAACGCGCTCGGCGATGCACTGAAGCAGCGCTTCGCCGGCTGGCAGGCGTTCCTGCTGACGTCCGACCGCGCGCTGCCCGGCCAGCTCCGGCTGCGCGAATCGGCGAAGACGCCGCTGTTCAACGGCGCGCTCGAATGCCGGCTGTTCCGCTTCGACCTGATCGCGGGCAGCGTGAAGGCGCGCCCGGCCGCGCAGGACGGCGACGCATAAGCGATCGCACCCCGCTTCGGGCGGCGCCCATCGGCGCCGCCCGCCGGCGCGCATCGCGCGCGCCCATCGCATTCTGCACGCGGCCGTCATGCCCGACGGCCGCCAGCCCCGCCCCCGCATCCCGCCAGACCGGCAACACCGCGCGCCTCCCGCCGCCCTTTCCTGACGCTCAGCCCCTCCCGGCGACACGCCGGCGCACGGCACGCGCACGCCGCAATGCCCACCCCGCCGCGCGACATGTCAGCACCGACGCATCTACTGACAGCACGCTGTCAGCAGCCCCCGCTCACACTGCAATCCCGGCGCATTGCAACGCTGGTTTCCACATGAATCGAATGAAAAAGGAGCAGGTCATGACGTCCGCCACCCAGGCCCAGGAACGCGCCATCGCATGGTTCGACATTCCGTCCCTCGATTTCGACCGGGCGATCCGCTTTTACGAAACGGTGCTGCAGACGACGCTGCAGCGCGAGGTGATCGGCGGCGTGCCGATGGCGGTGTTCGGCCACGAGGAGGCGAGCACCGGCGGCAGCATCGTCTACGATCCGCAGCAGATGAAGCCGAGCGCCACCGGCGTGCTCGTCTACCTGAACGCGGGCGACTCGGTCGTCGCGGCGCTCGAACGCGCCAAGCGCGCGGGCGGCATCGTGCAGGGCTCGGTCGTCGAGCTGCCGAACAACTACGGTTACATCGGGTACCTGATCGATACCGAAGGCAACCGCGTCGGCCTGCACGCGCCGAAATGCCACTGAGCGGCGCGTTCACGCGGCAGGCGCGGCGCTATCATCGCGGGGTCTCCTGCTTCGACGGAATCGAGGTGCATCCATGACGCGTCGCGCCGACCGCCTGTTCCAGATCGCCGAGCTGCTGCGCGGCCGGCGCCTCACGACCGCGCAGCAGCTGGCCGACTGGCTGTCGGTGTCGCCGCGCACCGTGTACCGCGACGTGCGCGACCTGCAATTGTCAGGCGTGCCGATCGAAGGCGAGGCCGGCATCGGCTACCGGCTGAACCGCAACGCGAGCCTGCCGCCGCTCACCTTCACCGCGGAGGAGCTCGCGGCGCTCGCCGCGGGCGCGCGGATGCTCGAGACCTGGGGCGGCGCGCGGCTCGCGGGCGGCGCACGCTCGGCGCTCGCGAAGATCGCGTCGGCGATGCCGGCCGACAAGCGCACCATGCTCGACCGGCTGCCGGTGTACGCGCCGTCGTTCCACATCGACGCCACGTTCTCGCTGAAGGTCGATGCGATCCACCAGGCCGTCGACACGCGCCACGTCGTCGGCTTCGCTTACCGCGACCGGCTCGGCGCGCACACGCAGCGCCGCGTGTGGCCGCTGGGGCTCGTCTATTGGGGCGGGCGCTGGACGATCGGCGCGTGGTGCGAGCTGCGCGGCGACTTTCGCACCTTCGACATCGCGCGGATGGGCGACATCACCGTGCACGAGCAGTTTCCGGACATGGAAGGGCGCCGGATCGCCGATTACATGCGGATCGCGGAAGCGCCGATGCGCTGACATGCGCGGGCGGCGGGCGACCACTCGGCCGCGCCGCTTTCACTCCCCGCCCTGAAAGACAGGGTTTCTCGGCGCAAACCGGATGAAAAAAGCCCGATCGGCATAGGCCGAATCGGGCTGTCCCGCTCGGGCGGGTGGACGGACGCCCCGCCGCCCGCACTGAACGCGCACGCGTCAGTCGACCGCCTTCACCATGTCCTCGATGACCTTCTTCGCATCGCCGAAGACCATCATCGTCTTGTCCATGTAGAACAGGTCGTTGTCGAGCCCCGCATAGCCGGCCGCCATCGAGCGCTTGTTGACGATCACCGTGCGCGCCTTGTACGCCTCGATGATCGGCATCCCCGCGATCGGCGACTTCGGATCGTTCTTCGCGGCCGGGTTCACCACGTCGTTCGCGCCGAGCACCAGCACCACGTCGACCTGGCCGAACTCGCCGTTAATGTCCTCCATCTCGTGCACGATCTCGTACGGCACCTCGGCTTCCGCGAGCAGCACGTTCATGTGCCCCGGCATCCGCCCGGCCACCGGGTGGATCGCGTACTTCACGTCGATCCCCTTCTCGACCAGCTTGTCGGTCAGCTCCTTCAGCGCATGCTGCGCGCGCGCGACCGCGAGGCCGTAGCCCGGCACGATCACGACCGTTTCGGCGTTGCCGAGCATGAACGACGCGTCCTCCGCCGAGCCCGACTTCACCGGGCGCTGCTCCTGCGCGCCGCCCGCCGCCGCCGCGCCGGCCTCCCCGCCGAAACCGCCGAGGATCACGTTGAAGAACGAGCGGTTCATCGCGTGGCACATGATGTACGACAGGATCGCGCCCGACGAGCCCACCAGCGACCCGGCGATGATCAGCATCGCGTTGTTCAGCGAGAAGCCGATGCCCGCCGCCGCCCAGCCCGAGTAGGAATTCAGCATCGACACGACCACCGGCATGTCCGCGCCGCCGATCGGGATGATGATCAGCACGCCGAGCACGAACGCGATCGCCGTCATGATGATGAACGGCAGCCACGACTGCGTCAGCACGAACAGCACGCCGAAGCCGAGCATCGCGACGGCGAGCATCAGGTTGATCAGGTGCTGCCCCGCGTACACGACCGGCGCGCCCTGGAACAGCCGGAACTTGTACTTGCCCGACAGCTTGCCGAACGCGATCACCGAGCCCGAGAACGTGATCGCGCCGACGAACGTGCCGATGAACAGCTCGACGCGGTTGCCGTACGGGATGAAGTTCGACGCCACCGCGTCCTGCGGCACGAGCCCGAACGCTTCCGGCTCGGCCACCACCGCATACGCAATGCAGACCGCCGCGAGACCGATCAGCGAGTGCATCGCCGCGACGAGCTCCGGCATCTTGGTCATCTCGACGCGCGCGGCGACGAATGCGCCGACCCCGCCGCCCACCACCAGCGCGCCGAGCAGGAGCCCGAGGCCGAGCGGCAGGTTCGCATCGAGCAGCGCGGCCTGCTTGACGATCAGCGCGATCGTGGTGAGGATCGCGATGGCCATCCCGACCATCCCGAACAGGTTGCCGCGCCGGGCGCTCTTCGGGTTCGACAGCCCCTTGAGCGCCTGGATGAAGCAAACCGACGCGATCAGGTAAAGGAGCGTAACGACGTTCATGCTCATCGCGCGCCCTCCTTCGCTGCCTTCGGCGCCTTCTTGCGGAACATCTCGAGCATCCGTCTCGTGACGAGGAACCCGCCGAACACGTTGACCGCCGCGAGCGCGACCGCCAGCGTGCCGAAGAACTTGCCGACCCCGCCGACCGTCAGCGCGGCGGCGAGCATCGCGCCGACGATCACGATCGCCGAGATCGCGTTGGTCACCGCCATCAGCGGCGTGTGCAGCGCCGGCGTCACGTTCCACACCACGTGATAGCCGACGTACACCGCCAGCACGAAGATGATCACGTTGATCACCGTATGATTGATGACTTCCATGGTCTTCCCCGGTTATTTGCGCGTGACTTCGCCGTCGCGGCAGAGCAGCGTCGCGGCGACGATGTCGTCGGTCAGGTCGATGTTGAGCGTGCCTTCCTTCGTGACGATCAGCTTCATGAAGTCGAGCAGGTTGCGCGCATACAGCGCGGACGCATCCGACGCGACCATCGACGCGAGGTTGGTGTAGCCGGCGATCGTCACGCCGTCGTGCACGATCACTTCGTCGGCGACGGTCAGCGGGCAATTGCCGCTCTTGCGGCCGTCGAACTCCGGCCCGCGGCCGGCCGCGAGGTCGACCAGCACCGAGCCCGGCTTCATCGACTGCACGGTCTCGACCGAGATCAGCGTCGGCGCGGGGCGGCCCGGGATCAGCGCGGTGGTGATGATGATGTCGGCCTGTTTCGCGCGCTCGTGCACGAGCGCGGCCTGGCGGCCGAGCCACGACGCGGGCATCGGCCGCGCGTAGCCGCCGACGCCCTGCGCGGCGTCGCGCTCCTCGTCGGTTTCGTACGGCACGTCGAGGAACTTCGCGCCGAGCGATTCGATCTGCTCCTTCACGGCCGGGCGCACGTCGGATGCCTCGATCACCGCGCCGAGCCGCTTCGCGGTCGCGATCGCCTGCAGCCCCGCCACCCCCGCGCCGAGGATCAGCACGCGGGCCGCCTTCACGGTGCCGGCGGCCGTCATCAGCATCGGGAAGAAGCGCGGATACAGCGCGGCGCCGACCAGCACGGCCTTGTAGCCCGCGATGTTCGCCTGCGACGACAGCACGTCGAGGCTCTGCGCGCGGGTCGTGCGCGGCGCGGCCTCGAGCGCGAAGCCGGTCACGCCGGCCGCCGCGAGCCGCGCGGCCTGCTCGCCGTCGAACGGGTCGAGCATGCCGATCAGCACGGAGCCGCGCTTGAGCGACGGAATTTCGATGTCGGTGGGCGCCTGGACCTTCAGCACGATGTCCGCATCGAATGCGCCCGACTGATCGGTCAATTCGGCGCCGGCGGCGGCATAGGCTTCGTCGGGATAGCTGGCCGCGGCACCCGCCCCCTTCGCCACGCTCACGCGGTGGCCGGCGGCCGCGTATTTCTTGACGGTCTCCGGCGTCGCAGCCACGCGCGTCTCGTTCGCCCGCGTTTCAGCAGGCACTCCGATATGCATTGTCCAATCCTCCAGTCATCGTCAGTAATTGATTCTTGCTTTCAATTCTTACTGCGACTGCAAGCCGGACAGGCTGACATACCGGCTCACGGGCAACGGCGATCACGCTGCACTTTAACCGAAAGCCGCAGCCGCGCCAGCGCTTTACGCACGATCGTGCGAGCCTGTTGAGTTGCAGCACTGGACAAGCGTGCGCCGCCTGATGCGCCATCCGTGCGGGGTCGGAACCACCCTAGCCGTGCTCGGGCAGCGTCCGGGCGCAACCGGTAAAATGCCGACCCATGAAACCCGAAATCTGGACCCCGCATGTGACCGTCGCGGCGCTCGTCGAGCGCGACGGCCGCTTTCTCGTGATCGAGGAAGAAACCTCGACGGGCCTGCGCATCAACCAGCCCGCCGGCCATCTCGAAGCCGGCGAATCGCTCGCCGACGCCGTGATCCGCGAAACGCTCGAGGAAACCGCGCATCCGTTCGAGCCCGAAGCGCTCGTCGGCGTGTATCTCGCGCACTACGACCGCCCCGGCACGGCCGGCGCCACCTACCTGCGCTTCACGTTCTGCGGCACCGCGCGCGACGCGATCGCCGGCCACCGGCTCGACGACGGCATCGTCCGCACGCTGTGGATGACGGCCGACGAGCTGCGCGCCTGCAGCGAGCGTCACCGCTCGCCCGCGGTGATGCGCTGCGTCGACGACTATCTCGCCGGGCGGCGCATTCCGCTCGATTTCGTGCATACGCATTCGGTCGCGCCGCGGCCGGACGCATTCGATCGTCAGGCGGTGAACAAATGAGCAAGCGCCGTATCGTGGTGGGCATGTCGGGCGGCGTCGATTCGTCGGTGACCGCGTGGCTGCTGAAGCAACAGGGCTACGACGTCGTCGGCCTGTTCATGAAGAACTGGGAAGACGACGACGACGGCGAATACTGCTCGACGCGCCAGGACTGGATCGACGTCGTGTCGGTGGCCGACCTGATCGGCATCGACGTCGAGGCCGTCAACTTCGCCGCCGAATACAAGGATCGCGTGTTCGCCGAGTTCCTGCGCGAATACTCGGCCGGCCGCACGCCGAACCCGGACGTGCTGTGCAACGCGGAGATCAAGTTCAAGGCATTCCTCGACCATGCGATGTCGCTCGGCGCGGAAACGATCGCGACCGGCCACTACGCGCGCGTGCGCGAACGCGACGGGCGCTTCGAACTGCTGAAGGCATTCGATCATACGAAAGACCAGTCGTACTTCCTGCACCGGCTGAACCAGGCGCAGCTGTCGAAGACGATGTTCCCGCTCGGCGAGATCCCGAAGACGAAGGTGCGCGAGATCGCCGAGCAGATCGGCCTGCCGAATGCGAAGAAAAAGGATTCGACCGGCATCTGCTTCATCGGCGAGCGGCCGTTCCGCGATTTCCTGAACCGCTATCTGCCGACCCAGCCCGGCCCGATGAAGACGCCCGACGGCAAGACGGTCGGCCAGCACATCGGCCTCGCGTTCTACACGTTCGGCCAGCGCAAGGGCATCGGGCTCGGCGGCAGCAAGGACGGCAGCGGCGATCCGTGGTTCGTCGCCGCGAAGGACATCCCGTCGAACACGCTGTACGTCGTGCAGGGCCACGATCACCCGTGGCTGCTGTCCCAGCGGCTCGTCGCCGGCAACGTGAGCTGGACCGCGGGCGAGCCGCCGGCCGAAGGCTTCGCGTGCGGCGCGAAGACCCGCTACCGGCAGGCCGATGCCGCGTGCACGTTCGCGCGGGACGGCGGCGAACGCTTCTCGCTCGCCTTCGACGACGCGCAATGGGCCGTCACGCCCGGCCAGTCGGCCGTGCTGTACGACGGCGAGATCTGCCTCGGCGGCGGCATCATCGAGTTCGCGGCAACCGGCCGCCCGGGCCACGCCGCGGCCGGCGCGCCGGCGCTCGTCGAGGCACGCTGACGCGCATTCGGTTTAGACTTGCGGCACGCCGCGCCCGGCGGAACACGATTCCACCCCGGCCGGCGCGCCGCCGCGCGGCGTACGCATGGCGGCATTCCAAATTCCTTACGGAGTCCCCATGCTTTCACGACGCTATCTGGCGATGTGGTGTGCCGTCCTGTTGCTCGTCGCGACGGCCGCGCTCGCGTCATGTCACGTACTCTCGTGGCTCTGGCTCGCCATCCCCGCCGCCCTCGTCGCGCTCGGCCTGTACGACCTGAACCAGGATCGTCACGCGATCCTGCGCAATTACCCGCTCTGGGGCCACCTGCGCTTCCTGTTCGAATTCATCCGGCCGGAAATCCGCCAGTACTTCGTCGAGGACGACACCGACGAGAAACCGTTTTCGCGCGCGCAGCGCAGCCTCGTGTACCAGCGCGCGAAGAACGTCGGCGACAACCGCCCGTACGGCACCGAGCTGAACGTGAAGGCGGTCGCGCACGAATGGATCAGCCATTCGCTCGCGCCGACCAAGCTGCCGAACCACGATTTCCGCATCCGCGTCGGCGCGAACCGCGCGCAGCCGTACGACATCTCGATCTTCAACATCTCGGCGATGAGCTTCGGCTCGCTGTCCGCGAACGCGATCCGCTCGCTGAACCTCGGCGCGAAGAAAGGCGGCTTCGCGCACGATACCGGCGAGGGTTCGCTGTCGAAATATCACCGTGAACACGGCGGCGACATCATCTGGGAAATCGCGTCCGGCTACTTCGGCTGCCGCAACGACGACGGCACCTTCAACCCGGACAAGTTCGCGAAGCAGGCGGCCGATCCGCAGGTGAAGATGATCGAGGTCAAGCTGTCGCAGGGCGCGAAGCCGGGCCACGGCGGCGTGCTGCCGGCCGCGAAGATCACGCCGGAAATCGCCGAGACGCGCGGCGTGCCGATGGGCAAGGACTGCATCTCGCCCGCCACGCACTCGGAATTCTCGACGCCGCGCGGCCTGCTCGAATTCGTCGAGCGGCTGCGCACGCTGTCCGGCGGCAAGCCGACCGGCTTCAAGCTGTGCGTCGGCCATCCGTGGGAATTCTTCGGCATCGCGAAGGCGATGCTCGAGACCGGCATCGTGCCGGACTTCATCGTCGTCGACGGCGCGGAAGGCGGCACGGGCGCGGCGCCGCTCGAATTCACCGACCACGTCGGCGTGCCGCTGCAGGAAGGGCTGCTGCTCGTGCACAACACGCTCGTCGGCATTGGCGTGCGCGAGCGCGTGAAGATCGGCGCGAGCGGCAAGATCATCACCGCGTTCGACGTCGCGCGCACGCTCGCGATCGGCGCGGACTGGGTGAACTCGGCGCGCGGCTTCATGTTCGCGGTCGGCTGCATCCAGGCGCAGACCTGCCACACGGGCCGCTGCCCGACCGGCGTCGCGACCCAGGACCCGGTGCGCCAGCGCGCGGTGGTCGTGCCGGACAAGTCGGATCGCGTCTACAACTTCCACCGCAACACGCTGCATGCGCTGCAGGAACTCGTGCAGGCGGCCGGGCTGGCGCATCCGTCGGAGCTGCGCGCGCATCACATCGTGCAGCGCATTTCGCCGCACGAAGTCCGGCTGATGTCGCAGCTGCTGAAATACCTGAAGCCCGGCGCGCTGCTCGACGGCGGCCACTGCGGCTATTCGCTGTACGACCAGTGGTGGCCGATCGCGCGCAGCGATGCGTTCACGCTCGGCGACGCCGCCTACGCGCCGCTCGGGTGACGCGCCCGCTCGTCGTCGCGGCCATGAAAAACGCGCCCTTCGGGGCGCGTTTTTTCGTCTGCGGAATGCCCAGCCGGCGACGCCGCCGGCGCGTCACCCCTGCGGCACGGTGTCGACGAACGACGGCCGCTGCATCAGCTTCGCGAAATGCTTGTCGAGGTTCGGGTGGCGGTCGCGCCAGTTCAGCTCGGGCATCCGGAAATCGAGATAGCCGAGTGCGCAGCCGAGGGAGATGTCGGCGAGCGTGTAATGATTACCGACGCACCACATCTTGCCGCCGAGGCCCTGCGACATCGCGACGAGCGCATCGTCGATCTTGCGCTGCTGGCGGGCGATCCAGCTTTCGCTGCGCTGATGCGCTTCGCGCTGCACGTTCTCGATGCGGATCATGACCGACGCGTCGAGCGCGCCGTCGCACAGCGCTTCCCAGCAACGCACTTCGACGCGCTCGCGGCCGGACGGCGGAATCAGCTTGCCGACCGGGGACAGCGTATCGACGTATTCGCAGATCACGCGGGAATCGAACACCGCGGCGCCATCTTCCATCACGAGACACGGAACCTTGCCGAGCGGGTTCGAGGCATGAATGTTCGTGTCCGGCGCCCAGACGTTTTCGAGCTCCAGCTTGTAGTCGATCTTCTTTTCAGCAAGCACGATGCGCGCCTTTCGCACGAACGGGCTGCTGAGCGAACCGATTAATTTCATCATCTGCCTTTGTTGGGGAACCGCCGAGAGTATACGTTGTCGCCGATCATAACCGGGCGGCGACAGCCGGTAGAAAATCGCCCATCCGGCCTGTGGATGGTTTGCAACAGCCGCGGCGGCGCGCCCGCGCCGCGCCCCCGCCCCCTCACGCGCCGCGTCCGGCGGCGCTACAATCGCACGATGAATGCGTCCCTCGATACCGCCATCGCCGTCGACGTCTACCGCCAGCGCCGCGAGCGCGTGCTTGCCGCACTGCGCGCGGCGGGCGGCGGCGTCGCCATCGTCCCCACCGCGCCGGAAATGCTGCGCAACCGCGACACGGGCTACCCGTACCGCCACGACAGCTATTTCTACTACCTGACGGGATTCGCCGAGCCGGACGCCGTGCTCGTGCTGAACGCGTCCGCGCCGCACGGCGCGCCGCAATCGATCCTGTTCTGCCGTGCGAAGAATGCCGAGCGCGAAACCTGGGAAGGCTTCCATTACGGCCCCGACGCCGCGCGCGACGCGTTCGGCTTCGATGCGGCGTTCGCCGCCGACGTGCTCGACGCGGAAATGCCGCGCCTGCTCGCCGACGCGGGCACCGTGCATTACCGGTTCGGCGCGTCCGCCGAGTTCGACCGCCAGCTCGAGCGCTGGATCGACGCGGTGCGCGCCCAGGCGCGCACCGGCGTCGCCGCGCCGGACGCGCTGCTCGATCTCACGCCGCTGCTGGACGACATGCGGCTCGTCAAGGACGAGCACGAGCTCGCGATCATGATGCGCGCCGCGCACATCTCGGCGCTCGCGCATCGCCGCGCGATGCAGGCATGCCGCCCCGGCATCCGCGAATACGAGCTCGAGGCCGAGCTGCTCTACACGTTCCGCAAGCACGGCGCGCAGGCGCCCGCGTACGGCTCGATCGTCGCGGCAGGCGCGAACGCATGCGTGCTGCACTACCCGGCCGGCAACGCGGCCGCGCGGGACGGCGACCTGATCCTGATCGACGCGGCGTGCGAGCTCGACGGCTATGCGTCCGACATCACCCGCACGTTCCCGGCCAACGGCCGCTTCTCGCCCGCGCAGCGCACGCTGTACGACATCGTGCTCGCCGCGCAGCAGGCCGCGATCGACGCGACGCGCGCCGGCGTGCCGTTCGAGGCGCCGCACGACGCGGCGGTGCGCGTGCTCGCGCAGGGCCTGCTCGACACCGGCATCATCCCGAAGACGCACTTCACGAACGTCGACGACGTGATCGCCGAACGGGCGTACGCGCGCTTCTACATGCACCGCACCGGCCACTGGATCGGCATGGACGTGCACGATTGCGGCGACTACCGCGAGCGGCTCGCCGCGCGCGACGCCAACGGCGCGCTGCCGTGGCGCACGCTGAAGGCCGGCATGACGCTGACCGTCGAGCCGGGCCTGTACGTGCGCGCCGCCGACGACGTGCCGCCCGAATACTGGAACATCGGCATCCGCATCGAGGACGACGCGATCGTGCGCGAGCACGGCTGCGAGCTGATCACGCGCGACGTGCCGGTGGCGGCCGCCGAGATCGAGGCGCTGATGCGCGCGGGCGCGGCGCACGGCGCATGAGCATGCGGCGCCGACCGTTTCCTTCGTTTCACGATTCCCGATGACGACCGACTCCTCCCCGGCCACGCCGGACTACGACATCGCCATCGTCGGCGCGGGCCCCGTCGGGCTCGCGCTGGCCGGCTGGCTGGCGCGGCGCAGCGCAACGCAGCACTGGTCGATCGCGCTGATCGACGCGCGCGAGCCCGCCGCGAGCGCGAACGACCCGCGCGCGATCGCCGTGTCGCACGGCAGCCACGTGCTGCTCGACTCGCTCGCGTGGCCCGCCGACGCGACGCCGATCGAACACATCCACGTGTCGCAGCGCGGCCATTTCGGCCGCACGCTGATCGACCGCGACGAGCATGACGTCGCGGCGCTCGGCTACGTCGTGCGCTACGGCTCGATCGTGCAGGCGCTCGCGGGCGCGGTGCGCGGCACGCGCGTCGACTGGCTCACGTCGACGTCCGCGCGCGCGCCGCAGCAGGATGCCGACGGCGTCGCGCTGACGCTCGACACGCCGCAGGGCGAGCGCACGCTGCGCGCGCGGATCGTCGTCAACGCCGAAGGCGGGCTGTTCCAGGACCAGCGCGCCGACGACGGCAAGCACCGCCGCGACTACGGCCAGACCGCGCTCGTCGGCACGGTGACCGTGTCCGCGCCGCGCCCGAACGTCGCATGGGAACGCTTCACCCATGAAGGGCCGCTCGCGCTGCTGCCGCTCGGCGGCCCGCAACAGGCCGACTACGCGCTCGTGTGGTGCTGCGAACCGGGCGAAGCCGCGCGCCGCGCCGCGCTGCCGGACGACGCGTTCCTGCGCGAGCTCGGCACCGCCTTCGGCGAGCGCATGGGCCGCTTCGTCGCGATCGCCGGGCGCGCGTCGTTCCCGCTCGGCCTGAACGCCGCGCCGACCCTCGTCGACCGCCGCATCGCGATCGTCGGCAATGCCGCGCAGACGCTGCACCCGGTCGCGGGCCAGGGGCTGAACCTCGGCCTGCGCGACGTGCATACGCTCGTCGATGCGCTGTCCACGCACGGCGCCGTGCCGGCCGCGCTCGCGGCCTTCAACGCGCGGCGCGCGCTCGACCGGCGCTTCACGATCGGCGCGACCGACACGCTCGCGCGGCTGTTCACGATCGAATCGGGCCCGCTCGCGCTGCTGCGCGGCGCGGCGCTCACCGCGCTCGAGTTCGTGCCGCCGCTCAAGACCGCGATCGCCCGCCAGATGATGTTCGGCCAGCGCGGCTGACGCACGCCCGACAAACCGGGTCAAATCGGCGAGGCGGGGGAATACGGTAAAATGCGCGTTTTCCCTCCGCCCTTTTGATGCCCGCGCCCGCCGCGGGCGGTGCCATTGCGATGCCCGTTATCGGCTCTCACGTATTGCGTAACAACCTGTTCGTCGCCCCGATGGCCGGCGTGACGGACCGGCCGTTCCGCCAGCTGTGCAAGCGGCTGGGGGCCGGCTACGCCGTGTCCGAGATGGTCGCGTCCAATGCCCAGCTGTGGAAAAGCGCGAAGACGATGCGGCGTGCGAACCACGAGGGCGAAGTCGAGCCGATCGCGGTGCAGATCGCCGGCGCCGATCCGGCGATGATGGCCGAAGCGGCCCGCTACAACGTCGACAACGGCGCGCAGATCATCGACA
>Ga0157367_1000560_pt1 | contig 17972 bp, 17 predicted proteins | sample AttbisABBM2_FD_113142 | JGI IMG/M metagenome (GOLD analysis project Ga0157367, IMG submission 113142) | Fungus gardens microbial communities from leaf cutter ant in Botucatu, State of São Paulo, Brazil - Atta bisphaerica ABBM2 | ecosystem: Host-associated > Fungi > Mycelium > Unclassified ...
CAGATATTAAATGACCTTTAGCTTTAGCTTATATGCTATGTCTCTACTAGTCATATTGGTTGCATATCTTAGACATCTTATTTATGAGTCTTGTAAGGAAAAATCCCACCAGAAGATGGTGAAGTATGTCATTACCAACACTAGAAAAAAATGTTAGTTTTGATTGATTTTCAGAATAAGAGATTATAGTGTAACTACTAGCTTATATACCAAGTATTCTATCTAAAGTAGTTATCTAGGGAATAGAGACTATAAGCTAGTTATCCTGAATCTGGATGGTCCTCAGATATAGAAGTGGAGATTCATAGAGTTATCAGAAGACCTATCAGAATTAAAAATAATAAACTTTGTTTTTATCTTATTTCTTTCTTATTTCTATTTCTATTTTTATTTTATTTTCTTATTTTGAACTTAGGGTTGGGGTTATAGTATGATATTACATGTGACTGTCACAAATGTCACAGTCACACAATCATATGACATATAGAAGAACATAAAAGGTTTTGGAACAATAATATTATATAGTATATTTACTACATGTTGATTTTATGGATAATACATGGCCTTTAGGGTAGGTTAGTATTAGTCTTGCACAGGCCACTAGCTAGCATATACAAGGTAGACATTTTGTACTAGGAACTCTGTTGAGTGTAAACTCTATACAAGGTTTTTTTTCTGACTTAACTCTTTGAGTTTTGAATTGTGACAAGACCAGCAAGGATGTCTGAGGAGTGATCAACTTGGAATAGAGAGTTGATCCACACCAGAAGGGGTTTGGGAGTGCAGATGACCTTTGCAATCTACTCTGCAGACACCACAAGAAGGCCCTGAATTGAAGAGATCTAAGCATCAAACTCAGATACCCTTGAGAGAAGAAAATATTTATAGAGAACAAGAACATTCTACTAATATCCTATAGAATTCTTTATGGTAGCCAAGAGAGAGGTTTTCTAATCCAACATGGCTCATGATAGACATAAAAATGCTTGTCAGGAATCATGAAGGATCTATCATAATGTATGACATTTTTCTGATAACCCACGATACCAACACTATCCGATACCACAGAACGCACATCGTATAAGCACCAACTGCTCTGCAAGTATTCTGTTGTCTACGACTGTTCACAAAGGCAAGCAAACCCTATACATTTTCCTAAACAAGATGGCGACCCTCAATTGACGAGATACTAGAAGCTACTAGATCATACTCCACTCAAAATGTGCCAAATCTTGTTTTCGAGAGATCTCACTACGGAAGAATGGGTGTTTAAGCTGGTCATGAAGTATGCAACCTCGCCAAGAGTCCGATAATGGGTTGTAAATGGAGCGCCGCCAGGGGCAACCGAAAAATTGCCGATGTCAGTGATGTGTTCCCGCAAGGGAGCAAAGGTAGCCTGTGCAGACATCGACGTGTAACCTGACAAAACATGAAGACAACTCCATCGTCCGATTGCTTTGACGTACCTGCCTCTGAGTCACTTTGAAGTTTGATTGCTAACAAGGATCCCAGTGCCATTGTCGTCTTCACAGCTGGCAGTTGTGAAACCGCATCTACGAAACCGGGATCCCAAAAACTCCAAACGGCTTTTGAAGATTCAACTTGCGACCACATGGCTTGTGCATCTTTCCAAGCTTGACTTGTCTTCAGTGTTTGTATCATTTTCAGTGTTTCGTTAGCAACTTCACAGCCAATGGCATGTGCGGTGTAAGAGTGACCATGAAGAAGGGCAGAAGCTTTGCTATCCCCCCAGAATGCCTCAAAAATTGATTCTGATGCCAGCGTAACGGCAAGTGGAACCAGACCACCTGTAAGGATCTTGGCGTTCACAGATATATCGGGATACACCCCCAGTAATGGACCAGTGCTTTCCATGCCTATGCGATGCAAGCCGACAAACACCTCGTCGAAGATGACGGGGAGACCCTTCCACCCTGAAGATTGTTCATCTCCTGCCTGGCTGCGGACAACGTCGATCATGATCCTCTGGAAAAGGGGATCCACGAACACCATTCCTCCGGCACCCATGACGAGGGGTTCAAGGACAAGGGCACCGAATTTTTGGCCCTGAATTTGGAGAAATTTCAACTTGTCCTGGATGTAAGTATGGTATGTCTTAGCTAACGGACTCCGGAGGCGGGACTCGACATCGTAAACCCAAGACAACGAGGAGACTGAAGTAACATTTTCACCGACAAGAGCAGACAATTCTGGTGGCAAGGTAATGCCAGGATGCCCATTGGCGATGCCCACAGAAGGGGGATCAAACCAAAAACCCTTGGCCTCGTGCCACTCACAGGAATATACACCTTCTGCACAGGCATCCATCGCACCAATTGTATCTCCATGGTAGCTCCCATTCAACCCAAGCACACCCAAATGCTTTTTCTCCTCCCCCACATTATTTCTGACACAGTAGGCACGAAGAGCCATCTTGACTGCCACCTCCATCCCTGTAGATCCATTATCGGAATAGAAAGCGCGGGATGCCCATCCTTTACCTGGGCCATCTTGCACTAGCCTCTCCGCTAGATTGAGGGCAGGACGGTGGGTAGCCTGAGGAAACATCACATGTCCGTAACGCCCACTTGCCCTTGCTGCAGCAAGAGCGAGGGAAGGATGAGCGTGACCCACAGTTTGAGTCCACCACGATGCTGATCCATCAAACTCCGGTGTTAGAAGAGATTTGACCTTGTTCTCTTGAGGTCTGTAGACGCTGAAGAAGTCTGAATGAGCGCTATCAATAACGGTGACATCTTTTTCCGATTGTGATAAGCCGTGTTGAACAAAGGGCCACCAGATCGTACCAAGGGTACGTTTGGGCATAGATACGAGCTCCTCTATACGCTTTGAATGGCACCGATCGAGATGATCGAGAGCGGCATTAATCCCGCTTGGTGTAATATTCCTTATCAGATTATCATAATACTGTTGGGTGGATGCCTGATCAGCAGAGGGGTCAGAAAGTCGAAGGGGCGGTGGGTCGACAGCAAAAAGATGGACGCTCTTCTCAGCGAAGTATTGCTCCAAATATTCCCAATTGCGGTAATAGTCTTCGCGGAAGAGGAGAACGGCATCAATTATGTAGCCTCGTAGAAGGAGAGACTCATATGATGAGATGGTCGAAGAAATTCCTCCTAAATTTGAGTCCCCAATCAGAACAGTTGGTAGAAACAATGGTCTATAACAATCTGCTTGGGACGTTCCAGAAAGAGATGGACTGTGCACACCTGGACCGACCGATTAGCCACTGAAACGGTGAATCTATATAACCCGGAGTACCGCCAACATTTCCTCACCTCCAGCCGTTTCCATATAAGCATGTGCATATCGATGGTTCTTTTCAGCGTATTGTTTGATGCGGTTAGCAATTGAACTGATAATCGTCTCATCCGACGGAATCTATATGGAGTCGGTTACGTTACTATGTCGTGCGAAGGAATGGAGTTATACCTTTACGTTGCTTTCTTTGGTTGCTTGTAACTTTGCAGCGAGATGGGGACTTAAAGGCTCATCGTAGCGAAAAAGACAATCTGTGTGAACAAGATTTGATTTCACGTAGCGCTTGACATGTCTTCTCCAGCCATGAATTTTTAACAGAAAAACAAACAGCCCAAGACACACCTGTCGTCAGCATCCTGAGAAGGACCTGTGCTAACAGGCTTGAGAAAGAAAACGGGGTATTTCCGGGCGGCTGCTGCGCTCACAAGCGCTGTGGTCAAAATAGTCTTCCCAACATCAGTATTGGCACCAAATACTTGGTGGATTCGTAGGTTCTTGAACAGCGATGACATGAGTGCACCCCTCCACTACAATAGCCGGACCGCTTGAACATTCACAGTTAATCACCTGATGTTCTCACGCCAAAGTCAATTCAACTATCGATGATTGAACAGAGAAGCCAACAGAAATAGTTTGAGTTATTTTAATCAACTCGACATATCTGATAGCATTGAGCCATTGGAGCAGTGAAAAACAAGGAAACAGGGCGCATCGGGACGAGAAGTAGTTGCAGAATATAATACTGGATACAAAAAGCAGAGAATAAGCAAAGCGGGGAATCAGCTAAGGACTGTTGGAAAAACAAAGGCCATAGAGGGTTGATCGAAAATTCCAACACTCAGGGTAAGGACGCCTTTTTCTAGTGCAATGGTCTGCCAGAATCGAAAGAAAAGACACTAGCACTCCTTATAGTGCCGAGCCCAGGGCTCAAAGTTGTTCATGGCAACCGAGGGCGTGATTCCGGACCTGGCAAAATGCAATGCCACATCGTCAACTGTAATAGGTCCAGTGAAAACAGTGTAGGTGATCAAAGGGGCGACAGTGAAACCGTTCTTCTCTAACAGTTGTTGATACATGCCGGGACTGGAAAACATGTCGGTAACTTGAGCAACGAAATCATTTCTGACCGAAGCAGATTCGGTGGGCCTCATACGTGCGACTGCCCGATTTGCGATGAGATCGGACATTACAGGTCTCCCTTTAGGGTCCTTGCGGACACCTTTAGGCCAGGAATGGGGATGTGTGCAGAGATAGTCAAACCATATATCGACGGGATCGTCGATACGAGGATTTGGCTTGATGTCAGCCTGGGACATATTCGCATTTGCAGGCGTGTAGGGATTTCTCCAGTTCATTAATATCCATTTTTGTATAGGTGTTTTTTCCTCGCGGGGAGTCGCATGAGCATCCAAACACATCTTCTTGATGATGCTTAAAGCAGAACCTCCTTCGGCTGTAGGTTCACCGGCAAGAGACATCAGGTCCTTCAGCTCATGAATTGTCTTCGGAAACTTAGGCCGACCCTGTTTATCGCGCCTGACTCTGAATGCCACAACAGGACCACAACATGGGTCAGAGGAAGAATTGGTTGTGACGTTGGAGGGAGGGGGCATCTGACTGACTGGAGGAGACCTTTGGGAAGTATGTGTTGAGGCCACAGAGGCATAAGTCGCACTATGCGGCTGTGGAGGTTTCTTGACTTGCATCTGACTCTTTTGTAAGGACTCTGTTTCCATGGCGTTGGGTCCATGCGAAGTGAAGGTTATTCCATGTGTGCGAAATTCTGAAAAAGAATTCATGCTGGAGACGCTAGGGCTACTTGAGCTCGCCGAACCAACATCAGAAACACAAGCCACAGAGCCCATGATGGGGCACTTCTGGTTCATCAAGGAGCTCCATAAATATCTATAATCATCTTCGAGGTTCGTCCATCTCATCTTGAAACGCTCGAGTTCTTCACGTAGTGACCGGTTTTCGTCCATCATCTTGGAAATGCCTAGACGATAGCTGTCCAAAACAAGCAGGTCAGAGTCATCTCTGCGAGCTTTCATCGCTTCGGCTATAGCTGTGTCCTTGGTTTTCATGGCCGCCATTATATGCTCGACGTATGCTGCACAGGCAGGGCAAATGCCAGTATGGACGAGGCCAAAATCTGGGTTATATTTCCATGTCCCAGGAGAATTGCAGTCAGGAAACCTATTGGAAGTTCGCTGCTGATGACCCAGCAAGGGCCCTGGAGAATCGACCGTGGTGGGAAGATGGCAATATGCCATCTCTGAGCCCCAGTGGCTCCTGGCGAATGTGTCAATACTGGGAGGCGGGGTCTCCAGTCCAGGACCAAAAGGATTAAACTTGAAGGAAGGAGAGAAGAGAGAGGACATGAGAGAAAGAGATAGAGGTGAAGGTGGCGAGAAATGGGCGAGAAATGAGGAGATTTCCGGATTATCATTTCAACCGAATTGACCGACTACTTATACTACACTGTATCGACATCTGATTATCTTTGTGTGTCCCAAGTCAAAACGGCATAGATGCCGTTATCATGATCCTATTGTTCCTCCGACGGAGGAATAAACACTTGGCTCGTGGATTACGATAACGATCAAAGACCTGAAGGTGAAAACTTGATCTAAATGCAAAATGCTTTCAATCTAACAAATTTTTCAATATCTTGTCAAACCCTCGGATTTGGCCAGGCGCGAACCGCTCATAGACAGTTGGTTGATCATACGCAGCTTCGGCAGTCTTGATCTGCGCCGTGGGAACGGAACAATGAGAAAAGCCACGTGTTCAAAAACAAACAAATCTCACGAGGATATCGGAAGTCAGTCCCTTAATCGGGGAGGCTGAGGTTCTGAAACGATGCATCCTGTAAGCTGTGTTACCAAGCACTGCAACTATGGAGTCACTTGTGTTCTGGAACTCTAGGCATCAACAAGCGCTTTTGGAACTTTGAAATTATGAACCTACATAATAGGTTGAATTGTAAGGCCAATTTTCACCCCCTATTGTCGCGAGTGATGGTTCATGTCGAGAAAGCTGTGGCTCCAGGAGTGCCTCCAGGGGGTGTGTAAAAATTTCTGAAACCTCCGATTCAGAAGCCTTGAGTTCTCCCAACAATTCCTTCCGAGTCAAAAGAGCATACACGGGGGTGACGAGCAATTTATGCAGTGATAAGAAGGGCTCATATAACCCAATTAGGTGAACATCAGAGGAGTTCGGTAACTGTACTTCTTCAAATGCTTCGCGGAACTTTTCAGGCAATCAGAGTGTCTCTGGAACAGATGTTCACAACATACCGCTGTCTCCACGAAATTTTTGTCAGTTTCATCCACCCTTCCGCCTGGAAGGGCTGTCTGCCCGGCATGAGTCCGTAACGCCTTCGACCGTGTTGTGAGTAAAACACGGAGTTTCCCTTGATCTTCGTATAATAGGACGAGAACGGCTGCTAATCTAGATCTCGGGAAGGATGTGCTAACGGATTCCACACAGAATGAGTCAAATGGAGGGATTCCGCTGTGATGACTAACGGACAGATCGGGCAACTTCGCATTCATAAGGAAGTTTGTTAGACGATGGACAGCAACCCGAGATTGTTCTGACAACAAAGCCATGACCTCACAAGCAATCGGCGAAATCTCGATGTCATTCATTGTTGTCGACAGATTTCAGGATCAAGTAGCGGAACGAAAATCAAATAATTAGCGAGATGGTTTTCCACAGCCACCAAAGCTGTTCCACAATTGGTAGTGTCAGCCTAAGCAGAGCTGGACGAGAGTTTATGCTATCATGTCCATGTCAGAGACTTTGGTGGCGACAAGATATCATCGGTCTTTAGGCTTCAAGCTTTACTGTGCAGCTGTCGGGTACAAACATGCTCTGCGATTACTCGAAATTTGATGTCACAAGATCAAAAAGATAGTACTATTGTGAACGAGGGTCATTACAGATCTTGGATCTACAAAACTTGGGATCGAGTGAGATAGAGGTAAAACAAAACAATTACCGGCACCGAACCCCACACTATCCATTGCAGACTGGGCAAGCTAAACGTTCTGTTGATACAGGGTATTCATAAATTACATACATCACAATGGCTTTTCCGGCATTCGTAACGTATGGAACCTGATCCGGGTGAGGCATGGATGTCAGCGTATACATATGACTAGGTGTGAGGTACTAGAGTCGGTAGTTTGTATGGGAGGAAAACTGTTCTCCTGTCAAAGCGGGAGGGGCCTCTATATTGTCCTTCCTACCAATCCACGTTGATCTCCTTCAGAAATTCAATGATATCAGAGGGAAAGAATGATAGATTCCTCGGATTCTTGAGATAATTTCCTTGGTGAGCTCATTAGAGAACACTTGCCTAGTCATGTTTGTGATAGCACGTACAGTCCGAGCACGAAGGACTGGACTTGAGACCTCCAAAAGGGACTCGAGAACAGGGGCACTTGCAGTTGACTTAGGCCCCTCCAAAAGGGAATGATAGTCAATATCAACTAGTTGCTCTTCAGAAGCAAGAAACTTGAGGTTGGATTTGGTTTGGGAGGGAATATATTATAGTATGTGGTCTGCGTGCCGTGAACTACCCGGACGTTACGCACATTCCATCCGTATCGCATTCCAGATGATTTGCAATATCGATATCGATACTACAATGGAGGGACTCGATAGGCAGGTCTTTATAGAATCATGTTACTTTAATCAAAAACGGTGGATAAATAACTACTAAGTGATCAGATATGCTGTCAATTGGTTTCGTCAACTAGATTCTAGATTCACAGTCCAGATACAGTCTATTAGATCAGCTTCACAAATTGACGAGCACGCAGTCACGTGACAAAGGTTCTCACAAGTGACGCTTTTCAGCAAGGCGACCATTGTGCTTGGCCTATAGTGGCCCTGTCCTTCTCTCTGTACTCGATATTGTTGGCTAAATGACCTCAACGGCATTGTTTACACCACTTGTTATTCCACAATCTCAGGTCAACTCAGACCGGAGGCCATGTCCGTCAGACGGCTTCAATGTGAGTGTCGGTTTTGTTGGCGTGTTGGCTCATTTTTTACTCGGAGTAGTACCCTAATTTTCGTCTTGTTAACAAAGCAACTCGTATCTATTTCTCTGAGCCATTCGACTTTCAACATGGGATAACTTACAAGCCCTTTGCTGTAGCCAACTCGAAAGGATGGTTTGCGGCTGCTAGGAAGATTGAACATACTCATGGTAAAGCGAAGTTTGTCGATGAAAGTCAATATTTCATCACATATACAGATATTATACTTTCTACTCTTGAGGAGTTGCGCCAAGTGATCGAGAATGCGAGTGAGGACGAAAAGGGACTCTTCCTTCCTCAGCGAGACCTCACCGTTGAATATGGATATCCTACTATCCTCGCGTTTGCTCATGATGAAACGCGACTGATAGTTGGCCTCGATGTCGGGTCGATTTTCGTTTATGACACTACATCCTTGTTCTCGTCTGGCTCTGGCTATGTCCATCCAATTCGCACCTGCGATAATCACACAGCAGCATTGCGACAAATCGCTCCAAATCCAGGATCGGGACCTGAACTCCGTGATACGATTGCAGTTGTACTAAGTGACGGTTCGGTGCAGCTGGTGAATACAATGTTAGAATTGCTAGGGGGCTGGTCGCCCAGGGACTCACCTGTTGGTGCAGTAGTCGGTGAGAAAATTAGGACTTGTTTAAATACTAGATCGTTGACTTATCCTCTTTCAAGTTTCATGGTCTCCCAAGGGCAAGCACCTCGCCATCGGCCTACAAACTGGCGACATCTTGACATTCGCTCTAAACAACAAATCTACCCTAAGCAAACATATTCCTCCAGCTGCGGAGGGGCGATTAGTTGGTCTGAATTGGCTCAGTCCAGGTCATTCTTTCAGATTGACTTACGCGCCACAAATTGAAAATGAAGGAGAATCAGTCCAACAAATAGTTTCACTCGATGCGCAGTCAAATTTGACTGTATTTGGCACCACACACCCCTTCACCATGAGTGATCGTTACCAAGAATCTCATGCTCTCATTTTACCACACTGGGATGAAGATTCTGCCTCGGAATCCAAGTCCCTGGTTGTGGTCGGTGATCGAGCATCCGTGGATTTGGAGATTTTGGGTGGCCATAATGGGCAATGGTATCAACAGTCTCAAGAGAATCCAATATCATTACCTCTGGACCGGCAGACTGGAGAGACAACTCTCATGGGATTTGATGTGGATTTGACTGACCTGAAGGCTCAGACACCCATTCTATATGCTTACCTAAACGATGGGTCGTTACAAGCGTGGTATCTGGAGCATTCTAAGCCATATCCAAAGATGGTACATACGTCAAACGCTCGCCAGGATTCTGCAATGGACGAGAAGGCAGCAGCCGACATCCTTTTAGAGTTCAATCAACAATACATGTCCTTGCCATTTAGTGCCCCTAGTTCAAATGCGGCTTTCGCACCACTACTAGGTGAACCCTCGGCTTTCGGACATACTCCTCAGCCCAGCCTCGACGGAAGTTCACAATTTGTTTCACTTTCCTCGGATCCCTCTTCCTTTGGTCATCTGGCGTCGCAATCGGGTATGGGCACCACGATCTCAGGTAATGCATTTGCCAATATTGCTGCCCAACACAACAACTTCTTCAGTACACCTGACTTCGGCATGGCCACCACTTTCCCTTCCTCTCACCTTGCTTTGTCTTCTGATGAAATGATGCGGGAAGCCTCTATGTTGGATGGTACTATGTCTGGCTTTGGAGGATTATGGTCGGGTGATAGCAATAACAACATTTCTACTATCAAGTCCAATTCAAGTATTTACGGGACATTTGCCCCTACGGACCAGTCCCCTGCGACCTCTGCTTTTGGAGGTCTGATTAAGCCGGCACAAGGTTTCAGTACTTTCAGCAATTCAAGCCTAGGGTCGTCCACCAACGGGTCTCAAAATGCGCCTACCGCTTCAACATTTTCCTCCCTTCCCCATACACATTCCGCTTTTGGTCAAACCAACGTTGAAGCAAAATCAGCATTTGGCCAACCGAGCTTCGGCCAAACTGGATTTGGGAAGCCGATGATACCAGCTGCGCAGAGTTCCGGTGGGTTTGCTGCCTTCGCCTCATCATCTCCTTCAGCGTTCGGCTCTATGGCATCAACTGCCCCTTCAACTGGTGGGTTTGCTGCCTTCGCAACTGGTGGATTGAGCGCGTTTGGGTCGTCACCTAAACAGACCCAGCAAGCCACGACTAATGCTTTTTCTTCGTCACCGTTCAATTCTAATTCAGAACAAGCAAGATCACCTGTTGTGTCTGATGAAAACCAATCAAGTTCATTTGAAGCAGGATCTTCTGTATTCGGAAATGCAAATAATGCTTCTACTAGTACCTCCAACTTTGGGTTCAGAGAAAACGCGAGAGAAAGTACAACTCCTCAAAGCAGTCAAATCCGGGAGCCACCTTCCGGTATTGTATCTCCTCCGTCGTCTCCGGAACCCTCAGGTCCTGGTTTATCCTTGGATCGGAAAAAAGCAGAGCCTGCTCCGAGTGCTCCTGCTCCGGGCTTTCTCCAACAATCATCAACGGGACTGGGTGTACCTGGATCTCTACAGGAGTCATCACCATTCTTCAAGAAGCTCGATGCCAAAACTCCTGCTGTTACCGCGTTCGGCGACCTTACCACAGGGGGAGCCCCTAGACCATCCCTCTCGACCACCACCCCGACCACTCCCAGTGGTTTTGGAGCACCTTCCCAACCCGGTCTTACCAGACCACAGTTTGCAAGCGACCCGGCATTTGGTGTACCATCAAAACTAGGTGTAACTAAGTCAGCTTTTGCGCCTACGACAGCAACATCAACAGCACCAACCAAGTCCCCTCCTACTGGTGGATTCGATGCGTTTAGTGCTGGTGCTTCGGGATTCTCTGCCTTGACTGGACCAAAAGGCTCGTTCTCCGAATTGTTGAAGGAAACGAAAGAATCTGAAGAGTCATCATCAAGAGGAAGACAAGCCAAACAGGGACCGTCAACACCAAACAAACCTATTTCTGTTTTCGCCCAGTTGACTCCTAAGACCACGACCAATCCTCTGGAAACAGTGGTTTCGGCAACGCCCCCTCCATCGACCGTCCTCAAAGAGGAAAGCACCACTCCCAAGGGTCCGCCACCCTGTGAGGAACGTGAGGGGGCTCTCAAGACAGCTTCCGTATCCTCTTTAGGATCATTTGTTGATATCGCTGCAGAGAAATCTCGTGAAGGACTTGATGAAGAAGGCGACGATACACGTTCTTTCTTATCTTCAGATTTCTCGAGCGGTCCGCCGACAGATGATGAAGTATCTGATGATGAAACTAAAGGGAAGGGAAAGGCACCTGTTGCACCTTCTCAGAAAAAAAAATCTCCATCGCCTACACCTCAACCAGAGGTCCCATCGGCTGAGGTCACCTCGTCCTCTCTTGTGGAGGTTCCCAATGTGGCGCCTATGACAGAAGGATCAGGAGAAACAGAAGAAAGCACGACACCTGCTGGATCACCTTCAAGAGAAATAAGAATGTCCTCGCAGAGCTCTTCACCGACACCTGTTTCTGTGCTTTCAACTCCATTGACGCCTCCTTCTCATGTAATTGGATTTAATCGGCCGGACACTCGTCCTGCTCGCAGCTCGCCACTCGCTGGCGTGCCTGTTTCAGGAACTGACGAAGAGGAGGAGGTTCAGACCCAGGCCGAGAATGCCACCAGGCCTTCCGTTGAACCCAAACCAATCCTTACTCGATCATCGAAGCAAGAAGATGACGCATCGATTGCCAAGAGGCCAGGGACTCCATTGTCTGAAAAACCAGCTTCAGCCGTCTCGTCGGCGCCTAAGCCTGAGCCGGCGAAGACCCAAACTCCAGTGGTGTTGGCTTCCTCACCTCCCTTCGAACACGTAGCACCTGTTTCTCGACCAGCTGAATCTCCTATCGCCCCAGAACAAGAACTTTCAAAGCCTATCCCAGTACCTGCTTCTGGCAGTATTCCCGCACAAGCACCTATTCTTGCAGACGTACCGAAACCAGCACCCGTTAAACCTACTGGATCTCCCTTTTCCCAATTGCCCTTCCCACTGGTTCCCAAACCTCCAGTGTTTGCTCAGGCAGGACCAAGTCTATTCAATGCCCCTCCCAAGCCGGCAGCTCAGACCGGACAGAATCAAACTGGCACTGAATTTCTGGGTGTGAAGCCTCTGGAAACACTCAATCAAACGTGCTCTCAAGTTCCCACGACCAAACCTACGACTTCAGTCTCACCGCCCCTAGCAAGCATTGAGGAAGGCTTACAGAAGGAATGCATCATAATCGTCAAATCAACAGAATACGAGCTTACAAAAGTAAGAATATATTCTGGGGTTTGCGACGATCTAATGAGATAAATATTGATGATTCTAGTTGAATGAGCTGAGCGCAAAAGTGGCTCAAAGTCGAAACCAGCTGAAAGAAGCTTCAGGAGGATCTCGACTCAAAGCAGATTTAGGTATTTTGGAAAAATGGAGGATTAGCGACGCCAACACTTTCGGACAGACACTGTTGCAATTTGAGAAGGACCTGGTTGAAATGACTGATACACAAGAAGCTTCCAGACAGACGTTACGTGAAGTGAATTGTAGTTTACTGAAAGGTGAGCTACGCGCTGTTTCAATCTCGATATTGACTGAGCCTTCCTTCAGCCAACACATGTCGAGAAGAGATTGCTCGTTTCAACAAGGCAAAGACAGATAAAGAGTTTGCCAAGATGCTAAGCTCACGTGCTCTTGCTCCTGAGCACCTCGAGTCTCAACAACACCTCCGCCGCAGCATTTCAGTATGTCTTCACATCAATGTACTAACAACTAGTAACTGTCATCCCTTCTCGCTTTGCAGTTAATGCGAGACCGCATTCAGAAACTCGAGTCCCACCTTGAGAGATCAAAGAAAAGATTATCCGAAGTATCCTCAGGAAAACCTTCTATTAGGTCATTTGTTGTCACTGAGATGCCTGATCCCGAAGTTGACTGACTCCGCTATAGAGCTCCCACTCTCGACGTCATCAACAGAACATACCGCAACATTGATATCGTCATTCAACAACAGACGGATGAGATCACGAAATTGGTAAATCGTGTCAAAGAGCTCGGTTGCACGGAGTCTTCGCCTTCCCGTGACGTTCGCCCCCCGGACCGACGCCGTTCGATTATGCCTCAGGTTGCAGTGACAACTGCAGCTGCTCTGAATGCAGAGAGATCTGCTTACAAATTGAAGAATGCGCTTCTCAAAGTTCGCAAGAAACCCATCCTGAATCAGAGAGCAGCTTTGGCACCACCACCTCCAGAGACTGATGTGCACCAGGAACCCTCAACAAACCCAAGTCATTTCGGCCCCGGTACAGGATCTCTGTTCACAATACCAGAAGGAGAGCCACAGACATACATTCCTGACCTCAATCTTCCGGAGGATAAATTTCATCCTGGTTCCCTACTGCCTTCTTCAAGACGCGGAGCTGGGTCCGCTCCCAGGAAGCATGGTTCTGTGTCGCTCAAAAAAACATCAAGAGGAACGGCACAATCTTCGCCTTCTGCGATACCTGCGGCCGAGTTTTGGGGATCACTTCCTACATTCAATAATCCACCATTGAACAAATTTACGGAGGAGACTAAATCCACTGCCTCATTTGTCCCCCTGAGTCCTGTATTTCCGACGTCTATCCCTAGCATAAAGGGAGGACCCATCAGCTCACTTCCAGGTGGAAGCTTCGAGGCCTTCATGAAACCGTTGTCTTAGATATACTTGTGAATGTGTTCTGTAATTCTTATAACCGATTTTAATCTATGGATCTTACTGATACTCGTTATTCATTCGAACGAATGGGAACACGGGAAAACAGCGTTCGAGCTTGTCAAGGGTGTGTATCCTCGAGCTCTCGTTCTACTGCTAACCTTCCCTCGCTCTTTCCGAGTGTATCCCTAGATGCAGATGTTTCTTGGGCATCCTCGAAAGGGTTATAGAGGATAGACTCTAGATGTGCAAGAGCAGCCTGTTTTGAGGAACAGGAAAAAGCTAGTATGGCGCAAAGCGGTTATTATTAAAGAAATCACTGCGCACCCTCCCAACCTCACTGAGTTCTTCATCTTCACCACCAGTAAAAGTCTCGAAGTTTGCAGTACTTGGGTCGATGAAAGCATCGTCATCAAAATCATCCTCCGCTTCGGCACTATTATCGGGATGTAGTGCAGCACAGTACGACAGAGCCTCAAAGATACTTTCCACTATTCGTGACTGTTAGAATTGTTGACTGTTGCACCGCATGAAGGACATACGCGAATCTGACGTGCTAGGAATAATGCTAAGCTCCCGCATTCCGCTGAACTCTTCTTCGTTTGCCTCATTTTTTTCCTCGATCGGTTCATCTAGTTGACAATAGATTGACGGCCCAGAGTCCCTACGTGAGACCGCATGAAGAGTTATTGAAGGATATTCAATCTGAAAACCGCGGCCAGACGCAGAGAAAAATACGAGCACGCTGAGAAGAAACGATCGTAATGACCACAGGGAGGAGTATTTGAACTTGATGCTTACCTTGTCAAAATATAGAGTGTGCCTTTGAGCTCATCATCCGAGAAACCCTGTATAGGAGGGTCCACTGCGACTGTGACATTATCTTCTTTATGTTTGATCACAGGAGGGATATCGTTGAAAGAGAGAGGTGTTGAAGCAACTATCGAAGCATGCTCTTCTTGAACGACGTGAGAAGGAATATTGGTGATGGATTGAATTGCAGGCATTTTCTTGCAAGGATATAAAACAAGGAGGAAAATCTATATCAGTAGGGTTAGGGTCGATCATAATCAACGAGTCAATTGCTAATTTAATTTACTTAGCTTTCTACCATGGCCCATTCAAGTGACTCAGAAAAATCTGTTTTCCTATCTCATATTGTTTCTCAAGTCGAAAATGATGTTGGCTTTCTAGCCAGACAAGGCTACATCTCACAGGAGGATGCTTCAAGCTTCCTGGCTAAATTGCCACGTTCAAACACCCTGGCCCACGCTTCAGTACCAACCTTCCCTACACCGATACCGACACCGCATGCTGCAGCGTTCTCATCTACACATGCGTCTGCAGTGCCTCGAGCAAGAGTTCTTTGGGCCTGGACTGGCCAGGTACAGTTACAAAGTGACCGATTTCATTCATTCAGATTGACACCGCATAGGACTCTGGAGACCTTAATATCGCGCAAGGAGACACTATTGATATCATTGAAGAGACCAATAAAGATTGGTGGACTGGACGAATTGCTGACCGCCAGGGATTATTTCCTGCGAACTACGTAGAGAAGATACAGGCACCTACATCTATAAACGAGAAACCCATCTATAGACCATTTCGAGCTACTTTCCACGGCATGGATCACCCTCCTACTGCCCTTGCGCCTATGCCTGGACCTTCTGCGCAATCGAATTCGCTAGGACTGCAGCAAGCTCCTGGACAAGAGGATAAAAAGGGCAAATACGATGATCTGAAAAAGACAGTAAGGTTTTTCCTTTCACAGATCCCATCCTCTACTCAGCTGGCGGACATTTTAGATGGCTCATTCGGCTGCTGGTGGTGTCGGTTTTGGTGCTGGTCCGTTCCATGTCTTGCACGAAATACTTAACCTGACGGCTGCTTACTCTTACTACTTACAGGAGCCGCTATTGGCAGCGGTTTTGTCAACGCCATTTTCTAACGAGTATATCTGCCTGTCGCTTACATATGTTCCCCACGGTTGGAATCTTGTTTTTGCATCCTTGGTTTCATAGCAACACGACGGTGACTTGTTGTCAGTTGTCAGTTGGCCCTAGCGCGTGTTGTTGCGAGGGGCTTCTTGACTACCTGTCGTCAGCTGCCGCTCAGTTCTGGCATATGCCATGATAGATTATGAACTGGAAATGTTAGGCAGATTGACAGAAATAGCACAAATAGCAGCGAGGAAGCAGTAATCAATATTAAACCAAATACTTCTCTTTCTCTAACCACCACCATGGTTAACTCAAAAAATCCAAATAAACCAACAAAAAATCCTGTACTTCCTCCTGGTCTCCAGGACAGTTCTCAATGTGTTGGTGAGTCTGGAGACTTACCTAATCTGCTCTTCAGAGCCAGTTCTAGAGCAAACAAGTGTATTTAAGACTTTAAACTTGTCACATTGCAAGGCACTCCTTATCTGCTTTTTCTGCCTCCAGGAATGCCTCTCCTGAGGCCTTAGCTTTATCTTCTTTAGGAGAAAGTGAGAAGGAGGACATGGATTCAGACTGTAGGTAGACTCTCTTCTAAGAATGTGCCTTCTCTTGAGCTTCCTGCTGCTTTTTCTGCCTCAGTTCCTGAAGAGAAAGCATCTACCATGAGCTGGAATGATCAGGCATCTGCTGAGAAGAGTAGGAACTTGGTTTCTAAAGTAAAAACTATTCTCAAATGTCCAAAGACCTCAAGCTCTTATGCTTAGACTATCTAACCTGATCTATGGATTAGCTGAGTTATCCTTCTAATTGGAAAATGATAGCATCACTCATGATGCTAAGCTGTGGGTTAGTGACTGCTATATACTATTACTATCTGGTTATTCTAGACATCTTGAGACTAATGTTAAGATACTCTCTTTATCCCTTGAGAATTTTACATGCTTTATAAAAAAAAGTGCTCTCTTGTAAAACATTCTGTTGACCAATTTTCTACTATTTTGGGAGTTATCTCTTATATCTAGAACTTGCTCCAGAGTATTTCTAAAGCTGGGTGGGCTTTCTTTAAAATCTTATCTTTATCTGATACTCTTACTCTTATAGAAGTTATAAGAACTATTTATAGTCTTAATCTTTGTTAGAGTAACTAGGCAAAGACTGTAGTGATGTAGTGGAGTTTACAACTCTAGAAGATCTGAAAAGATATGTTCACTAGACAAAGTACAGAGATGCTTATCTTCAGAAAGTTCTAAGAGAATAGAATAAAAACTCCTAAGGATGACAACTATTCTAAATACTACTAAGAATATATTTCAATCTGGCAGAATAGTGTTGACATAACCAGAAAATGATAATGACTGAGTGATCAGAGATCCAGATAAAAGTATTTAGAAGAATTATTAAGAAAAGGAAGCTTACAATAGTGATGACCAAAGTGAAGTAGTATTAATGACCTTAAAAATCACAACTCAAAGTTTGACTATAGAAGGTAATAGAGTTGATCTGAGGAAGACCACAGAGTTTGCTAGAAAAAGAGTGTTGACTACAAAGAGATAGGAAGACTACAGAGCTCAGTGGTGCTTGGATGCTTGAATTTTAGTTAAAGATAGGTTCTTTGACAATCTTATTTTAATGCTTTCTTCTGATATTAAGATAGCTGTTAATATACTAAAAGCTGAAGAAGTCACTTTCACTCTAGTTACTAACAAAAAGTACAAAGAAAAGATTAAAGCTTCTTCTCTTTCTTCTATATCTTAAAACTTATCTAGAAATGAATGTAGTTATTTATAAGAGTAGATAAAGATACCAGATTGCATATCAAGCTAGAATACTTATCTACAGACTTGTGACTAAACTATAAATGACAATCTTAGCCTTAACTTATATATTATGCTAACTATTTGTTATGTGATCATAATATTTAGACAAAAAATAAATATATAGAAAAATTAGAGAA